>Ga0256405_10000571_pt1 | contig 120532 bp, 98 predicted proteins | sample RumenRJG_02DNA_FD_189096 | JGI IMG/M metagenome (GOLD analysis project Ga0256405, IMG submission 189096) | Bovine rumen microbial communities from Lethbridge, Alberta, Canada - RJG_02 | ecosystem: Host-associated > Mammals > Digestive system > Stomach > Rumen | place: Canada: Alberta...
ATATCATTCAGAACCTCCGCGTCCGACACGTACGCTTCGGTTTCCTGGGCATATGCAGGTACTGCCATCAGGCCGAGCGACAGCGCTGCGATTGCGATCAAGTAGCTCTTATTCTTCATATGATTGCACTCCTTTTTTCTTATGTCTGATTCCTTTTGCCTTACTCTGATACAGGCAAGATGTTTGCGGCAGGTGTCACTTTGTGATACCGATCTATTATACGAGTTCTTTGCTTTCAGAGATAGTTTTTTTGCTTTTCCTGTCTGCCTCAATCTGTTATGATAGACAAGGAAGCAAGGCAGAGGGAACGAAGCATCTGTTATGGAAAAACTACTATGTTGAGGCAAAACAACAGAAGGAGAATGCTATGTTGAAAAAAGTATATGCGCTGATTCTTGCCGGAGCGATGACGATTGCCGGCTGCATCAATGTGTTTGCGGCAGACGAAGCAGATGAAACAGGGAATGCGAATGAGACCTCCTCTTTTCTGGACTCTTTTGTCAGTGACGCCAGTCTGGATAAGATTCTGAATTCACTCGGAAGTGAAGAAGGACTCGGAGAGCTTGCGAAGTCCCCTGGCGCAGAAGAAGGACTTAGCGGTATGCTGAGCTCCATTGGCGGGTCAGACGGAGACATTTCCGGTCTGCTTGGAAGCCTGGGACTTGATGACCTGGCCGGACAGCTTACCGGCGGAGACGGATCTCTTGACCTGGGTGCTCTGCTGCAGAAGGCTGCCCTTGGTGATCTTTCGAAAGAAGATCTTGCCGGCGTTATCGCTGCGCTGAAGGATCCGGAATCTCTGAAAGGGATGCTGGACGGACTGTTTGCAAAGGATGGACTTGGAACGACCATCCTGGATAAGCTCGGAAGTGATGACAATGCCATTGGCAGCGTAGTGAAGTCGCTGAAGGGAGCAGACGGCACGTATGATGTCGAAAAGATCGAACAGATCATGGAGAGCGTTGGAAACGCTGTTGAGAATGGCAGCGGCATTGTGATCAACGGAACGGAGCTTTCTGCAGAAGACATTCAGAACGCGGCCGCAAAGGTAATTGGTTTATTCGCCGGCAATTGAGAAATGGAGACTGTGAGCGACTCTGCTTAACAGAAAAGATAAAAGATTGCTGGCAGCGGCAGACTGAAACACCGAGCCAGTTCACTGACAGTGGAGATCTTCGCGGATCCGGCAGGAAGGACGTGGATCTTCACTGTTTTTCTTATGCATACGGAAACATGGATTCAGGAACGCCGGCGACGGTGAGGGCATTCGCGCCTGACATGGCGCTGCTTTTGCCGGGCAGGGAGCCAGATCTGTGAAGAAGGAGGAATTGACAGAAAAATGGATAAGGAGAGAGAGAATCTGACGGCATGAATATCTTACAGACAATCGCAACGGAACTGCAGATAAAAGCCTGGCAGGTGGAGGCAGTCGTGAAGCTGATCGACGAGGGAAACACCATCCCTTTCATTGCCAGGTACCGAAAGGAAGCGCATGGTAGCCTGAATGATGAACAGCTGCGCAGCCTGGATGAGAGGCTTCGCTATCTGAGAACCCTCGAGGAGAGACGAGGCGTCATCCTTGCTTCGATCGAAGAGCAGGGGCAGCTGACACCGGAATTGAAAAAACAGATTGAAGAGGCTGCAACGCAGTCTGCGCTGGAGGATCTGTATCTTCCATATCGTCCGAAACGAAGAACGAGGGCGACCATTGCAAGGGAACGCGGACTGGAGCCGCTGGCACAGGAGATCCTGCAGCAGGAGATGAAGGTTCCTGTATTGGTCAGAGCCGCGGACTTTGTGGATCCGGAAAAGGAAGTAAAGGATGCGCGCGCTGCGCTGCAGGGAGCAGAGGATATCATCGCTGAGCGTATCTCCGACCGTGCTGAGATCCGTGCTGAGATCCGGGAGAAGACCTTTGCGCTGGGCGTGATCGTATCGGAAGTCAGGAAGGATATGGATCAGCCGGATTCTGTATATGCGCAGTATTTCCACTATGAGGAAGCGGCATCGAAGATCCCGGGCCACCGGATTCTTGCGCTGAACCGGGGAGAGAAAGAAAAGGTCCTGGGGATTACCGTGCGTGTCGACGAAGAGGAGATGATTCGTGTCATTGAATCGTTTGTCATCCGGCCGGAAAGCAGGAACCATACACATCAGGGAGCTCCGTCCGAAGACCAGATGACGGATGTTCAGGCACTGAAGGAGACCTGTGCGGATGCTTACAGGAGACTGATCGCGCCTGCCATCGAGAGGGAACTGAGAAGTGCGCTGACCCAGCGAGCGGAAGACGGGGCGATTGATGTATTCGGAAAAAATCTGCGTCAGCTGCTGATGCAGCCGCCGATCACGGGACAGGTTGTTCTCGGATGGGATCCGGCGTTTCGTACAGGCTGCAAGCTTGCGGTTGTGGACAGCACCGGAAAGGTTCTGGATACCACAGTCGTCTATCCGACGGCTCCGACCACACCTGCAAAGATCGAAGCTGCGAAGCGGACCATCAAGCGGCTGATCAATCAGTATCATATTACGCTCATTTCCTGCGGAAACGGGACGGCATCGCGTGAATCGGAGCAGATCATTGCGCAGATCCTTTCGGAGATTCCGCAGAAGGTGCAATATGTGATTGTCAACGAGGCAGGCGCTTCCGTCTATTCCGCCAGCAAACTGGCGACGGAGGAATTCCCGGAGTTTGATGTTGGGCAAAGAAGTGCTGCTTCGATTGCGCGCCGCCTGCAGGATCCGCTGGCAGAGCTGGTCAAGATCGACCCGAAGTCCATCGGAGTCGGCCAGTATCAGCATGACTGTGACCAGAAGAAGCTGGGCGAGAAGCTGGAGGGCGTGGTCGAGAGCTGCGTCAACCAGGTCGGTGTCGATCTGAATACGGCATCCTATTCCCTGCTGGAATATGTCTCGGGGATCACGAAAAAGACTGCCCGCGCCGTAGTTGCGTGGCGGGATGAGAACGGTGCATTTACGGACAGAAAGCAGCTTCTGAAGGTTGCGGGCCTGGGGCCGAAGGCTTACCAGCAGTGTGCCGGATTCCTGCGGATCCGGGGCGGAAAGAATCCTTTGGATATGACAGGCGTGCATCCGGAGTCCTATGAAGCCACGCTTCGCCTGCTGGAGAAACTCGGCTTCACTTTGGCAGATATCACCGGCGGCAGGATCACCGGACTGAGTGAGCGGATGAAGGACCGAAAAATGGCTCAGAGCCTTGCCGGGGAGCTTGGCGTAGGATATGAGACACTGATTGATATTGCTTCCGAGCTGGAGAAGCCGGGACGGGATCCGAGAAGCGATATGCCCAAACCGGTGCTTCGTTCTGATGTTCTGGCAATGGAGGACCTGAAACCTGGCATGATTCTGAAAGGAACCGTCCGCAACGTCATCGACTTTGGCGCATTTGTGGATATCGGCGTTCATCAGGACGGCCTGGTTCACATCTCGCAGATGAGCGATACGAAGTTTGTGAAGCATCCGCTGGATGTTGTCTCTGTCGGAGACATTGTGGATGTGAAGGTGCTGGCGGTCGATATTGACCGGAAGAGAATCTCTCTGACCATGAAGCTGGGAAAGGAAAAGGCATCCTCCGGCAGAAAGGAAAAGGCACCCTCCGGCAGTCTCGATCTGTCCGCACTGCTTCGGAAGTGGACATAAGATCCTTTTATAAAATCACAATCTGCCGCTGCCGCTCATGCCGCAGCGGCTGTTTTGTTCTGTTCACAACAAGCATTTCCCACAGATGAGCGGCGCGGATATCTTCCTGGGACAGATCCGCAAAGGAAAGACTCGTGGAGAGCGGAATCGCTCCGTTTTTTGCGATGTGGCGAAGGAGGGGGCCGGCTTCTTTCCGGAAGCCGAGCACCCGCACACAGCAGGACTTGCCTTCTGTCTTACGGATCCCGAGCAGAACGAAAAGAAGGCAGCGGCGGATCCGGGAAAGCGTATACTGCCTGGACTGAACCAATGCCGCGAACTGCTGGAACCCGGTGTACTGGTTCAGGCAGCGGCGGATCCGGTTGGACAGATCCTCATCGATATCGACATATTCCTGCAGCTGGTCCTGATGATCGAGAAGCGCTCTGTGAAGCAGAACGTCAAGGTCCTCCGGGAGTACATAACGCCTGCTTTGCAGCTCCGTTTCCAGAAGCGCCAGGGAAGAAGGGGGAAGCTGTGCCTTCCATTCCGCGGGGAGCGTCATATCATGCTCCCCAAGGATGGCACGGATGGCGGAAGCGGAGGCAAATGCACTGCCTTGTGCATGCGCCGCATCCGGACTGTCAGCAGTGTCAGAGGGCTCAGCCCGGAGACAGACGCAGGCAGGTACAGCATGATAGCTTCCCAGCCGCCTGACAGGGAGGATCTGCATGGAGCTGTTCTGCCGCAGGATCGCTTTCTGATATTCAATCGCAAGAATGTTATTCGGCTGGCTGAGCAGAGACAGAATCTCCTCTTCCGATGCGCCGCAATCCGTTCCCGAAGCGGTCAGAATCCGGGCGAAGGCCTGTGCGCGTGCTTTGGGAAAGGAGACTCCCAAACGAAGTTTTTCGCGGAGAAGTGTGCGGTATTCCCCTGGCTCTTCCCCGGCAAAAAAGTGCGCTGCGCGCCGGAGCAGAGCAAAGGAATCCGTCGATTCACAGCCAAAGGACAGTGCATCAATACAGCCAAGCGAATCAAGCAGACGGACTCCGCCCGCGGCAAAAAACTCTGCGCTGGCCACAGCAGATCTTACCGGGAGTTCAAGAACGAGATCTGCACCGGCCTCCAGTGCCATGCGGGCGCGCACCCATTTATCGATCAGCGCAGGCTGCCCGCGCTGCAGAAAATCGGGACTCATAACGACAACAACATAGTCTGCGCCTGACTCTTCCCTGGCCTTGCCAAGATGATAGGCGTGCCCCGCGTGAAAGGGATCATATTCCGCTATAATTCCGACTGCTTTCATGTGCTGTTTGTCCTGTGATTCCAAGGTCTGCAGATACTGATAGATACCTGATTATACCATATCTGCCGCAGAGCAAGGAATGGATGGTTTTTACACCGGACGGGGTCAGGCGGGGTGCGGATGATGCCGTTGACGCTGTTTTGCCTGTGTGATTAAATGAAAAAAAGCGAGGTATGTGCATGATGAAACCAAAAAAGATCTATCTGATCATAGAATCAGCGCTTCTTGCCCTGACAGCAGGGCTGCTTGCGGCTGCCGCGGTCCGGATGTATGTGCATGGCGCGGCACAGATCGCCTCCGGGGATCTGTTTTATTATATCTACACAAGAGAGAAGGTTGGAGCGGCGCTGCTTCATCTGCTTCCGCTGATCTGTGCAACCGCTGTATTTACGGTTGCGGGATGGGTTCTTGGGATCCGGGATGAGTCCGCCGGCAAGCTTGCCGCGATGGACGGGATTGACGTGAAAGAGTCTGTGAAAAAAGCGGTTCCAAAGAAGACCGGACGCCGGGAGCGGATCTTGCAGAGCACCATTTTGATTCTGGCGATTGTACTGATCCTCCTGGGCATCTGGAACGGCGGAATGGACGAGGTGTTTGACAAAGGCGCTGCGATCTGCACAGAGTGCGTCGGGCTTGGATGATGAGAGCGGCAGACACAAAGATGCAGACAGGAAACGAAAGAGTGCGTATGGATATGGAAAAAGAGACAATTGACAGTGGGGAACGGAAGGAGAAAGCCGGAGCACACGCGCAGCCTGCTTACAGAACCTTTACCCGAAGACTGGTGCAGCTGTATGCTGCACTTTTGTATAATGCCAATCTGAAAGGCTTCCTGGACGGGCACATCTACTCCGGACCGCTAAAGAGCGTGTGCGTGCCAGGATTCAACTGTTATTCCTGTCCGGGGGCGATTGCAGGCTGTCCGCTAGGTTCGCTGCAGAACGCGCTGAATGCATCCGGACATACTGCACCGTGGTATATGCTGGGAATCCTGGCTCTGTTCGGAGTGGTTCTGGGCCGAACGATATGCGGCTGGATCTGTCCTTTGGGGCTGATCCAGGAGCTTCTGCATAAGCTTCCTGTTCCGAAGATAAAAAAGAGCATCGTGACCAGATGCCTGTCATACCTGAAGTATGTGATGCTCGTGGTGTTTGTAATCGCAATTCCCGTCTGGTACGGGATCAATCAGGGGATCCCGCTGCCGGGATTTTGCAAGTACATCTGCCCGGCCGGTACGCTGGAGGGTGCAGTCGGGCTGCTGCAGAATAAGTCCAATGCCACCTCCTTCTATCAACTGAAGCTTCTTTTCACGCAGAAGTGGGTGATCATGCTGATCATCGGACTCGCCTGCGCGTTCTGTTATCGTTCCTTCTGCCGCTTTCTCTGCCCTCTTGGCGCGATCTATGGCTTTTTCAACCGATTCTGTGTGGCAGGCGTCAGAGTGGATACCGACCGATGCAACGGCTGCGGTCTGTGTGTGCGGCGCTGCCAGATGGATGTAAAGCATGTTGGGGATCATGAATGCATCTCCTGCGGAAAATGTATGGGCAGCTGCGCGCAGGGAGCGATCTCGATTCAGGCAGGCAGGATTACACTGGCAGGACCTGTGTCAGGGAAACATGCAGATCCGGAGCCGGTCATTCAGAAACGCAGGAAGCTCGGACGGATTGCCTGGGGCGTCGCGATTGCGGTGCTGTTGTTCGCCCTGGCATGGTTTAACTGGATTGAGCCTGCACAGGAAGCGGCCAAGACGCCAAAACCGGACCAGACAGCAGCTGCCCATTCACAGACAGAAACACAGAGCAGTGAGAAGGCGGACGCGAAGCCGGCCGCAGCTGCTCATCCGGAGACAGAAGCACAGAGCAGTGAGAAGGCGGACACGAAGCCGGCCGCAGCTGCTCATTCGGAGACAGAGACACAGAGCAGTGAGAAGGCGGATGTGAAGCCGGCCGCCGCAGCAACAGGAACCATCGGAAGCGAGGTGGGAGACCTCCTTCCTGACTTCCGGACGGAGCTTTTGGGCGGAGGACAGTTCCAACTGTCTGATTACCGGGGACAGGTCGTTATCCTCAATCTGTGGGCGACAACCTGCGCTCCCTGTATCGAGGAGCTGCCTTATTATGAGAAACTGAAGGTGGCGCATCCGGATGTGGAGATCCTGGCGATTCATCATCGCACCGGAGCAAAGAAGGCGGAGGATTTTCTGGCGGACAAGGGATGGGATCATCTGGACATTGCGCTGGACAGCAAGGAGAAGGGATTGTTTTCTCTTCTTGGAGCGTCCGATGCCATGCCGCAGACGATCGTCCTGAATAAAGAGGGTAAGATTACTTATAACGTACAGGCGCCGCTGACCTATGAACAGTTAGAGGAACTGGTCAGCCAGGCATCATAGCCTGAGAGGGGATGGCAGCACAGCTTTTCATTCGGAGGACTGCGGCGAAGCGGGTTGAGACATCAGATCCTTCAGGGTTTTTCCGTGGAAGAACGAATGGACCATCTGATCATATTCTTTCCACATCGGAAGCGTCTGGCATTCGGAGCGCCGCGGGCATTCGTTGGTTTGGCCGGCAAGACAGGCAACAGAAGAGAGGGTTCCCTCCATCAGCTCCAGAATCTCTCCGATTCGGATGTCCTCAGGCTTCTGGCACAGCCGGTAGCCGCCGCCCTTGCCGCTCACGCCGGTCACCAGCCCTGCGGAAACCAGATCCTTTACGATGATTTCCAGATATTTTTTAGAGATTTCCTGCCTGGCAGCGATATCCTTTAACGGGATATTGCTGCCGTTTTCATGCTCCGCAAGGTCAATCATAACTCTGATTGCATAACGTCCTCTCGTAGAAATCATGACACATTCTCCCTTCTTTTTATTTACCTATTATAGCGCAGGACAAAAGAGCAAAGCAAGCATTAATTACCTATTGACACAGTAGGCGAATATAGTTATAATCTCAAACAGACAGAAAGAGCCGGTCAGGAGAATCGGCATCTCAACCATAAAACAGTACAGCGGAAAGGAGATGTTCCGGTGATTTACGCAGACAATGCCGCCACCACCAGGATGAGCAAGGCGGCGATTCAGACAATGACATCCCTTATGAATGAAAACTGGGGAAATCCCTCAAGCCTGTATGTTCACGGACAGAAAGCAAAGGAGGCACTGGAAAAGGCCAGAGAAGAGATTGCGTCTGTGATCGGAGCAAATGCGCGTGAGATCCTCTTCACGTCAGGAGGAAGCGAGGCGGATAACCAGATCATTCTCTCTGCCGCCGGGCTAGGAGAAAAGAACGGGAAAAAACATATCATTTCATCGGCATTTGAACACCACGCAGTGCTCCATACATTGAAGAAGCTGGAGCGGGAGGGGTTTGAGATTACGCTGCTGGATGTTCATGAGAATGGAATTGTTGATCCTTCTCAGGTAGAGGATGCAATCCGTGATGACACATGTCTGGTTACCATTATGTATGCCAACAATGAGATCGGGACGATCCAGCCGATCCGAAAGATCGGAGAAATCTGCAGAAGGAAGCATGTCCTGTTCCATACTGACGCCGTACAGGCAATCGGACATATCCCGGTGGATGTTGCCGCGGACAATATTGATCTGCTTTCCGCATCCGCCCACAAGTTCCATGGACCGAAGGGAGTTGGGTTCCTTTATGCGAAGAAGGGCATCCGGCTTCAGAGTCTGATCGAGGGCGGCGCGCAGGAGAGAGGGCTTCGCGCAGGTACGGAGAATGTCCCCGGGATCGCCGCGATGGCGGCGGCATTGAAAGAAGCACAGGAAGGGATGGAGACAGCCGCAGCACATCAGAAGAAGATGCGGGATAAGCTGATCGAAGGCCTGAAACAGATCCCGCACTGCGCATTGAACGGGGACGCAGCCAGACGGCTTCCCGGAAATGTGAATTTCTGTTTCGAGGGCATTGAGGGAGAGTCTCTGCTCCTGCTTCTGGATGATAAAGGGATCTGCGCTTCCTCGGGATCTGCCTGTACCTCCGGATCTTTAGACCCGAGCCATGTGCTTCTGGCAATCGGCAGAGTACACGATGTCGCCCACGGGTCTTTGCGGCTGAGCATCGGGGAGACGATTACGGAGGAGGAGGCTGACTACATCATCCGGTCGGTCAGGGAGGTCGTGGAGTACCTGAGGGGATTCTCGCCGATCTGGAGAGATCTGATGAGCGGCAAGAAGGAGTTTATCCTGTGAGGAGGGAACAGTCATGGCATTGTACAGTGAAAAGGTGATGGATCATTTCCGCAATCCCCGCAATGTCGGTGTGATTGAGGACGCCAACGGGATCGGTGAAGTCGGGAACGCAAAGTGCGGCGATATCATGAAGATGTATCTGAAGATTGAGGACGATATCGTTCAGGATGTGAAGTTTGAAACCTTTGGGTGCGGCAGTGCGATCGCATCCAGCTCGATGGCAACAGAACTGATCAAGGGAAAGCCGCTGAGTGAGGTCAGAAAGCTGACGAATCAGGCGGTGGCAGAAGCGCTGGACGGACTGCCGGGCTACAAGATGCACTGTAGTGTGCTGGCTGAAGAAGCAATTCAGTCAGCGCTGGAGGATTATGAGAGCAGGCAGGGAAAGCCGGCGGAGGGAGCCGGGACATAATCGGCCTGCAGGGCTTTTGACCATTTCACCATCATGGTATAATACCTGAGATGCCGGCCGGCGGCAGCTGTCAAGGCGGAGGGTATGAATACAGGATCTGCACAGACATTTTTGTGAATATAAAGGAGAGGGATTATCATGGCAAATATCTATAAGGGAACATTGGGACTGATCGGGAATACACCTCTGGTTGAGGTGACCAATATTGAAAAAGAGCTTGGCCTGGAGGCAACAGTTCTGGTTAAGCTGGAATACTTCAATCCGGCCGGCAGTGTGAAGGACCGCATCGCAAAGGCGATGATCGAGGACGCGGAACAGAAGGGACTTCTGAAGGAGGGATCGGTCATCATCGAGCCGACAAGCGGCAATACCGGAATCGGCCTTGCGGCAATCGCAGCGGCAAAAGGATACCGCATCATCCTGACAATGCCGGAGACGATGAGTGTGGAGAGAAGAAATATCCTGAAAGCCTATGGAGCAGAGCTGGTTCTGACCGAAGGCGCCAAGGGAATGAAGGGCGCGATCGCGAAGGCGGAAGAGCTGGCGAAGGAGATTCCTCTCAGCTTTATTCCGGGACAGTTTGTGAACCCTGCCAATCCGGCGGTTCACAAAGCGACGACAGGTCCCGAGATCTGGAAGGACACAGACGGGAAAGTGGATATCTTCATTGCTGGAGTGGGAACCGGAGGTACGGTAACCGGAACCGGCGAGTACCTGAAGGAACAGAATCCGGACATCAAGGTGGTAGCGCTCGAGCCGGAAGACTCCCCGGTGCTCTCAGAGGGAAGAGCCGGCAGCCATAAGATTCAGGGAATCGGCGCCGGATTCGTTCCGGATGTGCTGAACACGAAGGTCTATGACGAGGTCTTCAAGGCATCCGGGCAGGATGCGTTTGATACGGCAAAGCTGCTGGCAAAGAAGGAAGGAATCTCTGTGGGCATTTCCTCCGGAGCGGCTCTGTACGGCGCGATCCAGCTGGCAAAACGCCCGGAAAACAAGGGAAAGGTAATTGTTGCCCTTCTTCCGGACAGCGGTGACAGATATTACTCGACCGCACTGTTCACAGACTAAGAGAGAAATATCAGAATTCTGCGATCCGAAGGGAACCATCCGCAGAGCAGACTCATAAGGAAAAAAGGCATCCGACGCGTTTGCGGGATGCCTTTTTTCATAAAAATCATAAAGCAGAAGAACAGCTGATAATGTTATCCCTGTTCCTTTTTCCAAAGTCCGTGCAGATTGCAGTATTCATACGCCGCGATCACTTCATCTCCTTCCGCCAGGGCGAAGAAAGCGCGCGGAGCCTGTCCCGGCTTCAGCTCTTTTCTCTGTGCCCCCTGCTTCGTCTCAAGCGCGATCCACATGATAAAGTGCTCCTCGAGCATCGGATGTTCGGCCGATCCGACTGTAACCGTGACGTCTCTTCCGTTGATTTCAATCACAGGCACATGTTTTTCGGCTGCAGCATCTGTGGTGTTGGGCACCATTTCCTCCATCGCCTCTCCGCAGCACTTGGTAGGACATGTGGACGGTCTGATCATACCGACAATCTTTCCACAACCTTTACAGATATAGAATTTCATAGGCACCTCCGTTCCTGATCGGGTATGTGTTTACGGCAGTATTCCGGAACCGGGCAGAAGCGATCAGACTCTGTCGCCGGCAGACTGTCCGGATATCTGTATCATAGCAGAAGGAAAGAAGCGCCGCAATCAATGTTCTGTGTTTGATGGAGAGTTTATGGTATACTTTAAATGGATAAGACTACGAAATTGCAACATTTATCATGGAATCATTTCCTGAAAGATGCGGTTTATGAGCACAATACCAAACTTTAAGCGTCTTTTCGACATCCGGGTGAATGAGGATGGAACGACAGAGGTGACAAATGGACTGGCTGAGGCGTATACGGTTTCCGAAGATGGCCTGATGATCTGACAATGCTTTGTATGGAATACACCGGCCCGGAACATGGCCCGGAAAATGGAATCTGATAGAGATAGAAAGCCGGTTCGAAATATGATAACATCCTAAAAAAGACCGGAACATCACGTGGCTGCTTTTGCAGGAAGCATTTGAGAAACAGTGACTGGAGGGGAAAAATGGATAATCGCAAATACAGGATTGATACAGATGAAAACAGAGCGTTTCTGGAATCTTTGTCACAGGATCTTCTGAACTTCGGACGCCGCTTTCCGTCGCCCGGCGGTTCCGCATACTATCTCGGGGATGATGGCACGCCGTGGACGGACCGGCCCAGAGAAGCGTTCATCACCTGCCGGATGGCTCATGTGTACAGCATCGGGACTTTCCTGGGCGATCCGGGAAGCGGAGAACTTGCAGACGCGGCACTGAAAGGCCTGACAGGAGAACTGAGGGATGACGAGCACGGCGGCTGGTATTCCGGGATTACGGCAGATGGCGGAATCCTCCCGGGGAAGCTGTGCTACGCGCACGCTTTTGTCATTCTGGCGGCGACATCCGCATTGCTTGCGGGAAGGGAAGGAGCCAGGCCGCTTCTGGAGCAGGCTCTTGCGGATTACGACCGTTTCTTCTGGAATGAGGAGGAAGGTCTTTCCTGCGACAACTGGAATACAGAGTTTACGCAGAAGAGTACTTATCGCGGCCTGAACGCGAATATGCATACGGTGGAGGCATTTCTCTCCGTCTGGGATGCGACCGGAGATGAGAAATATCTTACCCGCTGCCACAGGATGATCGACAGTGTGATCAGCTGGGCAAAGGACACCCACTGGAGGATTCCGGAGCATTTCAGTGAAGAATGGGTGCCGATCCATGAGCTGAATAAGGACAAGCCGGCCGATCCCTTTAAGCCGTACGGTGCCACGCCGGGCCACGGGATCGAGTGGAGCCGGCTGATCACCCAGTGGGCACTGGCACAATACGGGGAGGAGGATGCACCGCAATCCGGATATATTGAAGCTGCCGAGAACCTGTTTCTGCGTGCGGTGCAGGATGCATGGAACGTGGACGGCGCGCCGGGCCTGGTGTACACAACAGACTGGACCGGAGAGCCGGTCGTGCATGACAGAATGCATTGGGTGCTGGCGGAGGCAATCAATACTTCCGCGACACTGTACCGCATAACCGGGAAGCAGGAATACGCGGATTATTACGCACAGTTCATGGAATATCTGGATGATAAGGTTCTGGATCATGAGAACGGTTCCTGGTTTCATCAGATGGACCGCGACAATCATGTAATCGGTACCGTGTGGCCGGGCAAGAACGATCTGTATCATGCCTTCCAGGCAACGCTGATCCCGTATTACAAGCCAGGTGTGTCAATTGCTCTGGCAGTGAAAAAACAGCTCAAAAAATGACAGATCTTTTGCCGATGTGAAAAGTCATCGGAATGGCTCCGGGACGTTTGAGGAATTATTATCATGCAGACAGCGTCAAAAAACAACAGGAAACAGGCACCTTTGCCGGAACCGGGCAGAATAGGGAGATTCTTATTTGTATGGATTGCCGCGGCGGTTCTGATCGTTTTGTGTCTGATTCCGTTCTACGCGTATATCTGGAGAGCGAGTACAGAGTCACGGACACGTTCGAAGTGTGAGACGGTGGCGCATGCTTTGTTTGAGCAGGGGTCGAACAACTGGAAAAACAACTTCGACTGGATGCGGGTAGAGCGGGAGGCTTACTGCGCCGTAAATGCGATCGCGGAATGGGCCGGAATCTACGGCGGGACAAACGAGGAGGAGATTGCGCGGATCTTTACAGATACCGCTATGCCCCTTCCGGATGGGATTGCTTTGCTGAAAAACCAGGAAGACTACCAGGTTCTGACAGGCGACTTTCCGAGAGACGAATTTGACTACGTCGCAGCTCTGGCGAATGAACAGGAAGAAGAGTGGGGCTGTTCCTATAACGAAGACGGAGAGCTCATAGAGGACGGAGGACGCCTGAATGAGTATTCCGGACTGACGATTGTGGACAATACCTGGTACTATTCCACTTATTTCCCGCTGTCGGACACGTTTGCAATCGGAAAAAAAAGCGAGGATGCGATACAGATACCGGATGAGCTGCTGGTTTTGGATGAGAGCATTGACACGGCAGATGCGGACATCTTAATGGTTCTTGCCGGCAGCTATGAGGTGCTGCGGGTAAAGGGGGATCTGGATATCTCTGTCGGGGATACCATTCCGGAGGAGAACCGGAAGGAAGGATGGCTGAAGATCGGGGATGACTGGTACGTTGCCGGTTCCGCCGGAAATGACTACTTTCAGATCTATGCGGTCGTCCCTTCGTCAGAGGTTTCGTCGAGGAACATTTTTTCCCCGCTGATTCCGGCGCTTCTTTTCGCAATGCTGTTTCTCCTGACAATGCTGTATGCCTGGTTTTTGAGATACGATATCATGCGCGGCCGGGTGGAGAAGGATGGGAACAAGAATACCCCGCAGGAACTGTTTGAATTGATGAAACGGCATATGCGCAGAATGTTCATCATGATCGCGCTGATTGCTGTTTCAGCCTTCCTGCTGTTCAGTGCCCTCTATGTAGTCGATGATGCCAGGATCTGGGGTTCCTCGATTCTGGATGAGATTGAAGGGTTCTTTGAGGATGATGATATCACCGCAATTGTGATGACAGACGCTATGCGGAAGAATGAGTGTGATCTCGCGGATCTGATCTGTGAGATTGTGCCCGGCGTTCCAGGGCGCTGCAGTTCTGCCGCACTGCAGGATCTGGGAGATGGGATCGGGAAATCCCTCTTTATGCTGGACAGAAAGGGCACCGTTGAGGCCGCATCCTCATCGGAGTACGATTTTTCCGGACTCTTTGATGAGAACTCTGAGTGGGCGCCTCTTCGTGCTGTACTGGAAGGGAAGGCAGATCATGTTTTCACGATTGTAGGTGAGGGGAACACGGCCAGCGTCTGTCTGGGTGTGAGGCGGCAGGGCAGCCTCGGCATGCTGGTTTATCTTGATTATGTTACCTTACCGGTTTCCATCGAGGGATACTATTCGAATTATAAGGTGCCGGACGGATTGCTGCTGGTTACCGTTGATGCGCAGTCCGGAATGATCCTGTCCAGCTCTCAGGACGCTTATTCCGGCATGGATGCGTCTGCAATCGGCTTAAAGGACGAGACACTGCGCAATGGCTTCGCCGGAGATGTTCTGATCAACGGAACAAACTACTTTGTTCAGACCAGAAGCGGTGAGGAAAGGGTCAGCCTGATCGCAGCTGATCTTACGTACCTGACAAAGAAGTACCTTCCGGTGATTCTTCTGACCGTCGCTGCAGGACTGGTGCTGGTCATTCTTCTGTTCTGGGCGGTGGGAACCCTTCAGAAAAAAACGTGGCGGAATCTGATGGTACAGGAACCGCACGCGCAGACCTCTGATTTCGGCCGCGAAGAGAAAAAGAAAAACCGAAGAATAGAGCAGCAGACAAAAGCGCTTCGGGAGAAAGAAAAGGAGAATACGGAGGAGAAAGAGCAGGAAGAGAAAGAGCAGGAAGAGACTGCTTCGTTCTACAGAGAAAGCGACGGAAATCTGCGCTCGGATCGCTCGGCTGTAGGACGCTGGCTGACTCTGAGAACGCCATTTCACAGTATGTCAGCAGATGAGAAGTTCCGGTTCGTGCTGCACATTCTGGTCATTCTGGCGTTTGCGTGCGCTTATTTCCTGTATCAGGGCAAGGAGAAAAACGGGATTAAGGGAAGCGCATTCGCCTTCCTTCTGCAACATACCTGGCAGAACGGATTCAATATCTATGCAATCTGTTACGCGATCCTTGTGATCATTCTCATCTTTGCCGTGACGATTCTGATTCGGAGACTGGTTCTTCTGATCAGTAAAAACTTCGGCAGCAGAGGAGAGACGATCGCCAGGCTGATCGGCAGCTTTATCGGTTATCTGTCGGTGATCGGCGCAATCGGGTACAGCCTGATGTATCTTGGCGTGAATACGATGACAATTCTTGCATCTGCCGGAATTGTCGGCCTGGGCATCAGCATCGGCGCCAAGGATCTGATCGCGGATATCCTTGCCGGAGTCTCGATCGTGTTCGAGGGAGAATTCCGTACCGGGGACATCGTAGAGATCGGCGGGTTCCGGGGGCAGGTGGAAGAGATCGGTATCCGTACAACGAAGGTAATGGCATTGGGCAATGTGAAGGTGTTCCGCAACAGTGAGGTCAGCGGGGTAATCAATCTGACCCAGCGGTATTCGATTGCCAGTGTCAAGGTTTCCGTGAGCAGGGCGGAACCCCTGGAGAAGGTGGAGGAAATCTTCAAAAGAGAACTGCCCGCGATTCGGGAAAAGATTCCTCAGGCAGTGGAGGATATCTCCATGAGTGGTCTGGTAGAGGTGAATACTGCAAATGTCATTCTGGCATTTTCCACAAAATGCAGGGAATCGGACCGCTATGGCATTGAGCTGAGGCTCAAGCGGGAATTAGATCTTTTGATGGAGCGGGAAAACATAGGATCCTGGGGACTTTGGAAGAAACCGGAAGGCTATATGCCGCCGCCATTATGATTCCGGGATGCGGACAGGAGGAAATCGCGATGAAGCATCCGTTCAAGATTCTGATCAATGTTCTTCGTCATACCGGGGCCGACAAATTTCTGTTGTCCTATGTTGCTTTCTTTTTTGCCGATGCGGCGTTGATCTGGCTTTTTGAGCCGACGTTCACATCCTATCGCACATCACTTTGGTATTGCTATGCGGTGGTCTCCACCGCAGGGTTTGGAGATGTCGTGGTGACGACAGCGATTCCCCGGATTCTGTCTGTCGTACTGACGGCGTACTCGGTCCTGATCATTGCCATCGTGACCGGTGTTGTCGTGAACTATTATACACAGATGATAGAGATGAAGAATAAGGAAACGTTTTCTTCTTTTCTTGACCGGCTGGAAAGACTTCCGGAGCTGTCCGGGGAGGAACTGGAGTCACTTTCCGCTTCGGTGCGGCATTTCCGGAGAACCGGGAAGAGGGAACCGGACGCGTAAGAAAAAAGAAAAGAGCATACAAAAACAGGTAGCGAAACCGGGAATGGCAAGATATACTGTGTAAGAGAACAACCTCAGCCATATTTTCATCCGCGCAGGGTGGGGCGGCGTGGGGCTTTCACAGGGGGAGAGGTTCCCGGACAAGGAGAATAAGGAGAGGAGGTCCTTACATGAGTTCTTTTTTTGCATGGGTGCTGACAATGCTTCTTTCGTTTGGCGCAGGCGTCTCCGCCGGCCGTGATTATCAGAAGGACACGGAACTGGAGCAGAAGGTTCAGGCACATATGGATGTGATCGTAGATGAAGCGGCAGGCATTGTGGATGATGTGGCGGAAGCTGCGAAAGACCGGAAGGAAACCGCGGAGTCCGAGCTCAAGGAAAGTGACGGGTACAAGAAGGCAGAGGAATTCGTCAGCGATGTCCAGGAGATCGCGGATAACACGAAGGCGGATATTGAAGATCACTTCGGATCGGAAGAGACAGAGACAGAGGCAGAGCCCCAGACGGAAGCGGCGGATTTGAGCTGATGAGGATCGGAAAGACGCAGAATGCTTAGGATCAAAAACATTCACAAGGAATACAGGACAGGTACGCTCGTTCAGAAAGCTCTGGACGGCGTATCTTTGTCATTTCGGGAAAATGAATTTGTTGCGGTTCTGGGTCCGAGCGGTTCCGGAAAGACAACGCTGCTGAATATCATCGGAGGGCTGGATCACTGTGACAGCGGGGAGCTGATCATTGACGGCGTGCCGACAGAGAAGTATAAGAGCAGGGACTGGGACGCGTATCGGAATCATTCTGTGGGATTCATCTTTCAGAGCTATCATCTGATCCCGCATCAGACACTCAGAAGCAATGTTGAGCTGGCGATGACGCTGGCCGGAACCGGCCGCGCCGAGCGGCGTGCGCGAGCGGAGGAGGAGCTGGAAAAGGTCGGACTGAAAGACCAGATGCATAAGAAGCCGCTCCAGCTGTCCGGGGGACAGATGCAGCGGGTCGCGATTGCAAGAGCCCTGGTAAATCAGCCGACGATTGTGCTGGCGGATGAACCGACGGGTGCTCTGGACAGTGAAACCGGTGAGCAGGTGATGCAGCTTCTGAGTGAGGTGGCAAAGGATCATCTGGTCATCATGGTGACGCACAATCCCGAGCTTGCCGAGCGCTATGCGACCCGGATTATCCGGCTTCGGGACGGCAGGGTGAAGACGGACAGCAATCCTTATGATCCCGACGCACAGGTTGCGGACACCAGCGTGCAGACAGATTCCGTCTCTCCTGCGCGGAGGGAAGAAGGGCGCCGGAAAAAGCCTTCCATGTCCTTCCTGACTGCGCTGGCTTTGTCGGTTTCTAACCTGCTGTCCAAGAAGGCAAGGACAATTCTGGCGGCCTTTGCCGCATCCATCGGTATCACGGGCATCGCGCTGATCCTGTCGCTGTCCACCGGAGCACATGATTACATCAACCGGATGGAGGAAAGCGCGCTCAGCGAATACCCGCTTCAGATTACAGCCTCCTCCTTTTCCATGGAAACCATGATGAGCTCCTTCTCCCAGATGCGGATCGGCCAAAGCGCGGAGACGGAGGGCCGGAATTCCGGACAGGTTCAGGAGCAGCAGATTCTCGGCAGCATGCTGGCCGGTTCCGGCACAAATGATCTTGCGTCGCTGAAAAGATGGTTTGACAGCGGTTACAGTGAGATCGAGGATGTAACCCGCTGCGTGAGCTATTCCTACGGCATCAGTCCGCAGGTCTATCTGAAAGAGGAAGCCGGGTACCGCCAGGTCAATCCGGATCAGACGATGGGGGCGGTCGGGATCTCCATGAGCGAGAATCTCACCTCCATGATGAGCGTGTGGAACGGCAACGATCTGTTCTGCAAGCTTCCCGACAAAGAGGAAATCTATCAGGATTCCTACAAGGTACTGGCCGGACACTGGCCAAAGCGGATGGATGAGTGTGTCCTGGTGCTGCTTCCTGGCGGAGGTGTTCCGGATTATCTGCTCTATTCCATGGGATTGAAGGATGCGTCCGAGCGGGATGAGATCATCGAGAATGTGGTGAACGGTGATTCGGTGGATACCTCCATGGAGGAGTCGAAGGAGTATGACCCGGAGGAATTCCTCGGAATTTCCTTCCGTGTGCTGCCGGCCTGCCGCATGTTCTACTATGACGAGAAGCTTGATATATGGCTGGATGGCTCGGGGGACACGAAGCGGATGAATGCCTTGCTCGATCAGGCACAGGAGATTTCCATCTGCGGCGTGGTTTCTCCCAGGGACAGCAATTCCATGGGACTTCTGGAGCTTGGGATCGATTACCGCCCGGAGCTGATGGAGTATCTTCTCGGCGAGGCGGCGGACAGTGAGATCGTCAAACGGCAGCTGGAAGAGCCGGACATCGATGTTCTGACCGGAACCTTGTTCGGGGAAGAGGGCGATGCCATGGCCAGGGCTTTCATGGATCTGATCGAGATCCACCCCGAGAAGCTGCCGGACGCTGTATCGTTTGACTGGGACGGACTGGACCGGGTGCTCGAGGAAAATGGAAAGCTGAGTGCGGTCCAGACCGTGCGGATCATCCGTGAACTGTCCCGCACCGGACAGTCGCCGACCCTGCAGGAGGTGATCGATGACCTTCTTCCGGCGCTGATGGATCTCTTCCAGGTGGATGAGAGCAGGATCTCCGAGGCCATCTCCTTCCAGATGGACGAGGAGAAGATGCGGCAGATGTACAAAAACCAGTCTGTGATGGAGGAGTCGAGCTACCGCTCCAACCTGCTCCGCTTCGGTTACGCGGATGTAGATGATCCTTCCATGATCACCATCTATCCGAACGATTTTGAAGCAAAGGATGAGGTGATCAGGATCCTGGACGCCTACAACAGCGCGATGGAGAAGGAGGGCTATGAAGATAAGGTGATCTCTTACACCGATTACGTGGGATCTCTGATGAGCTCGGTCACGACGATCATTGACGTGATCACCTACGTGCTGATTGCCTTTGTCGCGGTGTCTCTGATCGTGTCCTCGATTATGATCGGAATCATCACCTATATCTCGGTCCTGGAGCGGCGCAAGGAGATCGGAATTCTGCGCGCAATGGGCGCGTCCCGCCACAATATCACACAGGTATTCAATGCGGAGACCTTTATCATCGGTCTTCTGGCCGGCGCGTTCGGGATCGCGCTGACGCTGCTTGCGCTGATCCCGATCAACATGGCGATTCATTCGTATACGGATCAGCCTGTGTCGGCATTTCTGCCGCCCCGCGCAGCAGTGATTCTGATTGCGCTTTGTGTTATACTGAATCTGATCGGCGGATTCCTGCCTGCGTGCAAGGCAGCCAGGCAGGATCCGGTGGAAGCTTTAAGAAGCGAGTAGAAGCGAATCAAAGACAGACAGGAGTGATCGAAGAAGCACGGATCAGTTCCGTTTTTTCCCAAAAAGGATTCCGTCCACACGCAAGTATGCAAAGTGCGCTGTGCGGCACAGGGACGGAACCGCTGAGGAAAGCATTTTCATACAAGAGTGACCGGTGCCGCCTCCAGGAGGCGGATAATAGGGAAGCAGGTGAGAATCTTGCGCGATCCCGTCACTGTGAGAGCGAACAGGGCAGCAACAAGTCACTGGGCGATTGCCTGGGAAGGCGCTGCCTCTCCGCCGCCACCTGCAGCAGAAAGAAGTGTGTATGCGTATCGCGGGAAACGATCCGCGTGCACAGGATCCAAAGAGGATCCGGCTGCAGGGATACAGAGCGGTATGCTTCAGCCAGGAGACCTGCCGGCCATGATCGTACAGGAGGAAGACTCCGGATCACGTGGGTTTGATCGTACGGAAGGCTGCAGCCGCGGATGGACTGTAGCTTTCTTGAGATACCCATTACAGCTCCCTGTAATGGGTTTTTGCACAATAAGGCCGGACACACAGCGTCCTGCCGGGAGTGCGCAAGGCAATATCATCAATCATATGCAAGAAGGAGGACACAATGAGAAAGAAAATGACAGCTTGGCTGGCAATGACAGTATCCTTTATGCTGGCGGCAGGAGGCACTGCGGCATTCGCTGCACAGACGGAGGCTGAGGAGGCGGCCGTGGAAACGGAGGCGGACACGGGGGATGCTTCCCTTGACGATCCCCGGAACCAGGACGGCATCGGCAGCAAGGAGATTCTTGTTGTCAGCTTCGGGACCAGCTTCAATGACAGCCGGAGAATGACCATCGGCGCGATTGAGAATGCAATCGACGAAGCATTTCAGGACTATGACGTAAGAAGAGCCTTCACCTCGGATATCATTATCGACCACGTTTCCAGGCGGGACGGCGTCGTGATCGATTCTGTGGAGAATGCACTCGAAAGAGCCATGGACAATGGCGTGAAGGAGCTTGTGGTGCAGCCCACCCATCTGATGAGCGGCTTCGAATACAATGATCTGTATGATATGATTGCGCAGAACGCAGATGCGTTCGAGTCCGTCACGGTCGGCGCGCCGCTGCTGGACACCGACGCGGACATGGCGGCGGTCGAAGAGATCCTTGTTGACTGGACAAAGGAGTATGACGACGGAAAGACCGCGATCGTATTCATGGGACATGGTACCGAGGCAGACTCCAATGGCGTCTACGCGGCTATGCAGGAGCTGATGACCGAGGACGGGCACGACAATTATTTCATCGGAACGGTGGAAGCGGAGCCCTCCCTGGAGGATGTGCTTGCCCTGGTGAAGGAAGGCAGCTATGAAAGAGTCGTGCTGGAGCCCATGATGGTCGTGGCAGGAGACCATGCGAACAATGACATGGCGGGAGACGAGGACGGCTCCTGGAAGCGCGCCTTCGAAGCGGAAGGATATGAAGTGACCTGCCTGCTCAGAGGCCTCGGAGAGAATGAGGACATTCAGAATCTGTATATCGAGCATCTGAAGAAGGCACTGGAAGGATAAGGATGGCCGGACTGCAGGATGAAGACAAGCTTGCTGTTCAGAACGGTATCCTGTGACGAAAGGCACGGAAACTGTGCGATGAAGAAGAAAAAGACCGGCGAAAGAGAGGCTTGAGGATGAGGAAAGAATCAGGCAGCGCAATGGTAGAGAAAAGAATGAGGAAGTGTATCGGGAGCATCTGCCTGGCAGCGGCACTTTGTGCTGTCTGCATGAGCCCGTATGCGCAGGAGACGGAATCCGAAGGAGCCGTGGCGGCAAAGTCGGAGATGGCAAAGGTCGTTGCGGTAACGGAAGACTGGATGGTGCCGGTGACGGCAGAGGAGCTGAAGGATGGAACATACGACATTGAAGTCCGGTCCAGCTCTTCCATGTTCCAGATTACGGACTGTACGCTTACGGTAGAGGGCGGAGAAATGAGCGCCGCGATGACAATGGGCGGAACCGGATACCGGTATGTGTGCATGGCCGCGCCCGAGGAGGCGGCAAAGGCGGAGGAGAAGGACTATATCGCTCCGCAGGAGCAGGAAGACGGAACCCATGTGTTCACCGTCCCGGTCCCGGCGCTGGATGAGGAGGTCGCGTGTGCCGCCTTCAGCGACAGGAAAGAGAAATGGTATGGCAGGCAGCTGTGCTTCGTGGCGGAATCGCTTCCCGCGGATGCATTTGCCAAGGAGAAGGGAAATGCCGCCGATGCTCTGGATCTGGCGGACGGCACCTATCTGGCGGAGGTTTCTTTGGAGGGCGGATCGGGCAAGGCATCCATCACATCGCCCGCACAGATTACGGTCAAGGACGGCGTCGTCACGGCCCGGATCGAGTGGAGCAGCCCGAATTATGATTACATGGTAGCAGCCGGAAAGAAGCTGCTGCCGGTCAACGAGGATGGCAATTCCGTATTCGAGATTCCGGTTCGCGCATTTGACCGTCCGGAAGCTGTGAAGGCGGATACCACAGCGATGAGCAAACCATATGAAATTGCATATACACTTACATTTGATTCTGAAACCATTCAGAAACAGTAAATACCGTCCGCTCCTTCTGGCTGCCGGCCTGCTGCTTGGCGGATGCAATGCGCTCCCTGCCTGGTGCGCAGAGAGCGCCGGCTCAAGGGTGCCGGCAGCCCAGGAAGAGACGAAGAAGCTGCCGGGACTGCCGGAGTGCACCGGACAGATGCCGCTGTCTTACGCCGAAGAATTCCGTGTGGATTACTATGGGGAGGATTATGCCCTAATCACGATCCACTCTGATGATCGGTATCTTCTGGTAAGCGAGGGGGCGGATGTTCCGGCGGATCTTCCGGAGGATATCACCGTTTTGCAAAAGCCGCTGGAGCATATCTATGCGGCTTCTTCGAGCTGTCCCGACTTTTTCCGCCAGCTCGGGGCGCTGGATGCGGTCACCATGACAAGCACACAGGCGAAGGACTGGACGATCGCGCCGATCCGCAAGGCGGCGGAGCGGGAGGACATGATCTATGTCGGAAAATATTCCGCACCGGACTATGAGTATATCTGTGACGAGGGCTGCAGTCTGGCCATTGAAAACACGATGGTCTATCATGCGCCGCAGGTGATGGAGATGCTGGAGCGTCTGGGGATACCGGTGCTGTGCGAGTATTCCAGCTATGAGGAAGAACCCCTGGGACGTCTGGAGTGGATCAGGCTATATGGCCTGATGACAGACAGACAAGAAGCGGCGGATTCCTATTTTGAAGAGCAGCTGAGCCGGATGCGGGAAGTACTGGATTCGGACGGGCATTTCGGCCGCCCGGCTCCGGAGGCGGGGCAGGAGGAGACGGCATCTGACCGGGAAGAGAGCACAGAGGCTGCGGATGTGGTATTCTTTTATATCGCATCCAACGGTTCGGTCAATGTACGGCGGGAGGAGGATTATGTGTCCCGCATGATTGACATGGCAGGCGGACGGTATCTTCTGCATGATGTGGTCGCGGATCTGCCGGCCGCGGAGTCCCATACCGGGTCGGTTTCTCTCCAGATGGAAAGCTTCTACGCCGCGGCAAGGGATGCGGATGTTCTGATCTACAACGGAACGCTGGGCGAGCCGCTGGAGCATCTTGATGAGCTGCTTCGGAAAAGCCCTCTGCTTGCGGATTTCAAAGCAGTCAAAAACGGCCGGGTGTACTGCAGCAGGGAGAGTCTGTTTCAGGAAGTGACCGGCACATGCCGGATGATCGAGGATTTCTTTCATGTGATCCGGCAGCATGAGGAGGAAGATCTGATCTATCTGCGAAAGCTGGATTAAGAGGAGCCGGATTTTGCTTTCGGTTTACAATACTTCGCTATGGGAGGAGATGGCTTCGGGAGGAAACATGTGTCATCAGTCTGACGATCAGAATAGAAGAAAAGAGGGACGGCATTTTGCGCTTGTGTTTGCGCTGCTGATCCTTCTGGTTCTGATTCTCGCAGCGGCGAATCTGATGACGGGGAGCGTGCCGCTTACCCTGCCGCAGATTCTTGACGCGTTGTGCGGAAAGGGAGATGCATCCTCTGCCGCGATTCTTTTTGACCTGCGTCTGCCAAGGCTTCTGAGCGCTATGATTCTGGGCGGCGCTCTGGCCGTATCCGGGTATCTGCTGCAGACATTTTTCAACAATCCGCTTGCAGGTCCATTCGTGCTGGGTGTTTCTTCCGGCGCCAAGCTCCTTGTGGCGATCGCCCTGATCGTGGCACTGGAGCATGGACTGCTTCTCAATTCTTGGGGCATGATCGGGGCAGCGTTTCTCGGCTCCACCCTCTCCATGCTCTTTCTTCTTGTCGTCTCCGGATTCTCCTCCGCTTCTTCCGTTCTGATCATCAGCGGTGTTCTGATCGGGTATTTCTGCAGCGCTGTCACAGAGATCTTTCTTACCTTTTCGAAGGATACCAATATCGTCAGCCTTCATACCTGGTCGCAGGGAAGCTTCTCCGGAATCAGCTGGTCAAATGTCGCTGTCATGAGCATCGTGGCGGTATGCGCAGGCGTATTCTGCGTGCTGCTTGCCAAGCCGATGGAGGCATGGCAGATGGGAGAGGCCTACGCGATGAATCTCGGCGTCAACATCCGTGCGCTGCGCCTTGGCCTGATTCTGCTCTCCAGCCTGTTGTCCGCCTGCGTGACTGCGTTTGCCGGGCCGGTGGCTTTTGTCGGGATTGCGGTACCTCATCTGATGCGCAGTCTCCTGAAAAGCGCGCGTGTGCTTCTTCTCCTGCCGGCCTGCTTTCTCGGTGGCAGTGTGTTCTGCCTGTTTGCGGATCTCATCGCGCGGAATCTTTTTGCGCCGACCGAGCTGAGCATCAGTGTTGTCACATCGGTGCTGGGCGCGCCGGTGGTGATTCTGATTATGCTCAGAAGGCAGGAAAGGAGGCGGGACAGGTGACACGGGAAGCTTTGCGTTCCCAAAGCGCCGGAGTGAAAAATGCGCCGAAGTGTGTTGTGCAGGCGGTGGATCTTCAGACCGGCTACGGGAAAAAGAAGGTGTCGGAGGGAATCCAGTTTTCTCTGAGAAGCGGGGAGATTCTCGCAGTCATCGGACCAAACGGAAGCGGAAAATCCACTCTGCTTAAGACTGTGGCAGGTTTCCTTCCCGTGCTGGGCGGTAAGCTCTTTCTGGACGGAAAACCGGGGGAGAGGATGAAACAGGCAGAGCGCGCGAAGTATCTGTCTGTTGTCACAACAAGCAGGCCGGATGTGGAATGGATGAAGGTGTGGGACGTAGCGGCATCCGGGCGTTATCCTTATACGGGAAGGCTTGGGATTCTTTCCGAGGAAGACCGGCAGATCGTCGGGGATGCGCTTTCGAAGCTGCGTCTGAATGATCTGAGCGAGCGGTATTTCAGCGAACTGAGCGACGGGCAGAAGCAGAGAGTCCTGCTGGCCAAGTCGATCGCGCAGAGACCGAAGCTTCTGATTCTGGATGAACCGACTTCCTTTCTGGACATTCGTTATCAGCTGGAATTCATGCAGATTGCCGCTGACCTTGCGCACGGAGAAGGCATGGCGCTGATGATGTCGGTGCAGGAGCTGTCGATCGCCCGGAATCTGGCAGACCGCGTGCTGACGCTGAAGGAAGGACATCAGGACCGGATCGGGGAGCCTGATATGCTGACAGAGGCGTACATCCGGGATCTGTACGACATCAGAGTGGTGTTCCCGGCCTCTACAGGCGGGTTAGAAGCTCTGCTCAGTGGCAGGTGACAAGTCTCCACCGGGATTCTCTGAGGGGCAGAGAGCATGAGACGTGCGCAAAACAGCAGGAGAAAGAGATGGCGTTCGAGCATTATATCCGTTCAGACGGAAAGAACCTCAGACTGGGATATACGACCGGCACCTGTGCGGCGCTGGCGGCGGCATGCGCCACTGAGGCGCTTCTGACCGGAAGCTTTCCGCAGTATGTGCACATGATGACGCCCGGAGGAATCGAGGTGATGGCAAAGCCCGAGTGCTGTGAGACGGACCGGGAGACATCCCCAGCGGAGCCGGGAGCGGAGAAAAAAGTGATTTGCGCAAGATGCGGGGTGCGGAAGGATGCCGGAGACGATGCGGATGTGACAGACGGGCTGTTGATTATGGCACAGGCCCAAAGAAGGGAGCTTTTGGACAGAAAGCCTCTTCCTGCGGGGAAAGAAGAAGAGCCGGACGAGGACAGCGGACAGCGTGGCGGCTTTGGCGGCGGAGAGCGGGTACAGATCCTGGGAGGAGAAGGGATCGGACGCGTGACCAGACCAGGATTGGACCAGAAGGTGGGAGAGGCAGCAATCAACCGGGTTCCCCGGGACATGATCCGACAGCAGGTGCTGCGTGTCTGTGAGGAGCAAGACTACGAGGGCGGAATCACCATAACGATCTTTGCGCCTCAGGGGGAGGCTGCGGCAGCAAAAACGCTGAATGGACGGCTGGGAATTGAAGGAGGAATCTCCATCATCGGAACCAGCGGGATCGTGGAGCCGATGAGTATGAAAGCTTACGCGGATTCCGTGCGCCTGGTCATCCGCCAGGCGGCACAGCTAAGATGCGGGGAGGACAGCAGGAACAGCAGCCCCGGACAGGAGAAGCCGCGCCTTGGGACGATTGTGCTGACACCGGGCAATTATGGGCTTTCCTTCCTGAAACAGCACGGTTATGCTCCTTCCAAAGTCCCGGTGGTGGTCTGCTCCAACTTTATCGGAGAAGCTGTGGATGAAGCTGCGGCATGCGGATTCGACCGGATCCTTCTGGTCGGGCATGTGGGGAAGCTGGTAAAGCTGGCAGCCGGCATCATGAATACACACAGCAGCATGGCAGACGGCCGGGCGGAGATCTTCACGGCACATGCGGCCATTGCAGGCGCATCGCCGGAAATCTGCCGGAAACTGATGGAGGCTGTGACGACTGACGCATGCATCGCGATCCTGAAAGAGGCGGGACTTGCCGGGGAGGTCCTGCATTCCATACGGGAAAAGGCTCTGGCATCCCTGCGCCGTCGATGCGCCGGGGCCGATTGTGATATAATCATATTCTCCAATGAATATGGAGAGCTTGGGAGCGAGAAGAATGTCTGACGGCGGAATTCAGACAGAGACGAAGGCAGCAACAAGGGGAAAGCCTGCTGGGACCAGCGCTGAATGAGGAACAGGATATGCTTGATATGATTGTGAATCCGGCAGCTTCTTCCGGCCGGACCTATCTGGAGTTTCACAAAAAGATATTCCCGCTTTTCAAGGGAACGGACTGCCGGATCCATTACTCCACCAGTGAGAGGAGCGTCGGGGAGATCGCCGGCCGCCTGACCGTGCCGGGCAGAGCGGACTTTGTCAATCTGGTGGTAGTCGGCGGGGATGGCACCATGAATGAGGTTCTGAACGGAATCCGGGACTTCGATCATACCAGAATCGGCCTGATTCCCTGCGGCTCCGGCAATGACCTGGCAAAAGATCTTGGCCTGCCTGATGATCGGAAGGAACTCGCAAGCCGCATCATTCAGGAGCGCACCGTCCGCATCACTGACCTGGGGGAGACCATCCTGCAGGATACCGGGCAGCGCAGGCTCTTCTGCGTCAGCTCAGGAGCGGGGTTCGATGCACAATGCTGCGAGATGGACGGAAATGCGCCGATGAAACAGATTCTGAACAGTCTCAGACTTGGGAAGCTGATCTATCTGTATGAAGCGATCAAACTGATCTTCACCTGGAAGAGTCCGCATGCCGCCTTGTGCCTGGCAGGCGCACAGGGAGAAGGGAAGGAACCGGGAGAAGAACATTTTCGCCGGTTTGTATTTGCCGCCGCCATGAACCATCGGTTCGAGGGAGGCGGATTCATGATGAGTCCGGCAGCAAAGGATGACGACGGGCTTCTTGATGTCTGCATCGTGCACGACCTGAAGATTCCGGATTTCTTCCGTTTTTTCCCTTCTACGACCAAAGGAAAGCATGTCCGCCAGACGCGTGTGGTCAGTCAGCGAAGAAGCAGCAGCATCCGGATCCGCAGCAAGGTGCCGCTGTGGGTACATACGGACGGTGAGGCATTTGGACAGTCTGTCGATATTCAGATGCGGATCAGCGAGAAGAAACTGAACCTGATGAACTGACAGGCAGGAAGGGAAGAAAGCAGAGGGAACGGAGGAGAACGGAAGTGGTGCATTTTGTGGGAGCCGGGAGCGGCGCGCCGGATCTGATCACGGTCCGGGGAAAGGAGCTTCTGGAGAGCGCGGATCTCATCCTCTATGCGGGAAGCTTAGTCAATCCGGCACTGCTTGGCTTCGCGAAGGCAGGCGCGCGGATCTTCAACTCCGCGTATATGACACTGGAGCAGGTGACAGAGGTGATGTGTGCGCATCCGGACAAGGAGATTGTGCGCCTTCACACCGGAGATCCCTCTTTGTACGGAGCTGTGAAGGAACAGATGGATGTTCTGGATCGTGCACAGATTCCGTATGATGTCACACCGGGCGTATCCAGCTTTCTGGCGGCCGCGGCAGCGTTAAAGGAAGAATATACGCTTCCTGCTGTTTCCCAGACGGTGATTCTCACACGGATGGCGGGGCGCACGCCGGTACCCCAGACCCAGCAGCTGGCAGCCCTGGCATCGCACGGGGCATCGATGGTGATCTTTCTTTCCGCCGCTCTGACAAAACAGGTGCAGGAAGCACTGCTTCAGGGGGCATATACGGAGGATACTCCGGCAGCGATTGTCTACAAGGTCGGATGGCCGGAGGAGAAATTGATTCGATGCAGCGTCGGAACGCTTCACGAAACCGCCGGTAAGGAGAAAACCGGACGGATGGCACTGATCCTGGTCGGGGACTTTCTGAAGCCCGGGCCTGCCGTCCGGAGCCGGCTGTATGACCCGGCTTTTACCACCGGATACCGGAAGGCTGCCGGGAAAGGAGATACACAGGGAGCCGGGATATGAATGCACTTAAAATTGCCTGCTTCAGTGACAGAGGCGAGATGCTGGGCCGGCGTCTGAAAGCGGGAGAGGTGACACGCTTTCCCGGAACTTCCACACTTCGGGATTGGACGCAGGTGGGGTTTGCTGAGGGGGAAGCCATGCTTTTCATCGGATCCTGCCAGATTGCGGTGCGTGCCATCGCCACCTTTGTGAAGAGCAAGCTGACAGATCCTGCTGTGGTGGCGATGGATGAAACCGGAACGTACGTGATCCCTCTGCTCAGCGGACACATCGGCGGGGCAAATGACCTTGCGGTTTTCCTTGCGGACCGGATTGGCGCGCAGGCTGTCCTTACAACCGCGACGGACAGGCGGCATGCCTTCGCCGCGGACAGCTGGGCGGCGGAGAATGGATTCGGCATCGTGAATCCGGAGGCTGTGAAGGAAATATCGGCCGGTGTTCTCGCCGGCGAGGAGCTCGTCCTGTCGGTGAGAACGCATCACACGCAGGAGGAGGCAGCGAGATCCTTTCAGAAGGAAAGCATGCCGGCGCACGGGCAGAACAGGCAGACACTCCGGCTTGTTCCCAGAACGGTGGCAATCGGGGCCGGCTGCAGAAAAGGCGTCGATCCGGAATATCTGGAAGCGTGCTTTTGGAGCTTTGTGAAAGAGCACGGGATTGAGGCAGCATCCGTCGTGTGTATCGCATCGATTGACCTGAAGCGGGAAGAAGCGGCACTGAAGATCCTCGCAGCAAAACAAAAGATCCCCTTCTTCACCTTCGGGGCCGACGAGCTGATGGAAACCCCCGGGGAGTATGCCTCTTCCGCATTCGTGCTGCAGAACACAGGGACAGACAATGTCTGTGAGCGGGCCGCAGTGCTGTCCTGCATCCGGCTGGGCGCTCTGACGAGGCCTTCGCTGATGGTAAGGAAGACCATCTACGACGGCGTGACGCTGGCAGCGGCGAGAATGGATACCGCTGTGAGCTGGAGGTGGCAAAATGATGTCTGAAAACAGGATGCCAAACAGCGGCCGGAAAAAAACAGGAAAGGTATTTCTGGTCGGGGCCGGGCCGGGCGGAATCGGCGATATGACGCTCCGGGCTGTGACCGCGATTCGGGAATGTGAGGTTCTGTGCGGATATACGGTATATATCGGTCTGATCCTGGATCAGATGCCGCAGGCCGCGGGGAAACGCATCCTGACAACCCCGATGCGCCAGGAGATGGAGCGGTGCAGGGCAGCGCTGGAGGAAGCATCTCTCGGGCGGAGCGTGGCAATGATCTGCAGCGGGGACGCAGGCGTCTATGGGATGGCCGGCCCTGTCCTGGCACTTCAGAGCGCATACCCGGATGTGGAGACGGAGATCATCCCCGGAGTGACCGCTGCCGTTTCGGGGGCAGCCGTTCTCGGCGCACCGCTGATGAATGACTTCTGCGTCCTCTCTCTGTCCGACCTTCTGACGCCATGGGAAATCATAGAGAAGAGACTCCGCGCTGCGGCAGCGGGGGACTTCACAGCGGTGCTGTATAATCCCATGTCGAAAAAACGGACCGGGCATCTGAGGCATGCCTGCGAGATCTTTCTGGAATACCGGGCTGCAGACACCGCATGCGGATGGGTCAGGAACATTGGCCGCGATGGACAGGAAAAAAGACTATTGACACTGGAAGAGCTCAGGGACGAGAAAGTGGATATGTTTACGACGATCTATATTGGCTGCAGCAGTATGAGAAAGGATCAGGGCCGTCTGATCGCCCCGAGAGGATACGCCGGGCAGAGGGAAGCAGAACATGAAGACAGCTGACCGTGGCAGACGGATCCTGCTCTTTGGCGGAACGACAGAGGGCAGACGGATGGCCCGGATTCTCTCGGAACACGGGATTCACGTCACGGTCTGTGTCGCGACCCGGACAGGGGCGGACTGTCTGCGGGAGATCACTGGGCTCAGGATCCTGACCGGAAGGAAGGATGCTGCAGCGATGTCGGAGCTGATCAGGGAAGGGTATGACTGCTGCATCGACGCAACCCATCCCTATGCGGTGGAGGCTGGCAGACAGATCCGGAAGGCCTGCGCGATGAGCGGGCTGCCCTGCTACAGGCTGCTGCGCAGGCAGCTGTCTGATCAGGAGCTGCACCGGCTGATCGCAGACAGCATCCGGCAGTTTTGCGCAGAGCATGACAGATACGAGGATGCGGAGCTCCTGTCCTGTGCGGCAGAGGAAATGGAACAATCCATGCAGGCCAGTGTGTGTAAAAGCGCTGAGGAAGCCTGTGCCCTGTTGGAGGAAGCGAAGGCGCAGCCCGGATCTTCGGGAGGGATCCTGCTGACTTGCGGCGCGAAGGAGGCAGCCTGTTTTTCGCCGCTGCTTCGGCAGAACAAAAATGGGGTATACATCCGCACGCTTCCATCAAAGGAGAGCATCCGGATCTGCCTCGACGCCGGATTTCCCCGGGAGCAGATCCTGACGGGATGGGGCCCGTATTCCGTCGAAGAAAATGTCCGGACCCTCGAAGATCATCAGATCCGGTATCTTGTGACAAAGGATGGCGGATGGGAAGGCGGGTACCCGCAGAAGCTGGCCGGGGCAGCATTGTGCGGCGCCAAGGTCATTGTAATCGAAAGGCCTGCGGAGGATGGCTATGAGGAAGGTAAGCTTCTCAGGATGCTTGGAATAGAATGATGTAAGGGTCAAAAGCCTTGAAGCCGAGGCAAGCTCGCTTGCCGGAGGCTGATGGGATGTTGACCCACCGGACACGGAGCACGCAGTAATTTGCTTTAGCAAATTACGAGAGTGCGGAGTGGCCGAGGAGCGCGGGAGTTGCGAAGCAACGAAGCGATCCGTACATCATAGTTGGGGGCAAAAGGTACTTTTGACTCCAACATCATAGAAGAGGAGATAGAATCAAAGATACTATGCTGAGAACCCTGCTGCGGTATTTCAGACCGCATATCAAACTGTTTCTGCTGGACATGTTCTGTGCCGTGCTGGCAGCGGCGATTGATCTGGCTTTTCCGATGGTGTCCAGGCATGTGATGTATACGCTTCTGCCGGACCGTCTGTTTCACGCGTTTTTCGCGGTAATGGCGGCAGTCTTCGTCTGCTACGCGTTTCGGTCTGTCTGCTTCTATGTGATGACCTACTGGGGACACACCTTCGGCATCCGGGTGGAAACGGATATCCGTGCCGACCTGTTCTCTCATCTGCAGGAGCTTGACTTTGAATTCTATGATCAGATGCGCACGGGCAATCTGATGAGCCGCCTGACCGGAGATCTCTTTGAGGTTACGGAGCTGGCGCATCACGGACCCGAGGACCTTCTGATCAGTGTGCTGACCGTCGTGGGATCGCTGACGATTATGTTTACCATTGAATGGCGCCTGGCGCTGGTGGTGTCGGTACTGATTCCGATCTTCCTGATCATTACGATGATGCAGCGCCGCAATATGTCAAAAACCTCCACAAATGTGAAGAAAAAACTTGCCGGCATCAACACGGACATAGAGACCAGTCTGTCCGGCATGAAGACTTCGAAGGCCTTCGCGAATGAAGCGGTGGACAATAGCCGTTTTACGGACGCGAACAACCAGTACCGGGGCGCAAAAAAGGATTTCTACCGGGCGATGGGAATCTTTAACGCTTCCCAGGAGTTTTTCATGGGAATTCTTCCGGCGGTGGTCATCGCGGCAGGCGGCTGGCTGATTATGAAGGACCAGATGAATTATATTGATCTGATCACATTTACCCTGTTTGTCAGCTCTTTTGTCACACCGATCCGGAAGATGGCACAATTTGCAGAGATCTTCACCAGCGGCATGGCCGGTCTGAGGAGATTTGAAGAGGTGATGGCCATGCAGCCGACCCTGCAGGAGAAGCCCGGCGCGCAGGCCCTGGTCATCGACAAGGGGAATGTTGACATTGATCATGTGAGCTTTTCCTATGTGCACAACCCGGAGGTGCTGCATGATATTGACCTGCATGTAAAAGGCGGCGAAATGATCGCGATGGTCGGAGCGTCCGGCGGAGGCAAGACGACCCTGTGCCAGCTGATTCCGCGCTTTTACGATGTAGAGTCAGGCGCAATCCGGATCGACGGAACCGATATTCGTGATGTGACGAAGAAGTCTCTTCGCGGCAGCGTGGGAATTGTACAGCAGGAAGTGTTCATTTTCGCGGACACCATCCGGGAAAACATCCGCTACGGACGGCCGGAGGCCACGGATGAGGAGGTGGAAGAGGCCGCACGCAGAGCCGAGATCTATGAGGATATCCTCCACATGCCGGACGGGTTTGATACTTATGTCGGGGAACGGGGAACCAGGCTGTCCGGAGGACAGCGGCAGAGAGTTTCGATCGCGAGAATCTTCCTGAAGGATCCGGCTGTTCTGATCCTGGATGAGGCAACCTCGGCGCTGGATACCATTACAGAGGAGCATATCCAGAAAAGCTTCGACGAACTGATGAAGAACCGGACCTCCTTCGTCATAGCGCACCGTCTTTCTACCGTGCGCAGTGCGGACCGGATTGTGGTGATTGAGGAAGGACGGATCGAAGAAGCGGGCACACATGAAGAGCTGCTGGCAGCGGGCGGTGAGTATGCGCGGCTGTATGAAGCTCAGGAGCTGTAAGCGCACGTAAGCGGTATCGGAGCGGGGGCGGCGCGTAAAAGGAGCATGGACAGTGAGAATTGATCTTGCGGGATACGGCCCGGGATCGTCCGGCCTGACGACACTTAAGGTGCGGCAGGCATTGGAAGAAGCGGAGCTTATCATCACATCCGAAAGACTGGCCGGGTATGTGAGGAACTTAGGCCGGACAGATGCCGGCTGCACGGAAGAGATACTGATTGAGACAAATAGCAGCGAAATCTGCCGGATCCTGGAGGATACGGCATATGACAGCGTTGTGTGCCTTATGAGCGGAGACAGCAGCTTCTATTCCGGCGCGGCTCCTTTGGTGACCTGCATCGAACAATCCCCCCGGCTTCGGGAGAGGAACGCTGCCATCCGGATTCTCCCGGGAATATCGAGTCTGTCTTATGCATGTTCCCGTCTGGGGCTTTCCTTTCGCCAGGTGGAGGTGTTTTCCGCGCACGGAAGAAGCTGTGATCCGGTCAGGGCAGTCATGAACGGGAAAAAGAGTTTCTTTCTCACGGGAGGGGACACAACATGCGCGAAGCTGTGCGGGGAACTGACACGGGCCGGGCTGGGGGAGCTGAAGGTGACGGTGATGGAGAACCTGTCCTGTGCAGATGAGCGCATCCGGACGATGACAGCCGCGCAGGCTGCCGGCAAGAGGTTTGATCCGCTGTCTGTCCTGATTGCGGATGCGGCATATGTGTCTGCAGACCTCAGGCGGGGCGTGCCGGGTATTCCGGATGAAGCATTTGCAAGAGGAAAGGTACCGATGACGAAGCGGCTGGTACGCGTGAGTGCGCTTTCCCTGCTGAATCCCTCTTCCGGGGATCTTTGCTGGGATCTGGGCGCCGGGACCGGAAGCGTATCGGTGGAGCTGTCAGCGCGGTGCAGGAGAGTCATTTCCGTGGAGAAGGATCCTGCGGCGCTTGCGCTGCTGAGGGAGAATAAGGAGAGATTCGGCGCCTGGAACATGGAGATTGTCAGGGGAGAGATTCCGGAGGTTCTGAGTCAGCTTCCATATCCGGACAGAATCTTCGTGGGCGGAGGCGGAAGATGGATCCGTGCTGTGCTGGGTGATGCCAGCCAAAAATGTGCGGAAGGAAGGAAGAAGCCTGCGGTCCTTATCACAGCGGTTACGCTCGAGACCCTTCAGGAAGCTGTGAGTGCGCTGGAGGAGCATGGATACGAAACCGAAATTGTCCAGGCTGCGGTGACAAACATCCTGAGGCAGGGACAGTTTCATATGATGCATGCGCACAATCCGGTGTTCCTGATTCTGGGAAGTGACGGGTGATAAGGTTACAGGCTGCATGCAGTTGATCCGGAAAGGAGTAAGAACATGGAGTACCGCTTTTATGGCTGGGAGCAGGCGGAGTGTCCTGCGGTCTGTCAAAGCCTGGAAGGGATCCGCACGCCGCGCGATCTCTATGACGCCCTGCGGAAGGTCTGGTGCGCCGAGACCTGCGCGCCGAGGATGCGCCAGAACTGGAGCCCGGAGAACCCCACCCTGGGACAATGCTCGATTACAGCGTTTCTGGTGCAGGATCTCTTCGGCGGGAAGGTGTATGGAATCCCGCGGGAAGGCGGGAAGGCCTTCCACTGCTATAACGATGTGGACGGATGTGTGTTTGATCTGACCAGCGAGCAGTTTGAAGGCGAAGAACTGTGCTATGAGAACAATCCGGAGCAGTTTCGAGAGGTCCATTTCGCGAAAGAAGAAAAAAGACAGCGGTATGAGCTGCTGAAAAAAAGACTGTCGGAGACAGCCGGAGCAGTCCGCGCTACTCCTTTGCCTTCCTGCTGATCAGCAGCAGTGCGGCAATCAGCAGGAGCGGGAAGATACTTCCGGCGAGCATGCCGGACTGCATCTGATCACCGGAGTGCTGTGTCACGATGCCTACAAGACTCGGTCCGCTGGCACCGCCCAGATCTCCGGCCATTGCCAGCAAGGCGAACAGAGCCGTACCGCCCTGCGGAAGGCGGGGGGAGGTAATGCTGATGGTTCCCGGCCACAGAATGCCCACGGAAAAGCCGCACAGAACACAGCCGGCCAGACCTAAGAGCGGAACGGCGGAGAGTGCGGTCACAAGATAGCAGACAAAGCACAGAATGCCGGAGCCGATCATAAAGAGATGGAGGTTCATCTTTTCTCCGTACTTTCCGTAGATCACACGGCTGATGCCCATCGCCACGGCAAACAGACAGGGCCCGATGAGATCGCCCATCGTCTTTGAGAAGCCCAGGGCGGATTCCACGAAGGCGGACGCCCACTGGGCCATGGACAGCTCGCTGGCGCCTGCGCAGACCATCAGCAGGATGGCGATCCAGAAGAAGGGCGTCCTGAGCAGACTGCCGATCGACATGCCCTCTCCTTCCTCTGTCAGACGTTCAATGGGACAGGTGGCAAAGTTGAAGATGTTGTACAGCGGGATCAGGGACCACAGCACAGCCAGCAGTCTCCAGTGCCCGATTCCGAACAGGGCAAAAAAGACAGTGGACAGAAGGATTACGCCCACACATCCCCAGCAGTAGAAGGAATGCAGCATGCTCATCACGGCATCCTTATGCTCAAACGGACAGGCCTCCACAATCGGACTGACCAGAACCTCGATCAGTCCGCTGCCGATGGCGTAGATCAGAACGCTGAGCAGGATCCCTGCAAACGGATCCGGGAACAGCTCGGGCAGAACTGCCAGTCCGACCAGCCCCAGCGCACTGGCAACCTCGGAGACCACCACGCTCAGCCGGTAGCCGATCCTGTCCACAAACCTGGCACAGAATACGTCGATCAGAAGCTGTGTCAGAAAAAACACAGTGGGAATCAGGGCAATTTTGCCAAGCGGGATTCCGTAGTCCTTATGGAACTTCAGGAACAGGAGCGGTGTAAAGTTTGCGGCAATGGCCTGCGTGATAAATCCAAGATAGCAGGCGATCAGAGTTTTGCGGTAATTCTTCTTCATGTGATGTCCTCATCTCATATTCTCTGCTTCACGGAGCAGAAGCTGCGCCTTTTCTGCCTGCAGGCAGGCTTGCGGGAAGGCCGGTTTTTTGGCGCTGCTGCCATCATATCTTATTTGGGCAGAAAAATCATTCTTATGGTAGGAGGCACCTGTAATGCCAGCGAAAAATATCATGATTCAGGGGACAATGTCAAATGTCGGCAAGAGTCTTCTGTGCGCGGCTCTTTGCCGGATTCTTCGCCGGGACGGCTTCCGGTGCGCCCCCTTTAAGAGCCAGAACATGGCCCTGAACTCCGGCGTCACGCCGGATGGTCTGGAGATGGGAAGGGCACAGATCCTTCAGGCGCAGGCAGCCGGAGTCCTGCCGGATGTGCGGATGAATCCGGTTCTTCTCAAACCAACGTCCGACCACCGCTCCCAGGTGATCGTAAACGGGGAGGTTCTGGGCGAATACAGTGCACGGGAATACTTCGCCATGAAGAAGGAACTGCTTCCCGGGATTCTCAGATCTTATGACAGCCTCGCAAAGGAGTATGATGTCATCGTCATCGAAGGAGCCGGGAGCCCGGCCGAGATCAATCTGAAGGAAGACGACATTGTCAACATGGGACTTGCGAAGCTTGTCGACGCGCCGGTTCTGCTTGTGGGCGATATCGATCCGGGCGGGGTATTTGCCCAGCTGTACGGAACCGTGAAGCTGCTGGAAGCGCATGAGCGCAGCCGGATCAGGGGCCTTCTGATCAACAAGTTCCGGGGAGATGTGACCCTGCTGACCCCGGGACTGTCTATGCTGGAGGAAAAACTGGACATTCCGGTCCTTGGCGTGATTCCTTATCTCAGGCTTGAACTGGATGCCGAAGACTCGATGTCGGACACGCTTTCCAGACGTTCCCATGACAAGCCGGCAGACATCGCCATCATCCGATTTCCGCGGATCTCCAACTTTACGGATTTTGATCCGCTCTTTCCACATCCGATGCTTGGCGTTCGATATGTACAGGAAGCAGGACAGCTTGGCAGCCCCGATCTGATCATTCTGCCAGGAACCAAGAGTACACTGTCCGATCTGAGATGGCTGCAGGAGAGCGGCCTTGCACAGAAAATTCTGGCGGCCCAGCGCCGCGGCACCTATATTCTGGGAATCTGCGGAGGCTATCAGATGCTGGGAGAGTACCTGAGTGATCCCGATGGAACAGAGTCGGAAGGTGCCATATTCCAGGTGCCCGGCCTCGGACTGCTCCCTGTCTCTACAATCTTCAGACAGAATAAAACGCGCCGCCTTGTGCGGGGAACGATCCGGGAGGGATATCTGTCGGGCGTGTCCGTGTACGGATATGAGATTCACACGGGACAGACCCTGGAAGGCGCAGATCCCGAAACCATTCCGGTCACAGCCAGGGGAAATGTCTGCGGCACCTATCTCCATGGCCTGTTTGACAGCGGAGAGGCAGTGGACCGGCTTGCGGATCTGCTCGCCCGGAAAAAGGGCTTGCCGCAATGCACCTGTCACAGCCAGGATCGAAAGCTTGTCTCACAGCAGCAGCTGGATCTGCTTGCGGACACATGCCGCAGCCATATGGATCTGGAACGGATCTACGGCATCATCGAAACATGGAGGAGTGCTGAGACAGTATGAGAGCGGGACGACTGATGATCAGCGCGGCCGGGAGCGGCTGCGGAAAAAGCGTGGTCACGATGGGCCTTCTTCAGGCACTGAAGGAGCGGGGAATCCGTCTTCAGAGCTTCAAGTGCGGTCCGGATTATATTGATCCCGGATTTCATACGCGGGTTCTGGGAATCGGCTGCCGCAATCTTGACACTTATCTGATGGGAGAGGAAGAGACAAAAGAAGAGGCAGATCAGGCTGAACGATCCGGCCTGCTCGCCGTGGCAGAAGGGGCAATGGGACTGTTCGACGGCCTCGGAGGAGACCTGCCCCACAGTGCGTACTACATCGCGTCCGTATGTGAGATGCCGGTTCTGGTGGTTCTGGACGCGGAGCGGGAGGAGGGCTGCGACAGGCAGCTGCAAAGGCTCCTGGAAAAAGATACGCAAAGAAGGATCCGTGCGGTGCTCATCAACCGCTGCAGGCAGGAGAACTATCCGGCCATTTTGCAGACTCTGCGGCAGGTGATGGACCTTGCAGATCCTGCCGGTGCACACGACACCTTCACGCAAGGGGGCATTTCCCTGATCGGGTACCTTCCTCCGATGCCGGAAGCCCGATTCCCTTCGAGGCATCTGGGACTGGAGGAGGCCCGGGAAGCGGAGGACTTTGCCGGGAGAATGCACCGGATTGCTGTCAGGCTGGAAGAGGGAGGATGCGTCGGGGCGGTTTTGCAGCTGATGAAGGGACAGCCGCCCGCATGCGCTGCGATGAAAGAAGATGGGATAAGCAGGCGCGAAGACGGCAGGAAGAGCCGGAGCCTTTTTCCGGAAGCCCTCGATTGCGGATCCTGCCGGATCGCGGTGGCGAGGGACGAAGCCTTTTCCTTCCTTTATCAGCGCTCTCTGGACAATCTGGAGCAGGCAGGGGCAAAACTGTGTTTTTTCTCTCCCCTGCACGATGCATCTCTGCCGGATGGGACAGACGGACTCTATCTTCCCGGCGGATATCCGGAGCTGCATGCGGCAGCGCTTGAGGAAAACAGATCCATGCGCCGTGCCGTGCGGCAGGCGGTCCAAAGCCGGATGCCCACAGTGGCGGAGTGCGGCGGCTTCCTCTATCTGGGAGAGCGCCTGAGCGGGGAAGACGGACATCTGTATGAAATGGTACATGCCCTGCCAGGAAATGCGCGCAGGAAAGAAAGGCTGGTGCGCTTCGGCTATCTGGAACTGATCCAGGACAAAGGAGACAGCCTTTTGTTTCGGGAGAAAGAGCAGATTCCGGCGCATGAATTCCATTATTGGGATTCTGACTGCTGCGGGGAAGATCTTGCCGCACAGAAGCGCTCCAAAGGGCAAAGCTGGAGATGCGGATATGCCGGGCCGAATCTGTATGCGGCCTTTCCGCATCTGTATCTGAACCGGGTAAGGGCACAGCGCTTTGCTGATGCTGCCAGAAGCTGGAGGAGAAAGACCAATGACACATGATTATACCGATCCGGCCGGAATTGAAGCAGAAAGCATGCGGCGGATTACCGAAGAACTTGCGCGCAGGAAGATTCGTCTTCCCGGGGAGGAAATGGATGTTGTCCTGCGTGTGATTCACACGACAGCGGACTTTGATTTCGCGAAAACCCTGGTGTTTCACAATGAGGCAATCGCAAGAGGCCGCGCGGCACTTCTTCATCACAAAGCTGTGATCACGGATACCAATATGGCACTGGCCGGAATCAGCAAGCCGTCCTGCCGAAGATTCGGAACCGATGCGAGATGCTTCATGGCAGATTCCGGGATCGCTGCCCGGGCGAAGGCTTTGGGAACAACCCGCGCGTACGCCGCAATGGGATACGCCGCAGAGCATTTTCCAGACGCAGTGTATGCCATCGGAAATGCGCCGACTGCGCTGTTTCGCCTGGCGGAACTGATCAGGGAGTCTTCTCTTGCGCCTGCCCTGGTCATCGCTGTTCCGGTAGGATTCGTGAATGTTGTCGAGGCAAAGGAACAGATACTGGATGCGTGTGACAAGCGCTCCATCCCGGTCATCGCCTCCCTTGGAAGAAAGGGCGGAAGCACAGTCTGCGCCGCGATCGTAAATGCTCTGTTTTACGGAATCCAGGACGAACCCCAGGACGAACCGTAGAACAGCAAGGATTGCAAACAGAGGGTGAAATTGTTATCATTGTAATATATCATCCTTCCAAGATGAGACAGATCCCGGGCCGGCTCGGCTGAGTGCCGGGCAGATCCGTTTTGCGGGGATGAAGCACTCTGAGGATTCGTTGATTACGAAACAGCCGGAATGGATTTCCGGAAGACAGGAAAAGGTATGGGACAGGAAACAGAAGAAAGTCGTGCGCAGAACGCGGAAACCCTCGCACCGCAGCCGCCTCTGGAAGGCCAGCCGGTACAGTCGGGTCAGCCGGTACAGCCAAGCCAGCCGGTACAGCCGAGCCAGCCGGTACAGCCGCCACAGGAAGGGAAGAAACCGATGAGGATCTCTTCCCCGGAGCAGGTGGATGACTACATTCGTGTGACAACACCGGGTATGTGGCTGTTGGTTGCGGCAATCCTGATCTTGCTTGGAGCAGGTATAATCTGGGGCTTCGCAACAAAGCTTGAGATGAAAAAAGTTGATCAGAAAGGGCAGGTGACGACAGAGTATGTCACACCGGCCTCGTTTGTGACAGATGGAATTGCGGGTAACTGATTCAGATGGGAATGTGGAATAAAACAAAAGCCCAGGCGGAACCCGTGACCGGAAACAAGGTGGCGAAGGTTCCCGTAATCATGCAGCTGGAAGCGCTGGAGTGCGGCGCTGCCTGCCTGGATATGATTCTTGCCTATTATGGCAAGTGGATTCCGCTGGAGAAGGTGCGCAAGGACTGCGGCGTTTCCAGAGACGGTTCCAACGCGAACTACATCCGCCGGGCGGCGATCAATTACGGACTGAATGCGGACGGATACAAGGTAGAGGCTTCCTACCTCGAGAACGAGGGAATCTTCCCCTGCATCCTGTTCTGGAATTTTAATCACTTCGTTGTACTGGATGGCTTCCGGAAGGGGAGAGCGGTGCTCAATGACCCTGCCAGAGGCCTTGTTGAGGTGTCCAAAGAGGAGTTCGAGACCAGCTTTTCGGGGGTTATCATTGAGCTGTCCCCGGGGGAGGACTTTGTGCCGGAAGGCAGTCCGAAGAGTATCATGGGGTTCGTGCGCAGGAAGATGAAGGGGCTCGGCCCCTCCTTTGCGTTTGCTGTTGCGCTTTCCACCATCACAGCTCTGGTCGGCATGGTCAATCCTGCATTTCAGAGGGTCTTTCTGGATCAGCTGCTTCCGGGCAGGAATCCGGGATGGGTGACGCCATTTCTGATTCTGGCATCCGCGATCGCCGTGATTCAGATGGTGACTGCGGTAGTGGAAAAGATCTTCTCGCTGCGGATGGAAGGGAAACTGGCAGTCACCTCGAACAGTGAATACATGTGGCATGTACTGAGGCTGCCGGTGGAATTCTTCTCCCAGAGACAGACCGGTGACCTTGCGATGCGGAAACAGACCAACGCGACAATCGCATCGACAATGATCAATACGTTCACACCGCTCTTTCTGAATGCGGGGATGATGATCTTCTATCTGGTTGTCATGATCCGTTATAACGTGATTCTGTCCCTGGTCGGTGTTGCGTCGATCGCGCTGAACAGTACCCTTCAGAAGTATATCTCCAACAAGAAGATTAATGTTTCCAGGGTGCGGCTTCGTGATGCTGCCAAGCTGCAGTCGACAACGGTTTCCGGCATCGAGATGATCGAGACGATCAAAGCGAGCGGCGTGGAAGACGAGTTTTTCAGCAAATGGGCAGGCTATCAGGCATCCGTGAACCGGCAGGATATGACCAGCCAGCATATCACACAGTATTCCGGTCTTGTGCTGGAGTTCATCACGACACTGTCCAACGATATCATTCTCGCACTGGGACTGCTGTTTACGATGTCCGGCCATTTCAGCATCGGTATGCTGTTCGGCTTTCAGACGCTTCTGACCAGCTTTACCGCGCCTGTGACACAGCTGACCTCGGCCAGGGACCTCATCCGCGAGATGCGGACGGATATGGAGCGGATCGAGGATGTGCTGGAGTACCCGACGGATGTGTCGCCGGATTCTCTGAAGCTCAATGACAACATCAGCTATACCAAGCTTTCCGGCCGCGTTGAGATGAAAAATGTCACATTTGGCTATTCTCCGCTGGCGAAGCCGCTGATTGAAAACTTCAGCCTTACGGTGGAGCCGGGCCAGAAGATTGCGTTTGTCGGTGCGTCCGGCTGCGGGAAATCAACCATTGCGAAGCTTCTGACCGGCCTCTACAAGCCGTGGAGCGGAGAGATCCTGTATGACGGACAGAGGATGGATACGATTGACCGCAACCTGTTTACCGGATCCGTGGCCAAGGTGGACCAGGAGGTAACGCTTTTCGAGGATACGATCGCTGCCAACATCAAGATGTGGGATAACTCCATCGAGAACTTCGAGATGATTCTCGCTGCCAGAGATGCCAGCATCCATACGGACATCATCGAGCGTGACGGGGGATACAATTACATTCTGAGAGAGAACGGAAAGGATCTTTCCGGCGGGCAGAGGCAGCGGCTGGAGATTGCCAGAGTGCTGGCACAGGATCCCACGGTTCTGATTATGGATGAGGCGACAAGCGCCCTGGATGCCCGGACAGAGGCCGAGGTTGTCCAGTCCGTGCAGGAAAGGGGAATTACCTGCATCGTGGTCGCACACAGGCTTTCCACGATCCGTGACTGTGACGAGATCATCGTGATGGATCAGGGACATGTCGTAGAGCGCGGCACACACAAAGAGCTGTATGAAAAGGGCGGCCTCTACAAGCAGTTGGTTTCCAGTGAGTAAGACGGAAGGGGTACATCATTTTGGGATGGTTTGATGAACAGATAAGACAGCGGGTACAGAATGATGATGACATTCTGTCCGATGCCTATGCCCGGATGGCGAATTCCATTCTCGGGAAAAAGAAAATAGAGGTCATGTTCCAGTCCGACCGCGAGATGGCCACAAGAGCGGTGGGAGAGATCCTGAAGTATTACCGCGTTCGTGCCCGGAAGATTCCGGACAGTATGGAAGATTCCAAAGAGATCCTGGATTATCTGCTCAGACCGTCCGGGATTCTGCGCAGAGCAGTCCGGCTGACGGACAACTGGTGGAAGGATGCGAGCGGTGCGATGCTCGGGTCCCGTAAGGACGGTTCCGTAGTTGCGCTGATTCCGGGAAAGCTGAAGGGATATCAGATCGTTGATCCGGCCAATGACAGCCGGGAGGATGTCAATGCAAAGACCGCAAAGGATCTGAGCACAGACGCCCTGTGCTTTTACAAGCCGTTTCCGCAAAAAGAGATCGGGATCAAGGCACTTGTCACGTATGTAATCTCCTTGCTTCGTCCCAGAGATTATGTCTGGATGATCTCCCTGACGGGAGTCGTGACAATGGTGCAGACGATCGGCCCCAACATTACCCGTAAGATCTACGACCAGCAGTTTCTTGACGCGGGAAACAGAACCGTGCTGCTGTGCATGATTCTGGTGCTGCTGCTTTCCGAGCTGTCGCGACAGATGTTTGACCTGGTGAAAACGATTTTCAGCCAGAACATTCAGTCGCAGCTGAATCTGCAGGTAGAGAGCGCGGCCATGATGCGGGTCCTGTCTTTGCCGATTTCATTTTTCTCCAGATTCAATTCCGGAGAGCTGACCAGCAGAGTCTCAGCAGTGACCTCTGTCTGTTCGACGATTTCATCGACCTTCTTTTCCGTTATCCTGACGGCGGGATTCTCTCTGGTGTATCTGTTCCAGATCTTCAGATTTGCGCCGAGCCTGCTGCTGCCGTCGGTGATTGTGACGCTTATGACGGCCGGCCTTTCCCTGGCGACGGCGCTTCTGCAGATGGGAGTGACCCAGAAAAGACTGGAATATGACAGTAAGGAGTCCGGCATGGTGCTGGCACTTCTGAACGGGATTCCGAAGATTAAGGTTGCCGGAGCCGAGAAAAGAGCGTTCGCAAAGTGGGCACAGAGTTATGCGCCTTCTGCCCAGCTGACGTACAATCCGCCGTTCCTGGTCAAAATGAATGCGCCGATCTCTCAGATGATCACGCTGGGCGGTGCGGTTGTGATGTATTATCTTGCGCTTGTCGGCGGCGTCAGCGCGGCAGATTATATGGCGTTCAACAGCGCTTATGCGCTTGTTTCCGGTGCATTTACCGGTCTGGTCGGAGCTGCCGCAGCGGTGGCAGGCATCAGGCCTTCTCTGAATATGGCCAAGCCCCTGTTTGAAACCGCGCCCGAGATGCGGGAGGACAAAGAGGTGCTCGAGCGCCTGGGAGGAAGCATTGAGGTCAACCGGGTTTCCTTCCGCTATTCGGATACGATGCCTTACGTACTGAACAATCTGTCTCTGAAGATCAAAAAGGGAGAGTACGTTGCGATCGTCGGAAGAACAGGCTGCGGGAAGTCTACCCTGCTCCGCCTGCTTCTGGGATTCGAGAAGCCGCAGAAGGGCGGCATCTATTATGACGGACGTGATATTGAGATGCTGGATCTGAAGTCACTGCGCCACAGGATCGGCGTTGTCCTCCAGGCAGGCAAGCTGTTTCAGGGAAATATCTATTCGAACATCTCCATCTCCAATCCATCCATGACGGTGGAGGAGGCCTGGAAGGCGGCGGAGATGGTCGGCATGAAGGAAGACATTGAGCACATGCCGATGGGGATGAACACGCTGATCCAGGAAGGCGGCGGAGGAATCTCCGGCGGACAGAAGCAAAGATTGATGATTGCGAGAGCGATCGCCGGCAAACCATCTATTCTGATGTTTGACGAAGCGACGAGCGCTCTGGACAATATCACACAGAAGATCGTATCGGATTCTCTCGATACCCTCAAATGCACCAGGATCGTCATTGCGCACAGACTGTCAACCATACGCAACTGCGACAGGATTCTGATGATGGATGGCGGAAGAATTGCAGAACAGGGCACCTATGATGAATTGATCGCGAAGGGCGGTCTCTTCGCGAAACTGGTAGAGCGTCAGCGGGTTGATCTCTGACGGATCAAGGACAGCATGATAAGGAGAAGACAACAATGACAGTTCAGGAATTCTATGAAGCGGTCGGAGGCGATTATACAGCGGCGAAAAAGATTCTCATGAATGACCGGATGATCCGTATGTTCCTTCCGAAGCTTGCAGAGGACCCATGCCGCGCGAAGCTGGAAACGGCATGGAAAAAACAGGACAGGAAGGAAATGTTTGAAGCGCTTCACGCAATGAAGGGAGTCTGCGCGAACCTCGGCCTGACCTCTCTTTCCCGGAAGGTGTCGGATGCGCTGGAGCCGATCCGTCCCGGAACGGACCAGACGATATCGGAGGAAGAATTGTCCGGGAAGGTTGCCGCGGTCTGTGAACAGTTTGATGCCACAATCGCGAAGGTCGGTGACATTACACTTTGAAACGATGCCCGAAGCAGAATCAGAACGCAGCCGGCCCTACGGGGTCGGCTGACACACATCTGATCAAAAACAGGCCGGATGTGAGAGGAATATTATGGAATTCAAGCAGCTAAGAACGTTTGTGGAGGTTGTGCGCACCGGAAGCTTTACCGATGCGGCGCAGAATCTGTTTCTTTCCCAGCCAACCGTGAGCCAGCATATCCGTCAGCTGGAGGAGGAGCTGGGGACAAGGCTTGTCATGCGGACGACGAGGCGGATCGAGATTACCCCGCAGGGAAGGAAACTGAGCACCTTTGCGGAGGATATTCTTGCCCTGCGGGACCGGATGCTGGAGAGCTGTTCCAGCCTCGGCCACAGTATTCTTACCATCAGCGCGTCGACGATTCCTTCTGCCTACATTCTTCCGGATGCGCTGAAGCAATTCGGCAAGGAGCATCCGGAGGTCTATTTTTCCATTCATCAAAGCGACAGCGAAGGCGTGGAGAGAGGCATTGCAGAAGGGCTTTTTGATCTTGGCCTGACCGGACGGCTGCCGGAAGATGAGAGCCTGTCGGCGGAGAGGATCTGTACGGATCAGATGGTGCTGATTACACCGGTTACGCCCTGGTTTCTGGAGAAAAAGGAAAAAGGCTCTGATGTGAAGGAACTGCTCACACAGCCGATCATTCTCCGGGAAGCCGGAAGCGGAAGCATGAAGGCTGCGGATCAGTACCTTGCCAGGGAGGGGATTCTGGAAGAGGACCTGCATGTCGTAGCGCGGATCAACGACCAGGAGGCGATCAAGAACATGGTGGCAGGCGGTCTGGGCATCTCCTTCCTCTCCGAAAGAGCTGCCAGAGGATTCGTGGAGGCAAAGAGAGTTCTTTGCTTTGAACTGCCTGAGGGAGCCGGCCTGAGAAGCTTCTATGCCGTGCAGAGAAAGAAGGATCTGCCCTCCGCTTTGCGCAGGGAATTTGTTCATTTTCTGCATGGATATTTTGAAAGACAGCAAAGCGGTCATTAAGACCGCCAAGACCCGGGGCGGACCGAAGCCGCACGCAGAGAAAAGCGCTGTACGGCAGGGAAGCGCGTGGCTTTGGTCATGAAAGATTCACGGAAGGGATTACAAAGATGGCACAGCAGCTCAGCCAGGCGGCTATGATCGAGCAAAGACTGCAGAAGGACAGGCGGTTCCATGAAAAACTGGTCAGCCCGTTTACAAAGGCTGTCAGCCGGTATGAACTGATCCGGCCGGGGGACAGGACTGCGGTCTGCATCTCCGGCGGGAAGGATTCCATGCTGATGGCCAAGCTGTTTCAGATTCTGAAGCGGCACCGGAAGTTTGAATTTGACGTGCGGTTTTTGGTGATGGACCCCGGCTACAGTCCGAAGAACCGGGCGCTGATTGAGGAAAATGCGAAGAAGCTTGGCCTCCCGATCACGATCTTTGAGAGCCGGATCTTTGACGCTGTGGATCATATTCCGAAGAATCCCTGCTATCTGTGCGCCCGCATGCGCAGAGGCTATCTCTACCGTTACGCGCAGGAGCTGGGCTGCAACAAGATTGCGCTGGGCCATCATTTTGACGATGTCATCGAGACCATCCTGATGGGAATGCTCTGGGCGGGACAGTTCGAGACCATGATGCCAAAGCTGCACAGCAGCAATTTTGAAGGGATGGAGCTGATCCGCCCGATGTACCTGATCCGGGAGGAGGATATCATCGACTGGTCTGAGAAGAATGACCTCAGGTTTTTGCGCTGTGCCTGCCATTTTACGGAGAATTGTTCTGATCTCCGGGAGGATGGCAGTAGCGGATCGAAGCGATTGGAGACCAAGAACCTGATCCGCCAGCTGCACCGGAGGAATCCGGATGTAGAAGCGAATCTGTTCAAAAGCGCGCAGAACGTCAATCTTGACCGGCTTCTGGGCTATAAGAAGAATCTGGTCCGCCACAGCTTTCTGGATGAGTACGACCGGAAGGACGATTGCCCGCGCTGAGCTTTTCATCCGGCCCGGTCCGGATTTGCAGGACCTGATATTGTGTGCTATACTGACTTGTCAACGTTAAAAAGAGGAGGAATTCGTCTGTGAAGGAACCGGAAAAAGGCAGATTTGTAGGGGAGGTATCTCTGAAATGGTTCCTGCTTCTGCACCTGAGCCTGGTCATCAATTCTCTGGCGGGCACTGCATCAAAGCTGGCCGGCCGGCATGCGTTCCTTTCTTTCGGATTTCTGTTCTGGTATGGCGTGATGCTTGTGATTACGATGACGTTTGCCGTGGCATGGCAGCAGATCCTGAAGCATATGTCACTGACCTTTGCCTTCACGAACAAGCCGATTACCATCATCTGGGGACTGATCTGGGGAGTGTGTATCTTCCGGGAGAGCCTCAGCTGGAAGATGATTCTGGGGTCGGCCATTATTCTGATCGGGATTGTCATAGGTGTGTCTGATGCGCCAGACGGCTCTGCCGGGAGGAAGAACAAGGGCAGAGAGAGGGAAGACGCGGCCGATCCGGGATATCCGCGGATGGAGGCGGATTCATGAGGGCGGCATTGCTGTCCGGCGGATTCTCCATGTTCCACGGACTGGAAAAGTATATTGCTGTCTGGATCCTCTCTGTGCTGATTTCCTCCGTCGCGCAGGTGATGCTGAAGGTTGAGGCAAACAAGAAGCATGAGAGCAGGCTCAGGGAATACCTGAATCCGATGGTAATTACGGCGTACGGAATCTTTTTTCTGTCGACGTTCCTGACGATGTATGCGCTGAAGTATGTACCGCTGACCTATTCGCCGATCATAGAGCCTCTGAGCTACATCTTTGTACCGGTGATCGGCATATTGGTTCTGAAGGAAAAGATTTCAAAGAGAAGAGTGCTGGGCATTGCGATCATGTTTGTCGGCATTGTGATCTTCTCAATGTGAAAGAAGGGGAGCAGATGATTGATTTTAACAGACCTCCGGTGATGGGCACCGAAGCGGGTTTCTTTGAGCAGGTACTTGAGAACGGAAAACTGTGCGGGGATGGCCCCTACACAAAGTATGCCTCCGCGTGGTTTCAGGAAAAGTTTAACGTGCGGCACTGCTATCTTACGACCTCCTGTACCTCGGCACTTGAGATGGCCAGCTGGCTGTGTGACCTTGAGCCCGGCGATGAGGTGATTATGCCTTCCTACACATTCGTATCCACTGCGGATGCGTTTGTTCTGCGGGGGGCAAAGATTGTCTTCGTGGATATCGATCCGAAGACCATGAATATTGATCCGCAATTGATCGAGGATGCCATTACGGACCGGACAAAGGTCATCTGCCCCGTGCATTACGCGGGCGTAGCCTGCGACATGGATAAGATCCTGCGGATTGCGAAGAAGCACTCCCTGAAGGTTGTGGAGGATGCCGCGCAGGGCGTGAACGCATTTTACAAGGGACGTGCACTGGGAACCATCGGAGATTACGGGTGCTTCAGCTTTCACGAGACGAAGAACTATTCCATGGGAGAAGGCGGCGCCCTGCTGTTTAACAAGGATGAAGACCAGGAAAGAGCGGAGATTGTCCGTGAAAAGGGAACAGACCGCAGCAAGTTTTTCCGGGGACAGATCGATAAGTACAGCTGGGTCGGATACGGGTCTTCCTATCTTCCGAGCGAGCTGAATGTTGCTTATCTGTGTGCGCAGCTGGAGCGGTTTGACGAGATCAATGACCGCCGCCTCGCAATCTGGAACTATTATCATGAGACGCTCAGACCGCTCGCCGAAGCGGGACTGATCGAGCAGCCTTTTGTTCCGGACTATGCGACACACAACGCACATATGTATTACATCAAGGTGAAGGATCTTGAGACCAGAACGAAGCTGATCCGTTATCTGAGAGAGAAGGATGTTATGAGTGTGTTCCATTACATCCCGCTGCACTCGTCGAAGGCCGGCATGAAGTTCGGCCGGTTCCACGGAGAGGACATCTACACGACGAAGGAGTCGGAGAGGCTGATGCGGCTTCCGCTGTTCTTCAATCTGACGGATGAGCAGATGGAACATGTCGCCCGCAGTATTTTGAAGTATCCGGGCTGGACCTGATATGAGCAGATCACTGCTTCAGAAACTGAGACCGTATTATGTTAGGAAGGCTTTTCGGTACCTGCGACATTATGGACCGAAGGACTTCCTGATTCGTGTGCGTGAGAGACTATCACCGGAGGAAGTCCCCTATGGTCCGTGGTATGAGAAACACAGATCCTCTGAGGAAGACCTTGCGCGCATGGCAGAGGTCTTTGGCACGGAATATGAAAGTGGAGCGGACGAACCGCTGTTTTCCATCATTGTTCCGGCATGGCGGACCCCTGCCGAATATCTGAAGCAGCTTCTTGCCTGCGTTCGCGCCCAGGTTTTTGCCGATTATGAGCTGTGTCTGGCGAATGCGAGCCCCGATGATCCGCAGATGAGCCGGATTCTGGAGGAGGCCGCCGCGCAGGATGAGAGAGTGCGGGTTCTGTCTCTGAAGGAGAACGGAGGGATCGCGGCAAATACAAATGCCGCGATTGCGGCGTCCCGCGGCACCTTTGTGTGCTTTATGGATCATGACGATCTGATCGCGCCGGATGCCTTGTATGAGGCGTGGCAGCTAATCAGATCGAGAAAAGTCGATCTGATCTATACCGATGAGGATAAGATCCGGGATGCGGGGGATGGAGAGCTGGAGCATTTTCAGCCGCATTTTAAGCCGGATTTCAATCCGGACCTGCTGCGGTCGAATAATTATATCTGCCACTTTCTGATGGTGCGAAAGAGCCTGATCGACGAGGCGGGCGGCCTGAGCGGCGATTTTGAAGGCGCCCAGGACTATGAGTTCATTCTCCGCCTGACCGACCGGGTGGAGGCAGATAAGATCAGCCACATTCCGAAGGTGCTCTATCACTGGAGGACCCATGCGGCTTCGACGGCGGACAACCCGGACAGCAAGCAGTATGCGTATGAGTCGGGAAGGCGGGCCCTGGAGGAGCACCTTGCGAGAAGAGGCCTGAGCGGGGAAGTGATGCAGACGAAGGACCACGGGTTCTACCGGATCCGGTATGCCCTCAGGGAAAGGCCTCTGGTTTCGATCCTGATTCCGAACCGGGAAGAGAAGGATATGCTGGAGCGGTGCATCCGGGCCATCCGCAGAAATACCAGGTATGCGCCTTATGAGATTATCGTTGTCGAAAACAATTCCTCCTCAAAGGAGATTCTCGATTATTACAGGCTTCTGCGCAGCGAGGGCGTTCGCGTGGTGCGCTGGAAGAGTGCAGAAGGCGCGCCGGCCTTCAACTTCTCTGCGATCAATAATTATGCGCAGAGCCTGGCCCGGGGAGAATATCTGGTTTTTCTGAACAACGATGTAGAGGTCTCGGAGGGCTGGCTGGAGGAGCTGGTATCCGTATGCGCACGGGAGGATGTCGGCGCAGCCGGCGGGAAGCTGTTCTTTCCGGATGGGAGGATTCAGTCCGCGGGCATCGTGGTAGGAATCGGAGGAATTGCCGGCAGCCTGTTTACCGGAATGCGGGGCGAGTTTTCCGGTTATCTTCACAAAGCATCGCTGATGCAGGATCTGAGCTGCGTGACGGCAGCGATGATGATCGTAAAACGCAGCGTTTTCCGGAAGGTGGGCGGCTTCGACGAGGAGCTGGCAGTTGCGTTCAATGACGTGGACCTCTGTCTGAGAATCCGGCAGGAGAATCTTCTCGTGGTCTATGACCCCTTCTGCCAGGCGGTTCACCATGAATCCGTGAGCCGGGGAGACGAGTATACGAAGGACAAGGCAGCGCGCTGGCGTCAGGAAGCAGCGCGGATGAAGGAAAAATGGCCAGAGTATTATGAAAAGGGAGATCCGTATTACAATCCGAACTTCTCCCTGGAACGTTGGGACTATACGCTGAAACCATGAAGAGTATTACAATTGTCATTCCGAACTTCAATGGTATGCGGTATCTGGAAGGATGCCTGAAAAGCCTGACAGAGCAGACGGACCAGGACTTTGAGATCCTGATGATAGATAATGGCTCTGATGACGGAAGCGTGTCCTGGGTCAGAGAGCATTATCCCGCGGTCCGGATCCGCGCTTACAGGCGCAATACCGGCTTCTGCAAAGCGGTGAATGCCGGAATCGGGCTGAGCCGCGCAAAGTATGTTCTGCTTTTGAACAATGATGTTGTGTGTGACCGGGAGATGGTCGCGAAGCTGCATCAGGCGATCGAGCAAAGACCGCGTGCATTTTCCTGCGGAGCGAAGCTTCTTCAGATGGCGGATCCGGAGAAGATCGACGATGCCGGAGACACTTACTCTGCGCTGGGCTGGGCCCTTGCGCGGGGAAAAGGGGCCGGCCGGGAGCATTTTGCGAAAGCGGAGAAGGTTTTTGCCTGCTGTGCCGCCTGCGCGATCTACCGCAGGAGCATGCTGGAGAAGACCGGCGTTTTTGACGAGCGGCATTTTGCGTATCTGGAAGACATCGATATCGGATATCGTGCGCAGCGCTTCGGCTTTGAGAACTGGTTCATTCCGGATGCTGTGGTGTATCATGCAGGCTCCGCGACAAGCGGAAGCAGGCACAATGCCTTTAAGGTGCGCCTGGCGGCGCGCAACAGCGTATGGCTCGTGAAGAAGAACATGCCGGCGCTGCAGGCGGCGTTGAATCTGCCGTTTCTTGCGGCGGGCTGCCTGATCAAATGGATCTATTTTTCCCGGAAAGGGCTTGGGAAGGAGTACGCCGGAGGGATCCGGCAGGGACTTGCAGGGATGGGAAGGCTGGAAGGGCCGCCCGCTGAGCAGTACCTGGCCTGCTGGAAGCTGCAGCCGCAGCTGCTTCGGGGAGTCATTGAGCAGTTATTGGAAACAGGGAAAGCATCGTGATCAAGGACAATCAGAAACATCTGAACAGAATCCATGTGGTGCTGGACGCGATGATCATCATGGTAAGCTATCTGCTGGCGTGGTGGATCCAGTTTACGTTTCTTGCGGATCCGAAAGCAGGCAAGCTTCCCATGCAGACCTACATGATGGCACTTTTGTTTGTCGTGCCCGGTTATCTGCTTTTGTATGACGCGTTTCACCTGTATAAGCCAAAGCGCGTTTCCGGACGCATGCTGGAGGCAGGCAACCTGTTCCTCGCCAATATGGTTGGACTTTTAGGGTTCATCTTTGTGCTGTTTCTGGTGAAGAAAAGTGACTTCTCGAGAGGCCTGATCCTGCTTTTCACCATGATCAATTTCGCCCTGACCCTGTGCGAGCGCAGTTTTATCCGCATCGTGCTGCGGGATATCCGCTCGAGAGGGATGAACCTCAAGCATATGATCCTGGTGGGATATTCCAGCGCCGCTGACGGGTATATTGACCGGATCTTCGCGAATCCGCAGTGGGGCTATCAGATTGACGGGATTCTGGATGACAATTCCGAGATCGGAAGCCATCATCATAATGTCCCGGTCATCGGGGACACGGATGATATTGAGCGGATTCTGGAGGAAAATGATCTGGATGAGATTGCGATCACGCTGGGCCTTGATGAATACAGCAAGCTGAAGAAGATCGTAGCCGCCTGTGAGAAGAGCGGTGTGCATACGCAGTTTGTCCCGGACTATACGGATATTATTCCGTCCCGCCCGTACACGGAGGATCTTCTGGGACTTCCCGTGATCAATATCCGGTATGTGCCGCTGTCCGACACATTCAATGCAATGGTAAAGCGGCTGATGGATATCGTTGGCTCGATTCTTGCCATTATTCTGTTTTCTCCGGTCATGCTGATCACGGCAATTGCGATCAAAAGAAGCAGTCCGGGACCGCTGATCTTCAGTCAGGAGCGTGTCGGCCTGCACAATAAACCATTTAAGATGTTTAAGTTCCGTTCCATGCGCGTGCAGACGGAGACGGATGAGAAAAAGGGCTGGACGACAAAGGATGATCCCCGGGTCACGAAGGTGGGAAAGGTTATCCGGAAGACATCGATCGATGAGCTGCCTCAGCTGTTTAATGTGCTGAGAGGGGACATGAGCATGATCGGACCGCGCCCGGAACGGCCGCAGTATGTGGAGAAGTTTCGTGAGGAGATTCCGCGCTATATGGTCAAGCACCAGGTGAGGCCCGGAATGACCGGATGGGCACAGGTGAATGGCTACCGTGGAAATACGTCGATCCGGAAGCGGATTGAGCTGGATATTTACTATATTGAGAATTGGTCTGTCGCGTTTGATATTAAGATCCTGGTATTGACAGTTTTCAAAGGGTTTATTAACCGGAATGCGTACTGACGGATGGGACGGATATGAGCTTATACGGAAAAGAGAAGAGAAATCCATCCAGCCGCTACTCCAGAATGGAGGAGCCATGGCTGGACGAGGAGACCGGAGCCGGAAGCAGGGAGAGTGCCGATGAGACACTTTCCAACGGATATGGAGTGAGCGACAGCTACGTCCGACAGGCATCCTACGGGCATCCGGAAGGGTATTACCATGATCAGCGGGATCCTTATTATGGGCCGGATGACGATGGACAAGACGGCTATGGCCCGGATGGTTATGGCCGGGATGGCTACGGTCCGGATGCCTACAGCCGGGGCGGCTATGGCCGGGATGGCTACGGTCCGGATGCCTACAGCCGGGGTGGCTATGGCCCGGATTGCTATGGCCCGGATGCATATGGACGGGACGGCTACGGCCCGGAAGGCCCTGAGGACTGGGATGCCTATGAGATGCGCCAGGCACGGACGGACCGTTCCCGGAAGAAAGCGCACAAAGAGGAGGACCGGCGCAAAGCGGGACGAAAAAAATCAAAAGCCGGCTTTGTCGTGAAGCTGATCCTGCTTGTGATTGCGGCCTTCGTGCTGTTTGTTGTGTGGCGTTTTTCCCGGATGAAGCATGTTTCACTGAATGATATTCTGACGAATGCGGGGCTGGAGTCTGCCTCCGGTTACCGTGAGTTCGTCATCTACGGCGTGGATTCCAGAGAGGGAAACCTGACGAAGGACGCACACTCCGACACGATCATTCTTTGCAGCATGAACGAGAGCACAAAGGAGATCCGGATGGTCAGCGTCTACCGGGATACACTCCTGGACAACACCAACGGAGAATACCACAAGGCGACGGAGTGTTATTTTTATGGCGGTCCTTCCCGTTCGGTCAATATGCTGAACAAGAACCTGGATCTGGATCTGCATGACTATATCACGGTCGATTTCAATGCAGTTGTGAAGGCGGTTGATCTGATCGGCGGGGTGGATGTTGAGGTGACGGAAGAGGAGCTTCCCTACATCAACGGATACCAGTCAGAAAACGCCGAGGTGACCGGGGCTGAGATTACTCCGGTTGAGTCTGCGGGCTATCAGCATCTGAATGGCATCCAGGCACTTGCCTACTGCCGGATCCGCTATACGGAAGGCTGGGATTACCGCAGGACCGAGCGTCAGAGAACGGTACTGTCCCAGATCTTTTCCGAAGCGAAGAGTCAGGGCGCGGTCAAGATGGCGCAGATTGTGGATACCATGCTGCCATATATCGCGACGAGCTTTTCGAACACGGAGATTCTGGATCTGACGAGAGCCATATCCGGATATACGCTGAGAGATTCGACGGGATTCCCGTTTGAGCAGCAGGGCGCGAATGTCTTTGCCGGTGACTGTGTGGTTCCGGTGAATCTGGCGCAGAATGTATCCGAACTGCACGCCTATCTGTATCAGAAGAGCGGATACACACCGACGCAGACAGTGCAGGATATCTCAACCGAGATAGCAAATAGTACAGGCATCTATTAAAGGGAGCACGCATGCATCAGGTAACCGTTATCATTCCGACCTACAAGCCGGGAGATGAGTTCGGCGTTCTTTTGAAGCGCCTCAGCCTGCAGACCCTCAGGCCCGCGCGGGTTCTGATTCTGAACACGACGGATGCTGAGACGGATGACAGGCTCGGCGCACTGATCGACCGATGGAAAAGCCGGTTTGAGGTTCTGTCTGTACTGCATGTAGAGAAGAAGGAGTTTGACCACGGCAGAACCAGACATCTCGGATTCGTCTTCGCAAAGACTGAGCTGGTGCTGTGCATGACGCAGGATGCCATCCCGCGGGATCCATATCTGATCGAGCGTCTGGCAGCGTGCTTTGATGATGACTCCACAGCGGCTGCCTACGGAAGACAGCTGGCCGGAAAGGGAAGCAGCGAACGGGAGCGCTTCACCCGGCAGTTCAATTACCCGGCTGTGTCCCGGACAAAGACGAAGGCGGATCTGAAGAAGATGGGGATTAAGACCTTCTTCTGCTCCGATGTCTGTGCCATGTGGAGAAGGGATATCTATTTTGCGCTCGGAGGATTTGAATATCCGGCAATCTTTAATGAAGACATGGTTCTTGCCGGGAAAATGATAGAGCAGGGGTGGAAGATTGTCTACGCTGCCGACGCTGCGGTATGGCATTCGCATCGCTACAGTCCCATCCGCCAGCTGCGCCGGAATTTCGACCTTGGTGTTTCGCAGGCACAGCATGCGGAATTGTTCGGCAGATACCCGTCCGAGGGGGAGGGCATCCGCATGGTAAAGCAGTGCGCAGGCCATCTGGTGCGCTCCGGCCATGTGAATGAGCTTCCGGCGCTGATTGCGGACAGTGCCTGCAAGTATCTGGGGTACCGTCTGGGAAAGCAGTACCGGCATCTTCCGAAGCGCGTGATCCTCAGACTGACAGACAATCCGTCGTACTGGGGAAGCAGCAGGCTTTTATGAACGGAGGTATAAAAATGGCAAAGTGGAATCCGTTTGAAAAGAATGTACTGAATCCGGATCCGGATGAATTCTCGGGGGAGGAAAACGCCGGATACGGTATCCCCAGAGATGCCGACAGCGAGGATTCTTTTTCACAGGACGCAGCATCTTCTGACCGGCCGGAGGAAACAGGCCCCGCACAGCCGGAAGATCCCGCGGATGCTGATTCGCAGCCGGAGGAACTGTCCTCCGCGCAGCCGGAAGATCCCGCGGATGCTGATTCGCAGCCGGAGGAACTGTCCTCCGCGCAGCCGCAGGACGAAGGGATTCCTCATTTTGAGCAGGATCCTTCCATGCAGACGGAAGACACCGGGACTTTCGGTGCGGGAGCGGATCCTTTCGCACAGCCCAGCGAGGAATCGTTTGCGCAGCAAGGCGGCGATGCGCATGACTTTGAAGAGGAGGAACTGAAGTTTGACACCCAGACCGGTGAGCGGCTGGACCGGCCGAAGAAAAAGTTCCCTTCGATTCTTCTGACCATTGCAGTTACTTCGCTGGCAATCGGCGCTTTCGTATATTCCGTGAAGCCGGGCGCACTGCCCTCTTCAGGCGGAGAGGAGAAACCGGAGCAGGTTGAGAGTGAGACGCTGCTTGCCATTGCCGCACCTGAATCCGAGTCAGAGCTGAGCGCAGGCATCGTACAGGAGACAGAGACCGAAGACAAGGCGGCTGAGACCGAGGCGGATGTCCCGGCCGCAAAAAAAACAGAGCCGAAAGAGCCTGTGAAGCCGGAATCGGAAATGGAATCCGGGCCGGAAACGGAAACAGAAACGGAAACAGAAACCGAGGCAGAAGCCGGAATCCTCAGGCAGGAGGACGGCCCCACATTTTCCACAGACGGCATTACCGTGAGCGCGTCTTTGGATGTCGCTGACCTGGTGGAAGAGGTTATGCCCCAGGTGGTATCGGTAACAGCGACCAGCCTTCAGACAGTGCGGGATTTCTTCTACGGAACGCAGGAGATTCTGCAGACGGACGCGGGAAGCGGCATTATCATCGACAGGGATGATCAGTATCTGTACATTGTTACGGATGCTGTCATCGTGAATGATGTCCAGGATGTGACGGTTGGCTTCTGCGTGAAGAAAGAAGCGGCAGAAGAGCTGAAGGACGAGGATACGGTTGCGCAGGCCGAGGTGATGGGGATCGATGAAGAGAGCCTTCTTGCCGTCATCCGGGTTGCGGAGGATCAGATCAATGAAACGGTGCTCTCAGCGGTGAAGACTGCCGTGCTGGGGGACTCCGATCAGATCCGGGTAGGCGAGAAAGTATTCGCGATCGGAAATGCGATGGGCCGCGGCCTGTCTGTGACGCAGGGGATTGTTTCCGCGGTGAAAAGGTCCATGCGGTACGGCGCGGCGGATCATGAACTGATCCAGACCGATGCTTCGATTAATTACGGCAATTATGGCGGAGCTTTGCTGAATGCGGACGGAGAAGTGATCGGAATCAACGCGGGCAAGATTACAGAGAATGCCAGCGAGGGCATGGGGTTCGCTTATCCCGTCAATGACGCCAAGGAAGCGATCAGCCGGATGCTGGAGAAGACGGGAGCCGGCGCAGTGACAGAAACGGAAGAAAGCAAGGACGCCGCAGCGAAGGAGAAGGCACAGACCGGGGAGGAGACGGAAGAAGCGAAGCATACGCTGACGCTGGCACTGGCGGAAGAAGAGAGCGAATCCAGTTCCCCGGACAAGGAGAAGGAATCGGAAACACAGCCGGCCGAAGAACAGATCCGCATGCCGGAATCGGAAGATACGAAGAAAGAAGAGGCGCCCTCGGAAAGTGAGAAGGCCGGAACAGAGCCGGCCGCAGCCACGGACGATCAGGGGCAGCTCGGCATTCAGGTCGGAGAGTTCTCAAAGGAAGACCAGATCATCTACCGCATCCCGGCAGGCGTGGTTGTGGCAGTTGTTTCAGAGGGGTCCGGTGCCCAGGCCGCGCAGCTTGCCGCCGGAGATCTGATCACAGGGATTAACGACACCCGGGTGGAATCCGTTGGGGAATTGAAAGAAGCCCTTTCCGGCCTGAAGAGAGGAGATAAGGTGAAGGTGAGCTTCCTACGGCCGGATTCCGACGGTGTGTATCACAAGGACAAAGAGACGGAAGTAACGGTTACGCTTCAGTGACGGAGGCAGCCGTGCTCCGCATCAGGAGGTTCCATGGACGAGATCAATAAGACGGGGGATATCGATCAGGAGAAGAAAAGTCCGGAGGAAGAGAACAAGGACGAGGACTTTGAAAAAGTCTGCTTCCTGTGTCACCGCACCGAGAGCCAGGCGGGAAAAATGATCAGCCTGCCCGGAGGAATCACCGTCTGCGCGGACTGCATGCAGAAGTCCTTCAATGCAATGGACAATCCGGAGATCCGGAACATGCTGAACCTGCAGAATTTCACCGGAATGAAGGGCTTCCCGGATATGGGAATGTTCAACATGGATATCCTGAAGGATGCCATGCAGTCCCCGAAGGGGGTTAAAAAACCCAAAAAAGAAGAGAAGAAACCGAAAGCGGTCTTCGACATCAGATCATTGCCCGCGCCGCACCGGATCAAGGCAGCACTCGACGACTATGTGATCGGTCAGGAATACGCGAAGAAAGTAATCTCCGTGGCAGTTTATAACCACTACAAGCGCGTGAAGACCGGCACGAACTCTGCCGACGAGATCGAGATTGAAAAGTCGAATATGCTGATGATTGGTCCGACGGGCAGCGGGAAAACCTATCTGGTGAAGACGCTTTCCAGACTATTGGATGTTCCGCTTGCTTTGGCGGATGCGACCGCGCTCACGGAAGCGGGGTACATCGGAGATGACGTGGAGAGTGTTCTGAGCAAGCTTCTGAGCGCGGCGGACAACGATGTGGAAAAGGCCCAGACAGGCATTGTCTTTATTGACGAGATTGACAAGCTGGCCAAGAAGCAGAACACGAATCAGAGAGATGTCAGCGGCGAATCCGTACAGCAGGGATTATTGAAACTGCTGGAAGGAGCCGAGGTGGAGGTCCCGGTCGGAGCGACCAGCAAGAATGCGATGGTCCCGATGACCACAGTGAATACGAAGGATATTCTGTTTATCTGCGCAGGCGCATTTCCGGGACTGGAGGACATCATCAAGAGGCGGCTGACGAAGTCATCTTCCATGGGGTTCGAATCCACATTGAAGGATACCTATGACAACGATCCCGATCTTCTGACGAAGGCGACGACCCAGGATCTGAGGGAGTATGGGATGATTCCGGAATTTATCGGAAGACTGCCCATGACGTTCGCGCTTCGAAAGCTTGACCGCGATATGCTTGTGCGTATTCTGAAGGAGCCGAAAAACGCAATCCTGAAGCAGTATCGAAAGCTTCTGGAGCTGGATGAAGTCAGGCTGGATTTTGATGACGCCGCACTCGAAGCAATCGCGGAGGAAGCGCTGTCACGGGACACCGGGGCAAGAGCTTTGCGATCCGTCATAGAAGAATTCATGCTGGATATCATGTATGAGATTCCGAAGGATGATAACATCGGAAAGGTGCTGATCACCCGGGAATACATCGAGCACAGGGGCGGACCGGTGGTCACCATGCGCGGAGCAGGCAATGCACTTTTGACCGGAGCTTAATAACAGTGGTAAGAGGGAGCTGATACATTTTATGAGTGAAAAAGACTCACAGACAATTTTTCTGGAGAGACTCCGGAAACTGGTGGAGAAAGCAAACAGCAACAAGGGTACGATCAATATCGAGGAGATTTCCTTTGCCTTTGACGATATGAATCTTCCGGAGGAAGAGATTGAGGGAATCTATGATTACCTGAAGAATCAGAATATCATCGTCACACAGGGAAACGGACCGGTCATGGATGCTGCCGGCTCGGCAGTGGGGGAAGAGACCGAGGAAATTCTGATCGATACCGGGGACGACCTGCTGGATGAGGAAGAAGACGCGATCGACGAGGTTGAGGAGGTCCGGATTGAAGAGACGGCCGAGGTGCTGGAGGGCGTCTCGACAGAGGATCCGGTCCGCATGTACCTCAAGGAGATCGGAAATGTCCCCCTGCTGACGTCTGAGCAGGAGGTTGACCTTGCCATGCGTGTCGAAAAGGGCGATGAGGAAGCCAAAAGGGAACTGACCGAGGCAAACCTCAGGCTTGTGGTATCCATTGCGAAGAAATACGTCGGCCGCGGCATGCCGTTTCTGGATCTGATTCAGGAAGGCAATATGGGCCTTATGAAGGCTGTCGATAAGTTCGACTATACCAAAGGGTATAAGTTCTCCACATACGCGACCTGGTGGATCCGTCAGGCGATCACAAGAGGCATCGCGGACACCGGGCGTACGATCCGGGTACCGGTGCATATGGTTGAGACCATCAATAAGACGCTTCGCATGACGCGTCAGCTTCTGCAGGAGCTCGGAAGGGAACCTACCCCGGAAGAAGTGGCCGATCGTTTGGGCGTTCCACCCGCACGGGTGCGGGAGGTGCTCAAGATCTCGAGAGACCCGGTTTCTCTGGATACGCCGATCGGAGAGGAAGACGATTCCCATCTTGGTGATTTCATTGAAGATGAGACTGCGCTTTCTCCGGCGGACAGAGCGACATTCTCCATGCTGCGGGAAGAGCTGGCAAATGCGCTGCAGTCCCTGACGGAGAGAGAGCGCCAGGTGGTCACCCTCCGCTTCGGACTGGAGGACGGAAGAGCCAGAACGCTTGAGGAGGTAGGAAAGGAATTCAATGTCACCAGAGAGCGTATCCGCCAGATTGAGGCGAAGGCGCTCAGGAAGCTGAGACATCCCAGCCGGTCCAAGCGGCTGAAGGACTTCCTGAACTGAGCGGTATGAAGACGATCCGCACCTATGAGGAAGCCGTCTCGTATATGGAGACCCTTCCCCTGTTTACAAAGAAAAATGATCTGTCCGAGGTTTCCCGCATGCTGGATCTTCTGGGGCATCCGGAGGATGGCTTTCGCCTGATCCATGTGGCGGGGACCAATGGAAAGGGAAGCACCTGCGCATTCCTTGAGGCGATTTTCCGCCAGGCGGGATTCAGGACAGGGCTGTTTACCTCTCCGCATCTGATCCGGATCAATGAAAGGATCCGCGTGCAGAACCGGGAGATCCCGGATGATGCCTTTGCCGAAGCGCTCGCGAAGGTCCTGCAGGTGCAGAAGGTCCACATGCAGACGGGCGGCAAGAGACTGACCTGGTTCGAAACGCTGTTTGTCCTGTCCCTGTGCTATTTTGAGAAGAGCGGGATTGACCTTCTGGTATGCGAGACCGGTCTGGGCGGAAGACTGGATGCGACAAACACCATCCGTAAGGCAGACGGCGTTGTGATTACGTCGGTCAGCCTTGATCACACGCAATACCTGGGGGATACGGTAGAGAAGATCGCCTGGGAGAAAGCCGGGATCATCCGCCCCGGCGCGCCGGTGATCTACTGCGCGAAGGATCCGCGCAGCGCGCGTGTGATTGCGGAAGCAGCGCACGAAAAACACGCGGAGCCAATTGGACTGACGCCGGATCTTTATACGGTTACGGAACGAAAGCATGCCTCACTTCAGGTGGAGCTTACGAAGAAAGACGGAAACAGACTGTCTTTGCAGGTTCCCTTCGCGGCGGAGTATCAGGCGGAAAATGCATGTCTGGCTGCGCTGTGCGCACTGCGGCTTGGAGCAAAGGAAGAGACCATCCGCTCAGGAATTGCGCACACCGAATGGCCGGGACGGATGCAGGAGATCCGTCCGGACGTGTATGTTGACGGCGCGCACAATCCGGATGCGGCACTCAGGCTCAATTCCGAGATCAGAAGAATCGGCAGAAACGGGCGGGTATGGCTTCTGACAGCGATCGTATCGGATAAGAACCACAGCGAGATTGTCCGGTCTCTGTGCAGCGGCATTGACTTTGCCGGCGTGGTCGTTACATCCGTGGGCGGAGACAGGCAGCTGGGGGCGCAGGTCCTGGCGGAAGAGTTTCGCGCGGCCGGGCTGAAGCGTATCGAGATCGAGCCGGATGTGGAAAAAGCATATCAGCTGGCCTTGCGGGAAAAGAAGGACAATCCTCTGATCTGCACCGGGTCTTTATACCTGGCAGGCGAGATACTCGCGATGGAAAAGCGCCTGCGTTCCGGGTTGCCGCATTTGGGCAGCGCGGGTTGAAAGGAGTCAAAGAAAATGCTGAATTATGAAGAGGAACTCAAAAAGTTCCATCCGAGCATGGATGTCAATGAAGCAGAGGATGCGATCTACAGCCGCGACCTCACCGATGTTACGGACATTCTCAAGGAAATGATGCGCGATGAGAAAGAGCGCAAGAACAAGAACAGGAAATGAGGAACTCCGGACATGAAATGTATTTACTGCGGAGCAGGATCACAGACAGAAGAATACTGCCGGATCTGCGGAGCGGATCTTACGATTGTAAGACGAATTATCAGGATCTCAAACCTTTTGTATAACCAGGGACTGGAAAAGGCCCAGGTCAGAGACCTGTCCGGCGCGATTTCCTGCCTGAAGAGATCCCTGAAATTCAATAAAGAGAATACCGACGCGAGGAATCTGCTGGGGCTGTGCTACTTTGAAACGGGAGAGGTGGTCAACGCGCTCGTGGAGTGGGTCATCAGCAATAACATGAACAGCAGGGACAATCTTGCCTCTTCCTATATCAAGACGCTGCAGAGCTCCAAGATGCGGCTGGACCAGTATAATACTGCGATCCGCAAATACAATCAGAGCCTGACCTATCTGAAACAGGGTAATGAAGACATGGCTCTGATGCAGCTTCGCAAGGTGATCAGCCAGAATCCGAAATTTGTGCGTGCCTATCAGCTGCTTGCGCTGGAGTACATGCATACCGAGCAGTGGGAGAGGGCCAGAAGCCTCTTGAAAAAGGCAGCCAGGATCGACAACACGAATACGACGACACTGCGCTATCTCACGCATGTGGAGGAGACAACCGGAAAGACATCCCTGTTCGGGCGCCGCAGCAGGCCGAAGGTGGAACGCAGCGCTCCTTCAAAGGAGGACGAACAGCAGGAGAGCCCGCGGGAGATCGCGCTGCGCTATGTAAGCGGAAATGACGTCATCATTGCACCGACCACGTTTCGCGACAGCTCAACCGTGGCGACCTTCATCAATATTATGCTCGGAATTCTGCTGGGAGCGGCCATTGTCTGGTTTCTGACGGTGCCCGCGATCCGCCAGGGAGCAAATGACAAGGCGAACAAGCAGGTGTCTGATGCGAACACTTCTCTGGCGACCGTCACGGCGACGGTGCAGGATCTGCAGGATGAGGTGGACAGCGCCAACGCGAATACGGATACGGCTAAGAAGGAAGCACAGAGTGCGAATGAGCGCGTTGCTTCCTACACAGAGCTTCTGAAGGTTGCCGACCTCTATGTGAAGGGAGATCAGACGAAGACTGTGGCTGCGTTGGGAGAGCTGAACGGCGATGACTTTGATTCCGAGGGAAAGCAGCTGTATGACGACCTGACCGCCATGGTTGGCGACGCCCTGTTTAATCAGTACTACACCGAGGGAACGTCCGCCTACGTTGCGGGCAATTACCAGGAAGCGGCCAAGCAGCTTCAGATGGCAATCGACTCCGACGCGGAAGGCAAGAGTGAGCGGTATTACGATGCGCTGTACTATCTGGGATTCGCTTATATGAATGCCGGAGATTCTGCCAGGGCGGATGAGGTATTCAAGAAGTTCCAGGATAAATATCCGGATTCCGCGGCTATGGTAGCGCCGTATCTGTCAGGCGGCCAGACTGCAGTGACAGATACCTCCGGATCCCAGGGCGCAGCGTCCATGGACAACGGCGGCGCGGATACGGCGGGAAGCAGCAGCACCTCCTCTCAGAATGATATAGAGATTTATTCCGGCAATAGCCAGAATTCCAACAGCATTGCCTGGACGGATCCGACGACCGGACAAGGTTACGATATGTACGGCAATCCGGTCTACTCTTCAGGCGGAGGATCTTCCTCCTCCGCGCAGATTGCCTGGACAGATCCGACCACCGGGCAGGGATATGACATGTACGGGAACCCAGTGTATCAGTAAGCAATTGCTGAATCATCACCTTACCGGGATCTGCCGGGCAGATTCCGGAACCGGAAACGAATTATGAACGAATACACCAAACAGAATCAGGCGGGGACGGATCTGCTTCCCCCCGCCTCCTATACGAAAGAGCAGCTGGCGGCGGCTGTCAAGGTGCCGCCGAAGGTAGAACAGGATCTGCGCCGTATTGTCTCGGATCGTCTGGAACAGTGCGGCCTCTATTACAGATGCTTTTCCAGAACGAAGACCGCGCAGTCCATGGCCAGAAAGTTTGAACTGAAGGACCTGAATGAGGAGCATAAGCTGCAGGACCTGATCGGCGTGCGCATCAACCTTTACTTTGACGATGACGTGGATATCTGCAGAAATATTGTGGCGCAGACCTTTGACGTCATCGAGTGGTCGACCTCCAAACGAAGCGAGGATGAATTCAAGCCGGCGAAGCTGAACGGAGTTTTTCGTCTGCCGGGCTACCTGAAGTCAGAGATCTCGCCGCAGACCTGGGATATGTGCATTGATGACACCTTCGAGATCCAGATCAAGACGATGTTCTTTGAGGGATGGCATGAGGTTGAGCATGACATGCGGTATAAGGGAGAGGAGCTTTGGAGTCATTATCCGGGCTTTTCCCGGTATTTCAACTCGATCCTTGCAACCCTTGAATTGTGCGACAAGTCGATGGTGACGCTGTTCGAAGACCTGGGGCATGCGCTCTATAAGTCCGGACGCTGGAGCGATATGATCAAGAGTCATTTCCGGCTGAAGCTCGGCGAGGCTTCCCTGTATCCGGAGGTGGAGCAGATTCTGAATGAGGATATGATCCGCCCCGACAATCTGGCCAAGCAGATCTTCCGGACTCCGAGGCCGATCCTGATCGGACAGCTTCTTTCCAGAACCCGTCACGTTCCGATCAATGTCAACACGATCATCGCCCTCCTCAATGAGAGTGTATTTCACGATGACCGGCTTACGGATGTTTTCCGAAGGACAGATGTGTTCAATGACGGAAGAGAAGATTCCGAGACGGAGTCGCGGCATTACGAACTCCGCCCCCTGAGAAGATATGTGGCGTTTCAGATGAAGACGCGGCTGGACGGAAGCCGTCTGAAAACAGAACAGCCGCCGTCTGCGGACGAACTGTTTTTCCAGTGCGCAAAGCTGATCTGGAAATGGGTTCTGGCAAAGTACGGCGTGCTTTTCCACAGCATGCCGCAGGAGCCGCAGACCTACCATGCGGACCTGCTTGCCTATCATGTGGCGGTGAAGTATCATCCCGACAAGCATGTCATGAATGTCCATGTCCGCCATATGGATCCGGAAGTCGGAGGCAGAATCTGGTACTCAGAGGCTTCCCTGTATGAGGAGAAGGAAGAAACACAAGGCGTTACCCGGGGACTGTGGATGAAGGTCCTGAACGGGTATGCCCAGCCGGAACGGGAGGATTCTGTGACGGTGGAACAGCCGTCGACCTATTTCTCTTATCCGGGCTTCTACAAGAATATTGTGGACAACATCGGCGTATTCAGCTCGCTGCCCTGCTCCGGAAGAAGAAGGATTGTACGCGAGGAAGAGGCGCAGACCATTGCGGACGCGATTTTAGATAAGGAGCGGCAGTTCCCGATTGTTCTGATCATCTCCAAGGATGACGGGAAGGGCATGATGGATGAAGACTGGCTGATGCAGTTTCGGGTTTCGGACTTCACCCGGACCGTGTGGCGCTATGCGCATGTCCTGTGCTGCTATGAGCCCACAGGCAGAAAGATCCTCGAACTGGCGGGAGACGTGCGTTATGCCAGCGAACCGCAGGTCCCGAGGTTCTATATCTACTGGCCGGACGGGACACAGGACGATTACGGGCAGGATGATGTGAGAAACTGCTCCTTCGGCCGTCATCTGGAAGCACGGGGAGATGCCCGCACTTATGATATCGTATATGGAGGACAGGCATTTTATCATCGCATTGTGACAGATCTGCGAGACTGGAACGTGAACGCGAATATGTGGGCCGGATTCCAGCTCGATATCATGACCGATATCCCGGATGAGTAAGATCGGGAAGACATTGTAATAATCACATAAAAAATTTACGGAGAAACCGGACTGCAATCTGCAGTCCGGTTTCTTTGTTTGACTTCGGAATACCATATCTTGCGCAGCCGGCATCCATGAACCGCAAAATGAGCGGAAAAACGCTTCCGGCAAAGTGCACAAACGAGGGTCGGCAAAACAGATGTTCTATCTTGCACAATCACACAAAATCCATTAAGATAGCGTCATGAGTGGTGAAAAGTGGTGAGTTGTGGGTCATAAGGGAGGAATCGTGGAGGATTTTAAGGGAGGTTCTTTCGATTCCTGACGCAGCAACTCCGGTGGAGGCAGTCCGGCATTATGTTCTATGGTTCTTATAAAAACACCTTAGATGCCAAGGGCAGGCTGATCGTCCCCAAACAGTTTCGTGAACAGCTGGGATCAGAATTCATGATTACAAGGGGACTGGACGGCTGTCTGTTTGCTTATCCGATGGATGAGTGGAGTGTCTTCGAAGAAAAGCTGTCAAAATTACCGCTCACAAATAAAGATGCCAGGAAAGTCGTACGTTTCTTTGCCAACGGCGCGACCCTCTGCGAGATGGACAAACAGGGAAGAGTCCTGATTCCGGAAAATCTGAGGGGATTCGCTCAGATGCAGAAGGATGTCGTGGTAGAGGGGTCCATGAAGCGTGTAGAGTTGTGGGCCAGAGAGAAATATGTGGATGCGACTTCGGCAGATGAGATCGACGAGTCCATGGATGCTCTGGACGGATTGGATATCGATCTGTAAGGAGTGCCCGCAGGCTGTAGGGAGCGGCCGGCAGAGAAAAGATCCGAAAAATGCCTGAAGGCTTGAGGGAGAAGCGAAAGGGCACAGGACGAAGAGGATTCTGCGTCGCAGCCAGGGGAGTGGCTGCGGACGGAAACCGGAAGGAGGAACGTGTGGAATTCAGACATACACCGGTCCTTCTCGAAGAGGCAGTCGAATCACTGCAAGTTTCGCCGGACGGAATATACGTAGACGGAACGCTTGGCGGAGGAGGACATTCTTTTGAGATCGCAAGGAGGCTTTCAAAGGGAGGAAGGCTGATTGGGATTGATCAGGATGCCGCGGCGATCGAGGCGGCCGCAAAACGCCTCGGGGAGTTTGGAGACAGGGTGACAATCATTCGGTCCAATTATGTCCGGATGAAGGAGAAGCTGGGGGAACTTGGCATCTCATCTGTGGATGGAATCCTGCTGGATCTGGGAGTATCCTCCTTTCAGCTCGACGACGCACAGCGCGGATTCACCTACCGCGATGAACAGGCGCCTCTGGACATGAGAATGGACCAGAGGAGGGAACTCACGGCGAGGGAGGTCGTGAATTCCTATTCTGTGGAGGATCTGACGAGAATCCTGAGGGAGTACGGCGAAGAACGTTTTGCCGTAAGGATTGCTCAGAGGATTGATGCACAGAGAAAGCAGAAACCAATTGAGACAACAGGGGAGCTGACACAGATCATCAAAGCCGCCATTCCCGCAAAAGCGAGGGCGGAGGGAAGACATCCTGCCAGGAGAACATTTCAGGCGATCCGGATCGAAGTAAACGGGGAGCTGCGTGTCCTGGAAGAGTCTTTGAATCAGATGATCTCCATACTGAATCCAGGAGGAAGAATCTGTATTATCACCTTCCATTCTCTGGAGGACCGCATCGTGAAGGATGCGTTCCGCACCGCGCAGGACCCATGTATCTGTCCTCCGGAGTTTCCGGTATGCGTATGCGGGAGAAAGAGTCAGGGAAAGGTCATTACGAGGAAACCAATCCTTCCGTCTGTGGAGGAAACGGAGCGCAATCCACGCGCAAAGAGCGCAAAACTGCGCGTATTTGAGAAGAAAGAGGCGTAAAGAGAATGCCGCGAAGCCAGGTGATTGAAAGAAACCAAGCGTTGCGCTATACTGAAGAAGTAATCGAGGGCAATACAGTCAGGACACAGGCTGTTGTTCCGCAGATTCGGGAAAAGGAATTCCGGCGCACACAGATTGAGGCTGTGAGAGAGCGTTCTCTCAGCATGAATCTGCGGTATGTGCTGTTTCTGACCGTCGCTGCCGTGGCTGTCGTAACGATCTGCGTTTATTATCTGAAACTTCAGGCAACCTCTACACAGCTGCAGAAGAAGACGGTGTCACTCCAGACAACGCTCAAGGATCTCAAGATCGAGAATGACATTGTTTATAATGAGATCATTTCCGGAATTGACCTGGAGCGTGTGCGGGAGACAGCGATGGAAGAGCTGGGCATGCGTTATCCGGCACAGAGCCAGATTACCTATTATGATGCAGCCTCCAGTGACTATGTGAAGCAGTTTGAAGAGATCCCTGATTAAACGTTAGGGGGCACTGTCACTTGGCACAGCAAGGCAGAAAGACAAAAAAAGAAAGAAGATTTACAAAGATGATGCAAAAAAAGCTTCTGGCTTCTTTTGCATTTGTTTTGTTATTGCTGGTAGCGCTTCTGGTGAGAATCGCGACCATCTCCGCGACGCGCGGAAACCGGTACGCCAAGAAAGTGCTTTCTCAGCAATCCTATGATTCCCGTTCGATTCCCGCCAGAAGAGGGGAGATTCAGGACAGGAATTCCATCATTCTTGCCAGGAGCGACCGCCACTACAATGTTGTCCTGGACTGCTGGGCGATCAATCAAAAGGAAGAGTACCTGGAGCCAACCCTTTCGGCACTTGAGGAAATCATCGGCGTGGATGAGTCGAATGCCAGGGATGTCATTTTGTCAGAAACGACCAGTTCTTCCCGCTACCAGGTGATTGAACGAAACATCACCTCGGATTTGAAAAAAGAATTTGAACGTTACCAGAGCGGAGCGGATCTGGATGAAGACTCCATGGGACGGGAGGCTTACTATGAAGCGCTGGAGGAGCGGGCGAATATTCAGGGCGTCTGGTTTGAGGAAAAATATAACCGGACTTACCCGTACCATTCGCTGGCCAGCAAGGTGGTCGGATTCTCCAATGCGATCGATGTAGGAACAACAGGAGTCGAGAATTACTACAACGACATTCTGAACGGAACGGCCGGGCGGGAGTTCGGTTATCTGAATGACAATTCCGAATTTGAGAGAACTACCATTGAGCCGGAGCACGGAAAGACACTCCGGCTGACGGTGGATATGAACATTCAGGAGATCCTGCAGAAGAAGATCGACGACTTTGACAAGACGTACGGGGACGAGGCGCACAACGGGAAAGGCGCGAAGAATATCGGCGTGATTGCCATGGACCCGAATACCGGGGAGATCCTCGGCATGGCAACCAACCGGGAGTATGATCTGAATGATCCGACGGATCTGACGACGGAGGGATACTCCGGCGCTGAGATCAAGTCCATGGATGACAACACCTATGTCGATGAGCTGAACACGAAATGGGAAAACTTCTGTGTATCAGAAGGCTTTGAGCCCGGTTCGGTTTTCAAGCCAATCACGGTTGCTTCGGCACTGGAGACCGGTTCCGTCCATGACGGCGACGGATTTGTCTGCAACGGTTCTCTGTTCATCACGGATACCACGATTAAGTGCGACAATATCTACGGCCACGGGGATGAAACGCTGGAATATGCCATCGTGAATTCCTGCAACGTTGCCCTGATGACCATCGGCATGCAGATGGGGATTACGAACTTTATCAATTATCAGCAGGCTTTCGGTTTCGGAAGCCCGACTGGCATTGACCTGCCGAATGAGAACGCCGGGGTTGTCTACAACCGCGAGACGATGCATGAGGTTGAGCTTGCGACCTGTACCTTCGGACAGGGCTTTACCATCAATATGGTCCAGGAAGCGGCTGCCTTCAGCACGGTTGTCAACGGCGGCAATTATTACCAGCCGCATGTGGTGAAGCAGATTCTGAGTGCGGACGGCACATCTGTTCAGACTGTGGAGCCATTGCTTCTGCGCCAGCCGATCTCCACCGCGGTGTCGAAACTGGTGAGAGGATATCTGAAGACAGCGGTCCGGGAGGGTACCGGCCGGAAGTCCCAGGTTCCGGGGTACCAGACCGGCGGAAAGACGGGAACGGCTGAGAAGATTGATCCCAGAGACGGAACCAGATGGAAGGGACATTATGTGGTTTCCTTCATCGGCGCGGCTCCGATCGATGACCCGAAGGTCGTCCTGTATGTTGTCGTTGACGAGCCGAATGTCGCCGAGCAGGCGGATTCGAGCTATCCGCAGGTTTTGTTCCGCCAGATCGCGACGGAACTGTTCCCGTACATGGGGATCTACCCGACAGAACCGATCACGGATGATCTGCTGCAGTATCTGGGCATCACCCTGGAGGATACGGTGCAGAATAATGTGAAGAGTGCCTCGTTCCAGTGCTTTGATTCCTCCGGTAATCTCTACAATGACGCGGCGATCAACAAGAACGGTGAGGTGATCGATGCTGCGGGAAATGTGATCCCGGGCTGCACGGCGGATCTGGAGAAGGGCACAGTCATTGACGGATACGGCAACGAGATCGAGGTGGATATCAGTGCGCTGCTTGATGAAGACATCGATCCGACCGCGGACAATCCGGATATTGCTTCCCCGCCGGAAGCGGTAGAGGGAGACGGCCTTGATGACACAACGTGGACAGGCGCCGCTGAGGACGCGGAAGAAGAGGAGGAGTAAGCGAATGAGGATCACAATGGATACACTGGCTGCGGTTTTCCTTTCTTTCGGAATCTGCGTTTTGATTCTGCCGTTTCTGATTCCGTTTCTGATCCGGCTGAAGGCAGGGCAGACAGAACGCAAGGAGGGAGTCAAGTCTCATCTGAAGAAGGCAGGGACTCCCACGATGGGCGGGATTGCATTTCTTGCCTCGATTCTGATCACTTCGCTTGTCTTTGCGCCCCGTTACCCGAGAATTCTTCCGGTTTTGGTGCTGACGCTTGGCTTTGGCATCATCGGCTTTGTGGATGATTATCTGAAGGTTGTGCTGAGACGCTCCGACGGACTGATGCCCAGACAGAAGATGGCGGGGCAGATTGCCGTGACGGTGATCTTTCTGATCTACGCATGGCTGCAAGACCCTGCATGCCTGGACTGGAGAATTCCGTTCACGGGCGGCTTGATTCTTTCCGGATTTCCTTTCCGGATCTTTGCCAGCATCGCGGCATTTGGAATTATCATCGGCACGGTAAACGGCGTAAACTTTACGGACGGACTGGATGGCCTGGCCGCCAGTGTGACGACAGTTGTCGCGGTTTTCTTCTGCTACGCTTCCATGGTAAGCCTGGGCGGGATCGAGCCTGTATGCGCGGCCGCAGCCGGCGCGCTGATGGGCTTTCTTCTGTTCAATGTTTACCCTGCGAAGGTATTCATGGGGGATACCGGCTCTCTGGCTCTGGGCGGTTTTGTCGCAGGCGCGGCTTATGCGCTGCAGATGCCGGTCTTTATTGCGATTGTCGGCCTGATCTATCTCGTTGAGGTTCTCTCCGTGATCATTCAGGTAACCTATTTTAAGAAGACCGGAGGAAAACGTATCTTCCGGATGGCGCCGATCCACCATCATTTTGAGCTCGGAGGATGGTCCGAGACCAGGATTGTGGCAGTATTCACGATCATCACGGTGCTTTTGTGCCTCGCGGCGCTGATCCGTTTCTGAGACGGGAGGCGCTCTGTGCATGAGTCTGAAACGGGAAGCGCACTGTGCATGAGACAGAAGGAATGACAGAATGGAACATGAGAAGACTGATCTGAGAGGAAAACAGGTACTGGTATTCGGCGCGGGAAGAAGCGGAATTGCGGCAAGCATGCTCCTTGCTGCATGCGGCGCCTGTCCGGTGCTATACGATGGAAATGAATCCCTGACGGAGGATGCTGTCAGAGCGCAGCTTCACCAGGCAGGCGAAGGGAACGAGGGTGTTGGGATTGTGATCGGCGCACTGACCGATTCCCTGATTGCGTCGGTCGATCTGTGCGTGCTCAGCCCGGGCGTGCCGGTGGACATCGATCCGGTCAACCGGATCCGGAATGCAGGGGTTACGATCTGGGGAGAGGTGGAACTGGCCTACTGCCTGTCGAAGGGCGAGGTCCTGGCAGTGACGGGAACCAATGGAAAGACAACGACCGTTACGCTGCTTGGAGAGCTGATGAAGCGCTTTGCGGGGCAGGAGCGGGTTCATGTTGTCGGGAACATCGGGATTCCCTACACGAAGGTCGCTGCCGCTACGACGGAGGAAAGCATCTGCGTGGCAGAGATCAGTTCTTTTCAGCTTGAGACAACGCACGCCTTCCATCCGCATGTCAGTGTGATTACAAACATAACGCCCGATCATCTGAACCGTCATCACACCATGGAGGAATACATCCGCGTGAAGGAGCGGATTGCCGAGCGGCAGACAGACCAGGATGTGCTCATTCTGAATTATGAGGACGCGGTGCTTCGGGAATTCGGCAGCAGGATTCCGAAGACAGGCCCCAGGGTGGTCTGGTTTTCCAGCGCGCGGACGCTGGATCGGGGCATGTACCTGGAGAATGACGTCTTGAAGCTGGCGGATGACAGCGGTGTGGAGGATGTGATTCACACGGATGAGCTGAAGATACTCGGTGCGCATAATTATGAAAATGTATGCGCGGCTGTTCTCAGCGCGCTGGCCATGCACATGCCGCTTGACCAGATCCGCGAAGTGCTTCGCGCATTTTCCGGTGTGGAGCACCGGATCGAATTTGTCGCGGAGGTGGACGGAGTCTGTTATTACAACGATTCCAAGGGCACCAATCCGGATGCTGCCATCAAGGCTGTCCAGGCGATGAAAAGACCGACTGTGCTCATCGGAGGAGGATATGACAAGGATTCTTCCTATGACACGTGGATCGAAAGCTTTCACGAAAAGGTGAAGGCGCTGGTACTGGTTGGGGCGACGAAAGAAAAGATTGCCCGGTGCGCGAAGGCGCACGGGTTTGAGAATGTGCGGCTGTGTGAGACATTTGAGGAGTGCTTTGATACCTGCGTTGCACTGGCATCGCCGGGAGACGCGATCCTGCTGTCTCCCGCCTGCGCAAGCTGGGGAATGTTCAAGGACTATGAAGAGAGGGGCCGCGTATTCAAGCAGCTGGTCCTGAAAAGGAGTCAGATGAAGTAAGAGTGGGAGTGGTATGAGCAGAGGAATCAGGGCGGTTGCAATTCTCGTCGTAGTTTTTGGTGCGGCGGCAGCGATCGTGCTCGGGGTCTTTCAGATCCGGTCGATTGACGTAAAAGGAAATGAGCGATATTCCGCGGAACAGATCAGGGATGACCTGATCTATGACTTCAAGACGCGCAATACGCTCTATTTCTCGTGGAAATACCGCTCCGAGGGACCTGCCGCGGATGCTCCTTATCTGAAAAGCATTCAGGCTGTCATGCTTTCTCCGACTTCCGTCAGAATTGTGGTACAGGAGAGCCAGATCGTCGGCCGCGTCCAGTATGACGGGAAAAACGTCTATTATGACGCGGACGGGGACGTACAGGAGATCTCGGACACCATCTATTCCAGGATTCCACTGGTGGCCGGCGTTGAGATTGAAGCCCCGCAGCTGTATCAGAAGCTGGTGACAAAGAATGCGTCTGTCCTGCGGACAATGCTCAATATCACACAGCTTCTGGTAAAGAGTGAACTGATTCCGGACAGCGTCACCTTTGACGCAAATCAGAATATGGTTCTCAGGCTGGGCCAGGTCACGGTGGCGCTGGGACAGGATGAATACCTGGAGGAGAAGATCGCGAACCTGGTTTCCATCTACCCGCAGGTGGAAGGGGAAGCGGGAACGCTCAACATGGAAGGCTTCACCGGAAAGAATGAGGCGATCACCTTCAAGGCAGACTCCGAGCCGGAGCGGTTCGAGGAAACTGAATCGGGAGAGGAGACGTCCGACCAGACCCAGGGGGATTCCCTTGCAGGAGAAGGCGCCGCAGGGCAGGAGAATCCGGAGGAAGCAGCGCCTGCAGAAGGCGAAGACGTATCGCCGGAAGAGGCTCCCGAAGAGGCTGCGGAAGAGACATCGGCGACCTTCATGGTATTCGATTCGAGCGGAACTTTGCGCTATGACGCACATGTTGTGGGCGGTCAGGTTGTGGATTCCTACGGAAACCCGATTGACGGCTGCTATGTAAATGAAAACGGAAATGTAGTGGATGCCTACTGGAATGAGATCGATCCTGCCACAGGTCAGCTTGCGCAGTAAGAGAAAACACTTGATTTTAAGGGAAAATAAACGTATATTAAATTAGATATGGACTGCGCCCGTATCATGGATAAATCGCAAGGAGGATACTCACGTGTTAGAGATCATGTCAAATGAAGCCGAGTCCGGCGCGAGAATCATCGTTGTCGGCGTGGGCGGTGCCGGCAATAATGCCGTCAACCGCATGGTAGAGGATACCATTGCCGGAGTTGAGTTCATAGGCGTCAATACAGATAAGCAGGCTCTTGCCATGTCGAAGGCCCAGACGGTCATTCAGATCGGCGAGAAGATTACCAAGGGGCTTGGCGCAGGCGCGAAGCCTGAGATCGGACAGCAGGCTGCCGAGGAGAGCACGGAAGAGATCCGGAGTGCGATTCAGGGAGCGGACATGGTGTTCGTGACCTGCGGTATGGGCGGAGGCACCGGAACCGGCGCGGCACCGGTCATTGCCGGCGTTGCGAAGGAGCTGGGAATCCTGACGGTCGGCGTTGTTACCAAGCCGTTCCGCTTTGAGGGAAAGGTGCGTATGAACAATGCGCTGAACGGCATCTCAAAGCTCAAGGAAACCGTCGATACGCTGATCGTGATTCCGAATGACAAGCTGCTTGAGGTTGTGGATCGCAGAACGACCATGCCGGAAGCATTTAAGAAAGCGGATGAGATCCTGCAGCAGGCAGTTGCCGGCATCACGGATCTGATTAATCTGCCGGCGCTGATCAATCTTGACTTTGCGGATGTCAAGACGGTTATGGCGGATAAGGGCATCGCCCATATCGGAATCGGTATGGCCAAGGGCGACGATAAGGCGCTGGAAGCGGTCAAGCAGGCGGTTGCAAGCCCGCTGCTTGAGACCACCATAGAGGGTGCTTCGAATGTCATCATCAACATCAGTGGTGACATCAGCCTGATGGATGCCAACGACGCGGCCAGCTATGTACAGGAGCTGGCAGGAGACGGCGCGAATATTATCTTCGGTGCCATGTACGATGATACCTATGCGGATGAGGCAAGCATTACGGTGATCGCCACCGGCCTCGAGGATCCGAATTCTGATCAGCCGCAGCCGATCTTCGCATCGAGAAAGGTGGGATCTGATTTCCGTTTCCCGAAGACAGATTCCAGGCCGTCAGGCGGATTTTCCTTCTCCAACCGCGCGGGACAGTCATCTGCAGAGAAGGCAGTTTCCCAGCCGGCGGGCGGGACTGTTCAGGTTCGCATGCCGCAGAGCAAGGTTACGGAGAGAGATATTCAGATTCCGGATTTCCTGAAGAGAAGCTGATTCTTCAGTTGGTCCGGGCAGGAACAGGTTGAAGAAAGACCGTCGCATGAGGATCGATGCGGCGGTCTTTTTCACTCAGGTTCCGGCGTACTTGAACTTATCAGCAGGAAGGATACGGAGGAATGAAAAGATGATCCAGATTACAGGGCATACCAGATTCGGAGGTCTTCTGGGCAGTCCGGTGGCGCACAGTCTGTCTCCGGCGATGCACAACCTCTCCTTTGCCGCACTGAATATTGACGCTGTCTATCTTGCCTTTGATGTGACCGGGGAAAGACTGAAGGAAACCGTGCGGGTGTTCCGGGACCTGAACACCTACGGATTCAATGTGACCATGCCCGGAAAGAAGCATGTGATGGAATATCTGGACGAGGTGTCCCGAAGCGCAAGACTGATCGGAGCGGTGAATACCGTTGTGAATGAAAACGGAAAGCTGATCGGGTACAATACGGACGGAACCGGCTATACGAGTGCCCTCAGGGAGCACGGATTTGATCCGAAAGGAAAGGAAGTAACGCTGGTTGGCGCCGGCGGAGCAGCCTGTGCGGCGGCGGTTCAGATGGCACTGGATGGAGTGAAAACGCTGCACATTGTCAACCGGAAATCGCGGTCTGCGGATGCGGCGTATGCGCTTGCGCAGCGGATTAATCAGGCAACCTCCTGCAGGGCTGATGTCGCTTTCCTGGAGGATGCGCAAACGCTTGCCGATCTCATCTCCGGGAGTGATCTTCTTACGAACGCGACGCCGATCGGCATGGCGCCGGAGACGGAAGCCTCCTTCCTGAAGGATCCTTCGCCGCTTCGAAGCAGTCTTGTCGTGTCCGACATGGTGTACAATCCGAGGATGACAAAGCTGCGAAGGCAGGCCATGGAGGCGGGATGCGAAACCATTGGAGGCACGAGCATGCTGCTTTGGCAGGGGGCGGAAGCTTTCCGGCTGTGGACCGGAAAACAGATGCCGGTTGCACTTGTAAGGGAAAGGATCTTTTCCGGGGAGGACGAATGAATACCGTTAAAGTGAGAGATCTGGTGCTGGGGGACGGAGTTCCGAAGATCTGTGTTCCTGTGATTGCGCATACATACCAGGAGCTTGAGAAAGCATTGAATCAGCTGGAGGGAAGCCCGTATGACCTCGTGGAGTTCAGGGCGGACTTTTACTTTGAGGAGGAAGACAGGGCACTGGAAAGGATCCGCTCATGCATCGGCAGCCGGCCGCTTTTGTATACGCTCAGGACCAGCGAAGAGGGCGGGGAGATCGCACCCGGTGAGGAAGCGTATCAGGCGCGGATCCTGTCGGCTGCCGGGAAGGCGGATCTGGTTGACATCCAGCTTGCAAGGCTTCACCCGGAAGAGGGGTTGGCGCGGCATTCCGGTGCTCTGATCAAAGCCGTTCACCGCACGCAGGCGAAGGTGATCCTCTCCTGGCATGACTTTGAAAAAACGCCGGACAGACAGGCTCTTTCCGATACATTGCGCGCGATGCAGAGGGCAGGCTGCGATATTGCGAAGATTGCCGTCATGCCGAAAAACAGGCTGGACGTTCTTGCGCTTATGGAGGCATCTGTCAGAATGTATGAGGATCCGGACGCGTGTCCCTTCATCACGATGTCGATGGGAACACTGGGGAAAGTGACGCGGGTGGCCGCTCTGCTGACAGGAAGCTGCATCACGTTCGGGACAGCCGGATCGATGTCCGCACCGGGACAGATACCATCCGAAAAGCTGCGGGAGATTCTGCGCTCCCTCGCCTGAAAACAGACAGTGCGCCGGAAGGCGACATTTGAATAAAAATGTCGTTTCATTTTCATCACGATAGAGTGGTTGTATTTTGAAATCAAAAAGCCGTTCCGCTACACTCGACTTGTCATGTGCGCAGAAGGAAAAAGGATACAGGTGCCGGACACAGAAAGACTGTCATGGAGGGAGTGAAAGCGGATTGAGCATACTGGAAAGTACATTGATTGTGATCGGCCTTTCCATGAATATTTTTCTGATCGGTCAGTATGAAGGCTCTATGATCCGGAAAATTGAATGGAGGGCGGTTTTTGTTGTCTGCCTGATTGTCGGCGTGTTTGAAACCTTCGCTATGCTGGGGGGATACCTGCTGACCCGCATTCCGTTCTTTTCCCTGAGCGAATCGGCGGATCTGAAGCACTTCTGCTGCTTTGTCGCGGCGATTCTGTTTCTTTTGATCGCTTCTTACATGTTGTATAAGGCATTTCGCCATGCACCGGTGCAGGAGAGGCTGAATAAGATCGCATACAAAAGGATTCTGCTGGAAGTCGTGCTGGTTGCAGTATTCACCTTTATGGCAGGCATCGGCTGGGGATTTATCGGACACAATATTATACTGGCGACGAGCGTGATCGCAGGCTCCACAGTTCTTGCGGCGATTGTGGGGATCTGGGCCGGATACAGGGAAGGCTGCCGCAGACGCTATGGATTCTACATGACCGGCGGCGCAATGCTCGCGTTTGTGGGAGCGGAGATACTGGTGCGGTATCTGTAGAGAGACAGACGGTATTTTCAGAGGAAAAACGAAGGAAAAGGTTGCAAATACCACTAAAAGCGTATATTCTTGTACTGTGACATAGTATTAAAAACCGCATAGGACAAGAGATACAGTCAGAATGGGAGGAATGGAAAATGGCTGATTTTTCGCATAAGATGGCCCGCATCGCGTTTTCAAAGGCGATCGATGTGATGATGAACAAAATCTATAAGGACCGGGAAAAGGGCATGCTGCAGCTTGTCGACATTGTCGAGAAGTATGTAGGCAACATGTTCTCAGAGGAATCCTATGCGCGAATCAGGGCTATGATGACCGATCCCGATGAAAAGTGGAATCAGTATGTAAACCGGCTGATTGATGAGCTGGATCCGAATGTCCTGAAGATGACGCTGCTGAACCTTGGATTCGAGGCTATGTTCCATGGAACGAAGACGATCCGGGCGATGCGCGAAAAGCATGACTGCAATATCCCGTGGCTGATCCTGATGGATCCGACCAGCGCATGCAACCTGCATTGCGTCGGATGCTGGGCTGCCGAGTACGGCAACCGCCTCAACTTAAGCTTTGAGGACATGGACCGTGTCATCACGCAGGGCAAGGAGCTGGGCATCTATTTCTACATGTTCACCGGCGGAGAACCGCTGGTACGCAAGGACGACATCCTGAAGCTGTGCAAAAAGCATCATGACTGCGCCTTCCATGCCTACACCAACGGAACGCTCATCGATGATGAATTCGCCGAGAAGGTCCGCAAGGTCGGTAACCTGAGCTTCTCCATTTCGCTGGAGGGCTTTTCCGAGGTGAATGATCTGCGCAGAGGCGAGGGCGTGTTCGGCCGCGTCATGCACGCCATGGATGTGCTGAAAGCACACGGGTGCCTGTTTGGAACTTCCATTGCCTATACGGCCGCGAATCTTGAGACCGTTACCAGCGATGAGTTTTATGATATGGAGATCGAGAAGGGAGTCCGCTTCAGCTGGTACTTCCATCTGATGCCGGTTGGCATGGAGGCACATCCGGAGCTCATGCCGAATCCGGAGCAGAGAGAATATATCTATCACAGAATCCGGGAAGTGCGGGCACGCAAAGGCGGCAAGCAGATCTACGTCATGGATTTCCAGAATGACGGTGAGTTTGTCGGCGGCTGCATCGCCGGCGGCAGAAACTACTTCCACATCAATCCGAACGGAGATGCGGAGCCGTGTGTGTTTATCCATTATTCCGGCGCGAATATTCATGACAAATCTGTTCTGGAGTGCCTGCAGCAGCCGCTGTTCCAGGAGTACAGGGACCGTCAGCCGTTCAACAAAAACATGCTGCGGCCGTGCCCGATGCTGGAGAATCCCGGCATTCTGGTTGAGATGGTCAAAAAGTCCGGCGCACATTCCACAGACCTGCAGAGCCCGGAAAGCGCGGAGCATCTGTGCGGGAAATGCATTCCTTATGCCAAGGCGTGGAAGCCGGTGGCCGACAAGCTCTGGGCACAGTCTGAGCACAAAGAACGCCGCTATGAGAATTACAAAGGATGGAAGCCGAAGCAGGATGGAGACAGCGCTGCGGCAGCAAGATAATCCGGAAACCGTTTTTCGGCAATGGAGTGGAATTGACTGGTATGAAACGATTGCTGTTTATCTATAATCCGCTTGCCGGAAAAGGAATGATCCGAAACTCTCTGTCTGATATTCTGGAAGAGTTCTCATCCGGCGGGTACGAGGTTGTGGTACATCCGACGACAGGCTCCATGGATGCTGCCAGAACAGTGGAGGAGTGCGGGGATTCCTTTGATCTGATTGTGTGCGGCGGCGGAGACGGAACGTTGGATGAAGTCGTGACGGGGATGCAGACCGGCAGGTTTTCCAGGCCGATCGGTTATATTCCGTCGGGATCGACCAATGACTACGCGTCCAGCCTCAGGATTCCAAAAAAGATGCGTATGGCCGCCAGGGCGGTTATGGACGGATCGGTTTTTTCCTGTGACATCGGACGGATGAACGACAATTATTTTGTGTATGTCGCGGCGTTCGGCGCATTTGTCAACGTGTCTTATGACACGCCGCAGGATATGAAGAACCTGCTGGGGCATCTGGCGTATCTGGTGCGCGGGGCGCAGAGCCTCCCGAGCCTGAAGAACTATCATATGCATTATGAGAGCCTGGAGAATTCCGGGACAGACGACTTCATGCTGGGCATGATCACGAATTCGAATTCCGTGGGCGGTTTCGAGGGGATCACAGGACGGGATGTCACATTGAATGATGGAGTATTTGAGGTGACCCTGATCCGTATGCCGCCGATGCTGGCGGTGGAATGGCCCGGGATCCTCGGCGCGCTGATCAGCGGCACCGAGAATAAGAATGTCATCACCTTCAAGACGTCGCGGCTGGAGCTGTGGTTCGACCAGCCCGTCAGCTGGACAAAGGACGGAGAGTATGGAGGAGATCACAGTCATCTGGTCATTGAGAACATTCCCCAGGCGTTGCCGATCCTGATTCCGCAGAAGGAAAAGGAGAATCTTCTCCCGCTTCAGAGGGAAGGCGGGGAATTAAACGAAAGCCTGAAGAACCTGAGCATTTAATCGCGGGCATCCGAATGACGAAGCCTGGAACAACAGAGTGTCATCCGCAGCATCAGAAGAAGCTGCGGATGGCTTTTTTGCTGAAGAGTTACAAATAATTGCTATTTTTTGTTCAATTGATTGAAAACACTTCCGGTATGATTTATTATATAGACTAACTGGGTTCTGTTTGAACAACCGCACGGCATGTGCGGTGATCAACGGGAATCGATGACAGATCATGAATGCAGGAGGAAGAGGAATGCTGTATATCGGAATTGATCTCGGAACGAGTGCAGTGAAGCTTTTGCTGATGGAATCAGGCGGAAAGATTGAGAAGATCGTGTCGAAGGAATACCCCCTTTCCTTCCCGCATCCGGGTTGGTCTGAGCAGAGCCCGGAAGACTGGTATGAACAGTCCATTGCCGGATTGAAGGAGCTTCTGGACGGACAGGATAAGAGCCAGGTTGCCGGAATTTCCTTTGGCGGACAGATGCATGGACTGGTTGTTCTGGATGAGAATGATCAGGTGATCCGTCCTGCGATCCTCTGGAATGACGGCCGTACCATGGAGGAAACGGAGTATCTGAACACAGAGGTCGGGAAGGGCATTCTGGAGAAATATACCGCAAATATTGCATATGCAGGATTTACCGCTCCGAAGATCCTCTGGATGCGGAAGAACGAGCCGGAGAATTTTGCCAGGATTAAGAAGATCATGCTTCCGAAGGATTATCTGGCGTACCGTCTGAGCGGGGTCTTCTCGACGGATTATTCGGACGCCTCGGGTATGCTCCTGCTTGATGTTGAAAACAAGTGCTGGTCGAAGGAGATGTGCGGAATCTGCGGCATTACGGAGGATATGCTGCCGAAGCTGTTTGAGAGCTACGAAAAGACCGGGACGCTGAAGAAAGAGATTGCAGCCGATCTCGGCCTGTCCGATGACGTTGTCATTGCCGCGGGCGGAGGTGACAATGCCGCTTCCGCAGTGGGGACCGGTACGGTCGGTGAGGGAAAGTGCAACATTTCTCTGGGAACTTCCGGCACCCTGTTTATTTCCTCGGATCATTTTGTTCCGACACACGGGCACACCGCGCTGCACAGCTTTGCGCATTCGGACGGCCATTTCCATCTGATGGGCTGTATGCTGTCCGCCGCAAGCTGCAACAAGTGGTGGAATGAGGAGATTCTTCACACCAAGGCCTACGCGGAGGAGCAGAAGGGGATCACGAAGGCGAAGCTGGGAGAGAACCACGTTTTCTATCTTCCTTATCTTATGGGAGAGCGCAGTCCTCTGAACGATCCGCTTGCCAGAGGTACCTTTGTCGGCATGACGATGGACACCACCCGGAGCGATATGACCCAGGCTGTGCTGGAAGGCGTGATCTTCGGACTGAGGGATTCGCTGGAAGTCGCGAAGTCGCTTGGCATTGAGGTAAAGAAGAGCACGATTGTCGGCGGCGGAGCGAAGAGCCCGCTGTGGCGGAAGATGGCAGCGAATATTCTGAATATCCGTCTGGAGTTCCCTGCGAGCGAGGAGGGCCCCTCCATGGGCGGTGCGATGCTGGCCGCGGTGGCCTGCGGAGAGTATCCGGATGTAAAGACCGCGTGTGAGAAGATCGTTTCGATCACGGGATATGAGGATCCGGATCCGGTTCTTGCCGCGAAGTATGAGAAGAGATATCTGCAGTTCAGGAGCATCTATCCTGCACTGAAGGGGATCTTCCCGCAGCTTCAGTAAGAAAGGGTTTGCGGGGGCCTTGTATGGATTGCCGCGCCAATCTGTATGTAACTGATCAGCATCCCCTTGCAGCATGCCTGGCATCTGCGGGGGATACTGAAGAAGAAATCTATCAACACAAAAGAAATAGGAGGTACTAAAATGTTCAAAAACATTCCACAGGTAAAGATCGGCATCGTTGCGGTCAGCCGTGACTGCTTCCCGGCATCTCTTGCGGTCAACCGCAGGAAGGCTCTTGTCGATGCCTATACCGCAAAGTACGGCGCAGACGATATCTATGAATGTCCTGTCTGCATCATCGAGAGCGAGATCCATATGGTTCAGGCGCTTGAGGATGTGAAGAAGGCCGGATGCAACGCACTGGTGGTCTACCTTGGAAACTTCGGACCGGAGATCTCCGAGACGCTTCTTGCAAAGCACTTTGACGGACCGAAGATGTTCTGCGCTGCCGCTGAGGAGAGCCAGAATGATCTGTCCGACGGAAGAGGCGACGCATACTGCGGTATGCTGAATGCGAGCTACAATCTGAGACTGCGTTCTGTCAGGGCGTATATTCCGGAATACCCGGTGGGCACCGCTGCAGAGTGCGCGGATATGATCCATGAGTTCATCCCGATCGCCCGCGCTGTCTACGGACTGTCTAAGCTGAAACTCATCACCTTCGGACCGAGACCGAACAACTTCCTTGCATGCAACGCTCCGATTCAGCAGCTGTATAACCTTGGTGTTGAGGTCGAGGAGAACTCTGAGCTGGATCTGTTTGAGTCCTTCAACAATCACGCCGGCGACAAGAGAATTCCGGATGTGATCGCGGATATGGAGAAGGAACTGGGCAAGGGCAACAAGAAGCCGGAAGTTCTCGAGAAGCTTGCGCAGTATGAACTGACTCTGCTTGACTGGGTTGAGGCACATAAGGGATACAGAGAGTATGTCTGCATCGCCGGAAAGTGCTGGCCGGCATTCCAGACCCAGTTTGGATTTGTTCCCTGCTATGTCAACAGCCGCCTGACCGGAAAGCTTGGCATTCCGGTATCCTGCGAGGTTGACGTATACGGCGCTCTGTCCGAGTTCATCGGAACCTGCGTCAGCGGCGAGTCCGTAACGCTGCTTGATATCAACAATTCCGTGCCGGATGACATGTATGAGGAGTCGATCAAGGGCAAGTTCGACTACAAGCATACCGATACCTTCATGGGCTTCCACTGCGGCAATACCTGCTCCACCAGGCTGGTAAGCTATGAGATGAAGTATCAGAAGATCATGGCGCGCAACCTGCCGATCGAGGTGACCAACGGAACGCTGGAAGGCGACATCGCTCCCGGCGATATCACGTTCTATCGTCTGCAGAGCACATCGGACAACATCCTCCGCGCGTATGTTGCGCAGGGCGAGGTTCTTCCGGTTGCAACCAGATCCTTTGGCGGAATCGGCGTATTCGCGATCAAGGAGATGGGCCGCTTCTATCGTCATGTCCTGATCGAGAAGGGCTATCCGCATCACGGCGCGGTTGCGTTCGGCCACTACGGAAAGGCTCTGTACGAGGTGTTCAAGTACATCGGAGTCTGCCCGTGCGAGATCGGCTACAATCAGCCGGCCTCCCTTCCGTATAAGACGGAGAATCCTTTCGCATAATTAAGAATTAGAACCTGAAGGAAAATGTTCTGGCACCCCTGTTTTCAGGGGTGCCGAACCATAGGTACCGGCTTCGCGCGGCACGGAACAAAACCGTAAAGCGGTTTCTGACACGATCGTCAGATCTGGAAGCGGCGAAGCATCGAATATGGGAGATGAGATATGTCTGTAACAAAAGAAGCTTTTGGAAGCGAGTATACGCTGTACACAATTCAGAATCAGAACGGCACTGTGGCGAAAGTAACGGATCTTGGCGGCACCCTTGTGTCTTTGCTGTTCCAGGACAAGAATGAAGTCATGCGTGATGTTGTACTCGGATATGACACACCGGAAGAGTATGTAAAAAACGACTTTTTCTTCGGCGCATGGGTCGGCAGATCAGGCAACCGGATTGCTCAGGCAAAGTTTGAGCTGAACGGCAGGAGCTTTTCGCTGACGGTAAATGACAACGAGAACAACCTGCACAGCGGGATGGATTTTTTCCATCTGCGCAGGGCAAACGTAACTGCCGTCACCGAGGATTCCGTCACCTTCGAGATTGTGGACAAAGATCTGCAGCAGGGATATCCGGGAAACTTCACGGCTCAGCTCACCTACACACTGACGGAGGATGATGTTCTGAGACTGAAGTACAGTGCCGTCTGCGATCAGGACACCGTCTGCAACATGACGAATCATTCCTACTTTAACCTGGGCGGTCATGACAGCGGCAGCATTCTTGATACGCAGCTTAAGCTGAGCTGCGAAGCTTACACGCCGGTGATTGACAGCCAGGCGATTCCGACAGGCGAGCTTCGTCCGGTGGAAGGAACGGTGTTTGATTTTACAAAGGCCAAGACCATCGGGCAGGATATTGAGGCAGATGACGAACAGCTGAAGTTTGTCGGAGGCTATGACCACAATTTTGTGATCGCGAAAGAGAAAGGGACAACCGTGAAGTTCGCCGAAGCCTACCAGCCGAAGACCGGGATCTGCATGGAATGCTATTCGGATCTTCCGGGCGTCCAGCTCTATGTCGGGAACTTCATCACGAAGCACAGCGGAAAGGGCGGTGCCGTGTATGACTACAGAGGCGGATTCTGCCTCGAGACACAGTTCTATCCGAATTCCATCAATCAGGAAGGGTTCGCGAAGCCGGTTCTGAAAGCCGGAGAAACCTTCGAGTCGGTCACCAGCTATAAGCTGTCGGTAAGATAGCATTCTTTTGCTCTTGCACCGGTTTTTTAAAAAAATGTGCTAAATTGCGGCACCATCTTCGGACGGTGCCGTTAAAAATAGACTAAAAGTAGTCAAAACAGTCCATTTTCCCGTCATTTTGACTGTGATATAGTAGCTTCAGTAACAGGGATGAAGGAAGTCCCAGGTGTTGTATTCATTTATATAATGGAGGTTTTCAGAATGAAGAAGTTTTTAGCACTTGCACTGTCAACCGCAATGGTCGCTTCTATGATGGCTCCGGCAGCATTCGCTGACGAGACGGAAGCGGCAGAAGAGATCCTTCCGGGCGACGGACAGAAGATCGGCGTTTCCATGCCGACAAAGGATCTGCAGAGATGGAACCAGGACGGCGAGAATATGCAGAAGATGCTTGAGGATGCCGGCTATGAAGTCGATCTTCAGTACGCTTCCAACGATCCGCAGACACAGCTTTCTCAGGTCGAGAACATGATCTCCTCCGGAGCTGAGGTTCTTGTCATTGCCGCAATCGAAGGTTCCTCCCTTGGCGAGGCGCTTGACATGGCGAAAGAGAACGAGATCCCGGTTATCGCTTATGACCGTCTGCTGATGGACAACGATGGCGTTTCCTATTATGCAACCTTCGACAACTACATGGTCGGAACCGTTCAGGGCCAGTACATCATTGATACCCTGGATCTGGAGAATGCTGATGGCCCGTTCAACCTTGAGATCACTGCCGGTGACCCGGGTGACAACAACGCCGGATTCTTCTTCAACGGCGCGATGGATCTGCTGAAGCCGTACATCGAAGAGGGCAAGCTGGTTGTCAAGTCCGGACAGACCGAGTTCGAAGAGTGCGCAACTGCTCAGTGGAAGACCGAGACTGCTCAGTCCAGAGCCGAGAACATCATCGCTTCCAATTATGCGGATGGCACCAACATCGATGCATGGCTGTGCTCCAACGACTCCACCGCTCTTGGTGTTGAGAATGCACTTGCTGCCAACTACACCGGCGAGTATCCGATCGTTACCGGTCAGGACTGCGACAAGGAGAACGTCAAGAACATGATCGCCGGCAAGCAGTCAATGTCCGTCTTCAAGGATACCCGTACTCTGGCAAAGCAGGTTGTCAAGATGATCGGCCAGATCCTGAATGGTGTTGATGTCGATGTCAACGATACCGAGACCTATAACAACAACGTAATCACTGTTCCGTCCTATCTGTGCGAACCGGTATTCGCGGATGTGAACAACTACAAGGAACTGCTTCTGGATTCCGGTTACTACACCGAGGATGACCTCAAGTAATCTGAACCAACAGATTCCTGAGAAGTTCTAACTGAACAGCAATCAGGTATATAGGCGGGTGAAGACCCGCCTATATATCTGAACCGCGATATAGGACAATCATTTGGAGGGAGACACATTGGCTAAGATTATTCTGGAAATGAAGAATATTACAAAGACCTTCCCCGGCGTCAAGGCGCTGGATAATGTCAATTTCCAGGTTGAAGAGGGCGAGATTCACGCTCTGGTCGGAGAGAACGGCGCCGGCAAGTCCACACTGATGAACGTGCTGAGCGGCATTTATCCGTACGGGACCTACGAGGGCGACATCGTATATGAGGGAGAGGTCTGTAAATTTCATAAGATAAAAGACTCCGAAAGCAAGGGCATCGTTATCATTCACCAGGAGCTGGCACTTGTTCCCGAGATGACGATCGGCGAGAATATGTACCTTGGAAATGAGATCGGCCGCAAGAGCGCGATTGACTGGGATAAGACCTATTCCGAGGCGGATAAATATCTGAAGATGGTTGGACTGACCGAATCCTCCAAGACCAAGGTCAAGGAAATCGGAACCGGAAAGCAGCAGCTGGTAGAGATCGCAAAGGCGCTCTCGAAGCATGCAAGACTGCTGATTCTTGACGAGCCTACCTCTTCTCTGAATGAAGAAGACTCAAAGGCGCTGCTGGATCTGATGCTTGGCTTCAAGAAGCAGGGTATGACGATGATCATCATCACCCACAAGCTGAATGAGGTTGCCTACGTATCCGACAAGATCACGGTCGTCCGCGACGGATCCACGATCGAGACGCTCGACTGCCATGGCGCGGAGCAGATCTCGGAGGACCGGATCATCAAGGGCATGGTTGGCCGTGAGATGACGAACCGCTTCCCGAAGCGGGAGAACGTTGCCATCGGCGACGTCATGATGGAGGTTTCGAACTGGACCGTTCAGCATCCCAAGTACACAGAGCGCAATGTGGTCAATGATGTTTCCATGTATGTGCGCAAGGGCGAGGTTGTGGGCATCTACGGACTCATGGGCGCGGGACGTACTGAGCTGGCGATGAGCATCTTCGGACAGTCCTACGGTACGCTGCTGTCCGGCACGCTCAAGCTTGACGGCAAGGAGGTCAGGCTGAAGAAGACGCCTCTGGACGCGATCAAACATAAAATCGCCTATGTCACGGAGGACCGCAAGGGCAACGGACTGGTTCTTTCCCAGTCAATCCGGGTCAATACGACTCTGGCAAATCTGGGTGGAGTGTCAAAGAACACGGTGCTCGACACCGACGCGGAATATGCCGCGGCCGAGGAATACCGGAAGAAGCTGAACACGAAGACCCCGTCTGTGGAGCAGCTGGTCGGCAACCTTTCCGGCGGCAACCAGCAGAAGGTCCTGCTGGCAAAATGGATGTTCGCGGAGCCGGATGTTCTGATTCTGGATGAACCGACCAGAGGTATCGACGTCGGCGCGAAGTATGAGATCTACTGCATCATCAATGATCTGGCGAAGGCCGGCAAGTCGGTTATCATGATCTCCTCCGAGCTTCCGGAGGTCATCGGTATGAGTGACAGGATCTATATCATGAACGCGTCCCGCATTGTTGGCGAGATGAAAGCCGAGGAAGCAACTCAGGAGAATATCATGAGTATGATCCTTGCTTCAGGAAGGGGGGACTGATTATGCAGACAAGATCGGCAAAAGCCTTCTTTAAGAAGAACACCATGATCATTGCCCTGGTCGTTGTGATCCTGTTTTTCTACTGGCGGACCGGCGGGACGATCCTGCTTCCGCAGAACGTAAACAACCTGTTTTCCCAGAACGCATATGTATTCGTGCTTGGAACCGGTATGCTGCTGTGTATCCTGACAGGCGGAAACATTGACCTGTCTGTCGGCTCTGTCGTCTGCTTTACCGGAGGCATCGGAGCCGTGATGCTTGACAGAGATATGAACTGGCTTCTGACAGTGATTGTCATGCTGGCGGTAGGACTGGCCATCGGCATGTTCCAGGGCTTCTGGATCGCTTATGTATCGGTGCCGCCCTTTATCGCCACACTGGCAGGCATGTACGCCTTCCGCGGCCTGTCCAATGTTGTGCTGCAGGGCTATTCCATCGGCGTGGACAACACGACATTCCTGAATGTATTCGGCGGCGGCGCGGACTGCTACATTCCGGACTTCATCGGTAAGGTCGGGAATCTCAATATGACCTGCATGATCGCCGGCATCATCATCGCCGTGCTGTTTGTTGTCCTGAACATCAAGACCTGGATTACCCGCAAGGTAAAGGGGTATACCAATGACAGCATGACATCCGAGCTTGCCAAGGTTGCGGTCATGGCAATTCTGATTCTCTACATCACATGGAAGCTTGCGCAGTTTAAGGGCATCCCGACTGTCGTGATCTGGATTCTTGCGGTTCTTCTGATCTACAATTATATTTCACAGAAAACCGCGATCGGCCGTTACCTGTACGCGGTCGGCGGCAACCGGAAGGCAACCGAGCTGTCGGGTGTCAATACCAAGAGAGTCTTTTTCATCGCCTACTCGAATATGGGATTGCTTGCAGGCCTTGCCGGAATCCTGACCCTTGCAAGAATGGTGCAGGGCAATCCGACCTTCGGACTGGGTTATGAGATGGATGCCATTGCGGCCTGCTTTATCGGCGGCGCTTCCGCTTACGGCGGAATCGGAGCCGTTCCCGGAACCGTCATCGGTGCGGTGCTCCTGGGTGTCATCAACCAGGGCATGAGTATCATGGGCGTATCCACGAACTATCAGAGTGTGGTCAAGGGACTGGTTCTCCTGATTGCGGTTCTGTTCGATGTCGTTTCCAAGAAGAAGGAATAAAGGAGGGGAGGAAAGATGAAAAAGGATGTAAAAACTCTGTTAAAAGACAATACTATGCTCATCGTCCTGGTTCTTGTCTTCGTCTTCTTTACGATCACGACTAAGGGAATGATGTTCCAGCCGATGCAGTTTAACGCACTGATCACACAGAACGCGTATGTCTTTATCCTGTCCTGCGGCATGCTGATGTGCATGCTGACCGGCGGAAACATTGACCTGAGCTGCGGATCCTTCGTTTGCCTGATCGGAGCGATCGGCGGTTACCTGATGATCATCAAAGGAATGAATACGGGAGTATCCATTGCCCTTCTGCTTCTGGTCGGAGTGGTTTATGGCTGCGTGCTCGGATACCTTGTCGCATATGTAGATATTCCGCCCTGGATCGCAACCCTGGCCGGATATCTTGCCTTCCGCGGACTCGGCACCCAGATTCTGAGCTCGAACAGCTCGACCGGATCCCTGGCACCGTTCCCGCAGAGCTTCCTTGACATTTTTGCCGGCAAGGTGTTTTCCACCAAGCTCGGGGAACTGAACATGCCCTGCATGATCGTGGGAATCGTTGCCTGCCTGCTGGTTGTCTTCCTGAACTTCAGGAGCCGTGCCGCAAGACTGAAGAAGGGCTATGAAGCGGATTCCTTCGCATGGATGCTGGGAAAGACGGTTCTTCTGGACGCGGTCATTCTGCTGTTTACATGGAAGCTGGCGATGTCGGGCGGCATTCCGACCGTTCTGATCTGGGTTGCGGTAATCGTGCTGTTCTACAGCTTTATCACGGGAAAGACGACGATCGGCCGTCATTTCTATGTGGTCGGCGGAAACCGGGAGGCTGCGCGTCTGTCCGGAATCGATACAAGAAGAGTGATGTTCCTTGCCTACCTGAATATGGCGATTATCACGGTCATTACGTCCTTCGCCGTTCTGAGCAAGGTACAGGCTGCCAACTCAACCCTTGGCACCAACTACGAGATGGACGCGATCTCCGCATGTGTTGTCGGCGGCGTCTCCGCCTACGGCGGAGCGGGAACCGTTCCCGGCATGCTGGTTGGCGCGCTCCTGATTGGCGTCATTAACCTGGGCATGAGCCTGATGGGCGTTGACGCGAACTTCCAGAAGGTGGTCAAAGGCATCGTTCTGCTCGGAGCGGTTGCATTTGACATCATCTCCAAGAAGAAGAGCAAATAATTTTCCCGCGATTGTGTGGTACAATAATGGAGATCTGCGATAGATGGCAGATCTCCATTTTGACAATTATTTCAACGATACGAACCTGGAGCTGCATGTGAAAAAGCTGATCTATCTGACGACTGTGGTACTGGGCCTGGCGGCAATTGTTGTAGCCGGGATGTATCTTCGTTACCAGAACCGGGCAAGGGAGATGGATATCAGCCCGGACAACATCCGCACGTACGGAAGGCATTATCTGTTTGTCTCATCAGACTCCTCGCAGATGCTTTGCGATATCTATGAGCAGACAGCCGCTTCCTGTGAAGCATCGGGCGCTTATCTGGAATGGTGTGCTAAGGACACGCCGGGCAATTACACAGCCTCAGAGTGTATTGACATCTCAACGGCGATGAAGGCGGACGGTATTATTGTGTATCCGGATGGCTCCGAGGGGCTGGAGGACTCGATCGCGAGAGCTTCCGACGCAGGGATTCCCGTTGTCACAATTTTGAGAGATCTTCCTGACAGCGGTCGTATCAGCTATGTGGGAGTTTCCAACTATCAGGTGGGAGAACTCTATGGCGGACAGCTCCTGAGTCTTTTGCACAATGGAAAGAATGAAGTATGCCTGTTGACAGACGCAGGGGACCCTGAAAACGAAACCCAGCTGATCTACACCCAGATGGTGCAGGCGATCCGTAACGGGGCACCGGCAGGAAAAACGATGGAGCTGAGGACGGAAAGCGTCGACAGCAGAACCGACTTCGACGCGGAGGAGGTAATCCGGGACATCCTGCTGGGCAAAGAGAGGCCGGATATCCTGATCTGCCTGAACAGTGTGCAGACAGAGTGTGCGATCCAGGCGCTGATCGAATATAACCTGGTCGGAGATGTCCAGGTGCTCGGGTACTATGTAACGGATCAGATTCTGCAGGCATTGCGGCAGGACCTGATTCCCGTAACGATGACGGTTGATACCGGCGCGCTCGGAGCAGACAGCATTCAGGCCCTGGATGAATATCTGGAGCTTGGCAGGGTCAGCAGCTATTTCAATATTTCGCTGTCCGGAATCACGCCGATGACCGTTTCCCGGTATGAGAAGGAGAAGCTGGCTGACGCAGGCCGGGGAGAGGAGGCAGGATGAAGAAACATCAGATCCGCCTTTTTTCTTCGGTTCAGACCCGGATTACGGCTGTTGTAGCGACGGTTCTGCTGATGGTGCTTGCGGTGAATATTTTCGCGTTCCGCCAAAGCAGCGAGACGGTCCAGCAGATTCAGGATGTCTTCGCGTCCAATGCCGTGATCATGAATCTGGCGGATACGCTGGAGGCTGCGCAGGGCAGCATGTATGATTATCTGAGCACCAAGAGTTCCGGATCCTTGGAGAACTTTTACCGTTATGAGCAGGATCTCCGCATACAGACAGATGATCTGAACGGGCAGAACGCGGGAAATGAACTGTTGATGCTCGAAAAGAATATCCGCTTTATGACACAGTCATATCTTGCCGTTTCCGAGGAGGCGATCCAGGCAAGACGTGCGAGGAATGTAGAAGAGTATAAGGATGCTTATGCCAGAGCAAGCACGCTGTTTGAGTACATCAACAACTATATCTATACGCTGAATAATAAGCGTTTCTCCCGGAATACGGAGAATTACCTGTCTCTTCTGGGCAATATGCGCTCCGTGGAGCGGATGAGCCTTGTGATGATCTTTCTGGTCAGTGCATTTGCGCTGCTGCTGTGCGTCATGAGCGTGCGCGCGATGATCAGTCCTCTGCGCAGTCTTTCCGCGGCGGCAGAGAGTGTGGCAGGAGGAGACTTCAGCGTCGATGTCAAGGAATCGCAGCGAGCGGATGAGGTTGGTGTTGTCACAAACGCCTTTCACAAGATGCTGGGCAGCATCCGCACTTATATTGAATCTCAGCGGGAATCCATGGAGAAGGAAGCACAGATGAAGGAAAATGAGCTGTCCATGGAGGCTCATCTGAAGGAAGCGCAGCTTAAGTTTCTGCAGGCACAGATCAATCCGCACTTTCTCTTTAACAGCCTGAACGCTGGCTCCCAGCTGGCCATGATGGAAGGCGCTGACCGGACAGAACATTTTCTTTCGAGAATGGCGCAGTTCTTCCGCTACAATGTAAAGAAGACCGAGGGAGATGCCGTTCTTTCCGAGGAGATCGAATCGGTGGACAATTACATCTACATTCTGAATGTGCGCTTTGCGGGCGACATTCACTATGAGAAGCAGATTGATGCCGGAATTGATCTGGAAGGAATCCGGATGCCCAGCATGATCCTGCAGCCCCTCGTCGAAAATGCAATCCAGCATGGCATTCATGACGATCACGAGAATGGAGTCGTGACGCTGGCAGTGGACTATGTGCCGGAGATGGAAAATGAAACAGGCACCGACTGTGTGCGGATCACGGTTTCAGACAACGGAACCGGCATGTCACGCGCGCAGCTTGACCGGATTATGACCAGGGATCATTCCCCGCATCCGGAGGAGGAAGAAGATAAGGATTCGACCGGGATTGCGGTGGGCAATGTAATCTCCCGGCTGGAACTGTATTACAACCGGGAAAACCTGTTCAGCATCTGGAGCGACGGACCGGGAACGGGGACGGAAGTTACGGTACTTCTGCCGATGGAAAAGACCATGGAGTAAGGAGAGGAAAGACAGACTTATGTATCGGATTCTGATTGCAGACGATGAAGGCATCGTGGTGGAATCCCTGAAGGAGATCATCTCACGGGAATACGCGCAGGATGTGGAGATTGCCACGGCAAAGACCGGAAGGACGGCGATTGAGCAGGCGGAGAATTTCCACCCGGATATCGTATTTATGGACATCCAGATGCCGGGGATCAATGGGATCGCCGCGATCCGGGAGATCCGCTCCTTCAATACCTCCTGCCTTTTCTATGTCATATCCGCTTATGACAAGTTTGATTATGCGAAGGATGCGATCTCCCTCGGCGTAGAAAAGTATATCATGAAGCCGGTTTCGCGCGATGTCATCATCCGGACCGTGGAGGACGGGATGCGGAAGGTGGATCAGATCCGGGAGAAGCGGTCGGATCAGCTGAAGATTCAGGAGAAGCTGGAAACCATCATTCCGGTTGTGGAGAACGGATTCGTCACGGGCATGCTGCTCTCTGACGACCTGCGGGATGAGGAATACTACCGGCAGCTGCTTGAGATCAGGGAGAAGAACGCGTATGTGGAAGTGATCTGGTTTGACCCGCAGAATCCGGAGGGAGGACTGATCAGCCCGGTGGAAAGCCGTGTAAAGGCGCAGGAGAATTATATGCAGATCCGCTCTGTGATCAAGTCCTTCCAGCGCAGTATCATAGGTCCGGTGATGAGCGACAGAATTGTTGTGGTGGTGCCGCATGAGGATGAAACCATCACCTATGATGAGCGAATCGAAGCGATCAATCAGATGAGATCCCTGCTGCAACGTCTGTCCCAGATGCTGTCGATGCGGGTGAGAGCCGGCATCGGAAGGATCTGCCGGTTCGCTGATCTGCGCATGAGTTACCTGGAGGCTGTGCAGGCACTCAGAGACTCCCGGGCGCGGGTGGTCCACATCGAAGACATATCCGCGCACGGCATCTACGAGGATGACTATCCGATCGAGCTGGAGCGGGATATCTTCACTGCCTTGTCCAGAGGAGACGTTCCGGCAGTGCAGGAGAAGGTCAACGTCTTTTTCGACTGGATGGTGCGGCACGATCCGGAAGACCTTGACAGTATGCGGCTGAAGGCACTGGAGCTGGTGCTCCGGTCCGAGCATGAGGCGTTCAATGCGGGTTCTGTCAATTACGCGTTTGACTACCGGAAGGATTATCTTACGCAGGTCAATGCGCTGAGCGATTCCCATGAGATCCGGGACTGGTTTCAGGACAATATGACGTCCATCGCCGCCACCATTCAGCATCAGGCACAGGAAAAGGATGAATCGACAGTGACGAGGGCGTGCAAGTACATTCATGAGAATTTTTACCGGGAGCTGTCTCTGGATGATGTATCGAAGGAGGTCAATGTCAGCCCGTATTATTTCAGCAAGCTGTTCAAGGAAGAAGTGGGGGAGAACTTTATTGATTATCTGACCGCTCTTCGAATCAAAAACGCGAAGGAACTTCTGAGAAGGCCGGTTCTTTCCATCCGGGAGGCAGGCCTGCAGTCAGGCTACGCCGATCCGAATTATTTTAGCCGGATCTTCAAAAAGCACACGGGGAAGACGCCGCGTGAGTGGCGGGAACAGAACCTGTGACCAGGGGGCCAGATTTTGTTCTCGGTTTCGAGTCTGAAGGACGAAGAAAACGAGATTACAAAATCGGCATCCGTAAGCAGCAAGTCAACTTCCAAAACTGCGTTATGGGAGGAGGAGAAGATGGGGAAACAGTTGCTGCTATGGCGGCTTAGACGGTGTATGCTGCTGCTTTGTGTGTGTATGTTTGCCGTGTCCGGCTGCTCTGCGGACAAGAAGGAGGAGGCTTCGAAGCAGGAGTCTTTCAGCGAAGCAGAGGAGAAGAAGATCCGGATCGGCATTTCATTTGATTCCTTTGTGATCGAGCGATGGCTCAGAGACAGGGATGTGTTTGTCGCCACAGCGCAAAATCTGGGCGCAGAGGTGAATGTACAGAACGCAAATGGTGATGTGGCGGAGCAGGTCTCGCAGATCGAGTATCTGATTGACAAGAAGATGGATGTCATCACGATCGTTGCCATTGACGCAGGCGCACTCAGCGATGTGGTAAGGAAGGCGCAGAATGCCGGGATCCGTGTGATCTGTTATGACCGCCTGATTCGCAATGCGGGGGCAGATCTGTATATCTCATTTGACAACCGGATGGTCGGAACTCTCATGGGCCAGGCCCTTGCAGCCAGTCTGCCGGACGGAGGGGAGATCTTCCAGATACAGGGCTCTTCCAGCGATTATAATGTCGATCAGGTCCGGGAAGGATTTGAGGAGGCATTGAAAGGAAGCGGCATCACCATCGCATATACCACCTTCTGCGACAACTGGCTTGCAGAGCTGGCATTTGACGCGGTTTCGGAGGGACTGAAGAAAAACGGCGGGAAGGTTGACGGCATCATGTGCGGGAACGACGACCTTGCCGGGCAGGCGATCCGCGCACTGACGGAGAATAAGATGGCAGGAAAGATTCCGGTCGTCGCGCAGGACGCGGAGCTGAGCGCCTGTCAGAGGATTGTGGAAGGAACCCAGACGATGACGGTCTATAAGTCTGTCGACAAGGAAGCCTCCGCAGCAGCGAAGCTTGCGGTAGCTTTGGCAAAGGGAGAAGATATCACCGATGCGTCAAGCCAGATTCCCGTTACGGAGACGATTGATGACGGAAGTGCCCGGATCCCCTATTACGCACTTGAGCCAATTGCCGTGACGAAAGAGAATATGGATGAAGTTATCATTGACGGGGGGTTCCATCTGAGAGAGGATGTATACCTGAACATTGATTGATGGCAGGGAGAGATGATGCGAGAAGGAGGAAACCATATGAACAGGAGAATACGTTCCGTGTTCGGGATCTGTGCTGCTGTGAGCATGCTGCTGAGCATGCGCGCATGGGCAGACGGCAATGCAGATAAGCCGCTGGTCTGGTGGAATCGCCAGCCATCCAACAGCTCCACCGGTGAGCTGGATATGGATGCCCTCACCTGGAATGACCAAACCTGTTATGTCGGCTTCGATGCCGATCAGGGCGCTGAGCTGCAGGGACAGATGATTGCCGGCTATATGGAGGCGAACATCGATACGATCGACCGCAACGGTGACGGCATCATCGGCTATGTTCTGGCCATCGGTGACATCGGGCACAATGACTCCATCGCCCGTACCCGCGGGGTGCGGAAGGCACTTGGCACCGCGCTTGCCGTGGAGGGGGAGATTGATTCGTCACCGGCTGAAATCAATGTGGACGGAAGCGCTGTTGTTGTACAGGATGGCGAGGTCGGCGGACTGACTGTCAGGGAGCTTGCTTCCCATGAGATGAAAAACGCTTCCGGCGCGACCTGGGATGCCGCGACCGCCGGCAGCTTCATCGATACCTGGACTGATTCCTTCGGGGACCAGATCGATGTGATTGTCTCCAACAATGACGGCATGGGCATGGCGATGTTCCGAGCCTGGGCGCAGGAGGAAGGCGTTCCGACCTTTGGGTATGACGCAAACAGCGATGCGGTTGCGGCGATCGCCGACGGATATGCGGGAACGATTTCCCAGCACGCGGATGTGCAGGCCTATCTGACGCTCCGGGTGCTGCGAAACGCGATGGACGGAGTGGATCCGGATACCGGAATCGGCACTGCGGATGAGGCGGGAAATGTTCTTTCCGACACCGACTATTACTATGATGAAAGCAGCCATTCGTACTACGCGCTGAACCTTGCGGTTACTTCCGACAACTATAAAGACTTCCTGGATTCCACAGCTGTCTACGCGCCGGTAGCACACCAGCTGGATGCGGAGACTTCCCCGGTCAGGCAGGTCTGGCTCGATCTCTACAATGCCTCTGACAATTTCCTCAGTTCCACCTATCAGCCGCTGCTTGAAAGCTACGATGATCTGCTGAATCTTGAGGTGACCTACATCGGCGGAGACGGCCAGACAGAATCCAATATCACAAACCGCCTTGAAAGCCCGGATATGTATGACGCTTACGCGATCAATATGGTTCGGACGGACAATGCGGCATCCTACACCGCGCTTCTTCAGTAAGAAGAACTTGCGCTCCATTCCGGCTTGATGTAGAGTAAACCACATCAGACAGGAAGGAGCGCATATTAATTCTATGGAAGAAGGATTCAATGTTGCTGAAATCTATGGTGAGGATGTTTTCTCAGACAGTGTGATGAGAAACCGGCTGCCGAAAAATGTATATCGTGAGCTTCACAAGGCGATGGATGAGGGCGGAGAATTGAACCCTCTGGTTGCCGATGAGATCGCCGAGGCGATGAAGCAGTGGGCGATTGAGAAGGGGGCAACCCATTACACGCACTGGTTCCAGCCTCTGACCGGAACAACCGCCGAAAAGCATGACAGCTTTCTTGCCCCGACAGGAGAGGACGGAAAGGTACTGATGGAGCTGTCCGGAAAGAATCTGATCAAAGGAGAGTCAGATGCGTCGTCCTTTCCGTCAGGAGGCCTCCGTGCAACCTTTGAGGCGAGAGGCTATACCGCATGGGACATGACTTCTCCGGCCTTTGTGCGAAGAGATGCCGCGGGGGCAATTCTGTGTATCCCGACTGCATTTTGCTCCTACAACGGGGAGGCGCTGGACTTCAAGACACCGCTGCTGCGTTCCATGGATGCCATCAACAAACAATCTCTGCGCCTTCTGCGTTTATTCGGCAATACCACATCAAAGAAGGTGCGCCCCTGCGTCGGTCCGGAGCAGGAGTATTTCCTGGTAGATAAAAAGATGTTCCATAAGCGTAAGGATCTGGTTTATACCGGACGTACGCTGTTCGGCGCCATGCCCCCGAAGGGACAGGAGCTGGACGATCATTATTACGGATCGCTCCGCACGAGGGTCGCTTCTTTCATGAAGGATGTAAACCAGCAGCTATGGAGGCTGGGCGTCCCCGCAAAGACGCAGCACAATGAAGTTGCCCCGGCTCAGCATGAGCTGGCGGTGATCTATGAGAATGCGTCTTTGGCAGTTGACAACAATCATATTGTGATGCAGACGCTCAAGAGAGTGGCTTCCTGGCATGATATGCGCTGCCTGCTCCATGAGAAACCGTTTGCCGGCGTAAACGGATCAGGAAAGCACAACAACTGGTCGCTGCAGACAGATGACGGGATCAATCTGCTGGAGCCGGGGAAGACACCTCACCAGAACAGTCAGTTTCTCCTGGTGCTTTCCTGCATCCTGAAGGCTGTCGACGAACATGCGGATCTTTTGCGGGAATCTGCCGCGGATCCCGGAAATGATCACAGGCTTGGCGCCAACGAGGCCCCGCCGGCTATCATCTCCGTCTTTCTGGGAGACCAGATGGAGGATCTGGTCATGCAGCTGATCGAAACCGGAGAAGCGACAAGCTCCATCCGGGGCGGAAGGCTGATGACAGGAGCCAGCACACTTCCGGATTTTTCCAAGGATGCGACAGACCGGAACCGTACAAGCCCGTTTGCATTTACCGGCAATAAATTTGAATTCCGCATGGTCGGCTCCTCCGATTCGATTGCGGCACCGAACATTGTACTGGATACCATTGTGGCGGAGGCGTTCTCGGATGCCTGCGATGTGCTGGAGAAGGCGGATCACTTTGACACTGCGCTTCACGAACTGATCAGGAAGTATCTGACGGAGCATCAGAGAATTATTTTCAACGGAAACGGATACGCTCCGGAATGGATCAAGGAGGCAGAGAAAAGAGGCCTTCCGAACCTGCCGTCCATGGTGGACGCGATTGGTGCCCTCGTAACAGAGCGCTCGGTCGCGATGTTCGAAAAGTTCGGGGTTTTCTCACGATCCGAGCTGGAGAGCCGCGTAGAGATCAAATATGAGAACTATTCGAATATCATTCATATTGAGGCAATGACCATGATCGATATGGCCTCGAAGGCCATTATTCCCGCAATCATCCGGTGGACCGGATCTTTGGCAGGCGTGATTCGTGATCTGGAGAGCATCGGCATGCGCGCCCGGGTGCAAAGAGAACTGCTGGAGGAGTCTTCCCAGCTGCTGGAGGAGACACAGGAAGCCTTGAAGGAGCTGATCCTTCTGAGCCGCGAGGTGGAAAAACTGCAGGATGGGCGGGAGAGAGCGGTGTTCTGCCGCACAAAGATCTGCCCGGCGATGGAAGCGCTCCGCACTCCGGTGGACCGCCTTGAGATGATCGTCGATAAAGATATGTGGCCCATGCCTTCTTACGGGGATCTTCTCTTTGAGTTGTGAGGACGAAATTGTTTTCGTGCAAAGTAGACAAAAATTGGTTGCGTTTTTTGGGGAAAAAGATTACACTGAGTATAGATTATGGTAATTTTCGCTATGAAACGCGCCGGAAAGTACCGGCTGATCATGCAGGAAGCTGATTAAACAACAATGGGAGGCGCTTTATGATCTCTAACCAGGTACTTCAGTCTACACTGGAAGGGATGAAGCTGATCAGCAGAGTTGATATGTGTATTATTGATACGGAAGGAATCGTTGCCGCATCCACCTTTGAACATGCGGAGGATTTCCGGGAATCCGCAGTCAGCTTCATGAACTCCCCCGCAGAGAGTCAGGTGATTTCAGGATATCAGTTCTTCAAGGTCGTGGATGACCAGCAGCTGGAATACATCCTGATTGCGAGCGGGAGCACAGATGATGTGTACATGATCGCGAAGATGGCCGCATTTCAGGTTCAGACGCTGATTGTCGCTTATAAAGAGCGGTTTGACAAAGACAATTTCATCAAAAACCTGCTTCTGGACAATCTTCTGCTCGTGGATATTTTCAACCGCGCCAAGAAACTCCACATTGAGTTGGAAGCGCGCAGAGTTGTGTTTATTCTGGAGCTGGAGAATGAGAGAGAAAACAGTTCTCTGGAGCTGATCAAGGGAACCTTTGACGCGCGGCCGGGTGACTTCGTAACGGCTGTCGATGAGAAGAGCGTGATTGTGATCCGGGAACTGATTCCGGGAGAGGGAAGTGCTGAGATGGAAGCCACGGCAGGGATCCTCCTGTCTGCGCTGCCGGCCGACCGAAGGGGAGAGGCACTTGTTTCCTACGGTACGGTGGTCGGAGCATTGAAAGAGGTTTCGCGCTCCTACAAGGAAGCACGCATGGCATTGCATGTCGGCAAGGTCTTTTATCCGGAGCGCCAGATCATGGCATACAGCTCGCTGGGAATCGGCCGCCTGATCTATCAGCTTCCGATCCCGCTGTGCAAGATGTTCATCAAAGAAGTCTTTGAGGGGAAGAGCCCGGATGACTTTGATGAGGAGACTCTGTCTACGATCAATAAGTTTTTTGAGAACAGCCTGAATGTCTCGGAGACAAGCCGCCAGCTTTATATTCACCGTAATACGCTGGTATACAGGCTGGACAAGCTTCAGAAGCAGACCGGGCTTGATCTTCGTGTATTTGAGGATGCAATTACATTAAAGATCGCGCTGATGGTCGTAAAGTACATGAATTATATGGAGGCGCAGGATTACTGATTCTGCCAAAGGAGTAGAGAATGGCAGATGCCGCGGAAAGATTCCGGAAGAAGCTGGAAGAGCTGTGTGCGTTAGGAAGACGCAATTCCATGCGTCTGACAGTCCGGCAGATTCAGGAAGCGATGAAAGAAGAGAAGCTGACGGTAGAACAGCTTCAGATGATCTATGCTTATCTGGATCAGATGGCGATCGAGATCACCGATCCGGATCTCGGGGAGGAGGCGGTTTCCCCGGACAGGAGAAAAAGAAGCCTTGAGGTGTATCTGGAGGAGCTGGATCGTTTTCCCCCGCTCCCGGAGGAGACGGAGTATCTTCTGTTCGAAAAGGCAGCAGGCGGAGACCAGAAGGCGCGTGACGCATTGATAGAGCGCTATCTCACGGCGGCCTGCGACCTGGCTTCGGAGTACGAAAGCATCCACCCGGACATCGAGACGGAAGATCTCGTTCAGGAGGCGAATATCGCTCTTGTCATGAGTGTGGCACAGCTGGAAAAAGAAACGACGCTTGCGGCGTACCGCGCACGATTGCTGAACCGTGTCTCATCCTTCCTGGATGAGAATGTGAAGCAGCTCGAAGAGATGCTGACCTCCGATACCCGTGTGGTAAACCGGATGAATCAGCTTGCGGATACGATCCGGGAGCTGGAGGAACAGTTAGGACATAAGCCTTCGATTGAGGAAGTATCCGCTTTTCTGGAGCTGCCGGAGGAAGATATTCGGGACCTTCTGAGAGTGGGAGGCGGAGATCTGAAGATCTGATGATTAGTGCTCCGAGAGGGGCACTTGTTTATGATTGCTGTCCGGGAGGATGATCCGGACCTTCAGGATCCGGTTTCGGTTGACCTTATCGGCAATCAGTATGAGACCGTCCTGAGTTTCCACCCGGTCTCCGCGTACCGCCAGATGCCCCAGCTGTTCAATCAGATATCCGCCGATGGAGTCATAGTCATCGGAATGAAGATCAAGATGGGTGGCATCATTCACATCGTCCAGCTTCACGCTTCCCGCGACCAGGACCTGCCGGTCGGATATGCGGCGGATCAGATCCTTTTCATCGGAGTCGTACTCATCGCGGATTTCCCCGACAACCTCTTCAATCATATCCTCGAACGTAATCATACCGACCGCTGAACCATATTCATCCAGAACGATCGTGACAGCCATTGCCTGATCACGCATTTCAATCATCAGCTCCGACACCTTCTTGGTCTCGAACGTATAGTATGGCTCATACATCAGATCCTTCGGCGTAAAATGTTCTTTGTCCTCCACAAAGCAGAAGTCCTTAATATTCAGGATTCCGACGATATGGTCGCGCTCCTTCTCATAGACCGGCAGACGGGTAAAATGCTCCGAGCGATAGACAGCGGCGACGGTGTCATAATCATCATCTACGCTGACGGAGATAATATCTGCCCGGGGAACACAGACATCCCGGGCGCACTGATCTGTGAAGTCATAGACATTGTTGATCATCTCCCGTTCCTGGCGGGTTGTTTCGCCGTCCTCGTGACTGACATCTACCAGGGTGCGGATCTCTTCTTCCGTGACCGTGGAATCTCCGCCATCCGCAGGGATGCGGAAAAGCATCATGACCGCCCGTGTAAGAAGATTTACCAGCCAGATCAGAGGCGTGAAGAGAAACATGAGAATGTAGATGATTCGGGCATAGCGCAGCGTGAGCTTTTCCGAATAAACAGTTGCAACGTTTTTCGGAGTGATTTCGCCGAAAATCAGAACGACCAGCGTGAGCAGCCCTGTCATATAGCCCACCATTCTGGAACCCAGCAGATCAATGGTCAGCGTCGTTGCCAGGGATGTGGCGGAGATGTTCACGAGGTTATTTCCGATCAGAATACAGCTGAGCATCTTGTTCTGGGCATCCAGAACCTTCATGGCTGTCTTCGCGCGGCGGACGCCGTTTTCAGCCAGATTCCGGATGCGGATGCGGTTTACCGTGGTCAAAGCAGTCTCGGCGGATGAAAAAAAAGCCGAGAGCAGAAGAAGCAGGATCAGCCCTGCCAGCTGAAACACAGTGCCTGAAGACAAGACCGTTCCCCCTTTCTGACGGTAACAGACTCTGTATACTTACGGCGATTCAGCATACAATAATTTTGACGTTTTTGCAATACATGTGTTATACTCAGCGAATAGAACATATATCGCACTATCTGAGGTATCTGATATATCATTGCTGCCCGGCTGTCACAGGCCAGGGTCTCATGTGCAGGTTCTGCACCGGTAACCATTTTAGACAATCATATAGGGATGTTGTTATGACAAAAGAAGAATATGGAAAGCTGGCTGTTGCCGAACTCAGGGAGCTGGCAAAAAAGCGCGGAATCAAAGGGGTATCTTCCCTGCGGAAGCAGGAACTGATTAACGTTCTGGCTGCGGCTGATTCCGGTGAAGCACCGGCAAAAAGAGAGCCCAGGCCGGAGCCGGAGGAAAAGACAAGGACGCAGGGAAAGACACCTGCCCCAAAAGCGGAGACAAGGAAGACATCTCCGCGTCCTGAAGACAGGGCCGTGACAGGAAACACGGACCGGAAAGCACAAGGAGCCGGCGAGGAATCGGCGGGAAGAGGCAGAATGGGCCGGCGTCAGATGCCGCCGCGCCAGGACGGCCATGCCCGGGTGATTGTGCGCAGAGGCCCCGCTGCGGGATCCGCGCCGGCAGGCCGTACGCCTTCCGCGGAGCAGCCGCAAAGACCTGCACGTGCGTCAGTGCCGATGACGCGTGGAGAGATGCATCAGTCCAATCCGCAGCAAAAGACGGAGAATCCGGAGACTCTGCAGGATCGCATGGAGCAGGATAAGCCGCCGATGGAACTCAAGCAGCTGGACTCCGGAAATGAAGTCAGCGGTGTGCTGGAGGTTCTGTCGGATGGGTATGGTTTCATCCGCTCGAATAATTATCTTCCCGGAGAGGATGACGTATATGTCTCCCCCTCCCAGATTCGCAAGTTCGGCCTCAAGACCGGGGATATCGTATGCGGAAATACCCGGGTGCATGCACAGCAGGAAAAGTTTTCCGCGCTTCTGTTCGTAAAGCTGATCAACGGGTGCACACCGTCTGAAGCTGCGAAGCGATATGACTTTGATGATATGACCCCCATCTTTCCGAACCAGCGTCTTAAGATGGAGCGGACAGGACGGGAAGTCGCGATGCGGATCGTTGATCTTCTTGCTCCGATCGGAAAGGGGCAGAGAGGCCTGATCGTATCTCCGCCGAAAGCGGGAAAGACAACGCTGCTGAAGGACATTGCGCGTTCGATCCTGAGGAACAATCCGGAGATGCATATCATCATCATGCTGATTGACGAACGTCCGGAGGAAGTCACGGATATCCGGGAGGCGATAGTCGGGGATAATGTAGAGGTGCTGGATTCTACCTTCGATGAGACACCGGAGCATCACAAGCGGGTTGCCGAGATGGGGATCGAGCGTGCACGCAGGCTGGTTGAGCATCAGAGGGATGTCGTGATCCTGCTTGATTCGATTACACGTCTGGCCAGAGCCTATAACCTGATTGTTCCGCCGTCCGGCAGAACCCTGTCCGGCGGCCTTGATCCGGCTGCGCTTCATCCGCCCAAGCGGTTCTTCGGAGCTGCCAGAAACATGCGTGAGGGAGGAAGCCTTACCATTCTCGCGACCGCGCTGGTAGACACCGGATCCAAGATGGATGATGTCGTTTATGAGGAATTCAAGGGAACCGGCAACATGGAGCTGATTCTTGACAGGAAGCTGTCGGAGCGGCGTGTGTTCCCGGCGATCGACATTCAGAAGTCCGGTACCAGGAGGGAGGATCTTTTGCTGACTCCGGATGAGGGGGAGGCCTCCTATGTGATGCGCAGGGCAATGAACGGTATGAAGGGAGAGGATGCGGTTGAGCGTATTCTGGACATGTTTGCGCGCACGAGAAGCAATGAAGAGCTGATCATGAGAATCAAGCATTCTCATGTTGTATGAAAAAGGGTTGTGTAAAAATGCTGTTTGAAAAGCCGCGGATACGGTGTGAAACACTGCCCGGCGGCGGGCGATCCGGCTTGATTGCAGAAGGGATTGCTTGTTTACACAAAAGAGACCGTATGATATAATTTTGCGCAGAAACAGACAGGATCAGCAGTGTCTGTTTCCTACCAAAATCTGATAGTGAAAGGGGCGATTCTATGGAAAAGATCGTGATTACGATCGCCCGCTATTACGGCAGCGGCGGGAAGACAATCGGAGAGATGTTAGGCAACGAGCTTAAGATCCCGTTTTATAACCGGGAGATACTTCGGATGGCATCCGATGATTCCGGAATCAGTGAAGCGCTGTTCGCACAGGCAGACGAGAAACTCAGAAGGACATCTTTGTTCCGCATCGCGCGGAAAGCATACGACGGAACCGTGATTCCGCCTGAGAGCCGGGATTTTCTGTCGAATCAGAACCTTTTCAACTATCAGGCGAAGATCATCCGTGCCCTCGCGGACGAAGAATCCTGCATCATAATCGGACGCTGCGGTGATTTTGTCCTGCAGGGAAGAGAGAACCTGATCCGTGTCTTTATCTACGCAGATCCGGATTACTGCCTGGAACAGGCGAAGGAACGCGGAGCCTTCGGCGGTAAGACGACGATGAAGTACATCGAAGAGACGAACCGGTACCGTGCAGAGTATTATAAGTATTATACAGGTCATGACTGGAATGACTGCCGCAATTACGATCTATGCCTGAACAGCGGTGCAATCGGGTTTCAGGGGTGTGTAGACGCAATCAAGGAGTACATCAGGATCCGGTTCCCGGATTATCACAATGACGCTCTGTAAAGGGGAACGGGATGAGCAGAAACGATATGGAGTTTGAGGAAACCTTCAACGAGGAAGAGATGGAAGAGACTGCCCGCAGGCGGCATGCGCGCAGGAAGAGAGAGAGCAGGCTGAGGCGGATTACGGCGATTGTTGTACTGCTTGTCATTCTGGCCGCTGCGGCTGTGGTCTATGCCCTGGTGCTGGTTCCGAGAGATTCTGATCTTCCATGGCCGGCATTTTTGGGGAAGCGGCCTGCATTGAAGACAGAACTGGGAAGCGAAGAGAAGGAAGAAGGCATTACCCTTCTGGACGCGATCGGGAATCAGCTGGCAAAGGAGAGTGAGACGGGCGCTGCGGTCATTCCCGAGACACAGGTGAGTGTTCCTGAGACACAAAGTGCGCCGCCCGAGACAGAAGCACCTGTCGTGCAGCCGTCAGCGGGGGAAGAAGGCCAGGCATTGATCGCTCAGGCACAGACCCTTGCCATGGGATATGACTATGACGGGGCAATCTCCCAGCTCATGAACATTTCCGGATATGACACGGATCCGACGATCCAGCAGATGATTGCGGATTACACTGCGCAGAGGGATGCCTGTGTCGCGGTGGATCCCAACACGGTGCCGCATATTTTCTATCATTCTCTGCTGAACTCTACAGCGAAGGCTTTCGATGTCGAAGCTCTGGGGCAGGGGGCCGTGGATGGCTATAATGCATGGATGGTAACGGTCGATGAGTTTGACCAGATTACGCAGCGCCTGTATGATGCCGGATACGTTTATGTGCGGCTTCGCGACCTTGTCACACAGACGACAGATGCGGATGGAACCGTGCATTTTGCTCCCAATACAGAGCTGAAGCTGCCGCAGGGGAAGAAGGCAATTGTCCTCTCAGTGGATGACTGCAGCTACTATCATTCCTATGAAGCGGCGAGTTTTCCGGAGAAGCTGGTACTGGACGAGCAGGGAAATGTGAAGTGTCTTTACACCGATGCTGCCGGCAATACGAGTGTCGGAGACTACGATGTGGTTCCGCGGCTTAACACCTTCCTTGCGCAGCATCCGGACGGAGCGTACCACGGTGCGCGCGGTATTCTTGCGATGACCGGCTATAATGGCGTCTTCGGATACCGGACAGACGCGGATTATCTGCTCAGGGAGCATCTGATGGAAGACCAGCAGGCATGGCTGGATGCCCATCCGGACTTTAACTATGATCAGGATGTCGAGGAAGCAACCAAGGTCGCGGATGCGCTGAAAGCGGAAGGATGGGAATTCGCATCCCATACCTGGGGACACCTGTCCGTCACCGACAAGACGGTAGAGGAGCTGCAGACAGACAATGAAAAGTGGGTCGCGACGGTAGAGCCGATTGTCGGCAAGGTGGACACCATCATATTCGCACATGGGAATGACATCGGCAGCTGGGAAGGCTACGACGGGAATGAGCAGTATAATTATTACAATTCCGTTGGCTACCATTTCTACTGCAATGTAGACGGATCTGTTCCGTACTGGGTCCAGATCACGGATCACTATGTGCGGCAGGGCAGAATCGATGTCGATGGCTACCGGCTGTGGCTTGCCCAGAACGGAGAAGACAGTTCTCTCAGCGAGCTGGTTGATCTGACAGGAATCTTCAATCAGGATCGTCCGACACCTGTCGTGGCAAACGGACAGGGATAAGGAAGAGCGTGATTCTTATTCTGATTCGGTTTCCTTTGCGGAATTCGCGCTTTGTACTTTTGCCGCAGCCTGAGCGGAGATGCTTTGCTTCCGGCGCCGCTCCAGACGGGGAAGCACCACCTCCTGATAGATAAAGTTTATGATCGCCGCAAAAGGAATCGCAAGAAAGATTCCGGGAACGCCAAACATCCGGCCCATTACAATGAGGGAGATCAGTATCCAGATCGAAGGAACGCCGAGCTGTCCTCCGAAAAGCCTGGGCTTGATGACATATCCGTCCAGCGTCTGCAGCGCGATCGTGAAGATCAGAAACACCAGCGCATACCACGGGTTAATCAGAAGCAGAATGAAGCTGCCGATTACGGCGCCCAGAATCGGACCGAAGGTAGGAGCCAAATTGGTTACGCCGACGACCACGGAGATCAGCGGTACATAGGGATAATCGACGACCAGCATGAACATGGCATTCATTACGCCGATCAGAAGTCCGTCCAGAAGGTCAAACACAATGTACCGGGTCATGATGACATTGCAGCGTCCCAGAAAGTCATTGGAGATCTGATAGGACCTTTCGCTTGTGACCGCTTTCCAGAGCCGCTTGCACCCCTTCAGCAGCTGAACCTTATCCATGAGCATATAGATTGCGATAATGCAGGAAATGATCAGATTAAAGAATTCAACACCGTAATTGATGGTTCTGTCGAGAAGGGCGTTGAGCGTCTGCGGCAGTGAGCGGGCAACGCTCCGGATCATGTCTTCCGCGGAGGCGATAAAATCGGAGACGTCCACATTGTGCTGAGAGGCGAATGCCTGGAAGTCTTTCAGCATCTTATTGAGAGAGCTCGCATAGCTGCCCAGGTTTTCCGCAAACATCCGGATGCTGGAGATCAGCTGAGGAATCATGGCAACCAGCAGAATGGTGATAAACAGAACAATCCCGGAAAATGTAATGACGATACTCAGACCTCTTGCCACAGTGCGGTTCTTCATCTTAACGAGAATTTTGGACTCGAAGAACTTTACCAGAGGATCCAGAACATAGGCGATCACGAGCCCCAGAAGCACCGGATATACGACATGATAAAAACTCCGGAAGGCATTCAGCAGAATGCCAAAATGAGAAAGGAATAAAAACAATACCACACCGGCACATATTGCGAAGGTATAAGCAGCCCATGGACGTTCCAGACATTTTTTTATTCTTGCCCACCGGAACATGAATCAGTTCCTCCTCTCATAACGAAGTTTTGTAAGTTGACATATCAGCCAAAGCAGGCGCTGCCCTCATCTTATCATAGAAGCCTCTGAAACAAAAGCTTGAAGGAAGCGTGGAAATCGATTATGATTGACGTATAAAGGGGAGCTTTGATAAGGGGAGGTTTATCATGAGCAAATCGTCTGGAAATCGTAATAATGGCGAGGATGCGTTTCGGGAGTGGCTCTCGGACCATCTTCGCTATCTTGTTCTTCTGATCGCACTGCTTCTTGCAGTGGTCGTCATCATTATGACGGTAAGTCTGATGGATAACCGGCAGGGAAGCCTTCAGGCAGGGGCCGGTGACAATCCGGACGCGGTTGTGATTATGTCTGAGACTGCAGCCGTGGAGATACGTGAAACGCAGAGCGAAGCGGCATCAGAATCCGGCCAGATCGCGGAAGCGGAATCAGAGACGAAGGCAGAGACAAAAGAACAGCCGGAGTCGGAAGAAGCAGCGCCGGAAACCGAAACAAAGGCAAAGGAAGAGGCGGAGACGGAAAAGAAGGACGAAGCCGAAACCGAGGCGAAGGAAGAGGCGGAGACAGAAAAGAAGGAAGAAGCCGAAACCGAGGCAAAGGAAAAGGCGGAAACCGAAAAGAAGGAAGAAGCCGAAACCGAGGCGAAGGAAAAGGCGGAAACCGAAAAGAAGGAAGAAGCCGAAACCGAGGCGAAGGAAAAGGCGGAAACCGAAGCTAAGGAAAAGGCGGAAACCGAAAAGAAGGAAGAAGTCGAAACCGAAGCGAGGAAAGAGACGGAGACCGAAAAGAAGAAAGCAGCCGAAACCAAGGCGAAGACGGAAGCCAGGACCAAAGAAGACAAAGAAACGGAAACAGAATCCGAGTCCGAGACAGAAACGGCTTCTGAAGAGAAAACGAGTCAGAAGACCGACAGAAAAACGGGCAAGACGACAACGAGTTCAACGGAAAAGACGGTTAAGGCTCCGTCTCGTGCAGGCGGAACGACAGAATCAGCTGCGCTGGCCGGCTTCGGAGCGGAGACGGAGAAAGAAAGCAGTACAGATTCCGGAACCATCACCGTGACAAGCTCAGCCGGAGTGAACCGGATTACAGCCCTTGTCAGCGGAGGTTCTTCCTCGGCCGGCAACCGTGCTTCTGTTACCAACATCGATACCGGAACAACAATCGGAACCTACCACAACTCCGGGAGCAATTTGAACGCGTCCGCCGGATCTTCCTCCATTTCCACACAGGGACAGACAGGCGATACGGACAACTCGGGGGGGCTCGTCAGTGTGGGCGGATCAGACCAGGGATGGGAGGAGCCATCCTATGACGGTTCCGGCGACATTGAGATCGTAGGGCAGGAGACGCCCGAGACAGCACCCAGCCCGACATACCGGACCATTGTCAGTGCCTGCAATATCCGCAGCTACCCGGACTACGGGGACAATGTCATCGGAGGCCTGGGAGGCGGAGAAACCGTTCTCTTCTATGGAGAAGAAGCCGGTTGGTACAAGATTGAGTACAATGGGATCGTCGGATATATCGGCCCGAGATTCCTCCAGTAAGATGCGGGCAGTGAATCAAACAGACAGCAGAAAACAAAACGATTCACAGGGATAATCAATAAGGGTGCTGCATTCTTTGCAAAATGCAGCACCCCGTTTTATATTCATGAATCTGAGCATTCGTTTTATTCTTCCATTCAGGAATCTGCCTGGTTTGGCTGATCCATCTGCTCCGGCCGGGCTGCCGGCTCAGATTCGGAAACCTGCTCCGGCGAAGACATCTGCTCAGCTGCGCGTTTTGCGGCTCTTTCCCTTCTCCATGCTGGATTCAGGTACATCGCATATCGGTCTTCCTCTTTCCGGACCATACGGACAAGGCCTTTCCAGTGACGCACAAACATGATCACCATCAGAACCAAAGCGAGGATCCCGGATTCGATCGAGACGAAAAGGAAGCAGAAGACCGGGTACACCATTGTGATGACGACAGCTCCCAGCGGGAGATATCCGGTTGTAAGGACCACCAGCATACCGGCTGCATCCGCAAGAATTCCCCACGGGGGAGAGAAAAGAACAATCGCCATACAGGTGACGGCAACCCCTTTTCCGCCCGAAAACTTTCTCCAGAAGGGCCAGTTATGCCCGATCACCGCGCCGAGACCGCCCCACAGACAGCTGATTCTTCCGATGTTCAGAAATGGGTCTTTCAGGAGATCGGAACCAAATAAAAACATGCACAGACTGCAGGCGAGAATTGTTTTGATGAGATCTCCTGCGAGCACGATCAGTCCCAGCTTCAGACCGAATATTTCTGTCACATTTGCCATACCAGGATTGCCTGTTCCGAATTCTGAGGCGCTCTTTCCGGTCTTTACTCTGACCACAATCGCCCCTGTCAGAAAGCATCCGAACAGATAACCGATGGCCAGGCAGGCAGTCCGGGGAACATATAAAAGCATGGATGGAATCATGTCATCAGCCTCCCCCTCAGAAACAGGAGTACAAAGAACAGGATCAGAGCCGCCGCAAGCGCCAGAAGCGTTTTCTTTACAGAAGCAGGCCCGGAGACAGGAGCAGAGGCCGGACCGGTGAACTGCTGCAGGAGCTCCTGCGCTCTTTGCAGATTCTCAGGAGCGACCATGATTTCTTCCCCAAACACATCGCCGCCGATCTTATAGATATCCTTGGTCCCACCCTGCCGGATTGCGTCGATTCCATTCTCCTTGAGAAGGGCAATCATGGAAAGAGCGCCGGGCCCATCCGCCGCGTACGCAGCCCGGACGTAGCGGGTACGTTTTTCCTTCTCAGATAATTCGATTTCAGGCATCACCGGTCTCCTTAACTGTACAAAGAACCGAAATCACTGAACGGCCAGTAGCAGAAGTATGCTTTGCCGAGAATCTTCTTTCTGGCAACATACTGATAGGAAAGCGCATCCTCATCACCGGGATCCTTCGCCAGTCCGTCCCTGACTGCCAGCTCAGCCCAATAGCGGGCGTCGGAAGAATTGTTCCGGTTGTCACCAAGCATCAGGTAATGATCTTCCGGAACTTCAAACGTAAAGCCGTCATTTCTCTCCGTCCAGGTTCCGTTGATATAGGTTTCTTCCAGCTTTTCCCCGTCAATATAAACGGCACCTTCCCTGATCTCTACCGTTTCACCCGGCAGACCGATAATCCGCTTGATATACTTCGTGTTCTTTCCCTTTGCCTCATCGATGGGATACTTGAACACTACAATGTCACCACGCTGGGGATCCTTGAACCAGTAAGAAAACCGCGTTCCCAGGACACGGCTTCCGGTCATGATGGTCTGTTCCATGGATCCGGAAGGAACCGTTGCGTTGATGATGATAAAATTATCGATGAAAAGGGCAAGAACAACAGCGATTACGATGACCTCAACCCAGCTCAGAATCTCTGCCTTCAGACTCGTCTCCTTCTGTTCATCCTGCTGTTTGTTCTGATTCCCCGCATTGTGATTCGTTTTTCCGGACATAGCCCATTCTCCTGATTTCTCTAAGCTGCCATAATTGACGTTTATATCTGAAACAGTATAGCACGAGCGGCAGCGAGCCCGCAACAATTCAGTGGCAGGTGACAATCCCGGACGAAGTGGAACCTCTTGTATTTTGAGGGCTTAACTGGTATTATGGAAACAAGTATGTAAAGTACGGAAAGAATGTTTCCCTGCTTCAGGCAGGGCTGACGATTAAGGGAAATAAGTGACTAAGGGGGATACAACTATGAAAAACGGCACCAGAACCATCATGATGAGTGCGGTTTCGGCGGCATTTGTACTGGCAGCTGTGACCGGATGCGGGCAGGCCCGCCCGGATTCGCAGAGTGAGAGTGCAATTGTCCAGACAGAAGCGGTTCCTGCAGTGACAGAGGCTCCGATTGTGATTCAGACGGAGGCTCCGCAGACCGAACCACAGACGCAGCCGCAGACACAGCCACAGACGCAGCCGCAGACGCAGCCTGAGACACAGCCGCAGACACAGCCGCAGACGCAGACGTCTGGCCCGGTTACTCTGAGCGAAGAGGAAGAGCTGAATCAGCTTTATGAATTCGCGGAGGAAGAGATTGGAAGCAAGTTTGCGAATGCGGATATTAATGTCCGCATGAGCCCGACAACGGAGGGCGACAATATTGTGTCGAGCCTTGACAAAGGAGAAGAGGCTACCGTGATCGGTGAGACGGCAAACTGGTATGAGATCTACAAGGCAGAAGACAGCGTGACCGGAGCAACTGATCTGAAGGGCTTTGTCATGAAGTATTATATGTCTGACACCTACGATGAAGCGATGGCGGCGCAGCCTTCCGAGACAGCAGCCCCCGCTCAGCCTCAGACAGCTGAGCCGGCTCCCGCTCCGGAGCAGCCGGATCAAAGTGCCCCTGCACAGGAGCAGCCGGCTGAGACACCGCAGACCAGTGCTCCGGCGAGCACTGCTTCCGGTCCTCAAGTCACTGTCACATCTGACGCAAATATTCGTGCGGAAGCGATTGAGACAGGCAATGTTGTCGGCGTTGTGAATGCCGGAACTACGGTTACGCAGATTGGTTCGGCTGACGGATGGGTTCAGGTCGATTACAATGGCGTACAGGGATATATTAAGGCAAGCATGGTTGGCTGATATTTCAGCGAGGATACCAGCTGGATACAGTCAGTTTAGACCGGAGGGCTTTGCATGAAAAAGACAAGATGGATCCAGATTCTGCTCATTGCCGGTGTCGCAGCAGGACTGGCAGGATGCGGACAGGGGAGAGGAACCAGTCCGGAGACAGTAAAGGAAAGTGAAACACAGGCGCAGACGCAGGCACAGACCAGCGCTCCTGTTGTCAAGGTTGAGGAAAAGGAGACGGAGAGCGAAGCGAAGCTGATTACCTCCGTGGAATACACATCGAAGGACGGTACTGTGAAGATTACGCTTCCGGATAATACCTGGAAGGTAACCCAGGACGCCGATGAGATGCGCGTTTTTTCCTCCGGCAGTGATGCGATGATCAATATTGTTCACGCGAGCACGGAATCCGCGATGAAGACGCTGTCGATTCAGAAGACACAGGAAGAACTGGATGCAGCGCTTACCAAGCAGTATTCAGACGCGAATGCCTATGAGATTCAGAGCTTCGAGTCAAAGAAAGTCGACACGGTAGATGTATACCGCTATGTTGTCAAGTACAATGCTGCAGCCAGGATGTGGGCATATTCCGTCACATATGGAATTGTTGCTCCGGATCAGGCTTATGTGATAACCGGTACCGTGACAGAAGACAACAATGCGCTGCTGAAGGCAGTGGAGGACTCTGTTGACAGCTTCACGGTTCTGAAGGATGAGGAACTGAAGAATGTCACCGCACTGCCTACGGTAACGGGGACGACCGCGACAGGAGAGACCAATGCAGCGCAGAATACCACCGATGCAAATTCTACGCAGGAGAATTCGTCTCTGGCTTCTTACAGCTCCAATTCCACCATGTATGCGTCAGACACGGTGAATGTACGGTCCGGCCCCGGAACGGATACAGATGTCATCGGAGGATTTAATTCCGGCGATGCGGTTACTGTTACCGGCGAGACAAACGGATGGTATCAGGTCAGTGTAAACGGACAGACCGGATACATCAGGAAGGACCTTCTCGGATCAACGCAGCCGAGTACGGCCAATACCACTCAGGATGCAGTCGCGAGCGGTGAGAGTGCGGCAGCGACGAGCTACGGTTCTGCTGTGACGATGTATACGGCAGATGGCGTAAATGTTCGTTCGCAGCCGAGCACAAGCTCAGATGTCAGTGCGACGCTTGGACTCGGTACTGCGGTCACGGTTGTAGGAGAAACCGATAACTGGTACGTTGTATCTACCGGTTCCGGAACCGGGTATATCTCGAAGGCACTCCTGAGTTCGTCAGCACCTGCAGGTTCTTCTCAGGGAAGCACCGCTTCTTCTGATCAGTCTCAGGGAGGAACATCCACCGGCACATCTTCCGGCGGCGGCAGCGGGTATGTATCCGGTGTCATAACCAGTGCTTCGGGTGACAGCATCACGATCACGGGAGATGATGGGAACAGCTATACGATCTATACCGGAGCGGCTGAGATCTCGGCATCCTCCGGATTGAATGCCGGTGTTTATGTGAATGTCGGATATTCTGTGAATGCAGATGGCTCTCTGTCTGCATCCGCTGTAACCGGCTGACAGAAGATGGCAAAAAACACTTAAAAAAGCTGCATGGAAACATTGCAGCTTTTTTTCCACAGCGGCACTTTTACGGAGTACAACGCTGCAGTAGCGAAACCTGCCGCACCTATTATGCTCTTCCGGATGTGGGACAGATGTCTGACATTACAGATGGAGCGGGAAACGGAGGCAATTATGGGAAAATCGATCAGGACACCTGAGGCGGATGACTTTTGTGACGCAATCCTGTCACTTCAAAACAGAGACGAATGTTATCGCTTTTTCCAGGATGTCTGTACAGTGAATGAGCTTGTAAGCCTGTCTCAGCGGTTTGCGGTTGCGAAGATGCTTACGCAGAAAAAAACCTATCTGGACATAGCACAAAAAACAGGAGCCTCCACCGCTACAATCAGCCGCGTAAACCGCGCGCTGGTTTACGGGAGCGACGGATACTCCATGGTTCTGGACAGGATCGGCCCTTTAGAGGCTTCCGGGGAAGAAGGGCAGACCTGAGAGGTCAGCCCTTCTTTTTCGAGGTGGATTTTTCGTTCTGATCCTCATTGAAATAACGGTCGATCAGTTTTTCAATCAGCATCCTTCGAACGAACACATCGTAGGAAAGCATATTGATCATGGCGAGAACACGCAGAAATTCGCGTTCCTCGTCCTTTGCATCAGAAAAATAATCCGCGGCGGTGTCAACCATGTCATTTACATCCTCACGGAACCCCTTCTGACGGTCGCGGTTCATCCGGACAATCTCTTCATAAAGATCGTCAATGCCGCGATCAGAGTCTGCGTGAAAATACCGTTCACAGATCGGTTCCATGACAGCCTGAATGTCCTGCAGGGAAAGCGTTCCCTTGAAATAATAGATGAGGATGAGGAGCATAATATGCTCCTTCGCATATTTTTTCTTTTCCGGCGGGGGGAGCAGCTTGTTTTTCGCGTAATTGTTGATCATCGTCTTAGTGAGGATCTTGTCCTCATCACGGCGCCGCGACTGCTTGAGATGCTCGTCCATATAGGTTGTAACCTGGTCCATATACAGACTGATGTCCGGAATCTCAGATGGATCAATCAGATCTACCTTATCAACTGCATCCAGAAGATAGAGCAGCAGTTCCTGGCTCTTTTTGCTGTTGCCGGAAGATTCGGGAATCGAACGATTTTTCTTTGAAGCCATAGGTTGTCACCTCCATATGGCTATTATATAGTTTTGAAAACGATATAGCAAGCAGGGAGAATAAAAAACATTGAGAAAAATGGAATTTAAGATGGAACGCGAAAACCTCGTCCGGCCCGGTGACCGGATTCATGTGACAGAGGGAAAGCTGCCGGAGACCTGGTACTATACGATCGAACCGGCTGTGGCGATGAGCGCAAATTATTCGGTGCGCGAACGCCTGAAGGTTTTTGACGGAGTAGTGGAAGAAGTCCGTACGGATGAGAGCGGATTCACGGTAGTAGCGGCTTTTGAAGAGTGAAGCAGGAGGACGAAGTGGATAAGAAACAAACAGGGATCAATCTGAATCCTGAGCAGCAGCAGGCTGCAACTCATCTGGATGGCCCCCTCCTGATTCTGGCCGGAGCGGGATCTGGAAAAACCAGAGTTCTTACAAGCAGGATTGCGTGGCTGATTGAAGAGAAAGGAGTTGCTCCGTGGAGCATTCTCGCGATCACATTTACCAATAAGGCTGCCCGGGAGATGAAAGAACGTGTGGAACGCATGGTCAAAGACTTTCCGCAGGCAGTACATGTCGCGACCTTTCACTCCACCTGCGTGAGAATTCTCAGGCGGTATATTGACCGGATCGGATATCAGAACAGCTTCGACATCTATGATACCGATGACACCAAGAGCCTGATGAAGGATGTCTGCAGACAGATGGAGATCAACACGAAGCTGTATAAGGAAAAAATGTTTCTGGCAAAGATCTCTCATCTGAAGGAGGAGCTGATCGATCCGGTCACATTCCGGGAGGAAGCGCTTCAGAGCAGGGACGAGACACAGATTCTGATTGCGAATGTATTTCTGGAATATCAGCGGCGGCTTGCGCGCTGCAATGCCCTGGACTTTGATGACCTGATCGGACTTACGGTCAGGCTGTTCCGGGAACACCGCGATGTGCTGGAGTTTTATCAGGAACGCTGGAAGTATCTGATGGTAGATGAGTATCAGGACACCAACAAAGCACAGTTTGTCTTCCTTTCTCTTCTGGCGCAAAAGTACAGAAATCTGTGTGTGGTGGGAGATGACGATCAGTCTATCTACCGGTTCCGCGGAGCGGACATCGGAAACATTCTGAACTTTGAATCCATCTTTCCGGAAACAAAGGTAATCCGTCTGGAACAGAACTACCGGTCTACACAGAACATTCTTGACTGTGCCAATCGTGTGATCGCCAATAATACCGGGAGAAAGGCAAAGCATCTGTGGACCAGCCGCGGCGCCGGCGACCCGGTGAGCATCAAACGATTTGAGGATGCACAATCGGAGGCAAGGTACATCGTCTGCGACATTGTCAGAAAGAAGAATCAGGGAATTCGTCCGTATAAAGACAACGCGATTCTGTACCGGACCAATGCCCAGTCTCGCGCGCTGGAGGAACAGTTCCTGTATGAAAATGTTCCTTATACGATTGTCGGGGGAACCAATTTCTATGCAAGGCGCGAGATCAAGGATATCCTTGCTTATCTGCGCGTGATCTCCAACGGAAGTGATGATGTTGCGGTCAAAAGGATCATCAATGTTCCAAAGAGGGGAATCGGACAGACCTCAATCCGCAGGGTGGATGATTATGCCCATGCGCATGGCATGAGCTTTATGGATGTGGCCAGAATGGCAGATAAGGTTCCGGGGATCGGCAGAGGGGGATTGAAGATCCGGCAGTTTGTCCATCTGATTCTGGAAATGAGAGAGCGCGCGAAGGAAGTCATTCCGTCTGATCTCATCCGGATCGTGCTCGACAAAACAGGGTACGAAGAGGAACTGAAGCTGGAGGGAACCGATGATGCCAGGGACCGCCTGGAAAACATCGGAGAACTCCTGAACAAGGCAGCCTCCTATGAAGCAGCCTTCTACGGCGCGCAGCTGGCGGATGAGATCCCGTCCGGAGAAGATCCGGCCGATGGAGAGGCCAGAGAACAGCGTCCCACTCTGCAGGGATTTCTGGAGGAGGTGTCATTGGTTGCGGACATCGATTCCTTTGACGGACAGGAGGACCGTGTGGTATTGATGACGCTTCATTCGGCAAAGGGACTGGAATTCCCGAATGTCTATATCACGGGAATGGACGAGGGATTGTTCCCGGGCTATCAGGCAGTCATGTCCGGTGAAACGGCAGATATGGAGGAAGAGCGCAGACTATGCTATGTCGGCATCACGCGGGCAATGGATCACCTTACGCTGACAGGAGCCCACAGGAGAATGCTTCGCGGACAGATGGACTGGTACAGAGAATCCCGCTTTCTGGAAGAATTGAGGGGGACAGCGGAGGAAGAGAAACCTGAAAAAGCGCGGCCGCGTTCCTATGGCGCATCTCCAAAGCAGTGGGAAACAGCCGCTAAAAGCATTGGAGAAAAGAAACCATTTCTGCTGTCCGCTGAGCCTGCTCCGCAGGTATCCTCAACGCTTGGATATGAAGTCGGAGATACGGTATCCCATGTAAAGTTCGGAAACGGTGTCGTCACACAGATCCGTGACGGAGGAAGGGACAAGGAGGTCACCGTGGAATTTGAACGATTCGGCGTCAAGAAGATGTTTGCCGGATTTGCAAAGCTGAAACGAGTGCCTTGATTTTGTATGGATAAAATCAGGAACCTGTGCTATACTCATGGAAACAGGCAGACCAATGCTGATGATTGGAGAAAGGATACCGACATGATGAAAAAAGATGAATTGATACAAGCACTCAGAGACAGGGACAACGCAAAACATAAAAATGCGATTCTGTGGTGCCTTGCTGTGATCGGAGCGATTACAGCCATTGCTGCGATCGCATATGCAGTCTATCGTTACCTGACTCCGGATTATCTTGAGGATTTCGACGACGACTTCGATGATGATTTCGATGATTTCTTCGATGATGAAGAGGATGAGGAAGAAGAGGCTGCCTCTGAAGAAGATTCTGAGGAAGAGAAGAAAGAGGAAGAGGCTCCGGCTGCAGAAGAAGAGCAGACGAGCGAGAAGTAATCAAACTGATGTTGATGTTCGAAAGGGCTGCCGCAGGTGCGGCGGCTCTTTTTTTCAAATTTTCATGATCCGATTTCAGGAGGCGGTATGAGAAAAGGCGATGTGATCGAAGGATGTGTCATTCGATATGATTATCCGGGACAGGGCGTTCTGACAGCAGAAGGCAGGGAAGTTTACGTGAAAGGGGTTCTGCCCGGGCAGATGGTTCGCTGCAGACTGAAAAAAGTGAATTCCTCAAGGTGCGAAGGAATGCTGATGGAGGTTCTGGAGCCATCTGCCATGGAGCATTCTTCCGCATGTCCTCACTTTCCGGATTGCGGCGGATGTCAGATGCAGACGATTCCCTACTCTGATCAGCTTTCTTTGAAGAAAGAACAGATCCTCCGTCTTCTCGGCGACGTTCTTGAGAATCCCGAAGAGGGGTGGCTTGACGGGATCAGCGCATCTCCGGTTGAGAAGGGATACCGCAATAAGATGGAATTCACTTTCGGGGATTCCTGCAAAGGCGGCCCGCTCGTACTTGGCATGCACAAAAAGGGCAGCTTCTATGATATCGTTGATACCACCGACTGCCAGATTGTAGATTCGGATGTTCGCAGGATCCGCAATGCGGTTCTTGATGTGGCCGTAAAGTCAGGTGTGCCTTTTTACCACAGGATGACCCATATCGGCTATTTCCGGCATCTTCTGGTGAGAAAGGCAAGATCAAGCGGCCAGATTCTGGTGGACCTTGTCACATCAACACAGTTTTTATCACAAAAAGAACAGGAAGAACTGGACCGTAAGCTGACAGCTCAATTGATCGGGCTTGCGCTGGAGGGAACCATTACGGGAATCCTGCACACGTACAATGATTCCGTCGCCGATACGATCCAGAGCGACCGGACGGAGCTTTTATTCGGAACAGACAGGATTACAGAGAATCTTCTTGGAATGCAGTTCCAGATCACACCGTTTTCATTTTTCCAGACAAATTCAGCCGGAGCACAGGTGCTGTATTCTATCGTGAGAAATTATATCGGTGACACGAAGGATAAAGTACTTTTTGACCTCTACAGCGGGACCGGAACCATTGCCCAGATCCTTGCACCGGTTGCAAAGCATGTAACGGGTGTAGAGATTGTACCGGAGGCAGTGGAAGCCGCCAGAATCAATGCAAAGCAGAATCACCTGGATAATTGTGACTTTATATGCGGAGATGTTCTGAAGGTAATTGATTCCATGAAAGAGAAACCGGATGCGATCGTTCTGGATCCGCCCCGTGAAGGCATTCATCCCAAGGCGATGCCAAAGATTCTGAAATATGGAGTGGAGACAATCATCTATATTTCCTGTAAGGCAACCAGCCTGAAGCGCGATCTTGTACCGCTGCAGCAGGCGGGCTACCGGGTAAAGAAGATGGCATTGGTGGACTTGTTCCCAGGGACTTGCCACGTCGAGAC
>Ga0256405_10000572_pt1 | contig 120335 bp, 107 predicted proteins | sample RumenRJG_02DNA_FD_189096 | JGI IMG/M metagenome (GOLD analysis project Ga0256405, IMG submission 189096) | Bovine rumen microbial communities from Lethbridge, Alberta, Canada - RJG_02 | ecosystem: Host-associated > Mammals > Digestive system > Stomach > Rumen | place: Canada: Alberta...
TAGCTGCCTGAACTGCCAATTCATTCATACGCTGAAGCATTGAGTGAACTTCTGTAAGAGCACCTTCAGCTGTCTGCACTGCAGATACACCGTCCTGTGCGTTTGTTGAAGCTCTATCAAGACCTTTAATCTGTTTTCTCATCTTCTCAGAAATTGTAAGACCAGCTGCATCATCTGCTGCTCTGTTGATCTTAAAACCTGATGAAAGTTTCTCTGTAGATTTTGCCTGTGCACCAGTTGTTGTACCGAGCATACGATTTGAGTTCATCGCCTGCATGTTGTGCTGTACTACCATTGCCATAATTTTTTCCTCCTTGAAAAAAAACCAACGCAATCCGTGCGTCTTCTAAGATATTTCGGGTTTATCAGATTCCTAGGCATACCCAATAAACCTTCAACTTATATATCGACTCCCCTCGGAAATTAATAACCCAAATGTTGTAAATAATTCATAAACTTTGAACTTTTATTCATATATATAGGTACAACTACGATTTTCACTATCTTTTTTCAAAAAAATCCCCTCCGATATACACCGGAGGAGATTCGTCAAGCATATAGATGTAACATATTCTTCCTTATATCAATCCGTCTGCCTAGAATACTCAGATTAATTATGAAAGAAGTGAAAGAACACCCTGTGTGCTCTGGTTAGCCTGTGCAAGCATAGACTGACCTGCCTGAGCGAGGATATTGTTCTTTGAGTATGTTACCATTTCAGATGCCATGTCTGTGTCGCGGATACGTGACTCAGCTGCTGTTGTGTTCTCTGAAATGTTGTCCAAGTTAGCGATAGTATGCTCAAGACGGTTCTGGATAGCACCGAGAGATGATCTCTGTGCTGATACCTTTGATACCGCATCTGCGATAGCGTCGATAGCATATGTAGCAGCGTTTCCTGTATCATCAGAAACGTTAAGTCCTTTAATTCCGAGGTAGTCAGATGTCATAGACTCTACATTTACATTAATCTTGTTTGTCATATCAGCGTCTGATCCAACATGAAGGTTGAATGAAAGAGCTGATGGAATTTCTGCCTGTCCTGTCTGGATAGTAAACTTGTTCTTGTTTGTAGCGTCAGCTGTAACTGCTGCATGACCCTTTGTGTCACCTACAGCGTTTGCAGTCTTAAGCTCAGCCTTTGCAAGGTCATAAGCCTTCTGCTCTGTGATAACTGTAGCGTCATTATCATCGATGTTATCGCTGTTTGAATCTTTGATAACATGGAACTTGTTTGTTCCTGCTACTACGTCTGCACCAGCTGCGAACAGAGATGTTGCTGTCTTTCCTTCGCCCTTTACAGGTGTTCCTGTATAGAATCCAGCTGAAAGGTCAGAGTTATTAGCATCCTTACCACCAGAAACATATGCATACTCTACATTGTTTACTGTTACCTTATCACCAGGCTTGAAGTCAGAAGCTGTAGACTTTCCGAGACCCTTCTTTACGAGATTCTGTGCTGAAGCAACAGCTGCACCGATTGTATAGGTCTTTCCACCGATAGTTACACTATCAGCTGTCTTAAGCTTATCCATTGTAAATGTAGCTGTACCATCACCATTGTCTACGAGAGTTCCCTTAAGACCAGCATCATGAGCTGCAAGATTAATAGTCTTTGAAGCCTGTGTGCTATCACCCTTAAGAAGATATGTCTCGTTGAACTTTGTTGTTTCAGCAACACGGTCTACTTCAGTTGTAAGCTGCTCAATTTCAGACTGGATAGCATCTCTGTCAGATTTAGAGTTTGTTCCATTAGCTGCCTGAACTGCAAGCTCGTTCATACGCTGAAGCATTGAATGAACTTCTGTAAGAGCACCTTCAGCTGTCTGCACTGCAGATACACCATCCTGTGCGTTTGTTGAAGCTCTATCAAGACCTTTGATCTGTTTTCTCATCTTTTCTGAGATTGTGAGTCCTGCTGCATCGTCAGCGGCTCTGTTGATTTTGAAACCTGATGAAAGTTTCTCTGTAGATTTTGCCTGAGCACTAGTTGTTGTTCCAAGCATACGATTTGAGTTCATCGCCTGCATGTTGTGCTGTACTACCATTGCCATATTTTTTCCTCCTTGATATTACCGGCCTCCATCCTTGAGGCTCGGGTACTACAATGTATGCAAAGTTGAATAATATCTAGGCTTATTATCTCTTCGCATTTTTTACATCATTATTATAAGATAGCAAAAAAAGCAAATCCACTAAAATCTAAAACTTTAAGACAAAGTTTAGTATTCGTTGTTCTTAAAGTCCCTCATAAAGTGGTCTCTTTAGGCTGCCCTTTCCAAAGACATACTCCGGAGTATGAAAAGGATAACTTATCTCATCCACGTAATACCAAGGATCATCTTTATGTAATGAATTTTTTAAAACGTGAAACTGCTGAGCAGGCATATATCCTTGTGCCAGGAGAAAAGCTTTTTTCCCGTCTTTCTCACAGGTATCGACTACCATTACGACATGTCCCGGAGAACCGCCTTTTAAGAATACATCTCCAACCTGAATTTCCGCCTCTGATATATCTTTCACTTCTTTATTCAAAGAAGCAGTTCCTGCATAATTAAAAACAGTATTTAGATACGCTTCAAAATTCTCATCAGTATTTCCTGCTGGTCCACTATTTCCCCAGGTCACAGTATTTCCGGAAACCTTAATACGTTTTCCTGCCTTAAAGCTATCCCAGTCACATTTAAATCCGTTTGTAAAATGAAACGATATCAAGGAATCTTTCCCTGCGTTTCTTAAATATTCTGCGTACATTCGCATTACGGAATCCGCACATTGCTGAAGGTCTCTTTTTCCGACCTTCATGGAAAAAACTGCAACATGATTCTGTGACGCTTTAGCATCACCTGTATAAAGATGAACTGGTGTTCCGTCCGGTTCTACTGGATAACTCCTTATAAACTCAGTCAGCGAGCCCTTCTCAGCCTCTGAACGCGAGAATCCCTTTGGTGTATTAATTCTGCTTTCCAGAGTTTCACCGCTCGGATTTATATAATCATATTTGATACTCGACTTTTTCCCACTGGATGTCTTTGTCATTTGGGCATCCGTATTAACCCCTTTTCCATCATCATGTCCTGTCAAAGTCGGAATCAGACTTATAGCTATTCCTGCTATTAATAGAAATATCAAAATCAATGCAAATCGATGTAGCTTTACTTCTTTTTTGTCCATTTTTTCCCCCTTAAAATATCCGAGATTTAATACTCTTCTAAATTAATACTTTACTTAACTATTCCCTGATTTCCACATTAGCATTCTGCTTTTTTTCAGTCAAATAAAAAAAGAACCCAACCCTTACGGATTGGATTCTCTTAGACTAGCTTACTTTTGCAACATGCTTAAAATAACCAACATGCTTCAAAGATATACACCTAAACGGCGTAATTATTATCTGAGAAGTGAAAGAACACCCTGTGTGCTCTGGTTTGCCTGTGCGAGCATTGACTGACCAGCCTGAGCGAGGATATTGTTCTTTGAATATGTTACCATTTCAGAAGCCATGTCTGTGTCGCGGATACGTGACTCAGCAGCTGTTGTGTTCTCTGAAATGTTATCTAAGTTTGCAATTGTGTGCTCGAGACGGTTCTGTATAGCACCGAGAGATGATCTCTGTGATGATACCTTTGAAACCGCATCTGCGATAGCATCGATAGCATATGTAGCAGCGTTTCCGCTATCATCTGAAACGTTAAGTCCCTTAATTCCAAGGTAATCAGATGTCATAGATTCTACGTTTACGTTGATCTTGTTTGTCATATCAGCATCTGATCCAACGTGAAGGTTGAATGAAAGTGCTGAAGCAACTTCTGCAGAACCTGTTGTGATATTGAACTTGTTCTTGTTTGTAGAATCTGCAGTTACATTAGCAGTTCCCTTTGTATCACCAATAGCGTTAGCTGTCTTGAGCTCAGCCTTTGCAAGATCATAAGCTTTCTGGCTTGAGATAACTGTAGCGTCATTCTTATCAACACCGCTATTATTATCATCAAGAACGTGGAAGCTCTTTGTTCCGGCTTCAACATTTGCACCAGCTTTAATAAGATCTGTAGCCGCTTTGTTTTCGCCCTTCTTAAGATCACCAGCATAGAATCCTGCCTCAGCATCTTCACCTGCAGCATCCTTACCAGCAGCCTTATAAGTGTACTCAACATTATTAACTTTGATCTTATCTCCAGCAGCCCAATCATCAGAAGACTTCTTACCAAGACCTTCTTTAGCAAGATTTTCAGCTGTATCAGCTGAAGCACCGATTGTGTAGTTTCTACCACCGATTGTTACTGAGTCAGAAGCCTTAAGCTTATCCATAGTGAATGTAGCTGTTCCGTCTCCGTTGTCAACAAGTGTTCCCTTAAGACCAGCATCATGAGCAGCCATGTTTACTGTCTTAGCAGACTGAGTCTTGTCACCTTTAAGAAGGTAAGTCTCATTGAACTTTGTTGTATCAGCTACACGATCGATTTCTGTTGTAAGCTGACCGATTTCTGACTGAATAGCATCTCTATCAGATTTAGAGTTTGTACCGTTAGCAGCCTGTACTGCAAGCTCATTCATTCTCTGAAGCATTGAATGAACTTCTGTAAGAGCACCTTCAGCTGTCTGTACAGCAGAAACACCATCCTGTGCGTTTGTTGAAGCACGGTCGAGACCTTTGATCTGCTTTCTCATCTTCTCAGAAATTGTAAGACCAGCTGCATCATCTGCTGCACGGTTGATCTTAAATCCTGAAGAAAGCTTCTCTGTTGACTTTGCCTGTGCTGTTGTTGTAGCGCCAAGCATACGATTTGAGTTCATCGCCTGCATATTATGCTGTACTACCATTGCCATAATTATATTCCTCCTTGATTTGCCCGAATACATTCCTTTGCATTCGGTTTGCTAAAAATAACTAGTAACTGTGAACCTCGGGCTCCATGGACCTTCCCAACGTTCACGAACATATATATCGGAGGATAGCTTTATAAAGTTTATAGTTTTATTAAAAAAAAATAAAAAACCTTTCCTATGTATCCCTCAGCTCCACTTAGCTCATTCCCTATACCAAATTGCAGAAATCTAACTTGTTAATTTCACTTTGTATTGGGAATCCAGCAACATCAAGCTCTTTCCCTATACCAGGCTTTCCAAAAGGCAAGTGCGGCTTCGCCGCAAGAATGGATTTTCTGTGTTTTTATGCATAAATAATCAAAAACACAGAGTTTTAAAGCTCGTAAGTCCTGATTCAACTCCTAAAGTCTGTGTTTTATTTCATATTCTCTAGAAAACACAGACTTTCTGTAATACTCCAGATGTCCACTACATGTATTCTCTGTGTATTCTTACATTTATCTTCAAAAACACAGAACTTCACAGATTACAAAGTCTACTACAAGCTCAAAACTCTGTGCTTTAAGCAGTATCTCGCATAAAACACAGAAAACACGTAGCTAAAACTGCCCAGCCTTCCTTAAAACTCTGTGTTTCTTCAAAATTTCATAAGAAAACACAGACCAGCTCTCTCCCCAGTTCATAATCACAAATCAAGTGCGGCTAACGCCGCAGAAGCACCCTATATGTTTGCTTGATTACAAAATTGCAGAAATCTAGCAAGTTAGCTCCGCAGTGTATAGGTAATTCTTCCATATCAAGCTTTTCCCTATACCAAACCACCTTATTCAAGCAAGTCAGCTCCGCAATGTATAGGGAATTCCTCCATATCAAGCTCTTTCCCTATACCAAAGTAACAAAATCAAGCAAGTCAGCTCCGCAGTGTATAGGGAAATCCTCTATATCAAGCTTTTCCCTATACCAAAGTAACAAAATCAAGCAAGTCAGCCCCGCAATGTATAGTGAATCCCTCTATATCAAACTCTTTCCCTATACCAGGCTTTCCAAAAGGCAAGTGCGGCTGTCGCCGCAAAGGTATCCTATTATGTTTGCTTGATAACACCTTTTCATCAAAAAAGCAGCCTGTCAAGGATGGCGAAGCCACCGAAGGCTTACGTCCTTGACAGGCTGCTTTCTTTGATGAGTATAATCAGCCAAGCAAACATATATCTCATTTTGTGCGCATGCGCACAACATAGAATCTTGCCTAAAACCATCGGGAACAAAGTTCACTCTGTGAGCGAAGCGAACACTTGCTTTTCTCCTTAAATACGGAAGATACACTGATAACATCAAATCTTCCGTAGTCTAGACTTTTTTCCATAGCAAGTCAGCTCCGCATAATACGGAATTTACACTATTAATATCAAATCTTCCGTATTCCAAGCTTCCTTCCATAGCAAGTCAGCTCCGCATAATACGGAAATCACACTAAAAACATCAAATCTTCCGTAGTCCAAGCTTCCAGCACACAAAAAAACAAAAAAACACAAACACGATAAACCACACAAAAAAAATCCCCCTCCAGATCAACTCTGGAGGAAGATTGAGTTTTTTATATGTCCCGAAATGACGGGCCTATGTGTTTGACTCCTAGCTGTTGCTAGGTGGGTTACCGCAACATATCTTCTGCCTTCCACGACTTGAGGCCTGACATCCAACATGCAATGTAGGAATCCCGTTTAAAGTAAATGTAGGTTCAAATTACATAGGTTAAATCGTTCATTTCAGGTGCCTTTATTATAGCATAGAAACCACGACTCAAAAGTTAATTATCTCTTAAAAAAGTCTGCTAATTTCAGACACATCTTAAAAGCCTGTAAAATAGGCATTCTTTTAACTTTACGCACTGTAAAATGCGAATATTCTTACAGAACCTACAATCTCAAAACATCACAATTTCAATATCTCACGAGTAATTCTAATCGCGCCATTTCCATCTACGAGGTTGTGTGCTTTCAATGAAATACTCCTCTGCATATCAGGATTATCTCTCAAATCATCTATCATATTATAGATAGTATAGAATACTGATTCTCTATCTGTTCTAACATCTCCAGCATAAATGAATCCAGCATCACGCATGAAATATTTTCCATTATTTACCTGTTCATCTGTCATACTATATGAAATAGCAGGAACACCTATAGCACAACACTCATACAGAGTTATTCCTGCTGGAGCAACTACTACATCACACTCTTCCATGACATCCGAAAGATTCGAAATATCACGGTATAGATTGATATTAAAATACTTCTGTGAAAGCTCGAGGAGTTCCTTCTCATGCGGATTATAAGCTCCGATAACGATATGATACTCATCTGTATCCTTGAACATAGAATTCTCGATTCCAAACTCAAAGATTCCATACAATAGATTCATAGGATCGCCATCGCCGCAGATAAAGAGAATATCCAAATCCGTATTTGTATTATCTCTTCTATCTATATTAATATCTTCAAACTGCTTTCGAAGCAAAGCATACTGTGGGCCCAGCAAACGTTTTGGAATATTTGTATCTCCATATCTAGCTTTGTAATCAAAAAGCTCGACACAGATAGAATGATTTATCAAAATATCGACGTCATATTTTTCCTTGAACAAATCATCAAAATAGACGACCTTTGCGAGGCGTCCCATCTTCTTCAGATAGTCCGCAGTCACATACTCTGAATCTACTATCAACACTGGATTCTCTTCATCTGTCAGAATCTCAGTCATCTTTTCAATTTCTTCTGAATTATCTAGATTGTCCCAGTAAGTATCCAGCACATTATACAGCAATCCCTCTTCCTCGAGAAAAACCGCTGAATCCTGATCAGAAATCAGGAAGGCAGAATCCACCCCATTGCCCGCCAGTTCTCTCGCGAGAGTCATGCATCTAATCATATGACTTGCATCAATAGCTTCATTAAAATCCGTTCTGATAAAAATCATCTGCGTCTCCTTTATAGCTAACCCCAGCTAATTACAAACTGTACTCTTAATACCAAAACTACTTTATAATTACTTCTATCTTATCAAGTGCACTCTCTGCGCACTCTGCTGCCTCATCCGCATCACGTCCAACCGCTATTATATGTCCAATTCTATCAGAACTATTCCTCAAATGACATATTTTATCATTTTGTTTAGGATATATTTCGATTTCGACGATGCCATCCATCATAACGGCCTCATCTAATCCCTTTACTCCCGAAAACACCCCTTCACCCGATTCTTTAGAAATGCCTCGGTCTTCCAATCCTATAAATCGAATCGCCGCGCCCCTACTCAAAGTAGGCTCAAAATGAACCTCCTCTTCCAGCAAAGTCTCAAACGAACATCCGACCATATCCACTCCGGTAGATAACGGAACTAATTTAGATGTTATAAAATCTCCACCCAATCTCGCCGCTATTTCAACCAGCTTCGGGCCGTCTTTCGTAATCTTGATCTCCGTATGATTCGGTCCGTTCTGCATTCCGAGCGCCTTTATCGCAGCCAGCGCCACTCGCTTTATATCTTCCTGCACATCCATCGACAATCTGCTCGGCTCCGTATGCCCCAACTCTACGAAAAAAGGCTCCTCAGTAACCATCTTGTCCGTAATCGTTATAATATGCGGCACACCATCCACCGTATATGACTCGACACTGACCTCTGGTCCTTCCATGTATTCCTCGACGAGAATCAATCCGCCTCTCGAATACTCCATCGCATATGAAAAAAGTTCGTCCAACTCCTCGGTCTGCCTATCAGCCAGCACCACACCTCTACTCGCCGCATTATCAGCCGGCTTAACAACAAACCTGTCCGGCATCTTTGAAACAGCCTCATGAAACTCATCCAGATTTCCAACTATATGAAATTCCGGAATAGGAACATTACATTCCTTCATTCGTTTTCTCATTTCAGCCTTGTCTGTCGCCCACACGGCACCCTGATAAGAGATGTCACCTTTTTTCCCAAGCTTCTCGTTTACCCAGGCAACAGTGCGCACTGGCATGTCGCTCGTAGATGTAATGATGTAGTCCGGCTTATATTGAAGCGCCGCCTGATACACTGCATCAGCGTCAATCGTGCTGATGTTTAAATACTCGTCAGCATATTTGATTCCAACTGCTTTTTCATCGTAGTCTAGCACATACACATATAACCCGAGTTTCTTTGCCTTCCGAATGGCCGGCACCTGCAGCATGCTTCCACCCAGTATAAATATCGATTTCATCTAAACCTCTCTCGTTGAAAAAAGTTCCCCGTACACGCCTCTCTCCATCTCAAGCGCATAATCTGTCATCAAATCTCTAAACTCGGCAAACTTTGGTTCATAACCGAAATCCCGCTTTGCCTTCTCTATAGAAAACAGGTAAGACTTTCCCTGATTCTCGACATCTTTATAGATAACCTGAGATTTTTTTGCGCCAGCAAATATGTCTCTGCAGACCTCGGCCTGCTCCATAAGAGTCGTCGCATGTCCGGAAGTGATATTGTACAGACCTTCTGTCTTCTCACTCTTTGCCGCCTTATAATACGCCTGTGCGACATCCTTTACATATACGAAATCTCTGGCAAGCTCACCGTATACCTCAATGTCCTCGCCAGCCTTTGCCTTGTCTATAAAGATTTGAAGTCCCGATTTCACGATCTTGCCATTTACCTTCAGATAGCCGTGAGGGCCCACTCCGTATACAGGAGGCAACCTGAAATATGCATTCTTCATACCATGCTGATGATTGTAATATTCGCAGATATCCGCCGCAGCATTTTTTGAAATAACATATACACTGTGATCGCCCTCATATGAGAAAGCACGAGGCTCACTCTCATCTATAGGCGGCGACATTCTAAGCGCCTTTGCCACATCAGCAAACGAAATCGTGTTTATCAGCCTCTGTATACCGTTCTTCCTGCAATACTCCAGCGCATAAATCGTGCCCAGAGTATTTACCTCGATATACTGCTTCGCATTCTCTTTATCTTTCAAATCCGCATCTTCAGAAGCCGGCAGGGCACCGGATATCAGAATCACTCCATCGACACCTGTCTTTGGAAGCTTTTCAAAATCCTCTTCACAAGTGAGATTGAGATTCACATAAGGCACGCCAAGTCTGTCATAATACTCGCGAAACTTGTTGTTACGACCTGTCACCAGAATCTCTTCACCCTGCTCGACGAAATAAGTCGCCGTATAAACTCCTATGAAACTAGATGCTCCAATTATTACGTACACCTTTTATCTCCTTTGCTCTTTGAAAAAAGAATACTTAAATTCCGCTATCTTCCAGTCATCTTCATTATCTATATCCTGTACTTCCATATCACTAAGCACAAACGGAACTATGTTCTCAGAAATATTTCCATCATTTTTTAAATAATCCGAAACCCTGTAAATATAGAACTGTCCAGCGTCGTGGTAGAAAGGCTCTAAATCCTGTGACCTCATATTTCTATTCTCAGGCCATCTGTATTTAAGCATCTCATCTTCTATAATGTATGCCCTCTGCGGAGGGAACGAGAATCTCACTACCGGAACCAGCATCTTCGCATTCAGTCTCTCCAGCTCGGCATTTGCTTCACTAAGTCTCTCTCCGGTTATAAAAGGAGCTGTCGGATATATGCAGACCATCGTATCAAATCTCATCCCAAGCTTCTCATACTCACTCAGAACTTCCATCAACACGTCTCTGGTCGTAGCATAATCACTAGAAGTTTCCTCACTACGCATAAAAGGCACATTTGCACCATATCGTCCAGCGATCTCAGCGATTTCCTCTGAATCAGTAGAAACCATAACTTCGTCAAACAAACCGCTCGATAGAGCCGCCTCAATACTATATGCAATAATCGGTTTTCCACAGAACTCCTTGATATTCTTCTTTGGTATTCTCTTTGATCCGCCTCGTGCTGTGATCACACATATTCTGGACATGATATCCCCCTGTCTCTATGTATTACCTGATGTTGTTTTTAATATTAAATCTAGTTTATCACATCGAATTTGTTTTTTACACATATCATCTAATATGAAAAAAGACAACCGCCACGACGGACGGTTGCCTCACTAATTCTATTTACTATTAAAGCTTTATGCCTGTGGTCCAGCGTTCTTGATTTCAGCTGGCATGTCTGGATACTTCTCTTCGAAATTCTTCTGGAAGAGCTTAGCAAGCTTAGCTGCCTGCTCATCGTAAGCAGCCTTGTCGTCCCAGAGATTTCTAGGGTTCATAATCTCAGTAGGTACATCTGCTCCAGGAACATATGTAGGAATATCGAGATTGAACATATCGTTGTGCTCGTATGTAACACCTTCTTTATCAAAGGCATCGTTAAGAGCTGCTGTAACCATATCTCTAGTGTAGCTGAGCTTCATACGCTTGTTCTTCTCGCCAGTCTTAGGATCTACAGCAGGTCCTGTTACCCATCCTGTATTTACGAGATAAACCTTTGTGTTGTACTTCTCGATTCTCTCACCGAGCATGTCAGCGTATACCTGTGCCTTCAGTGGCATGAATGGTTCACCAAACAATGTTGAGAATGTAGGAACCGGTTCTGTGATTCCTACTTCAGTACCAGCTACTTTTGAAGTAAATCCTGTTACAAACTGGTACATAGCAGCTTCCTTTGAAAGCTTTGAAATAGGTGGAAGTACGCCGAATGAATCACATGTAAGGAAGATTACAACCTTAGGGAGTCCGCCTACTCCCGGAATAGCTGCGTTTGGAATATACTCAACTGGATAGCCAACTCGTGAGTTTACTGCGAGTGTTGGATCCATATAGTCAGGCTTTCTGGTTTCTGGATCGATTACTACGTTCTCAACCAGTGAACCGAATTTGATAGCATGATATATTTCAGGCTGTTCTTCTTCTACGAGGTCGATACATTTTGCATAGCAACCGCCTTCGATATTAAATACACCGTGATCTGACCAGCCGTGCTCATCATCACCGATAAGCATACGCTTTGGATCAGCTGAAAGTGTAGTCTTTCCTGTTCCTGAAAGTCCAAAGAATACTGCTGTTTCCTTTGTTTCAGGGTCCATATTTGAAGAACAATGCATTGGAAGTACACCCATCTCAGGAAGTACGAAGTTCATTGTTGAGAATACTGATTTCTTAATTTCTCCTGAATACTGTGTTCCACAGATCAGAATGAGGTGAGCTTCATAGTCGATAATGATAGCGGCTTCTGAACGAACGCCGTCAGCTTCCGGATCACATTTGAAACCAGGTGCTGCGATGATAGTATAATCAGCTTCACCATATTTATTTAATTCTTCTTCTGTTGGACGGATGAGAAGGTCTCTGATAAAGAGATTCTGGCTTGCAAGTTCATTTACGATTCTAAATTTCTTTGTACAAGCTGGATCTGCTCCTGCGAAACCATCGAAGATATAGATTTCTCTATTCTGAAGATATGAAACAACCTTTGCTTTGATTGCATCGAATTTTTCTCTTTCGATTGGAACGTTTACCTTGCCCCAAGCGATTTTATCGTGTACAGCTGGTGTGTCTACGATAAATTTATCTTTAGCTGATCTACCAGTATATTTACCGGTCTTTACAACGAGGGCTCCTGTGTCTGAGAGTTCACCCTCTCCTCTTCTGAGAGCTGCCTCTACTAACTTAGCAGGTGCCAAGTTACGATATACAGCTTTTGGATTTATGATTCCTAAATTTTCAAGTCCATAAGTTTCCATAATCCCACTTCCTCCTTTTAAAATAAATAACCTACAGATAAGAATATACTACAAAGTCACACATTTAACAAACGCAAATTCAACTGAAATATAATAAAAAAAAGCATCTTTTTACGTACAAACTTTTGCACGATGTATAGATGCTTTTTTACTAATCAGTTTCTATGTTATCTCTCTTCCAGAGGCTTATAAGTCTCATGCTCTTTCACTGTCATATACGCCGGACGCATAATCTTGTTATTCAAAGCGATTTCCTCTAATCTATGTGCACTCCAGCCAGCAATACGAGCGATTGCGAATATCGGAGTATAGAGTTCCATAGGAAGTCCCAGCATCTGATATGCGAAACCACTGTAGAAATCGACATTGGCACATACCGGCTTGATGATATTTTTTTCCTGCTGAATAATAGGTGGAGCTACTTTCTCAACTAATTCGTAGAGAGCATATTCTTTCTCAAGTCCCTTCTCCACAGAAAGCTTCTGTACGAACTCCTTTAACAGGCGGGCTCTAGGATCGGAAAGCGTATATACGGCGTGACCCATTCCGTACACGAGACCTTTTTTGTCAAAAGCTTCATGATTTAAAAGTGCTCTGATATAATCCGCCACCTCATTCTCATCAGTCCAGTCTTTTAGATGTACCTTCATATCGCTAAACATCTGGACAACCTTCATGTTTGCACCACCGTGACGAGGTCCTTTCAGCGAACCTATCGCAGCAGCGATTGCAGAATAAGTATCTGTACCTGTTGATGTGACCAGATGTGTCGTAAAAGTCGAGTTATTACCACCACCATGCTCCATATGAAGAATCAATGCTACATCGAGAGCTTTTGCTTCAAGCGGTGTAAAGAAACTGTCATCCCGCAAACAGTGAAGAATGTTCTCAGCTGTCGAGTACTCTACGCGTGGATTATGGATGATCAGCGAATCATATTTATAATAATGTCTGTATGCCTTATAGCCATAAACACTGAGTAGCGGGAACTGCGCTATCAGAGAGATACACTGGCGAAGGACATTTGAAAGCGTCGTATCATCAGGTTTTTCATCATAAGAATACAGAGTAAGAACAGATCTGGCGAGACCATTCATCATATCAGTAGATGTTCTCTTCATGATTACATCTCGAACGAAATAAGTCGGTAGCGATCTGTATTTTGAAAGTATCTGGCAGAATTCATTCAACTCCTGCATAGTCGGAAGATGTCCAAACAGAAGCAGATATACACACTGTTCAAAACCGAAATGATCCTCGAGACGAATACCAGAAATCAGGTCATAAATGTTATAACCTCGATAATAAAGCTCACCCTCTATCGGTTCCGGTCCGTCTTCCTTATCAATTTTGCCGTTTACTTCAGAGATATTTGTGATTCCGACCAGAACACCTCGTCCACGTTTATCACGCAATCCTCTCTGAACATTATATTTTGAAAAAAGATCTGCATCTATCGAAGATGCCTCTGATGTATAATTCGAAAGCCTTTCAAGGTTATCATTTAGAGAACCTTCATTCATCAAGTCATTCATAAATACTCCAAAAATATTATGCTAAGTTTTCCGGAACATTAAAATATTAGCACAAATAAGAAAGGTTGTACAAACTCCAAGGCCATTCACTATACTAAAGTACCCAAATCTAGCTTGTCCGCTCCGCTTTGTATTGGGATTTCCTTTATATCAAACTATTTCCCTATACCTAAGCTCCCAAATCTAGCTTGTCAGCTCCGCTTTATATTGGAATTTCCTTTATATCAAACTATTTCCCTATACCTAAGCTCCCAAATCTAGCTTGTCAGCTCCGCTTTATATTGGGATTTCCTTTATATCAAGCTATTTCCCTATACCTATGCTCCCAAATCTAGCTTGTCAGCTCCGCAATGTATTAGGAATTCCTTTATATCAAGCTGTTTCCCTATACCTAAGCTCCCAAATCTAGCTTGTCAACTCCGCTTTGTATTGGGAATTCCTTTGTATCAAGCTGTTTCCCTATACCTAAGCTCCCAAATCTAGCTTGTCAGCTCCCCTTTGTATTGGGAATTCCTTTATATCAAGCTGTTTCCCTATACCTAAGCTCCCAAATCTAGCTTGTCAGCTCCGCTTTATATTGGGATTTCCTTTATATCAAGCTATTTCCCTATACCCAGGTTTCTAAAAGCAAGTGCGGCTGTCGCCGCAAAGGTATCCTATTATGTTTGCTTGATAACAGCCTTTCATCAAAAAAGCAGTCTGTCAAGGATGGCGAAGCCACCAGAGGCTACGTCCTTGACAGGCTGCTTTCTTTGATGATTATAATCAGCCAAGCAAACATATATCTCATTTTGTGCACATGCACACAACCTAGAATCTTGCCTAAAACCATCGGGAACAAAGTCCACTCTGTGAGCGAAGCGAACACTTACTTTTCACACCAACTACGGAAATGACAACACAATCTTCAAATTTTCCGTAGTCAAGACACACCAACAAAGCAAGTCAGCTCCGCATAATACGGAAATTCCTGCTCAAACCTTCTATTTTCCGTAGTCCACGCGCGCCAACAAAGCAAGTCAGCTCCGCAAACTACGGAAAATCCTGCTCAAACCTTCTATCTTCCGTAGTTCAGGCGTGCCAACAAATCAAGTCAGCTCCACATAATACGGAAAATCCTGCTCAAACCTTCTATTTCCCGTAGTCTAGGCACGCCAACAAAGCAAGTCAGCTCCGCAAACTACGGAAAATCCAGCTCAAACCTTCTATCTTCCGTAGTCCAGGCGCGCCAACAAATCAAGTCAGCTCCGCAAACTACGGAAATTGCACTTAAAACAGACTACAACACACTAGCAGCGATATCATGTCGCATATACTTATTCTCGAAGTTCACCCACTCTGTTGCCTCGTAAGCCTTCTCTCGAGCTTCACGAACATCGCACCCCAGAGCTGTAATGCCGAGGACACGACCACCGTTTGTAACGATGTGACCGGCCTCGTCAAAGCGAGTACCAGAATGGAAACAAATATAATCTTCCTTTCCTACAAACTTCTCAAGTCCAGAAATCTCAAATCCCTTCTCATATGCGAGCGGATATCCATCAGAAGCGAGGATTACACAAACACACGCCTCATCTCTAAACTCAAGCTCAATATCAGAAAGCTTACCATCTATACATGCTTCAAACACGTCCACTATATCATTCTTAAGTCTAGGAATGACTACCTGCGCTTCAGGATCACCAAATCTGGCATTGTACTCGAGGACCTTTGGACCATCCTCTGTAAGCATGAGTCCAAAGAAGATTACCCCTTTAAACTCTCTACCCTCTGCCTTCATCGCATCAACTGTGCGCTGATATATATGTTCCTTACAGAATCTGTCGACTTCTTCTGTGTAAAAAGGACTTGGCGAGAAATTACCCATGCCTCCGGTATTCAATCCTTCATCATTGTCCTTTGCACGCTTGTGATCCTGCGCAGAAGACATGATTCGAATAGTATTTCCATCGACGAAAGAAAGTACAGAGACCTCACGACCTGTCATAAACTCCTCGATGACGATAGTATTTCCAGCGTCTCCAAACTTCTTATCTTCCATCAGCTCATGTACACCATCGAGAGCTTCCTCTAATGTATTACAAATCAATACCCCCTTGCCCAAAGCAAGTCCTGATGCCTTTAGCACGATAGGCATCTTTGCAGTCTTTAAATATTCACATGCAGCCTCTGGATCATCAAATGTCTCATAAGCTGCTGTCGGAATATCATATTTCTTCATCAAATCCTTTGAAAAAGCTTTTGAAGCTTCGAGGATTGCCGCATTCTTTCTAGGGCCAAATACTCGAAGATTATGTTTCTCAAACTCATCCACGATTCCACCTGCGAGAGGATCATCCATTCCGACTACAGTCAAATCGATTTCCTTCTCGAGTGCAAATTCAATCAGCTTATCGAATTCCATCGCACCGATAGATACACATTCTGCAAACTCAGCGATTCCGGCATTTCCCGGAGCACAGTAGATTTTGTCTACACGAGGACTCTTTGAAATCGCATAACAGATTGCATGTTCTCTTCCACCACTTCCTATAACTAAAACTTTCATCATATCTCCTGGTTTATCTTTACTCTTCCATCTACTACCTTGACTCTACCTTCACTAATGAGTTTGATAGCCTCCGGAAGAATCTCCCATTCAGCCTCAACCATAACTCTCTTCTGAAGAGTCTCAGGTGTATCATCATCCGCTACACTTACTGCCTTCTGCAATATAATAGGACCTGTATCTGTTCCTGAATCCACGAAATGAACCGTAGCTCCGGTCAGCTTTACTCCACGCTCGAGCGCACCTTCGTGAACCTTCAGACCGTAATATCCCTTTCCGCAAAAAGCAGGTATCAAAGACGGATGGATATTTATAATCCTGTTCTTAAATCTCTCCGTCATCTCCTCTGGAATCACCACGAGGTATCCCGCTAAAACTATCAAATCCGGATTTATCTCTGAAAGCTCAGAAACCAAATAACTATTAAACTCTTCACGGCTCTCAAAATCACGAGGGGATATGCATCTGGCCTCTATTCCATGATTCTTCGCACGCTCTATTGCGTAAGCATTCTTATTGTTTGAAATGACCATCTTGACCCTAGCATTATCAATATAGCCACTTTCAATCTTCTCAAGTATCGCCTCCAGATTAGTACCACCACCGGAGACCATAACTACTACATCTATCATAAAACTCCCTTTAACCGGCGAATCCTGTTAAACCAGTTCTACGCCCTTATCTCCAGCTTCAATACGACCGATTACATAAGGCTTCTCGCCTGCTGCCTCAATAGCAGCCATCGTAGCATCCACATCCTCAGCAGCTACAGAAAGTACCATTCCGATTCCCATATTATATGTGTTATACATCATATGGTCTTCTATACCGCCCTTTGCCTGAAGCAATTTAAAGATAGGAAGAACAGGACATGAATCCTTCTCAATCACTGCCTTTACTCCATCATGCAGCATTCTAGGTACATTCTCATAGAATCCGCCACCTGTGATATGGCTGCAACCATGTACTCTTACGCCCGCATCCTTTATAGACTTCATAGCCTTTACATAAATCTTTGTAGGACGGATGAGAGCCTCTCCGAGTGTCTCTCCGAGTTCATCATAATATGTATCAAGGCTTTCCTTTGACATTTCAAACACTTTTCTAACCAGTGAGAAACCGTTTGAATGTACACCTGATGATGCCATTCCGATGAGGACATCACCGGCTTCGATTTCTCTTCCTGTGATGATATTCTTCTCATCACAGACTCCTACGGAAAAACCAGCCAAGTCATATTCATCAACCGGATAGAATCCCGGCATCTCAGCAGTTTCACCGCCGATCAGAGCTGAGCCACTCATCTCGCATCCCTTTGCAACTCCGCTTACTATGGAAGCTATCTTCTCAGGAATATTTTTTCCGCAGGCTATATAGTCCAGGAAAAAAAGTGGTTCACCACCAGCGCATGCCACATCATTTACGCACATTGCGACACAGTCGATACCAACTGTATCATGTTTATCCATAAGGAAAGCTATCTTTAGCTTAGTTCCCACGCCATCGGTACCGGAAAGCAGGGTCGGTTTCTCCATATCCTTGAAACCTGCCATAGAAAAAGCTCCAGAGAAGCCGCCGAGTCCTCCTAGCACTTCAGGACGCATCGTCTTCTTTACATGCTCTTTCATAAGTTCTACTGATCTGTAGCCTGCCTCAATATCTACGCCAGAACTTCTGTAATCCATCACATTACTCCTTTACACTTTAAATATTTCTTGATTTATATTAAAAACGACATGATAAATAAACATGCCGCATTTAATCAGCACATTAGTAGATTATTTCTGTTTTAAATACTCGCTCCAGCCTATTTCGTGAAGTTTGTCATTCTTCTGGATAGTTTCATTCTTAAGATTATTCTGATATGTTTCAACTCGCTCTGCAAGTTCACTGTCGCCGACAGCGAGAATCTTTGCAGCGAGGATACCAGCGTTCTTTCCACCATTTATAGCTACTGTAGCTACCGGAACACCACTAGGCATCTGTACTATAGAATAAAGAGAATCGACCCCACCTAAATCTGAGGTCTTCATAGGAATTCCTATGACAGGTAGAGAAAATAGAGCTGCACACATACCCGGAAGAGCTGCTGCCTTTCCGGCGCCGGCGATGATTACCTGGTAACCCAGTTCCTTCGCCTGCTCACCATATTTCACAAGCTCCATAGGCTCGCGGTGTGCTGAGATAATATCCATATCATATGTGATTCCAAATTCATCGAGAACCTTGGCAGCCTGTGCCATGATCTCCATATCGGAATCACTACCCATAATAATACCAACCTGTTTCTTCATTGCTCTAATTCCTCCCGTCATAAGTAACATTTGAATTATGTAAAAAAATTAGATCCGGCGGAAGTACCGCCAGATAAGTTTATTCTGCATCCAGCGGTTCATTCAGCTCTTCTGTACCAGGAAGCACAAATCGTCCTTCCTTTATGATAGTGAGAAGTGAACCATCATTTCTCACTACATCGATACTTCCAAGCTCGCCATAAGGAATAGTGATATCAGTGTGGCACTGGAAATATGCCTTTCTCATATCTGTCTTTCTAAGAGCAGATACCTCATTCTCACGAGCTATCACTTCCTTATGATTTGGGTTGTACATAGGTATATCCTCTGCATGTGAATAGCAGGTATCACCCACTGCAAAGTGAGGACCTGTTTTTTCAGCAATCAGGATATCCATCTTGTCTTCAATATTGTATTTTCTAGCCATTACATAGGCAACTGTATTTGTGCCGATGGCAAACTCTCCCAGAGGAAGAGTATCATGATGATGCATAATATGCTCATCTAAATAGCGCTTATTTGCTTCTTCATCCTCGAAGTTCTTGCAAGAGATAGATTCAATCATTCCGTCTTTAAACTTAAGTCTCAAATCTCTGTACTCAAAACCTGAGAGGAATACACGATTTACATGAAGTAAACCATTTGTTCCCTTGAGGACTGGGGATGTGAACACTTCACCTACAGGGATGTTTACATCTCCTACGCAATTTTCAAAGTTTGTCTGCTTTGCAGGATCACTGAGGTGATGAAGCGCTACAGTAATATCTGTCTCGTTATCGCCTCTTCCGGTTACATGTACCATTTCTCCTGAATCAAGTGCGTCGATAAGCGCATCCTGAATACGGATATATTTATCATTATCCAGAGTATTCAGCTTTACAGTCTCATGGAAGATTTCCTCAAACTTATCACTAATAGAAGCCACAGGATAAGAAATAATAGTAAAGCTAGTCTCATCCTCTGGAATATATTCTTCGATAATCTGACTGTTTGTAGCTGTGTACTCTACTAATAGCTTTCTCTGCTCATCAGTGTAAAGCTTAACTTCCTTTTTATCGATAGGATCAAACTTCTCATCACCAAAGATTTCTACGAGAGCTGGACCAGAATATACTGCTGCCATTTCTCTGTATTTCTCAAAAGTATCCTTTGTAACTTCCTTTACCCTCTCGGCATAAGCTTTGTCATAGTAAAAAGCCTTGTCCTCACGATGGTCGTAGAAGAACTGACGGTTTGAACCTGTAGTAAATACATTTCTGTTTACACCACGTCTACCGAAGCTGAACTGTGGAACATATGCACATACAGCATACAGATCATGTGACTTAAACACTTCTACACTGCGACGCATAACTCGTTCGAAACCGAGGCAATAATGAATACCCACGATTTCTTTTTTCGTAATATCACGTCCAGTAATCTTAAATCCTCTGATATAGCCGTTTACATAAGTCTCAGCCATGCTGTTGATTTCTTCATCGCTAAGCTTCTGCAAAAAGTCGTGCGCAGCGATTTCGTTTGGTCCCACCATAAGACCATACTGGTAGAGATAATCAGAATTGCTTAAATCTGATTCCAGCAGAACATCCATAGTGTATGGATTTCCAAAGAAGATATCCATGATATTGCTCTTTGTAAAAATATCTGTGTAATCATGGTAGCATGCCTTCATCTCTTCGATAGCAAATTCGATGGAAGCATCACCTCTGCTCTCAGCAAAGATTTCGTGAATGCACACAAAGAACTCTGCAAACACTACCGCCTGCTCGATTTCACCAGCATATACAAATGGGATGACACCGATGCAGTCAGCATAGATTGCAGAAAGAAGTGTGCCTTCTTTTCCAAGCTTTTCTACAGCATATTTAGGATTTAAAAATGAACCTTCATAATTCTCTTTAAACAGAGGGCGGTAAAGTTTGTCATGCCAAGCCTTTGCAGACTCATTTGAGAGGAAGCCTCTGCTTCTCTCATCTATCAATTTAAAGATATCATTAAAGAATCCAGCCATTTCGTGGAAGAAATGATTGTATTCATTGTCTACATTTGTGTTCTCATAAATGAGTTCAATACGCTCACTGATAAGTTCACGTCTCTCCTCAAGTAGATCACAGTAATCTTCATCACTTACATAATTTTTCTCATCGACAGTCTTTGTCATAATCCTAATAACCTCCTACATTACTAATCCGATTACAAACATGCTTCCCCAAAGCACAAAAGAAATAACCGGAAGAATTACTCCGATTCGTCTGCTCCAGGTGCTGTACTCATCCTTCTTCAATTCCTTTAATCCATAATAGATTTCAACTATTGAAGAAAGTAGAAAAAGCATTCCTATAGCCGGCAGGAGTTTTCCAACATGACCATCTCCTCGCACGCTCTGAAACAAAACCAGCAAGAAAAAAGCAAAGGACACAGTCGCAGGAATAGCGGCAAGTATTGAATTCAAATCCTTTGGCTTCTTCTCTCTATATCTTCTCTTTTTCTTAAAACTCATTGTAATCTCTTAGACTTCAGCCCCGTACTGATCATAATAAGCTGAAATCCTACTTTCTAATTCAGAATCGATCAGCACCTTTCCATTATAAGGCACTTTTACGAGTCTCTCCACTACTTCTTTCATTTTTACGATAGAAGTAGTCTTAAATCCGTAATTTTCTGCGATTTCATCGAGAGCATTTTTATTTCCTGTTCCTCTTTCCATTCGATCTACAGATACTACTAGACCGAGGACCTCGCAGTCAGCCTGTGCCTGAAGGATAGGCAAAGTCTCTCTGATAGACGTTCCTGCTGTAGTTACATCTTCGATGATTACAACCTTGTCGCCATCCTTTATAGGTGAACCGAGGAGGATTCCGCCCTCACCGTGGTCTTTGACTTCCTTACGATTTGCGCAGTATGACACGTTCATACCGTACATCTCATAAAGCGCCATACAGGTTGAAACTGCAAGCGGAATTCCCTTGTATGCAGGTCCAAACAGGATATCTATATCCTCTCCAAACTCATCATGAATAGTCTTTGCATAGTATTCTCCGAGTTTCTTCAGCTGTTCCCCAGTTTTATACAAACCACAATTTATGAAAAAAGGTGTCTTTCTTCCACTCTTTGTAACGAAATCTCCAAACTTAAGCACATGTGAATCCAACATGAAATCAACAAATTCTTCCTGGTATTTTTTCATCAGTATCCCTCTTTCTAAAAAAAACTCTCTCAAACCGACGTCTGCCTATCTACTTAACCGCACCCACTAGACTCTTTATATCTGAAATCCCGTGTCTAATCATATAGTCTTCGATTCCGTCTATAATCTCTTCTGTCGCCTTTGGATTATTAAAGTTTGCGGTTCCGATAGCGACGAAAGAAGCTCCTGCGAGTATCATCTCGAGCGCATCTGTATAGTTTCTGCAGCCTCCCATTCCGATGATAGGAATATTTACAGTATTAGCACATTCATAAACCATACGGACCGCTACAGGATGAATAGCAGGGCCTGATAGTCCTCCTGTCCTGTTTGCCAGCGCAAAAGTCTGTCTCTCGACATCTATCTTCATTCCAGTGATGGTATTTATGAGTGAGATACCGTCCGCTCCACCATCTTCTGCTGCCTTTGCAATGCGTTTAATATCAGTCACATTTGGTGTAAGTTTCATGATTACAGGTTTCTTTGAGATACGTTTAATCTCCTTTGTAATCTCATATACACCCTTCTCATCTGTTCCAAAGCTGAGTCCACCGGCTGTGACATTCGGGCAGGAAATATTGATTTCAAGGACATCAGCCTCTGTCTCATTTAAATCTTCCACAGCAGCCAGATACTCTTCGAGACTATGGCCGCAGACATTTACCACGATATTTGTGTCATATTTCTTTAACTCTTTTAAATTCCTATTTATAAAGAGCTCAGTTCCCGGATTCTGAAGACCTACTGCATTAAGCATTCCAGATGGAGTCTCACAGATTCTAGGTGTAGGATTTCCACTCCACGGCTCATGTGATACACCTTTGGTAACCACAGCGCCCAGTCTGTTCAAATCTACAAACTCACTGTATTCCAGCCCCGATGCAAAAGTTCCCGAACAAGTCATAATAGGATTCTTAAAATGAAGTCCAAAAGCATCTACAGACATATCTATCATAGCTCTACCTCCTCTGCATCAAACACCGGACCGTCTTTGCATACTCGTTTGTTATTTACATTAGAGTGAGCATCTTTGTCCTTTGATTTACATACACATGCGAGGCAAGCCCCTATTCCGCAGGCCATTTTTTCCTCTAAAGACACATAAAGTTTAGCTCCCGCTTCACTAGCATATTCTTTCAAGAAATGTAACATCACCTTCGGTCCACAGGAATACATCAGGCGACTGTCTTCCTCTGATTCTCTAAGGTATGAAACTGTATTTCCATGGAACCCTTTGGAACCATCATCAGTAGTAACCGTAACTGTCGCATATTTTTCAAAATCCTCCGCAAGAAAGACATCCTTTGAATCTCTAAATCCCAGCACAGCATGAATTCTCTCTCTCGGTATCCCCGATTCAGACAGGACTCTGGACAATGCGAGAAGTGGTGGCACACCCACTCCTCCGCCGACTAATGTGATGACGCTATCTTCTTTCGTAGCCTCATCTAGAGGATAGCCGTTTCCGAGTGGTCCCATGACTTTGACCGCGTCCCCGGGTACATACTTTGAAAATTCTAAAGTTCCTTCACCTACCACTCTGTATACGAGACGTATGCTGTCATCGTTATAATCACAGATGCTAATAGGTCTCGGAAGCAGTCTCGATGCATCCTTACTGTAAAGAGCCACGAACTGTCCTGGTTTTGCTGCGCGTGCAATATCCGATTCTAGCACCATCGAATATACACCTTCAGCAATTTTTTCATTTAAAATCACATTTCCTATACTTACTCTTCCAGACATAATTCTCCCTAAATATTTCTTGGTTTTCTCGGTTTTTCTTGGTTTTTTCTAGGTTTAAATATTAGTTCAGTGCTCTATCGAGCGAATCAAAGATATCTTTGTTCATATCCAAAACAGCCTGGCGCGAAGCTTCAGCAAAATGCTCCTCGCCGTATTTTTCGTAGCCGTCTTTCTGATATGCTGCGATAATTCCTCTGGATGAGTTGATGATCGCACCTTTTCCATCCGGATTAAAGAACGGTACGAGGTCATCACCTGTCGCACCCTGTGCACCATATCCCGGTACGAGAATAAATGATTTCGGCATAACACTGCGAAGTGCCTTTCCAACCTCTGGATAGGTCGCACCGACTACTGCGCCGACTTCACTATAATCGCCGTCCATGGCATCAGCTCCCCATTCAGCAACTTTTTCCGCCACGTGCTCGTATAGAGGCTTGCCATCTATAAGTCTGTCCTGGAATTCTCCACTGGATTTGTTGGAAGTCTTTACGAGAACGAAGATTCCCTTATCAAAATCTCTGCACACGTCCACAAATGGCTTCACACCGTCCACACCGAGGTATGGATTTACAGTCGCGAAATCCTCTCCAAAAGGCTCATAAGTCTCATTTCCGACCGTAACCGCACCGATATGTGCCTCCGCATAAGAAAGCGCTGTATTTCCGATATCTCCACGTTTGATATCACCTATTACGAGTAGTCCCTTCTCGTGTGCGTATTCAACTGTACGCTTGAAAGCCACAAGTCCCGAAATTCCCAACTGCTCATACATTGCAATCTGTGGTTTAATCGCTGGAACCAGGTCGTAGATTTCATCTATGATTTCCTTATTAAATCTAAAGAAGGCATCAGCAGCCCCTTCCAGCGTCTCTCCGCATTCAGCAAAACTCTTTGTCAGAATATGCTTTGGAATAAACTTAAGCGCAGGATCCAATCCCACTACTATCGGGCTCTTCTTCTCATCAATCTTCTCACATAACTTCTTAATCATCTCTTCCTCCCTCGTTGTAAATAATCTCGCCATTCTTTATAGTCATCTCAACCTGTCCATAGACCTTTCGCCCTTCAAACGGCTGATTCTTTCCCTTTGAGAAAAAATTCTCCGAATTGATTTCATAGCTTGCCTCTGGATTGAAGATTGTAATATCTGCTTTTTTCCCAACCGATACATCTCCCACATCTCTCCCGAGAATCTGCGCAGGATTATAAGACATACGCTCTGCCATCTGCATCAGACTGAGATGGCCGGCCTTTACCAGATAGGTATAGGTCAGACTGGCAGCTGTCTCCAAACCTACTATTCCAAAAGGAGCTTCCTTAAAGCCTCTCTGCTTCTCCTCTGTAGTGTGTGGCGCATGGTCTGTAGATATGCAATCGAAGACTCCCTCTCTTAAGCCTCTGATCAGCATATCTCTATCTTCCGCCGTACGAAGCGGCGGATTCATCTTAAAGTTTGAATCGTTGGGATCTACATCGTCCTCTGTGAGAACGAAATGATGTGGTGTAACCTCAGCTGTCACATGAATACCATGCTCCTTAGCGAGTTTTACACATGTATAAGATTCTTTCGTAGAACAATGACAAAGATGCAGATGTGCACCTGTCTCCTGTGCGAGAAAGATATTTCTCGCTACGATTATGTTTTCAACAGAATTGGAAATACCCGGGAGATTGTATTCTTTGGATTTAGTTCCCAGGTTCATAACACCGCCCTCGACTAGGTCGATGTCTTCGCAATGTGAAAAAATAGGACGTCCTATCTCACTTGCCTTTAGAAATGCCTTACGGGCAAGAGCCGAATTCATAACGCTCTTGCCGTCCTCAGAAAGAGCCGGTATTCCAGCTTCTTTCATTTCATCTATATCAGAAAGACTCTCGCCTTTCATTCCTTTTGTAATGCTGCCGATTTGAAGCACCTCTGTACTATAACACTTCTCGGCTTTTTCAACTACATAACGAACGATCTCAGCACTATCGCATACCGGCTTTGTATTTGGCATAGCACATACAGTAGTGAATCCTCCATGTGCAGCTGCTCTTACACCTGTTTCGACAGTTTCTTTGTCAGTAAGCCCCGGATCTCTGAAATGAACATGTAAATCGATGAATCCAGGGAATACTATCAAACCCTTTAAATCGATTACATCACCATTAGAAATAACATCACCGAAGTCCTTTGTCCCTGTCGGAACTACTTCCTCGATGATTCCATCCTCAATCAGGATATCGAAAAGTCCATCAGTCTGATCCGCCGGATTAATAAGGCGGCCGTTCATTAGTAGTAGCATTAAATCACCTCGTCTTTAGAATCTTCCATTCACGGAGCATACCAGTGTCTCCTGGATAATTCTTTACATAAACCTTTGCTTTTGACTTTGCCTTATCAAACTGTCCGAGAAACTCGAGACAGATTATTTGATTTTTCTGTAAATCCTGAGCGTTAGAGTTTTTGGAAATTTCGAGGCCTCTTTCCACTGATTTTAATGCATCCTTGTAATTACCCAACTGCATTAGACTTTCAGCGGCCTTGTTGAACTTCTCTGCGGAATCTTTTTCCTTATCAGCAAACTTTAGAATTTCCTGTGAAGCTCTTTTTTTGTCATTATCCAATGCATAGCATTTGGACTTGCCGAGATAACCGTAGTTAAAACCAGCTGAAATCGCATTCTCAAAACTCTCGAGCGCATTCTTTGTATCACCTTTATAGAGGAAAGCTTCACCCTTTGCATTCAGGATTTCTCCCTTTGTAGAATCGAGGGCGAGTACTTTATCTAAATAGCGCTCACTGTTTCCTTTATAATCATGTGCTTTCAGATTCTCATAGATATTGAAGCACATCTTATAATCATTATTATTAAGTTTTAAAGCTTTAACGAAATCTTTATTCGCCTTATCATAATCTGAAGAATCAACATAGAAAGAACCACGTAAATAATAATAATCCGGGTTCTTTGGATCGAACTTGATTAGATTTGTAGCTGTTTTGATAGCGCCCTTTGTATCTCCAGAAAGATACTGCGCTGCAGATTTATAAGTAGAAATATCTTCCTCACGAGCAGAAACAGAAGTAGCGTCCTTCAAGGCTTTATCAAATGTTTTAACAGCTGATTTATAATCAGCCTTAGAAACCTGATTTATTCCTTTTTCAAACAAATCTTCCTGTGCTTTTTTTCCACCGGCCTGACAGCCAGTAAGCAGCATCGCAGCTAAAAGCACGAGTGCAATCTTCTGTCTTTTCATGATATACCTCTGGATAATCTCAAACTTCAATAATTCTAACAAAGAACGCCGCCTGGCACAAGACATAATTTGACAGTTTTTATTTTCTAACATAATATATTTCTAATACTATAAACATCTTTATTTAACAAAGGAAAAAACATGGATTATCTCATACAAGGCCTAATATTATTAGTCTTACTATATTTATCAAGTTATTTTTCATCCGCTGAGACTGCGCTTACCACTGTAAGCCGTATCAAAATTAAAACTCTGGCAAACGCCGGTGACAAAAGAGCTATACTCGTCCTGCGCATCACTGACCAGAAGAGCAAGATGCTTTCCGCAATCCTAATAGGAAACAACATCGTAAACCTGTCTGCATCTTCTCTCGCAACCAGTATGGCAATCAAGTTCTTTGGAAGCTACGGTGCAGGAATAGCAACCGGAATCCTGACATTTTTGATTCTGATATTTGGAGAAATCACTCCTAAGAACGCGGCAACTCTTCGAGCAAACGAAATCTCCATGCGTGATGCGCATTTCATCTGGAGTCTCATGTACATACTTACTCCAGTCATCTTTATCGTAAACTCGATTTCCATCTTTATCCTGCGTCTACGTGGAGTAAAGAATGAAGAATCCGGCGATGCGTTGACTACAGAAGAAATACGCACACTGGTCGATTATTCCGAAGAAAAAGGTACTATCGAGCTTAAAGAGCGTACCTTTATTCATAACATATTTGATTTCTCAGAATCCATGGTCAGCGAAATCATGGTACCTCGTATCGACATCTCAGCAGTCGATGTGAACTGGTCTTATGACAAGATTGTCAAATTCTACCAGAGAGAGAGAAAGACCAGAATTCCGGTTTACGAAGGTGACAAAGACAATGTAATCGGAATCCTGAATATGAAGGATTTAATTGAAATAAAGGATCCTAATTCTTTTTCCGTAAGGAAATATATTCGCGAGCCGTACTATACATATGAACAAAAGAACACAGCTGACCTCTTCACAGAAATGCGTTCAAATTCAATTTCGATGGCCATCATCCTCGATGAATATGGCGACGTAGCCGGACTCGTAACTCTAGAAGATCTGCTCGAGGAGCTGGTAGGCGAGATTCGTGATGAATATGATGTAAACGAAGAAGACGACATCATCCGTATCAGCGATACAGAGTTTGTCGTTCTCGGTTCAGCAAACCTCGAAGACTTAGACGACTTACTTCCTCTCGGCTTCGAATCAGAGGATTATGACACTCTCGGCGGTTACCTCACTGGACTGTTCGACCACTTCCCAAAGACTGGCGAAACCTATGTCACAGGAACCGGCGTCATCCTCTCCGTTGCAAAGACTGCCAAACGCCGTATCATAAAAGTTAGAATCAAATTCCCTAACTCCGTCGAACTACCCGATGACGAAGAACTGGAGGCAAATAACTAGAAACAAGAAAAGACTACGGAGATTTTCATCTAAATCGAAAATCTTCCGTAGTCTGCATTTTTTATCAAATCAAGTGCGGCTATCGCCGCAAGAAGGGCTTTTCTGTGTTTTTAAGCATAAATAATCAAAAACACAGAGTTATTCAGCTCGTAAGTCTTGATCCAACTCTTAAAGTCTGTGTTATATTTCCAATTCTCTAGAATACACAGACTTTCAGTAATACTCCAGACGGCCACCACTTGTATTCTCTGTGTATTCTTACATTTATCTTCAAAAACACAGAACTTCACAGATTACAAAGTCTACTACAAGCTCGAAGCTCTGTGTTTTAAGCAATATCTCTCATAAAACGCAGAAACTACGTAGCTATAGTTGCCCAGCCTTCCATAAAACTCTGTGTTTCTTCAAGATTTCATAAGAAAACACAGACCAGCTCTCCCCCAGTCCATAATCACAAAGCAAGTGCGGCTGCGCCGCAAGAATAGCTTTTCTGCGTTTTTAATCATAAATAATCAAAAACACAGAGTTTTTCAGCTCGTAAGGCCTGATCCAACTCCTAAAGTCTGTGTATTATTTCCAATTTTCTAGAATACACAGACTTTCTGTAATACTCCAGACGGCCACCACATGTATTCTCTGTGTATTCTTACATTCCTCTTCAAAAACACAGAACTTCACAGATTACAAAGTCAACCAAAATCTCAAAACTCTGTGTTTTAAGCAGTATCTCGCATAAAACACAAATCCTACGTAGCTAAGGCAGCCCAGCCTTCCATAAAACTCTGTGTTTCTTCAAGATTTCATAAGAAAACACAGACCAGCTCTCCCCAGTTCATAATCACAAAGCAAGTGCGGCTATCGCCGCAAATTTTTTCTAAAACCACGCCTTATAATAAAACCAGTTCTTTGATATTCTCGAAGTGAACCCGCCATTATCAGATCCATCTGTCCATTTCCAACCATCTTTTTCTTTAACTAGTTTTAAAGCACTGCCTTGAAACACATGTGGTGTATCATCCTTCGAATAGTAAAACCCATAATACTTTGATGCAGGAATAATACCTTTTGAACTATACCCAAATTCAACTACGTTCAAATTATCCACATCCTCATACGTCTCAATACTCAAATCAGGATACTTTTGACTCAACTTATCAATATTATTATTCTTGATTTCGCCTTCCATGTATTCCCTATTGGATTTCACAAAATTCTCTATCTTTTGTCTCTTTGAATTAAATAAAAAAAGTATAGAAATTATTCCAATTAGCAGAACAACACATAGAGTTATACATTTAATTCTTCTATCCATTATGATTCACCGTATCCACAACTTATAGCAGCCTTATCCTCAGCATTATCGTGTGTCATTGTTAAATCTAATTCCTACATCTTTAATATATACCAATCATGCAAAAAAATCACCAAACCCGCTCTGGGTTTGGTGATTTTTAATCTATCTATTATTCTTCATTCTCCAGCACCTGGTCGAGTAGATCGAGTACTGTATCAAGGCCCTGCTTATTAGCTGAGGAGAAAGGAACTACGAGAGTATCTCTTTCTGCCCCTAAGCCCTTTTTTATAGCATCGACATGAGCTGCTATCTGAGCAGGTTTAATCTTGTCAGATTTTGTCGCGATGATTATCGGTTCAAAACCCAGATAAGTAAGCCACTCATACATAGACTTGTCATCCTTTGTAGGATTATGACGTATGTCTACTAACTGGAATACATAGCGAAGCATCTCAGAGCCTGTCAAATAATTCTGAATCATCACGCCCCACGCTTCTCTCATTTCCTTAGAAATCTTTGCATAACCATATCCAGGTAAATCCACGAGATATAACTCTTTGTTTAATAGATAAAAATTCAGAGTCTGTGTCTTTCCTGGCTGCTGAGATGTACGTGCCAGTTTTTTTCTATTCAATAATGTATTTATTAAGCTTGATTTGCCGACGTTGGATCTTCCGCAAAAAGCAACTTCCGGAAAATAATTTTCCGGAAGTTTAGAAGTAATTCCACATACGGTTTCAAGTTCAGCTGAATGAATTACCATCCAAAACCACCTTACTTAAACTGATTCTAATAGAATCTATTATGCGCTTTTCTTATCTTTTGCTTTCTTCTCTCTCTTTGAAGAAACTGCTTTAATCTTCTTATCCTCTAATACGAGGTTTGAATCTACAACATCTTTTGTAACAACGATTTCATTTACTGCAGATTCAGATGGAACTGAATACATCCAATCCATCATTATATTTTCCATGATAGCACGTAAACCTCTCGCACCAGTCTTTCTTTCGATAGACTTCTTTGCGATTTGTCTCAATGCATCTTCCTCAAATTTAAGATCTACATCATCAAGCTTAAATAGTGCCTGATACTGCTTAACCAGAGAATTCTTTGGTTCTACAAGGATACGTACCATATCATCCTCTGTAAGCTGATCGAGCGCTACGTTGATAGGAACTCGTCCGATAAACTCTGGAATCAAACCAAATTTAATGAAATCCTGTGGAAGAACGTTTCGAAGCAAATCTCCGATAGGCTTCTCTGTATGAGACTTAACATCAGCGCCAAATCCCATAGTTGCTTCAGAAGTTCTTTCCTCGATAATCTTGTCGAGACCTTCAAAAGCACCACCACAAATAAACAAAATATTTGTAGTATCAATCTGAAGAAGTTCCTGCTGTGGATGCTTACGTCCACCCTGTGGTGGAACAGATGCTACAGTGCCTTCCAGGATTTTAAGAAGAGCCTGCTGTACACCTTCTCCGGAAACATCTCTGGTTATAGATACGTTCTCAGATTTCTTTGTGATTTTATCAATCTCATCAATATATATGATTCCGACCTCTGCTTTTTTGATATTATAATCAGCTGCCTGAATCAATTTTAAAAGGATATTTTCTACATCTTCACCTACATAACCAGCTTCTGTAAGAGTAGTCGCATCTGCGATAGCAAATGGAACTCCAAGCTCTCTAGCGAGCGTCTGAGCGAGTAAGGTTTTTCCTGAACCAGTTGGTCCTAGTAAAAGTACATTTGATTTCTGGAGCTCGACATCTGTCTCATTCTTCTGCTGGATTCTCTTGTAGTGATTGTAAACTGCAACAGAAAGAACTTTTTTTGCCTCATCCTGTCCGATTACATATTTATCGAGGAATTCCTTTAACTCTTTAGGTTTCTTAAGGTTAACATGGAACTCTTCATCAGAAGATTCTATATCATTATCTTCATCACCAAACTCTTCAGCTATAATATCTGAACAAATATCTACACATTCATCACAGATATATACACCATTTGGTCCGGCGATTATCTTCTTTGCTCTATTCTCCGGCTTACCGCAGAATGAACAACGAACCTGCTGCTGTGCCATAATTATTTCTCATCCTTTTTCTCAGCATCACTACGATTTGTAATAATCGCATCAATAAGACCATATTCAAGTGCTTCTTCAGCAGACATGAAGTTATCACGATCTGTATCGATAGCAATCTGATCGATTGATTTTCCTGTGTTCTCAGCGAGAATCTTGTTCAATCTTTCCTTTGTCTTCAGGATATTCTTTGCAGCGATTTCGATTTCAGTAGCCTGTCCTCTAGCACCACCTGAAGGCTGGTGAATCATGATTTCTGAATTAGGAAGAGCAAATCTCTTTCCTTTTGTACCACCAGCGAGAAGGAATGAACCCATAGAAGCAGCAAGACCTACACAAATTGTAGATACATCGCATTTGATATACTGCATAGTATCATAAATACCGAGACCTGCAGTTACCATTCCACCTGGGGAATTGATATAAAGATGGATATCTTTATTAGGATCCTGAGATTCCAGGAACAAAAGCTCAGCGATTACAATCTGTGCTGTCTGTTCATTTACCTCTTCACCCAGGAAGATAATTCTGTCTTTAAGCAAACGGCTGTAAAGATCGTATGATCTCTCGCCTCTACTATTCTGTTCAATGACATAAGGTATTGTTGCCATATTTTTCTCCTCCGTTCTAAACCCCGGCTATATACCAAAAGCCGCCATTAGATAATGGCGGCCTTTAGATCTATAAACGAATTATTCTTCGTCAGACTTCTTAGCAGCAGCTTTCTTTGTAGTTGTTGACTTCTTTGTTATAGTAGTCTTCTTAGCCGTTGTCTTCTTTGTTGTAGTTGTTTTCTTTGCTGTAGTAGTCTTCTTTGTTGTTTTCTTCTCATCATCAGATGCAGCAGCCTTCTTTGCCTTTGCTCTTTCCTTGATGTTTTCCATAACGAGATCTACAGCCTTCTCTACCTTGATATCTGCAGAGATGCTCTTCTTGTCATCTTCTGTGATATTCTTCTTGAGATCTTCAACTTTCATGCCATACTGCTTAGCAATCTTCTCGATTTCTGCATCGATTTCTTCATCAGAAACTTCGAATTTTTCTTCCTTAGCGATTGTCTCAAGAACAAGTGTAGACTGAATTCTCTTAAGTGCATCAGGCTTGAACTGCTCTTTAAGCTGATCCATTGTAGAACCTGTGAACTGAAGGTACTGCTGGATTGTGAGGCCCTGTCCTCTCATGTTCTGATCCATGTCAGAAATCATGCGGTTAACCTGTGTCTCGATCATAGCTTCTGGAACATCCATTTCAGAATCAGCGATAATCTTTGCGATAGCTTCATCTTCTTTTGTTCTCTTTGCCTGAGCTTCTTTAGCTTCTACGAGCTTCTTCTCGATACCAGCCTTGAATTCATCAACTGTATCGAACTCAGAAACATCCTGTACAAAGTCATCATCAAGCTTTGGAAGTTCTTTGCCAAGTACTTCGTTGATGTGAACCTTAAAGAGTGCTGGCTTACCTGCAAGTTCAGGTGCCTGGTACTGCTCTGGGAATGTTACGTTTACTTCTACATCTTCGCCAGCTTTCTTTCCGATAAGCTGTTCTTCAAATGTATCGATGAAAGAGTGTGAACCGATTACAAGCTTGTAGTTCTCGCCCTTTCCACCTTCAAATGCAACACCATCTGTGAAGCCTTCGAAGTTGATATCTGCTGTATCGCCATCTTTGATAGCTCTCTTTACAGTCTTTGTTCTAGCGTTCTGCTCTCTCTGACGCTTTACTTCGTTTTCGATTTCTGTCTTAGTAACCTTAGTATCAACCTTTGTTACTGTAACACCTTTGTATTTTCCAAGCTTAACTTCTGGCTTAAGAGCAACTTCTGCAGTAAAGATGAACTCTTTGCCTTTCTCGATCTGAACGATGTCGATCTGTGGCTGAGAAACGATATCAAGACCACTCTCATCATAAGCTTCTGGATAAGCTTCGTTGAGAAGAATATCAGCAGCCTCCTCAAAGAATACATTTGCTCCATACATCTTCTCGATGAGTGCTCTAGGTACCTTTCCTTTACGGAAACCAGGAACAGAGATAGACTTCTTCTGACGCTGGTATGCCTTATCACATGCCTTGTCAAATCTGTCGGCATCAACTGTTACTGTAAGTTTCGCCATGTTATGCTCTAAATTCTCAACCTTTACGCTCATTTTTTTTAAATATCCTCCTTAAAAGTCATAAGTTCCTGAAAAGCTTTCACTCGACAGGCATTAAAAAATTATATCATAGACTGTCAATAGTGGCAAACTATGATTTATATACTATTTTTTTGCGAAAAAATCACTTCTCAAACACGATGCCTTCCGCAACCTTTGTAGCTGTTCCTTCATCTAATAGCTTAGTAATAATTGCTAATGCAAACTCGATAGATGCAGCCATGCTACGTCCTGTAATGATATTTCCATCTACTACAACAGGTTCATCAATATAATTTGCACCGTTTAATTCTCTATCCATTCCAGGATAAACAGTAGAGTTTACTCCATGCAGGATTCCTGCTTTTCCGAGAACTGTTGGACCAGCACAGATAGCGGCAACAACCTTGCCTGCTTCACTTGCATCCTGAAGTGCATTGATAACAGGAACATTGTTTCCGAGATTATCTACACCCTTTAATCCACCAGGAATTACAACACCGTCGTAATCTTTAAAATCTACATCACGAATATTTTTATCTGTGATGATTTCAATCTGATGAGAGCTCTTAAACTTTCCTCTGTTCTGAGCAGAAATCAGGTCTACTTCAATCCCAGCTCTTCTAAGCAAATCAACTACTGTAAGTGTCTCAACTTCTTCTGAACCGTCTGCGGCACATACAACTACTTTAATCATTTATCTAACTCCCTTCATTCGCTTGTTATTGCGAGTGATTACGCATACAATATAGATATTAACATATTTTTAATGAAAAAAATAACAAAATCTACGAATAACGCATAAAAATGGAGGATAAATATGGAAATCGAAAGAAAATACCTAATCGACACTCTTCCAGACGACCTTTCTTCATGGAAAAGTCGCTATATCGAGCAGGGTTATATCTGCCAGAAACCAGTTCTTCGAATTCGTCACAGCGAAGATGATTACAATTTTGTCTACAAGTCAGCAGGCCTAATGGCCCATGAGGAGATTACAGTTCCTCTCGACGAGGAATCATATAATCATCTTGCAAAAAAAGTAGATGGTAAGCTTATAAAAAAGACTCGATACATAAAACCTCTTTCAGATTTCATGACATGTGAAGAAGCAGGTCTAAGCCGCCTGGCCAAGCATCCGGAATATGTCGGACTAGATGAGCTCCGCGGTCTGATTATCGAGCTTGATGTGTTTGACAATATTCCCGGCCCCGATGGTTCACCACTTAAACTCGCAGAGGTAGAATTTCCATCCGAGGAAGTTGCAAATGCATTTATCCCACCAGAATGGTTTGGTGAGGATGTGACTATGGAGGGGAAGTATCATAATAATCAGATGATATATTTGTAAGATGGAATTTATAATATTCATTTAATAGTGCCGAGCAGCGATTCGCTTGTACGAATGGAATTTATAATATTCATTTAATAGTGCCGAGCAGCGGTCAAAACATTATTTCTGTTTCTGAAAACGAAACAAAAATAATGTTTCACCGGCTCGGCACTTATTATTTTGCATAAATCTATAAATTACATGCTTGCAAAAACTCTCCTGGCGCTGCAATACGGAAATTTGTGCTCTAATCTTCATTCCTCCGTATTTTATACTCCCTTACAAAGCTTGTTAGCTCCGCTTAATACGGAAGATTCTACTCTAACCTTCAATATTCCGTATTCTATACTCTCCTACAAAGCATGTCAGCTCTGCTTAATACGGAAGATTCTACTCTAATCTTCAATATTCCGTATTCTATACTCTCCTACAAAGCATGTCAGCTCCGCTTAATACGGAATTTTCTGCTCTAATTTTCATTATTACGTATTTTTCATTTTCCCATCAAATCAAGTGCGGCTGACGCCGCAAAAGTATCCTATATGTTTGCTTGATTACAGAATTGCATCTAAGAAATAATCCTGTCAAGGATGGCGAAGCCACCAAAGGCTACGTCCTTGACAGGATTATTTCTAGATGCTTGTAATCAAACGAGCAAGCATATATATCACAGTGTGTGGCATACACACTGCTCCAATTTTTCATGCATTTTATAGGGAAGTCCTCTATATCAAGCTCTTCCCTATACCAGAATTTTTCCAAAAAACAGACAGCATCGGTCTAGAGTCCCAAAATCTACAAGCTTATCTTCTCAATCTACTACCTATTCCATCAGCTTCATACTTTGCCTTTGTCTTTAGCGCAGACTTCAACTCATCGAATCTATCGATAAGCTTACCTTCAGGAATGATGATATCCAGAGAAACAGCCATGCTATCAACGAGGAACTCTGTAATATCATCTTCTGAAATCATCTTCACAAGCTGGTATTTTTCTTCTAAATCATCAGTATCCAGGAATTTGTTTAAGATTGTAGGAACATCAAACTTCTCTTCTGAAGCAGGTGAATGAATCGGCTCAGTCGCATGTTCTAAAGTCACCGGCTCAGCAGCATGTTCCAGAGTGCGAGGCGTAGCAACTGCACCCTCTCCGGCGCATCCCACATATTCAAATCGATATTTCTGCTCTACCTCAGGATATTTTACATGATCCACTTCACTTATAAACATATCATACGGACGTACATACATACCATAATCACCGTAGAGAGCCTGATAACAAACCATCTTCTCTCTGGTTTCGCTATGTGTTACTATTCCGATTATCTGGTACATCTTATTCTTAAAGTGACGATAAATCTCACCTGATTTTGGATTGTTCTGTGGCATTAATAAAACTCCTTCTAGTATTTTTTCAATCATTTACTTCTATATTTGATATAATAAATCAAAATCGAGAATTATCAAAGGAGTAATTATGACAAATCTGGACGATTTACTATCTTTAGAATTTTATAAAAAAAGCCCTTACTTCGGCAGCGACCACAACATGCGCTTTAAAATCGAACGTGTCGAAGATGAGCTTATCATCACATCCTGGAAGGGACCTCTAAACTTCGAAACCACTAAAGAGGAAAAAATCGAATACAAACAACCTTTTACAAACGAAGGTCTTCAGGCAATCTGTGATTACATCAACGAAAACGCTAAAAACTACTAATAGCGCCCCAAAATTATCAAAAACACAAATTACACAAAAAACAAAATACAAAAAAACGCCTAGCATCAGCTAGGCGCTTTTGTTATTCAAACACTGTATCAATTATTAGTTTCTCTTTCCGAGGATACTTAAGATTCTCAGGAAGAGGTTTACGATATCTACATAAATATCTACTGATGCATCGATAGCATTGTTCATAGTCTTTGGATAGCTCTGAGCTCTGGACCAATCGAATCCGATATATCCGCAGAACAATAATGCTACCAGGAAGTCAAGCGCTGTAGGCTCGATAATTCCGGCAAACATCATAACAACTTCTACTACGATTACCACGAGAAGTGATATAAATAGAATCTTTCCTAATCCAGCGAAGAATTTAGGAACGATAGTCGAAATAACCATCATTAGAACTGTAGCACCCAGTGTTACATAGATAGCTGATACGACAGTCTGTGGTGCGTAGTAATAAACCACACCATTCAATACAACACTGAATCCGACAGCCAATAATGCAAATCCTGCGTAGCTAAGCGCTGCGCTATTTGATCTATAGGCGATAAACATTCCTCCGAAAGAGAATAGGAAATACATTAGAATTGAAACTCCGTAGCTCATCTCTGAAAGAGGTTCTGCAAAGAATCTCATAACAAAGAAATTGATAAGAAATCCAGAGCAAACTGTAAGTCCAACCACCAAGTTGTAAAGCTCTTCAGAAATGAGTTCTGTGCTGTCAACCTGTTCAAACATTCTCTCTCGTCTAATTTCTGAATCTGAACGTTTCATAATCTTCCTCCTGTCTCACGATTAATAAAGCTAGTAAACTATTCCAAATCTAATAGACCTTTTTCAATCAGATCATAGATAGTTTCATATGTCTTATCATCATAATGAAGTCCGTCTGTAGAGTTAAATCCCTTCTTCTGAAGCATCGAAAAAGTATCGATATAATCATATCCTGCATCAGAAAGCTTTAGATTAAACTTCTTTATCTGTGAATTTGTGATACTTGGATAATTCTTTACAGGGTTTACTGAAACGAGAACCAGCTGAATAGAATCATCCTTTCCTGTAAGTTCCTCGTATTCCTGGATATAATTCTTTATATTTCCGAGGTCATTTACACCGAGGCACACTACATATCTCCACTTTGTAAGTGCAGTATTTTCTTTTCTAATCTTGTCGACCTGCTTTAAGGCAGTATTTTTGAACCAGTAATAACCCTGTCCGACTTTTGCCACACAGAACTCTCTCTCATGTGATTTAATGTCGACAGCTTTATCCATACCTACGAAACGGCTATCACCGATAAATATAGTACCTACAGTCTCATCATCAGCCGTATACGCATTCTTTCCGCTCTTTGTAGCATTCGTCTCTGCTTTCGGAACTTTTTCGACTGGAAAAAGTGATCCTCCATTACGTTTGAAGCTGGTAACTAGTACGATAACGGCAAATATGATAGCTGCGATCAGTACCACAAGTGCCAAAATAAAGTCTGAATACTTCTTCATCTTATATAACCTTCTATTTAATCTTTAATTCATAAACGATTAGTATTATACGCTTATCGAAGCAGAATTTCCACATTTGTATCAGAATGCTCTATCTGTCTGGAAAAAATACGTGCTCTCTCGACCATCGTCTGCCTAGAAATCGTAATCTTTCCTTCCGCCCCCAGGGTACTCTCTGCCAGTAACAGCAAAAGTATTCTTAAATTCCTGCCCATAAAGCGATAAGTCCTCTCGCTGTTATCATGGTAATAGATATCTATCAGATATCTAAACAACAGATATGTAGAGAATCTCTCCAAAGAGTTTGTGAGGAAGTCATCCCTGTCCTCTAACATCCTATGCACCTGCTTCTGTACCTCAGGCAGTTTTTCTTCTATAGAATCAAAGAACTTCGTCCAGAGAGGATTTACCACTTCCATAGTAGAAATATTTCGAAGGATATTCTCATCATCACTTTCATCTACTACGAAATGCAGAGCATCCTTCCATCTCTCGAGAAGGTCTACACTTCTATCCTGCATATTAGCGATGCTCTCATCTCTCATCTTTAATACGGACAGGAGCAGCTCTTCTTTTTCCTCATCCATATCAGCCTTTTCGATTTCTTCCTCAAAGGCTTCCTCGTCGATTCCGGCGTCGTCATCACCAAAAGGATCCTCTCCAAAGATTCCATCATCTTCTCTATCCTCATCATCGATATCTTCTGTGATATATCTGATAGGCTCCTCTGTACTGAAAAAGATTTCCGCAGCTTCAGGACATGAAAGTGTGAGATCCACCTGCTCATAAATCGGTGTATCTGCATAGAATCTAGGATACTCTGTACAAGTTACACAGAGTCCGCCCTCACCGAGCGCGAGAATGATATCACAGAGATTATCCTCGTTTAAGAAAGGACATCTCTTCTTCGGTGCAAGCTCGAAATAATAACCACCATCACTGCCACGAAGTCTGTCTCTGATTCTCTTTCCTATCGGCATAGGCATAGCTTTGTACATGCAAGCACTGTTATCATCGACATCCACCTGCCAGCCTGCACAGCATGTATCTATACATTCTCCGCCGACACAACGGAATTTCTTATAATAATCCGGATATACGTATCTCATTTTTTCTCCAATGTCCGCTCTTTTCCTTCGGAAAAAAGCTATCAAATCTATAATACAAAAGAAAGCGAGTTAGGAATCATCCTAAACTCGCCTCCAATGTCGTGCGGATAACAGGAGTTGAACCTGCACGGGGGTTGCCCACCAGAACCTAAATCTGGCGCGTCTGCCAATTCCGCCATATCCGCATTTTCTCGCGTTTCACACGCAGGAATAAATATAACCCAACCGTACATAAAAATCAAGCATTATTTTGTTCAAATACAGTGCCTGCTTAAGGGCGTTTAGAAATTACCGAACCACGCTTTCGCATAATCACCGATGGCTGGAACGATAGTTTTGATTTCTACATTAGAAGTATTTATACAAAGGTCAAATCCCTCTCTGGAGCCCCATTTATAAGGAGCAAACAAATCGTGATTTGAAGCTCTGGATTTATCAATCTTTTTGATATGGCGAATCATCTCTTTATCTGTGAGATTCTCACCTTCTTCGGCTCTCTCCTGACATCTCTTCACCTTAGAATCCATATCCGCAAACACGAACACCTTGAATGGATGATACTCATCCAGGATAGCATCAGCGGCACGACCTACGATGACGCAATCACTTTTTTCAGCAATCTCATGAAGCACTTCGCTCTGCCAGGAAATAAGTGTATTACCAGGTGTCTCTATGAGCGGCATATAAGCAAAAGTATGATTGAAAGTAATAGGATAATTTTTCCAAGCACCTTCCTCGATAGTTTTGTCTATAAAGCCTTCATCAAGTTTGCTCTTCTCTGCAATCGCATCTATGATTTCTTTATCATAATAAGCAAATCCCAAATTCTCAGCGAGACGCTTCCCCAGTTCTCTACCACCACTACCGAACTCACGATTGATAGTAATAATCCTCATATCTAGCCCTCCTTTGTGATTCTGTCCTGTCCGGATGCCTTTGATTCGTACAAAGCTTTGTCCGCTTTGTAGAATACTTTTTCCCTCGTATCGCCTTCTTCACATGTAGCGATACCAGCAGAAATCTTTATAGAAAAAAGTGTATTTCCTACTACTATTGTACTATGAGATATTTCTTCTCTCAACTCTTCTAGAATATTATACAGTTTTTCGTGATGATTATCTCCAAATTCGATAAATAAAAATTCATCGCCGCCCCATCTGCATACTACAGTAGAATTATCCAGCTTATCTTTAAGCTTCGAACCTACAAACTTAAGAGCAGCATCTCCAGCCGCATGACCATAGGTATCATTTATAGATTTAAAGTTATCAATATCCATGATTGATACACTGTAATTATTAAATTTATCGAAATTGCTATTTTCAATAAACTTCATAAGTCCGAGACGATTAAACAATCCCGTTACTTTATCTATAACCGCCTCTTCATTCAATTTATTATTCTTTGCTACTATTCCTTTTACAAACATCGAAGAGAAAAACATTACAACAAAATATGTCACTGCACAGTTTAGGAAGTGGAATACAAAGTAGTCTTCACCACTGTAAGCCATGCGCACGAAACTCAAACCTCCGAATCTACTATCGAGTAACAGTGCAAAAAACACCGCTGCAGAAATAGAAGTAAGAATCCAGGATAATTTTTCCGGGCTAAATGTTCCTTCAAATACGAGTGTCGTAAAAAAGTACGCACAGGAAAGCGCAATCAGCCATAACTGAAATCCCGCCGGCCATCCTATGACTATCACCCCAAAGATGGCATGTATCAACACTTCAAAATAGATTATGAGTATAAACGACTTATACATCTTCCTATGAAGGAGGGGGTACATTGATAGATATAGTAAAACGCTGAATATATTAACTACTGACATTACTTTTGTATCAAAATACCAGTAGACGAATTGCAAGAGTAAATGTATTAATAAAAGTCCAGTATTCAAAAAGGCAAAGAACCAGCGTACTGATTCAGGATCTATCTTGTTCATCATAAAAACAAGTAGTTTCAGATTCTTGTCTTTCATTTTTAAAATCCCTTTTTTACATAAAAACATGCGATAGTCAAATCAAGTTCAACTATCGCATGTCAGAATTATCTTTAATTTATCAAATTAGAACTTACCTGCGTTTGCAGCTTCCTCAACAGAAACGGCAACAGCAACTGTAGCTCCAACCATTGGGTTGTTACCCATACCGATAAGTCCCATCATTTCTACGTGAGCAGGAACTGATGAAGAACCAGCGAACTGAGCATCTGAATGCATACGTCCCATAGTATCTGTCATACCGTATGATGCAGGACCTGCAGCCATGTTATCTGGGTGAAGTGTACGACCTGTACCACCACCTGAAGCTACTGAGAAGTATGGCTTGCCAGCTTCGATACGCTCTTTCTTATATGTACCTGCAACTGGATGCTGGAAACGTGTAGGGTTTGTAGAGTTACCAGTGATTGATACACCTACGTTCTCTTCCCACATGATTGCTACACCTTCCTGAACATCATCAGCACCGTAGCAGTTTACAAGTGCACGAGCACCCTTTGAGTAAGGTGTCTTTGATACGATGTTAAGCTTTGCAGCCTTATAATCATACTGAGTCTCAACAAATGTAAATCCGTTGATACGTGAGATGATCTGAGCAGCATCTTTTCCAAGTCCGTTAAGGATAACTCTAAGTGGGTTCTTACGAACCTTGTTAGCGTTGTTAGCGATACCGATAGCACCCTCAGCAGCAGCGAATGACTCGTGACCAGCGAGGAATGCGAAACACTCTGTCTCCTCTTCGAGAAGCATCTTTCCGAGGTTACCATGTCCGAGACCTACCTTACGGTGATCAGCAACAGAACCCGGGATACAGAATGACTGAAGACCTTCACCGATAGCTGCAGCAGCATCAGCAGCACGTCTAGCGTCCTTCTTGATTGCGATAGCAGCACCTACAGTGTAAGCCCACTTAGCGTTCTCAAAGCAGATACCCTGGATGCCTTCTACCATGTGATATACATCAAGGCCAGCATCTTCTGTGATCTTCTTAGCTTCTTCGATATCTTTGATACCGTATTTATTTAAAGTAGCATTGATCTGATCAATTCTTGCTTCATAATTTTCAAATAAAGCCATTGTATATCTCCCTTCTATTACTCTTTACGAGGATCGATGAACTTAACTGCATCGTCGATACGTCCGTACTGACCCTTTGCTTTTTCCCAAGCTGTGTTAGGATCATCACCCTTCTTGATGAAGTCTGTCATCTTACCAAGAGAAACATACTTGTAACCGATAACTGTATCGTTCTCATCGAGAGCGAGGTCTGTTACATAACCTTCTGTCATTTCAAGGTATCTAACACCCTTCTCTTTTGTACCGTACATAGTACCAACCTGTGAACGAAGTCCTTTACCAAGGTCTTCAAGGCCAGCACCTACAGAAAGTCCGTCATCTGAGAATGCAGACTGTGTACGTCCGTAAACGATCTGAAGGAAGAGCTCTCTCATAGCTGTGTTGATGGCATCACAAACCAAGTCTGTGTTGAGAGCTTCAAGGATTGTCTTTCCCTGAAGGATTTCAGCTGCCATAGCTGCTGAATGAGTCATACCTGAACATCCAATAGTTTCGATCAGTGCTTCTTCAATAACACCGTTCTTTACATTAAGTGTAAGCTTGCAGGCACCCTGCTGTGGTGCACACCAGCCTACTCCATGAGTAAAGCCTGAAATGTCTTCTATCTTCTTTGCGTGTACCCACTTTCCCTCTTCTGGGATTGGTGCTGGTTCGTGTTTAGCACCTTTTGCTACAGGGCACATATGCTGTACTTCTGTTGTGTAAATCATAGGAACTCCTTTCATAAAAGATCTCTTAATACACACATTGTTTATTTTCTCACAAAGCAATGTAATTGTAAAGAGAAAGCACCATTTCTCTTTATAAAAATCACACTTAACTTTGAAAAAAAATTCAGTAATTTTTTACAAAAAACGATAGAAAAATACTTTGTACCAGATTATCTCTTTGTAACTACGTTTCCAGGAGCTTTAAATATGCTGTTTGGAGGAACTACTCCTCTAACAGGTGACAGTGGATATACGTTTGAATTCTTGCAAACTACAGTACCAGGATTCAATACACTGTTACATCCGATTTCGACATGATCACCCAGCATTGCTCCAAATTTCTTTAAGCCTGTTTCGATTTCTTCACCGGCTTCTTTATCCTTTACGACTACTAAAGTCTTATCAGATTTTACATTTGATGTGATAGAACCGGCTCCCATATGTGAATAGAAACCGAGAACAGAATCACCTACATAATTATAGTGAGGAACCTGTACATGATTAAAGAGGACTACATTCTTTAATTCTGTAGAATTTCCAACTACACAGTCCTTTCCTACGATGGCATTTCCTCTAATAAATGCACACTGACGCACCTCTGTGTTCTCATCGATGATGAGTGGTCCATGCAGATATGCACTGTCAAATACAGTAGCACTCTTTGCTACCCAGATGTCTTCTCCTATCTGATCAAATTTATCTTTTGGAAGTGTAGGACCGAGCTTTTTAATGAAATCAGAAATCTCAGGAAGTACTTCCCATGGATAAGTCTTTCCTTCAAACAACTCCTTTGCAATAGTTTCTTCCAAAGTAAACATATTTTTAATTTCTGCGTTTAACATTTGTCTATATAACTCCTGTATTTATTTCTTATAATTTACAGCCGCCTTCTCAAACATCTGAGTAAAGCCTCTGTGGATAGGGATATTCTTTATTCTGTCCGCTCTAACCTTTATAAAGTCTTCGAGCTTCACCATGTATTCTTCAGAGGTAACTGTTCCACTTTCTACACCTGACAGGCCCTTTTCCCAGCTAGCTGTAAGCTCTGGATTCAAAAGCGAGCTTAGTGAGTAATTCACGATATCATAAATCATCTCACCTTCAAGTGTAGGTGTAAGTATCTGTGTCTTCTTGTTCAGATTCAGGTATTCTTTCTTCACGAGCTTCTTAAGAATCTCGGCTCTAGTCGCACTCGTTCCGATTCCCTGACTCTTAATAGTCTCACGAAGTTCTTCATCCTCGATGAGCTGTCCTGCATTCTCCATCGCGAGGATGAGAGATCCAGAATTATATCTCTTCGGAGGACTGGTCTCACCCTCTTTAATCTTCAGATTGGAAAAAGTAACCTTGCTTCCCTTCTTAAGCGTTTTTATCGCCTCATAGAGTTCAGCCTGGCTTACTTCATCTTCCTCATTCTCGCTACCTTCTTCCTCAGACTTTTCCTCTTTCTTCTTTGAAAAAGAATAATTCATAACAGCGAGGAATCCGGGTTCTTTTAAGAACTTGCCGTTAAAGAAGAAACTCTCGGTATCTTTTTTTACCACAGCAGCTACCTTTGTATATTCCGCTGCCGGGAAAAAGATAGCCAGGAATCTGCGGACAATAATCTCATATACGTTTAGTCCTCTAGGATTCAGAGTCTTTAATGCAGAAAGTCCCTGTCCTGTAGGAATAAGAGCATAATGGTCCGTTATCTTCTTATCATCTGTATATTTAGTCTTTTCAATTCCTTTGTAAAGACCCTGATTCAAAATATATTCTGCATAAGGTTTCATACCCGGAATCTGAGCGAGACCTCTGATATTCTTATCGATTTCCTTTGCTACAGCACTCGAAAGCACTCTCGCATCAGTTCTAGGATAAGTAACCAGCTTCTTCTCATACAGTTCCTGGATGATTGCCAGAGTTTCATCAGGTGAAATCTTAAAGAATCTGGAGCAATCATTCTGAATCTCCGCCAGATTATATAGAAGAGGCGGATTCTTCTTCTCTTTTTTCTTTGAAACAGAATCTACGATTCCTTCGAGAGAAACTACCGCTCCCTCTTCCGGAATTTCGAGTGCCTCATCGACAGCGATTTCTCGTATCAGAGTCTCTGCCGAAGGACGTTCTTTAAAGCCATTCTCTTTATAGAGAAGTGGAGAGTTAAAGTACTTTGAGCCTTCCTTTGCCTTCCACTCGCCTTCCAAAGTAGCCTTTGTTTCGCCACCTGTTTCAACCGTACCGAGGACTCGATAGAACGGTGTCTTTGTAAAGTCTCTAATCTCACGTTCACGGCGAACTACCATTCCCAGAACACAGGTCATAACTCGACCAACCGCGATAGAACAATACTCTTTGTTCAGGAAATTTGCCATAACTCTACCGAAACGGATAGAAAGCAGTCGGGAAAAATTAATTCCCATGAGGTAGTCTTCCTTTGCTCTCAAATAGGCCGCATCGGAAATCTTGTCATATTCAGCTTCGAGTTTGGCTTCTCTGATTCCACGTTCGATTTCTTCCTTTGTCTGAGAATCGATCCAGACTCTTTTTTCAACCTTACCTGTAACATTCGCTTCCTGACGAACCAGACGATATATGTATTCTCCTTCTCGTCCCGAGTCAGTACATACATAAATCGTATCTACGTCATCACGATTCAACAGCGAAGAAACGATGTCATACTGTTTCTTCGCTGATTTGATAATCTCGTATTTGTAATTCTCTGGTATAAAAGGCAATGTTTCTAATCGCCATCTTCTATATTTCTCGTCGTAAACTTCAGGATAACTCATAGTCACCAGATGACCTACACACCAGGTAAAGATCAGACTGTCACTCTCGATGTATCCATCATGATTAGACATCTTCTCGGAGAAAACTTTTGCAAATTCACGGGCCACACTAGGTTTCTCCGCTATAAACAATTTCTTCATTAAAGCTCTTTCATATCAACCAATACTATAGAATTGTCACGTTTTGCCAAATCCTGTAGCTGACTATCGAATTCTGTCGCAGAGAACAGATATATAGCCTTTGCACTGATTCTGGCTTTATCCATGCTCTCGACCAGCTTTTCGTAGTCGCTATATGGGAATTCTGCCTTGTCATAATTTGTCTTTGCAACAATATTATTTCTGACACTATCCTGTCCTATAACATCGATAGTACCTTCTTTTCCAATCCAGATTCCTGTCTTTGAAATCTCGATAGGCGTCTTTCCCATCATATTCAAGATGGAAATGTATTCATCACAAACCTTGATAAATGTCCATCTCAGATATTCATCCAGTCCAGGTTCTATATATGTGTTATAGAACTTCTCCGGAGTCATCATCTCAAGCTCTGAGAGATTTGGATAGATAAATTTATAATAGAAATTAATATAAGGGTTCTTTATACGATAAATACCCTTCTTTGCATTTTCCCAACCGCCTGTATCAAAGGAAACGACTTTTTCCACGATTTCAAAGGCTTCGAGATTCTTTAAATATACGATAATCTTTGCGCGGGAAAAACCAGTGTCTTTAAAGAGGTCATTCAGCTTTTCATTTCCGCGTGCGATAGAGAGAAGTAATGTCTGATATACAGAGAGCTCTCTTAGCTCTGAAGACAAAAGTGCCTTTGCAGCATCATACATAGAGCCGTTTGGAGAAAGCATAGTATAGATGACATTCTCCTTTACACTTCTCTTTCTGCTCCATCTATCGATAAGGTCGTGATTTCCACCTACTATACCGAAAGTCTCAACAGCTTCCTTTACAGAGTATTCAGGAAAAGCGCGCACGATATCCAGGAATGGAACATTTGTAAGTCCAATCCTATCTTCGATAACATGTCTTTTGTCCGGAAGATACTCGTCACCATCCTTGTAAAGATGTGAAAGTTCATTGATCATGATAAGTATCATCACATTTGATGAAAAAATCCCTTCACTCTTTGCCTTAGACAGCTCTTCCCAGAAACCATCATCAGTCTTTAATGCATTCTGAAAATCATCGATAGCAATGATAAATCTATCACCTGATTTTTTCATCAGCTTGAAACAGTCAGTATATGTTTCAGGCACATCCTGAGTAGGGAAAGCTCTCATAACATCACGTACAAACATACGCTTCTGCTCTTCCTTTGATGTGTCTCTCATAGATACATAGAAGCACTCTTTGTCTCGTACAAACTGACGCAGTAATGCTTTAGTTCCTGAATAAATAGTTCCATAGAGGAGAACCAGATGCTCTCCCTCAGTAGATGCAATCTGTTCCAGTTTTTTTAATTCGGCAGTTCTGACTACCATAACGCTCCTCCTTTATATAACAAAATATCACAGATATATAATATCAGAATTTTGCTATGAATGTTAATTAATTAAATCTAAATTAAAAAAGTTTATAATTTCAGTCTACACTATTTTCAAGTCTGGCTTTTCTCTTCTGTTCCATCTCAAGCTTGGAATATACGCATCCGCAGTAATCCTGTCTATAGAGATCATACTCTTTAGAAAGCTCTATAGAACGCAGATAACCACCTTTTTTTCTAAACTCTGAAGGGAGGAATTTCACACCATACTTCTCTGCCATCTCCTCACCGATTGTATTCAGAAGCACCGGGTCTTTCATCGGACTGATAGTAAGAGTCGTAGTGACATATTCGATTCCGAGCTCTCTGGCTACTCTACACGCTTCTTCGAGGCGGAGTCTGAAACATACTTCACAGCGCTTTCCGCCTTCAGGTTCTTTCTCCAAACCGCGAATCGCTTCTGTATAACGCTTTGGCTCATATATTCCCTCCACGAATTTCACAGGATTCTTTAATGGCATCTCCTGTATCAGTCTCTGAATCTCGTTTACTCTTCTGTCATACTCATCTTTCGACTGAATATTAGGGTTATAATAAAAATCAGTTATGTGGAAATACTCTGATAAGTATTCCAGCACATAACTGCTACATGGTGCACAACAACTATGAATAAGTAAGTCAGGTGTGCTTTTATCCTTTTGAAATTCAGAGATTCTATGTTCCAATTCCTTTTGATAATTAATCCTGTTCATAAATTGAAACCTTAATCATCCTCTATGCTTCAGCATTTCTAGAACATACGAAGAGGAGAATTCCTGCGATGTAGAGAAGTGCATTTAAAAGCATAAATACTACTTTATGGAATCCGATTCCGAGTGCCAGCTGAAACACGAATACTACTGCGTGAAGATAGATAGGTGAATCATCTAACAGTCTAAACAGTAATACTTCCAGGATTACGATGGAGCAAACAGCTACAACCGGAATTGAAAGTGCAAATGTGTTTACACAGATTACAGCCAGAGTCAGGATAACGAAAGCTGTATATAACATAAGTGGCTTATTTGAAACGAATCTACCGATATACTCGTTCTCTTTAGCTCTTTTACAAACCTGCTTAAATTTATCTTTAATAGAAATACTGTTTGTTGAATTATTTTCTGCCATGATATTTCTCACTCCTTTATTTTTATAACGCGTTAGTTATTATATCAATAATATTTTCATTCTGCAATTGCATCAAATATTAAAGTTTATTATAATAATATGGCTGTGTAATAAGCTTCAATAGCTCAGTTGGTAGAGCACTTCACTCGTAATGAAGGGGTCGTCGGTTCGAGTCCGATTTGGAGCTTTATTTTTATGCGTAAAAAAAACTCCTTACTCTGCACTCTTCCAGGCATCTGCCATCTGGGAAAAGTACAGGTAAGGAGTTTTATTATTCTTAGTTATTCTCCTCTTCCTTTGCCTGTCTAACAAAGGAATCATAAGCATCAAACATATCATCATCATGAGAAATCAGGATTACAGCGATTCCATAATCTTTGTTCTGATCCATCCAGTATGAAATATTTGAAACAGCAATCTTTGCAGCCAGATCCTTTGGAAATCCGGATGTTCCGGTACAGATAGCCGGAAAGACGATACTGTGGATATTTGCTTTCTTTGCAAGTTCGAGAGAGCTCAGATAACACTGTGAAAGTGATTTGATATCAGGATTCTCTTCCTCATACACAGGTCCACAGGTATGAATGATTGCTTTCTGTCTCAAATCATATCCAGGAGTCATAATCGCATGTCCCAAATGAAGAGGCTCCATCTCATCGAGTCTGTCCAGAAGCTCATCTCCAGCTGCTTCGTAAATATCATGATCTACTCCACCGCCATCATTAAACATAGGATCAGCAGAGTTTACCAGGCAGTCACAGTCGATATCGAGGATATTTCCTCTTTCGAAGTAGATACCTCTTCTATCCATGAATATCTGTTCATCTGTATCCAGAATAGACTGCGCCTGTTCTTTCTTTACCATGAAAGGATCTCCCCAAGGGTTGATCCAGATATGCTCCACATCTTCCATATTCATAAACTCATGAAGGAGTTTTCTGGCTGGAAGAGCAGCTGTATTCTGAGGGTTCTTTCGGATAGCTTCATCAGTACTGGTAAAGAGTGGAAAAAGCTGTTTTCCATCTTCTGACTCAAGAAGTCTAAAGAGTACTTCTCTCTCGCTGCTCGCCTCATCTACTGAAATCGGAGCGAGTAACATTCCATCTTCATGAACGATACGTAATAGCTGTGTCATACAATCACGCCATGTATCTTCATTTCTGTCAGCAGTGAATACACGAATCGCATCTTCAAACTCCTGATTCATAGATAGTACTTCATTTACTTTCTTTGCAACGTCGACCTGAGTCTTTTTTTCCTTCTTTGTACTCTGAATTGCCATAATCCTAAGCCCCCTGAAATAAATCTAGCTTTACATATTTCTAAATAGACTGCTTTATGCTATCCGCATTATCAAGCATTTCTCTGGCATTGTCCCGGGTAATCTCAGTCACGACATCACCTGAGAGCATTCTGGAGAGTTCCTCTACAATATCGTTATTGTATAGTTTCTTTATAAAGGAAATCGTCGAACCATCGATTACTTCCTTCTCAACTACAAAATGCGAATCAGCCATACATGCGATCTGCGGAAGATGTGTGATACAGATAATCTGTGCTGTACGTGACAACATAACCATCTTCTCAGCAACCTTCTGTGCTGTACGGCCACTGATACCAGTGTCTACTTCGTCGAATATCATAGTCTCTGTCTCTTCCTTTGAAGCGACACATGTCTTTATCGCGAGACTGATACGACTAAGCTCACCGCCGGAAGCTACTTCCCTCAGAGCTCTAAGCGGTTCACCTGCATTTAATGATACCAAAAGTTCCCCTGTATCTAAACCATTTTTTCTAAAGATTTCACTTCTTTCAAATGGCATCTCAACTTCAGTATTTGAAAAATTCAAATCAGCGAGGTTAAATCTCACCATCTCTAGAAGCTTATCCCTGGAAGCCTTACGAATCTCTGTGAGTTTATCTGCCACAGCGAGATAATCAGACTCAGCCTGTTTTAAATCAGCTCTGAGTTTCTCTAGATATCCATCATAATTTTCAATCTTCTCGATTTCTTTCTGCTTCTCATCCAAAGTCTCGAGGATAGCCTCTATAGTAGAACCATATTTAGACTTTAGATTATTAATGAGATCGAGTCGACTTTCGATTTCCTGGAAATGAGCTCCATCAAAAGAAGCATCAGAAATATAGTCACCAATAGTTCTGTTAAAGTCATTTAACAATCCATCTGCATCAGAAAGCACTGAATAAGCATCACTCAGAGATTCATCATACTCTAACGCCTTCTGCAGACTCGAAAGTGCCATTCCGAGCAGTCCCGAAGCCCCTTCATCCGAAGTTCTGGAATAAGCATCTCCCACAGCTTCCATAATCTTCTGGCTGTTCTTCATCCTGCGATACTCGTTCTCTACTTCCTCGTCTTCGCCGACTTTCAGATTGGCATTAGAGATTTCTTCTACTTCATGATTCAAGTAGAGTAGATCCTTATCACGGTTTGTATTCTCTAAAAGCATGGATTCATACTCATCCTTAAGCTTTATGTAGCATGAGTACGCATCCTCTACTTCTTTTTTCACTTTAGACAGTTCATCTCCACCAAAGGTATCGATGATTTCCATGTGTTTCTCCTTCTTCAGAAGAGTCTGGTGTTCGTGCTGTCCAAAGATATTTAAGAGCAGAGAGCCCACGGTATGCAGTTTCTGTGAAGGAACGCTTTCACCGTTTATCATAGCCTTTGCACGAGTCGCAGAAATCTTTCTGGTCAGGATAACCTGATCATCATAAGTCTCCACATCGAGCTCAGCCAGTTTCTCTTTCATCTCATCGCTGTCTATGGAAAAAATAGCCTCCACGAGCGCTTCGTCTGCCTCGTTTCTCAAAGCTTCCTTGTTCGCTTTTTCGCCGAGAGCCAGCGCCAGCGCACCCAGAATTATAGATTTTCCGGCACCTGTCTCACCAGTCAGGATATTTAGACCACTTCCGAACTCTATTTCTTCACTTTCGATGAGCGCATAGTTTTTAATACGTAAACTTAGTAACACTTTGCCCCTTTTCTATTAGTCTTCTCTGAATTTCTCACTGATTCTCTCGAGAAAATTCAGCTTTGAAAATCTAATCATCTTAGTAGTATGTGTAGAACGATGAACCAGAAGTTCATCACCTTTCTTTAGGAGAACTCTCTTCTCCCCGTCGAAAGAGACATAAGCCTCTTCCTTTTCAAAATCATGTCTAGTATTTAAAACCACAGTAACTTCCACATCTTTGTCGAGCACGATAGGACGTGAGTTCAAAGTATGCGGATTTATAGGATTTAGCAGGATGACCTGAGTAGTAGGATCTACGATAGGACCATTTGCTGACAGGTTATAACCTGTAGAACCTGTAGGTGTAGACAAAATGATTCCATCACAATTATAAGTGTAGAGGAATTTGCCATCGATATATACCGACAGGCTGATGACATTGAGTCCCGGACCTTTTGAGATGACGACATCATTCACAGCACTTCTAAGTCTCTTCTCTCCTCCGAGATATCCCGAAAGCATCATACGCTCTTCGACTTCAAACTCATCACGAAGGAGTGCCTTGATACCACCCTTCATACTGTCAAAATCGAGATCACACAGATATCCCATATGTCCGAGATTGATTCCCACTATAGGAATCTTTAGACTCTTTGCGGATTTAGCCGCACTAACCAGTGTTCCATCACCACCGACGGAAATAACAGCCTCTGCCCCATCTGCTATTTCTGTCACATCATCATCTGAATCATCGACTATAGCGAGCTGGCAAACACCACCGCTTTCTCTGATTTCATCCTCTATCCGGCCCAGTAGACTTCTATCCACATTTGACCTAGCGTAAACCAAAAACTTTTTCATCCTATTTATCCAAAGCATCGTGAGCCTGATTTACAACCTCATCAATGCTAAATGGCTCCTCCATAGAAACGTTGTCACTTTTTCTAATATGTATCAAGAATTCGATGTTTCCTTCCGGTCCCTTTATAGGGGAATTATCCAGACCTAAAGCTTCGTATCCATTTGCCTTTACAAAGTCTACGATATTTCGGATGACTTCCTTCTGTACAGAAGCCTCACGAACTACTCCGTTCTTTCCAACCTTCTCTCGACCAGCTTCAAACTGAGGCTTGATGAGACAAACCATCTCTGCTCCGTCGCTCAGCAATTCTCTAACAGGTACGAGTATCTTTGTCAGAGAGATAAAGGATACGTCACATGAAGCAAACTCTATCGGTTCACCTATATCTTCAGGTGTGACATAGCGGATATTTGTTTTTTCCATGCAGACTACTCTAGGGTCTGTACGAAGTTTCCAGGCAAACTGACCATATCCTACGTCTACAGAGAATACTTTACTCGCGCCGTTTTGAAGCATACAGTCAGTAAAACCTCCTGTTGAAGCTCCGATATCCATACATACCTTTCCGTCCAAAGTAATCGGAAAAGTCTGCATAGCACGTTCGAGTTTGAATCCGCCTCGACTTACATATGGCATTTCTTTGCCTTTGTATTCGATTTCCACTTCACTGTCAAATTTAGTACCGGCCTTGTCTTCACGCTGACCGTTTACAAATACATTACCTTCCATGATGGCTATCTTTGCCTTCTCACGGGATGTAAACAGTCCTCTTTCTACCAGGAGTACATCTAATCTTTCTTTACTCATTTATAAAACCTAAATCTATTTATTGATAATCTGTTTGTATTTACGAACTATTCTATCGGCTACTGACACTTCATCCATGCCGAGTACCTTTAGTAGTTCATCTCTGCTTCCATGCTGAATGAATTCATTTGGAAGCGCTATATTTATGATATCACCATCATAATTAGACTGGTGCATAAATTCTGTTACATGCTCTCCGAAACCACCACTTAGAACATTTTCTTCCATGGTTACGATAAGTTTGTATTTCTTTGCATCTATCAGATAATGTCTATCTAGAGGCGCAGCAAATCTGGCATTTGTAAGAGTTGCATTTATACCACGCTCGAGAAGTATCTCTCGCGCTTTTTCAGCAGTCTTTACCATCGATCCAAAAGCATATATGAGAACTTCATCGCCCTCGTAGATTTCCTCTGATCTGCCATATTTAATCGGCTCTCTGAAATCTTCCAGCCCATCATACGCATCTCCCTTTGGATAGCGAATAGCTACCGGAGAATTCATGCTAAGTGCAAATTTCACCATATCTGAGAGTTCCCACTTATTCTTCGGTGCCATAATAGTCATATTCGGCATCGTAGACAGATACGAAATATCGAATACACCCTGATGTGTCACACCATCCTGTCCTACTATACCCGCTCTGTCGATTGCGAATACTACAGGCAGATTCTGAAGACACACATCGTGCATTATTTCATCATAAGCTCTCTGCAGGAAAGTCGAATAAACAGCAAACACCGGTTTCAATCCCTGTGTCGCCAGTCCAGCCGCAAATGTAACCGCATGTTCTTCGGCGATTCCCACATCTACAAATCTATCAGGATATGCGATATGGAATCTGCGCAGGCCGGTTCCACCTTCCATCGCAGCAGTTATAGCCACGACTTTTCTATCTCTGGCGCCCATTTTTTTCATAACAGTGGAAAAAATATCTGTGTAGCCAGGCTTAGTCCTCTTCTTTGGAATACCTGTTTCGAGGTCATAAGGCGAAGTTCCATGGAACCTGGAAGGATGATTCTCCGCCGGAGCGTAACCCTTTCCCTTCTTTGTAACCACGTGAACCATAACCGGTCCTTTGAATTTGAGAGCACGACGGATGACCTTTACCATGGCATCCACGTCATGCCCATCTACCGGTCCGAGATACATGATACCGATCTGCTCAAAAAGCATTCCCGGAATCACAAGCTGCTTCATACCGTTTTTAGTACGACGGATATGTGCTACTATTTTGTCTCCATAAACCGGAATTTTTTCCAGAGACTGTGTAATATCATCCTTTAAATCCATGTAACCACGGCTGGTTCTCAAATTTGCCAGCTGTATGCTCATACCACCTACATTTGGTGAAATAGACATGTTGTTATCATTCAGGATGATAGTGAAATTAGATTTCAGAAGTGCTGCATTGTTTAAGCCTTCCAAAGCCAGTCCACCTGTCAGAGATCCATCACCTATAACAGATACGACTTTATAATCGTCATCCGTTATCTGTCTGGCATACGCAAGTCCTAAACCTGCAGACAGAGAAGTCGACGCATGTCCGCAAGTCATCACATCACAATCACTCTCACCGGGATTTGTAAATCCAGACATTCCGCCATACTGACGGAGATGTTCAAAACCATCTTTACGACCTGTGAGAATCTTGTGAGTGTAACTCTGATGACTTACATCCCATATCAATTTATCTTTTGGAAAATCCATCACCATATGGAGAGCCATAGTAAGCTCTACACATCCCAAGTTTGAAGCCAGATGTCCACCGGTGACAGAAAGATGCTCTATGAGAAAATGTCTGATTTCCTTTGGAAGTCTGTTTAATTCTTCCTTTGACAGTTTCTTTATATCATTTGGAGCATTTATTTTATCTAGTACCATATTATCTTCCTCTAGCGTCCGAAGATTATCTAAACCAAAACTTAATTATGAGTTTCTGGCTGTAAGATAATAAAGCAACGCTGTCAAGAATTTATTCTGGTATGGCATTCCCTGAAGTATGCCTACGGCTTCTCCAGTCAATCTCCATACATCTTCTTTAGATTTTTCATATCCTTCAAAAGCTACATAAGTAACTTTATTATTTTTCTCATCAGAACCGGCATTCTTTCCCATAAGTTCAGGATCCCCCTCTACATCGAGGATATCATCTTCGATCTGGAAAGCTATACCGATATTATGGCCGATTTCTTCGACCTCTTTAACCTTCTCCTCATCAGCTCCGGCCAGGATAGCACCGATCATCATGGCAGCCTCGATAAGGCAGGCTGTTTTTTTCTCATAGAGGAAATTGATACGGTTATGAGAGATACCGTTCTGTTTCTCCTCTTCAATATCCACTACCTGTCCGCCGATCATACCGTAGATACCAGCTTTGTCAGCGAGAACCTTTAGAGAACGGATAACCTTTGAAGAATCCTCCTCTACATCGAAAGCCTTTAGGGCAGTCTCAAAAGCGTAATTCAGAAGTCCGTCTCCAGCCAGGATTCCCATAGCTTCTCCGAACTTCGCATGTGTAGTCGGATTTCCTCGACGGAGTAGATCATCATCCATAGCAGGGAGATCATCATGTACCAGTGAATATGTATGAATCATCTCAATAGCTGCCATAAATGGATACAGTGCCTCAGAATGTCCGCCAAAGAGCTTATATGTCTCTTCCATCAGGATAGGACGCAGCCTCTTTCCACCGGCCATCACGCTATAGTTCATAGCTTCCATGATGGTCTTCTGATAGCCTTCTTCTGCAGGCAAGTATTTAACGATGATTCTGTCTACATCATTTGCTTTATATTGCAGTTCTTTCTGGATATCCATCTTACACCCCTTAATTCTAAATCTCGTCAAATTCCTCTAATGTACCATCTTCAGTAACTTTAAGGACAGCTTTTTCCACTCTGTCTATCTTATCATTACAATCCTTTAGTAGAGCTGTGCCCTCCATAAAAAGCTTGAAAGAACTATCCAAAGAAGTATCACTTTCTTCCATCTTTGAAATGATTTCCTCTAACTTTTCAAAGGATTCTTCCAGTGTCATATCTTTGTTATCAGCCATTTAATCTTCCTTCTTCAAAACTATTTCACTAGTTTTAGCTACTACCGATCCATCTTCCATCGTCATCTTGAAATCTTCTCCAACAGTAAACTCAGAAGCCTTCATAATATGCTTTCCATCCATAGTTTCCGGATATCCATATCCACTTCGAAGCTTCTTCATAGGAGAAGCTGCATCGAGTCTGCCCGAATTTGAAATCAGCCTGCGTTTAGACTCTTCGAGTTTCAGCCTCATAAGATGCTCTAAATCTTCTCTGCGTGGAAGCAGCGCTCGCTTTCTGTTCAGATTGTTCTGTACACTGAAATTGAGTCTTTCAGATAGAGCCTTTACCTTCTCTTTATACTCCAAAAGTCTCCGTTCAGGGGACTTTGCTTCCATTCTTTTTTCATATAAAGCGGCCTTCGTTCTCATATTTTGAATCGAAAGATTCATGAGAGAACAGAGCCTGTCTCCATCAGTCTTCAATCTGTCTTCCAGATCAGAATGCAATGATACGGCCATCTCCGCTGCAGCACTAGGAGTAGATGCTCTTAGATCAGCTACGAAATCGGCTATCGTAAAATCCGTCTCATGTCCTACCGCTGATATAACAGGGGTATTAGAGGAAAAAATAGCATCCGCCACTTCTCTCTCATTAAACGCCCAGAGATCCTCTATCGAACCTCCGCCTCGTCCTACAATGAGTACATCCAAATCCATAGCATCCAGAGTTTCTATACCTCTAACTATAGAAGAAGCTGCACCCTCTCCCTGTACGAGAGCAGGATACAGTACCAGACTGATATAAGGATTTCTACGTTTAGAGATATGAATAATATCTCTGACAGCAGCACCTGTCGGCGCTGTAACTATTCCTATTTTTTTCACATAATGGGGAATGGGCTTCTTGTAGAGTTCATCAAACATGCCCATTTCCTCTAATTCGTTCTTCAGAGCAAGGAACTTTTGATAGAGATCACCTACTCCATCCGCTTCGATTTTATCGGCATAGATTTGATAGCGGCCGCTGGCTTCGTAGACTTGAATGCTGCCAGTGATTACGACCTTGTCGCCATCCTTCATTCGGAATTTAAGCCCGGTAGCGACTTTCGACTTGAACATAACTCCACCCAGCTGGCTTTTTTGGTCCTTTAGGGTGAAGTATATATGTCCTGAGCCGTGATATGTAAGATTCGAGATCTCGCCTTTTACCGCTACTCGATTCAATAAGGTATCTTCATCAATCAGCCCTTTAATATATCTGTTTATTTGTGAAACAGTAATAGGGTCTCTCAAATTATGCTTCCTTTGCTATCTTTGCAAGAATACCATTAACGAAAGATGCTGAAGTGTCAGAACCGAAGTCCTTTGCAAGCTCAACAGCTTCGTTTATAGCTACACCTGTTGGAAGTCCTTCGTATCTGATTTCATATACAGCGATTCTCAGAATAGTGAGGTCAACCTTTGCCATTCTGGAAGTCTTCCAGCCTTCAGAAATTCTATCGATTTCAGAATCAATCTCATCGATATGATCCAGAATATCTTTAGTCTTGTCATCAATATAAGCAGTATCTTCTTCTGAGAAAGGACCTGCATCTTCAAAATAATTTGAAAACTGCTCGTCCATCTCTCCCTTCTCATAGAAGTTCGCCTGGAACAGGCCTTTCATAATCTCCTCGCGGATCTCGTGTCTTGTCATGGTTCAATTTCTCCTGTAATTTCTACAGATTAGTGTTACTAAATTCGATTAAGCGTTCATATTCTTTGTATCTACAGAAGATACTTTTACATCTACGCTCTTTACTGTAATATCAGTCATGTTTTCTACAGATGTCTTTACCTTCTCCTGTACATGTTCTGTAACATTAAGAATAGAGTATCCGTATTTAACAGATACTATCATCTGGATAGAAATAGTAGCATCATCGTTTGTAACTACTCTGATAGCTCTAGCCACTTTGCTGGCACCAGCTCTAGGTAGTGTATTTGCAGTGATACCACCGTTTAAAGCGTTGATTCCTTCAGCCTCTAATGCAGCAAGTCCTGCAATTGATGCGATTACATTTTCTGTAACTTCTACGCCTTCTCTTATAGTAAAATTCTTATCTGCCATCTTAATTTCCTCGCTAATTATCATAAATTTACGATTTAATCCTAAGTTAGAATATAACACATTCCCCGGATTTCATCAACCGAGCTAATCTCGCGTAATTTCCCAAAAAGCTACAGCACTAGCTGCTGCCACATTAAGAGAATCTACACCTTCTGTCATAGGAATCATCACCGTATAGTCACAAGCATTAATAGTAGACTGTGATAATCCGTGACCTTCATTTCCGAGTACCAGGGCTAGTTTTTCCTTTCTCTTCAATACCGGATCTGCGATAGAAATCGAATCGTCATCCAGCGCGAGTGCTCCTACATAGAATCCATATTCTTTTAATTCTCTCACATAGGAGTCTTCACCCTCAGTAAAAGTCCATGGAATCAAAAATACATTTCCCATGCTGACCCTGATAGCTCTACGATACAGTGGATCTGCGCATCTAGGAGTCAGAAGCAGCGCATCTATATGAAGTGCTGCTGCCGACCTGAATATCGCTCCGACATTTGTAGGATTTGTAACTCCATCCAGGATAGCGATACGACGTACATCCTTTAGAACCTCAGTCAATGGCTTGTTTTCACGTCTCCTAAAGAGTGCCATAGCACCTCGAGTTATAGAAAAATCAGTGATTTCTTTGACCTGTTCCTCTGTCGCGATATATATAGGCAAATCTTCCATTTCATCGACTTTTGAAAAAATCCGTTTCAGTATTTCACCATCCATCGTCTCCAGATTATACTGTTCATCTGTCATAAGCATGGACTGAATCTCATATCCACTATCCAGTGCTCGTTCTATGACTTTAGGACTTTCCGCTATAAAGAGTCCGAGCTCCGGCTCATAATAGCGAAGCAGTACATTCTCTCTGCCTCTCGCATAGAGCTTGATCAGTTCTCCGTTTGTTTCATCTATCCTAACTAATTTCAAAATTAAAGTAACTCCTCTATTTCATCACAAATCTTTGTAACGCCTTCACCATCGATTAGTTTTCTGGCATTAGTTGCGATTTCTGTTCTCGTTTTTTCGTCCATGAGCAAACTACATAAACCGAGAGTCACATCTCTCACTACGCTTTCTTTATCTTCTATCGCATTTCCGACATAGAGAACAGCGTCATCGCGAGCAAAGGCTTTGCATTCTTTAGGCTGGTCCTCAGCGATGGCAAAACAGATCATCGCTGTTTCCATCGCAGCGAGCTCATTCATCGTCGTGCCGCCGGCTGTAATTGCTATAGGACATTTCTTCATAAGTTCTGCCATATTCTCCACTTTTTCGTGAAGATTTACATTTGGGCAGTTTCCATATTTATCAAAGATTTCATCTCGATCTTTGGACATGCTTCCCACTACAACTTCAAACTGAACTTCGGCGTCATCATCACCTGGAAGCATAACCAGGCCATCATCGCACATACGGTCGAGTATAGCAAGTTCCATTCCGAGATTATCTGTGTTTCCTGTTGTAATCAAAACCCTAGGTTCGTACGCTTTCGGATTTCTCTCAAAACCTATAAACTCCGGACGTAAGATGCTGTACTCAGCCCCGAGCAACTTCTTTACACCGGGATATGTCTCTTCGTAAAAAGCTTCATCGATATCAGTGCTATAGTTTACGAGCAGTGAAAGATTTCCTAGATTCTCCTTCTTACTTCCGAGGTAGCAAACCTTTGAGAACATAGACATGATATTTACATACGTCTTACTTACTGAGTAAGTATCTATCAAAAGTACCGGTTCCTTCGGTTCATCCGCTACTATCAGCAACATCTTTGAGGACTCGATCGTCATGTCTTTCCAATTGCCCATGAGATTGATCATATAAAGGCCCTGAGATTCTAAGTACTCACGTGGGCCATTGTCAGCGCATACGAAGATAACCATCTGCCCGCGCTTCTCCATTTCTTTCGCGATTGCGATGGTTCTCATCAAATGTCCTGAGCCGATATCAGAATTTGCATCTACACGTATGTAAACCATATCTTTTCTCCCCTATTTTTCCACACAGTCCCATGAAAGAGGTGTGGCATAAGCTAAGTCTCGAGTAGCTTTTTTTCCGATGATTTCATCTAAATACTTAGTGTGAAGGCCATTTCCCGGACGAACCGACCTCACATTCTCATATGTAAAAGTTTCTCCCGCCTTTATATCAGAGACAACATAAAGCGATCTCGCATGAGCTTTGTTTGTCTTCATGCGCTCGTTCGGCTCGAGTGTAGCCTGGCCCAGCGCTTTCTCTACGTTTCGAATATCTCGAATCATCTTCTCGAATTCTGCAGGCTCCATCGAGAAACCTGAGTCTGCTCCGCCATCTGCGCGTGACAGAGTGAGATGTTTCTCGATAACAGTCGCTCCGAGCGCAACTGCTGCCACATCCACTTCTGAACCCATCGAATGATCCGAAAGTCCGACTACTGTTCCGAATTTTTCTCTAAGTAGCGGCATCGTACGTAGATTTATATTCTCGAGATTCGAAGGGTACTCGGAGACGCATTTGAGCAGGACGACATCGTCATTTCCCGCTTTGTGACAAGTCTCAAGTGCTAACTTTATATCCTCTTCATCTGCAATACCTGTAGAAATGATAATAGGCTTTCCGGTTCTGGCACATCTCTCGATCAAACCGACATCCACAATCTCATAGGAAGCTATCTTGTATGCTGGTGCATCGAGGCTGTGAAGCAAATCGACCGCCGTCCAGTCAAAAGGTGAAGAGAAGATAGTTATCCCCACTTCCTTTGCATATTTAAACAAGTCCTCGTGCCATTCCCAAGGCATATAAGCCTCCTGATAAAGATCATAGAGGCTACGTCCTTCCCAGAGACTTCCTTTAACCGCCATAAACTCAGGTCTCTTCGAATTGAGCGTGATCGTATCCGGACGATATGACTGAAGCTTCACCGCGTCCGCTCCGATTTTCTTCGCAGTACGAATGATAGCCTTCGCTCTCTCAAAATCCTGAAGATGATTCGCAGACATCTCCGCGATAATATAGGTCGGATAGCCTTCTCCAATCTTTACACCATCGATTTCTACATAATCTTTCATACATTCACCAAATTATACTTTGTCAGTGTTTATCATTTCAAATAAGCCTGTACACATTTTTGTACAGCCTTGATAACATCTTCTACATCTTCATCTGTCATCGCCGGATACAGCGGAATACTCATACAATTACGATAAATACGCTCTGCATTCGGGCATTCGCCAACCTCATGTCCCAATCGTTTATAAACCGGAAACCAGTAAACCGGCACATAATGTACCTGACACTGAACGTTCTCAGCTGCCATCGCATCAAAGAACTCACGTCTCGTGCAACTGAGTTTCTCCGGATCCAACTGGATGATATACAGATGTCTCGTCGTATCCGACTCTGGAATCTCCTGTTGTACGATCAGCCCTTCCATTCCGGAAAAAACATCATTATAGTGATTTACGATTGCCTTTCTCCTGTTGGAGAACTGCTCTAATTTTTCTAACTGACTGATCAGTAGAGCCGCCTGAATATCAGTCAGACGATAGTTATATCCCACATCTATCATCTCATAATACCAAGGGCCTTCCGGAGCTTCTTCCATCAAAGCTTCATCATGAGTAATTCCATGAGTTCTGTATAACTTAAGTTTCTCAAAGTATTTGTCATCATTTGTAGTAACAGCTCCACCCTCGCCGGAAGTAACCGTCTTTACCGGATGGAAACTGAAACAGGTCATATCTGCCAGCGAGCCGATAGGTTTGCCATCGTATTTAGTTCCGATAGCATGTGCACTATCCTCGATAAAGATAAGTCCATACTCATCACAGATTTCACGAATTTCTCTATTTTCAACTGCCTGTCCAGTGAAATCTACTGCGACAATAGCCTTAGTTCTCGGGGTTATTTTTTTCCGAATAGACGCTGGATCTATGTTATAAGTTTCTGCTTTAACATCAGCGAACACTGGAGTTGCACCGCAGTACAGTGCACAGTTTGCAGACGCCGCAAAAGTAAGTGGAGTAGTAATAACTTCGTCGCCTTTTCCTACTCCCGCTGCCATCATCGCAATATGCAAAGCGGCCGTTCCATTGGAACAAGCCACCGCATACTTAACACCAGTAACCTGGCAAAGCTTCTCCTCAAGTCGCTCTATCGTAGGTCCACAAGTGAGATAATCTCCTCTCAGGACCTCTTCAACCGCCTCGATGTCAGCTTCGTCAATCCACTGATGTCCATAATATAATTTTTTCTCTCTGACAGGTTTTCCACCATATAGAGCCAAGTCTGATTTAGCCATTTCAATCTCCCCTTAGTATCTGTCGAGATCTGTCTTCAGTTTCTCTCTAAGTTCTGCAACTGTAAGGAAGTGTTTGTTTGTTCCTGAAGAATAAGCGAATCCTCTCTCTACCAGCTTTCCGCCTGGAATGATATCTTCGCTGTCCCACCAGTCGTAATGAGGATAGATGATGTAATGCTCATCATACTCATAGGTTCTCATAGAATCTTCAGCTGTAATCATAATCTCATGAAGCTTCTCGCCCTCGCGGATTCCGACTTCCTTTAATTCACAGTCTTCCTTCATAGCTTTCGCGAGATCAGTAATCTTGAATGATGGAATCTTTGAAATAAAAGTCTCACCACCTCTGGATTCAGCGAGCGCTTTGATAACGAGCTCAACACCCTGATCGAGGCTGATCCAGAAACGTGTCATCTCAAAATCAGTTATAGGCAGTTCTGTCTCGCCCTTGTCTATAAGCTGCTGGAAGAATGGGATTACAGAGCCACGGCTGCCTGCAACATTTCCGTAGCGAACTACAGAGAACCGGGTCTTTTTTCCACCTGAATATGCATTCGCTGCTGTAAAAAGTTTGTCTGAAACCAGCTTTGTGCCTCCATAGAGGTTAATCGGGTTTACAGCTTTATCTGTTGAAAGCGCAACTACTTTTTCGACACCGGCATCCAAAGATGCGTTGATGACGTTCATCGCACCGTTTACATTTGTCTTTATAGCTTCGTTGGGGTTATATTCACATGCAGGAACCTGCTTTAGAGCTGCGGCATGGATGACATAATCAACACCATTCATCGCCCTTCTAAGTCTGTCTTCATCTCTGACATCGCCGATAAAGAAACGAAGGACATCTTTATACTCTTTAAAGCGATTTGACATATTGAACTGTTTGAACTCATCTCTAGAATAGATAATGATCTTCTTTGGTTTATAGTTCTTTAGAACAGTCTCCACGAAGTGATTTCCGAATGAGCCTGTTCCACCTGTAATCAAAATAGTTTTTCCGTTAAGCATATTTTTCCTCCTCCAATATATATCGGCAAGTCAAAACAGATTAGTTATCACTTTAATTTCATTCCCTTAAAATACCAAAAACTTTTCCCTTTGTTTTTGTCTCTCTTTAGAGTATACACAACTTTAAGGTTTTTCTGTGGCATTTTTTCAATCTTTGTATTTAAATCGTTAAATATCAGCGTTATTTCATGTTCTCTCAGGCTCGCTCTCATAGCATCTTTGCCCGTTGCATCGATAGAATCCATGAGTGCATCATTGTTTGCAGACACATAACCTTCGAGTTCTGAATTCGCTTCATCGACAGTTCCTAAAACATCTATTCCATTTATCGGACCGATGCCTCGATATACCACCTTCACTGTCACTTCATTATCTGCGACTTCGATTGATTCAGCATCCACTCTATAGCCTCGACAAATCCTCTCTTTCAGATTTGTCTCTAAATCTATAAAAGCCTGCTTCTCTACATCCGTCATTTCTTCCATCTTTATACCCAACCCCTTTAACAAGGTATCGGTCAGAGTCTGTGCCTCAAAATTCAACAATTTCGTGTAAACCGCGTCATTAAGCACCAGACGGCTGGTTATATCTTTTTTCCCAACCTCTGAATACTTCTCTGCCTTCTGGGAAAAAGTCTGCTTACTGATTTCCCTTGACAGCTTCTCGCATTCCTTTACTGCTTCCTTCTTCAACCTCTCACTCTTCCTGTAATTTGAAAAGCCGATGAGGCCGAGGATGAAGCACAAAACTATTAATATCGTTATAACTATTCTAATCTTTTCCTGCTTAGTCATTTAGATTCCTCTACATGCCAATCGATGATTTAACAAAATTTGCATAAGCAGCTCTTCCGGCTCCATTTAGATGGATTCCATCGCTAAAGAACCATTCTCCATGTCCACTCGAGTAAGCATCCCAATCTAGAACATGTACATTTGGTCTCTGCGATGCCGCTTCATAAATATTTGCATTGACCTGTCCACCCCAGCTGACACCATGAGCTGTAAGCCAGTAAATCGTCGAGTCTGGTCCGATTGAATCGATTACATTCAAATAACTCGACACACTTCCTGCTCCGTTAGTACCGAGATGTACGATTACAACTGACCCGAGTAAGCCACTGCTTCTCATTCCATTTATAACACCAGCGCCCTGAGAGACCTGACGTCCTACCTTTGCATCGACATAGATTCCCGGCATACGTCCCATCATCTCCTGCGCTGCACCTAGCATTACAGAATCGCCGAGTGCACATACTCCGCTCACACTAGATGAACCCGCATCGGGAAGTTCTGCCTGTACTTTCTGAATCTCTGCCTGAGCATTCTTTGCTCTTTCGAGTGCCGCCTGTTTCTCAGCTTCTTCCTGCGCTCTCTGTTCCGCTCTAATGCCAGCATTTTTCTCAACTATCTCTGTCTGAAGTTCTACATGTGCATTTACTTTCGATAAACTCTTCTCAAGTTTCAGCGTAAACTTCTGCTGCTGATTCAGAATCTCAGAGTTTTCTTCCATAAGCGCCTGCATTTCTTTCATGTCATCTGTACCACCGAGTGATTTTGCATACAATGTCTGTGCACTTGATACAATCAGCACTGACGCCAGGAGCAATGTAGGCACTAGGGACCTGCTCACAACCCTGCGTAAATTTGGAGTGTCCTCATTTACCAGGATATTTAAATCTCTATGTTTAGACATAATCTTCGCCGACAGCACATGTACGATTGCGGTAGCAATCACCATAGAGGCAATCGTGATTATAAGGTATTTTTTTCCACGAGTTCCATGTAATAGTTTCTCTGCAAACCAAATACATGGATACATCACGAGATAGATTTCATAGGAATACTTTCCTATTAACCTGAGCGGAAGGAAGTCCCACCAGCGCGCGATGCCTTTCTGATCAAATAAAATAGAAATCAGAATCAGTCCATAAAGCAAGGTAGAAAGCTGCATTCCTCCGCGATATGTCTCTTTCATGCCACCATCCAATATGAATATCAGTTTAATTAGACATGTACATGAAAGAACCGTAACAACAATTACCGATGCGGTCTTCTTCCAGTTTCTGACTCCTAAATTTACTTTGAGCTCTCTCACTCTCTCATTCTCTGATTTCAAAATCAAGAAATAAACCTGACAAAGTAAGATACCTAGCAACAATGCATAAATTCTGGTATCAAATCCGTAGTAGATTCTAGATGGATCTTTCTTTGGCGCATACAAATAAGCCATTTCTAAAAAAGATGCCAGAATCAACACTATTTCGGCAACCATAACGTGTTTTTGTTTTATTTTTTCAATAATGATTGAATAAATCGGCCAAACGAAATAAAACTGGATAGTCAGGCCTATATACCAAAGATGCGTAAAAGGTGATGAATTCAACATTCGTGTAAAATACGACGCATTCGTGTTTATCTGATAATAATTATTCATCCCACCGAGAACACTGATGATTTCCTGGAATGTTTCGTTTCGATAGTTATGGACGAAGAATAGGAGCACTATCAAGCCTAGCGACAAAGTCACGATAAGTGCAGGATAAAGTCGTCTGATTTTCTTTAAATAATATGATATCGGGGATATTAGAGTCTTTGTAGACTCATTCTCGATTGCCTTCTGTCTGGCGCCTACTGCAAAGCGTTTCTCTTTCATTCCGTATTCCATCAGGAATCCCATTATGAGGAAGAAACCGTTTACACCTATAAAGCCGCCTGGAAAGACCTCCGGCAACAAATGATACATTACTATAGATATTATCAAAAAGGCCCTTAACCCATCGAGACCTTTTATTCTTTCATTCATAAAATAATTCTCCCTTTATCTATATAGGGATATTATAGCATAAAGGATGGGAGCTTGATACAAGCGTTGTAATTTATAGTTTTGCTTTTATTAGCACCGATCAGCGGAAGCTTGTTGTGAGCGTTGTAATTTATAATTTTGCTTATATCAGCACCGATCAGCGGTTTGAAACATTGTTTTTGTTTCTAGAAACGAAACAAAAACGATGTTTCACCGGCTCGGCGCTATTAATATGCATAAATCTTCAAAATTAAACGCTCGCAAGCTCGCTACTGGGACTGCGAGAACTTTAATTTAATAGTTTTATAGGTAATTTCCAAATTTCTATCCATTTCACTATACTAAAGTACCTAAATCAAGCTTGTCAGCTCCGCAATGTATAGGGAATTCCTCCATATCAAACTCTTTCCCTATACCAAATCACAAATTTCAAGCAAGTCAGCTCCGCGGTGTATAGGGAATTCCTCTATATCAAGCTATTTCCCTATACCAGGCTTTCCTAGAAGCAAGTGCGGCTATCGCCGCAAGAATGGCTTTTCTGTGTTTCTCTCCAAATCACCCTAGAAACACAGACTTTTCAGCCCCAAATTGCTTGCTCCATGTCTAAAGTCTGTGTTTCACTTCTTGCTTTTCAAAAAGCACAGACATTCTGTAATACTCCGTGCGTCCACCACATATATTCTCTGTGTATTCTTACCTTTATCTTCAAAAACGCAGAACTTCACAGATTACAAAGTCTACTACAAGCCCGAAGCTCTGTGTTTTAAGCAGTATCTCGCATAGAACACAGAAACTACGTAGACAAGGCTGCCCGGCCTTCCTTAAAACTCTGTGTTTCTAAATGATTTCATAAGAAAACACAGACTAGCTCTTTCCCCAGTCCAGAATCAAAAAGCAAGTGCGGCTGCGCCGCAGGGGTATCCTATTATGTTTGCTTGATAACAGCTTTTCATCAAAGAAGCAGCCAAGCAAACATATATCAATATCCTGCGCTCTCGCACCAATCCCACTCTGTGAGCGAAGCGAACACTCGATTAATACCTAAAGCATAAAGCAAGTCAAAAGAATTAGTGTGAATCTCAACTTTTCCTGAATTACACACCAACCTCAATTTTAGGCACTAGTGTGAAACTACTACTTCCGTTAATCTCACACCACCAATGAGCTTGAAGTAATGGTGTGAATCCATGCATTTCCTCAATTTCACACCACGCCTCAAAAAAGTCACTGGTGTGAGATTAACTATTTCTTACTTTTCACACCAAATAAAATCTTGAAATGATGGTGTGATACCTAGCAGTTCCTCTATTTCACACCATACCTCATTTCAAGTGCGGCTGCGCCGCAGATAATTCCTAGAAGTAAGACTGATTCATATCCACTCTTCCATTAATACCAGGAATAGTACCATCACTACTATACTGCCAGATATCACATTTTCCGTTGTAAATATATCTACCACCAGAAAGAGTTGTATTATATCTTGCTATCCATACTGAGTACTGTGTAAGTTCATTATTATTAAGTTTGTTCAACCACCAACTCATACTTGAATAAACACCAGCTCTATAACCTGATGCCTGAACTGTTCTACAGAAAGCATGGCAAATAGCTGTTCTCTCAGCATTTGAAAGTCCAGCCTGACTAGCATCTTCTATATCAAAATAGATAGGAAGTGAACATCCGCCCTGCTCATTTGCAAGCTGTACAGCCAAAGAAGCTTCTTCTACTGCCTGAGCTTCATTTGTCGCTTTTGAATAGAAGTATATTCCTACTCTTACTCCATTAGCTTTTGCCTGCTGCATATTTCTAGCGTAATAAGGATCGATACCAAGACCACCGCCTGATCCTCTATATCCACATCTGATAATCGCAAAAGAAATAGCAGTTCTAGCCTGAGACCAGTTGATACTTCCCTGCCACTTACTTACATCGATACCTGTTCCGCTAACCAACAGCACTCCATCGCTTCCAAAGTTGTACTTAGCGCCATTGATAACCTGTGGACCAGTTACCTTGTTACCGTTCTTATCAAAATAATATGTAGCTCCATTGATTGTCTGGAAACCGTAATACTTAAGTCCATCTTTTACATATCCACTTCCATTGAACTCGCCAACAGTCATTTTTTTGTTGTGAGATGGATTAGTATAAACTGCTTCGTTTCCTTTTTTCACATGATTGCCTGAACCACCAACACTGATATTGTTATATGTCGCGTTGCCCTTGTTTGTGTGAATTACGATGGTTGCTTCGATGTCAGATGATGTTGTTCCTGAATTAGCAGAAACTCGGATTCTTCCGCCACCATAAGTCGCAGTAACTCCCGCTGTCTGGGAGCTTACTGAGGTGATTTCGCAATCATTTGCGCTAGCATCGAACTCAGCAGTGTTTCCAGCTGCGTAGTTTGTCGCATAAATCTTTACAGAAGCAGGAACCACGACTGATGGTCCTGAAACTGTCTTGTTTTCGCTCAAATCCGCCGGGTTTGATGGTTCTGTCGCCCATCTGATCGGATTGAAAGTCACATAGCTAGTTGATGCAGCAAGCTTTTTCTTTGAAAAAAGATGCTTCACACTAAATAGCCTTAAACCAAATCTACGTCCCGAAGTAGAACCACCTGAAACAGCAAGCTGAATCTTCTCGTTTGAAACAGATGACTTAACTCCATCGATAGGCTTGTTATCATACTTGACTTCTGTTCTGGAATTTACAAATTCAACCGTATTATTAAGTGGAGCTTCACGCTGAATATTGTGATGCTGTGTATCAGCTACATTCTTCTTTACTTTTTTTCTAATATCACTAACAGGCTTATACTCAAGCTTATCCTTAACAGTGACTTTTACAGAATACTGGTCTGCATCAAATTCCTTCTCGGGAATCATACATGCCTGATAATCACCAGAATCAATCTTGTCGATGTGAATCATTCCATCGCTATCTTCATCTGTATAAGTCTCACCCTTGCTTTCTGCAAGTGTGTTTGCAAAGTCCGCGATATCCGCCTGCTTTTCGAGAATCAAAGCTTCCTTTACTGTAACAGGCTTCTTTGTTACAGCGCTGATTTCCAAATCCTCTTTCTTATCATCTGACTTCTTATCATCTGATTTCTTATCATCAGCTTTTTTCTCGTCAGCCTTTGCATTCTCGGACTTAGCCTCTTCTGACTTGGATTCTTCCTGAACTCCAAGCTGTTCCTTAACAGCTTTCTTTACTTCCTTCAAAGCTTCCTCTGTTCCAAGTTTGTCAGAAACACCGAGTTCTTCGGCTTTTGCCAGATAAGCCTTGTCCATATTGATAGCATTGTCTTTGTTTTTAATCTTCTCTGCATCATCTTTTTTAACAAGCTTCACCTTAAAAGATGTACCTGTCACCTTTTCGTCAGAGCCTGTGCTCTTTGTGATGTAGAGTGTCAGATCCTTCTCAATAGAATCTCCAGAAAGAGCGCAAGAAGCATAAGTCGGTATTTCAACCTGACCTTTTTTGTTCTTTACGATCTTCTTTACAGCCACCTTTGGCTGTTCTGCAGCTGGTTGATTCGCGTTTCTATAAGCGATTACGCCACCTGCAACCCCACCTGCCAGCACGACGGCACTAGTTACGGAGACGATAATAGTCTTCTTAAGTGACCAGTCAGCTAGAGATGCGGTCAGTTTGGTCTTAGATGATTTGAAAAAATCACCCGCATTTCTCATTAGCTTCATATTTCCTCCAATCAAAACAAGATTTATTTTAGCACCTGAGGACCTCACTATCAATTAGTTTATGCCTATTTCTCCACATTATTTGGAAACTTTAATCTCAATTAAAAACTTACAAATAGGGTTTGACTTTTACCCCCGGGGGGTATATTATGCAGATAGTCACTATACCCCTACAGGGTATTTTTCCAAAAAAACATCCCATACGGAACACTTTCAGGAGGATATTATGTCAGAGAAAAAATGCGAACACTGCAGTGTTCACGAAACAACAGAGCGCGATGCTGCTACAAAGAAAGCCATGCTCACTCGTTTGAAAAAAATCGAGGGCCAGATTCGAGGTCTGCAACGAATGGTTGAATCAGACGCCTATTGCCCTGATATCCTGATTCAGGTTTCCGCGGCAACCAGTGCGCTGAACTCATTTAACAAGATTTTAATGGAGAACCACCTCAAAGGCTGCGTAACTCGCGATATTCAGGAGGGAAATCTCGAAACTATCGACGAGCTTACGCACGTTCTCCAGAAACTTATGAAATAGATTGGAGAGAAATATGCAGAAATTCAACGTCACCGGAATGTCCTGTTCCGCCTGCCAGCTCCATGTCGAGAAGGCCGTACAGAACGTTCCCGGTGTAAAAAATGTAAATGTAAGCTTGCTTACAAACTCTATGACTGTCGAAGGCGACGTATCCGATAAAGAGATTATCAAAGCTGTAAAAAAAGCCGGATATGGCGCAAAAAAGGCCAAAGAGCCAAAAACCGACGCTAAGTCGAATGCGAATTCTGATGAACGAGATTCACTCATCGACACTGAAACACCAAAACTTTTCAAACGACTAGTCAAGTCAGTTATCGTACTTCTCGTTCTCATGTATTTTTCCATGGGCCACATGATGCTGCACTTCCCTGTTCCATCTAGCATAGAGAATCCGATCAGTCTGAGTATCATCCAAATGCTTCTGACTCTCGTCGTTCTCGCGATAAATCGTTCATTCTTCATAAACGGCTTCCGCGGGATATTAAATTGCATGACAAACATGGATACCCTCGTCGCACTGGGTTCTTCTGCGGCTTTTCTATACAGCCTCGTTTCTCTCTTCGTAATCATAAATATGGTTTATGAAGGCAGAATTGATGCCGCACATTCTTTTTTCATGAAACACATCTACTTCGAATCAGCGGCGATGATTCCGACACTGATCACGATTGGAAAGACTCTTGAGGCCCACTCAAAAGGTCGAACAACCGATGCGCTACGAGGCCTCCTCGAACTTTCACCAAAGAATGCGCAGGTGCTGCGCGGCGAAACAGAAATCACGATTCCAGTTTCCGAAATCATAATCGGCGACATCGTAATCGTCCGGCCAGGCGAAAAAGTTCCAGTCGACGGTCTAATCATCGAAGGTGAAACCAGCATAAACGAATCTTCTCTGACAGGAGAAAGCCTCCCTGTTTCGAAAAAAACAGGCGATGAAGTAAACGCTGCCACAGTGAACACCTATGGTTTCATCAAAGTGGAAGTAAGTCGCGTCGGAGCTGACACAACCATTTCAAAGATTATCGAGATGGTTAGCACAGCATCTTCGCAGAAAGCTCCGATTGCACGAATCGCCGATCGAATCGCTGGGGTATTTGTTCCTGCAGTCATCCTGATTTCAATCCTGACTTTTGTAGGCTGGATGCTAGTCGGAGTTGATTTCTCACTCGCTTTCCAGAGAGCTGTTTCAGTGCTGGTAATCTCCTGCCCATGCGCATTAGGGCTCGCCACTCCAGTTGCTATCATGGTTGGAAATGGAAATGCTGCCAAACACGGAATTCTATTCAAAACCGCAGAAAGCCTCGAATCCGCAGGAAAAGTTAAAACTATCGTTTTCGACAAAACCGGAACTTTGACTCGCGGAATTCCAGAAGTTACAGACATTTATCCTTATGAAACCGGGGACGATGAGTTGCTTAAAATCGCTTACTCACTTGAAATCAAGAGTGAACATCCACTGGGAACAGCAATTACAAAATATTGTGAGTCTAAAGGCTTCAAAGCTATTGACACAACGAACTTTGAGATCAAACCGGGTTTCGGCTTGACTGCAGAGATTAACGGAGAAACAGTTTTAGGTGGAAGCCTAGCATTCATGAACAAGGAATCACTCGTACTTCCTAAAGAATTGTTGGATAAGGCAGAAGAATATGCAAGCGCCGGTCAAACTCCACTTCTTTTTTCAAAAGGAGAAAAAGCTCTCGGCATCATCGCTGTCTCCGACGAGATTCGTCCTGAGAGCATCGAGACGATTTCTAATTTGAAAAAAGCAGGTTTAAACGTAGTTATGCTTTCCGGCGACAACGAGCGAACAGCGAAACATATTGCGTCACGACTCGGCATCAATAATGTTATTTCAAATGTGCTACCTAACGAGAAATCAGATGTTATCGAGAAATTAAAAGCTGACGGACCAGTCGCTATGGTCGGCGATGGCATCAACGATGCACCTGCTTTGACATCTGCGAACATAGGTATCGCTATGGGAAATGGTTCAGATATTGCTATTGATTCGGGTGATATAGTGCTCGAGAGACCAAACATCAAAAATGTCTACTACGCGATAATGCTTAGTCGGGCTACACTTAGAAATATCAAAGAGAATTTGTTCTGGGCTTTCTTCTACAATATTATTTGTATTCCGCTTGCGATGGGTGTGTACCAGGCACTCTTTCATCTAGGATTTGAAATGAAGCCTGCAGTAGGTGCGCTAGCGATGAGTATCTCATCAGTAACGGTTTGCTTGAATGCGCTGAGATTAAACAAGGCTTGATGCGAGCGTTGTAATTTATAAGTTTGCAATAAACAGCGCCTGTCAGCGGTTTGAAACATAGTTTTTGTTTCTAGAAACGAAACAAAAACCATGTTTCACCGGCTCGGCGCTATTTCTATGCAATCAATTCAAAATTAAACGCTCGCAAGCTCGCTACTAGGACTGCGAGAACCATAATTTAATGGTTTTATAGGTAATTTCCAATTTTCTAAGCCTTTCCCTATACCAAAATACCTAAATCAAGCTTGTTAGCTCCGCGGTGTATTGGGAATTCTTCTATATCAAGCTATTTCCCTATACCAAAGTATCTAAATCAAGCTTGTTAGCTCCGCGGTGTATTGGGAATTCCTTTATATCAATCTGTTTCCCTATACCTAAGTACCCAAATCAAGTTTGTCAGCTCCGCTTTGTATTAGGAATTCCTTTATATCAAGCTGTTTCCCTATACCTAAGCTCCCAAATCAAGCTAGTTAGCTCCGCTTTGTATTGGGAATTCCTCTATATCAAGCTATTTCCCTATACCTAAGCTCCCAATTCTAGCTTGTCAGCTCCGCGGTGTATTGGGAATTCCTTTATATCAAACTGTTTCCCTATACCAAAGCTCCCAATTCTAGCTAGTCGGCTCCGCTGTGTATTGGGAATTCCTTTATATCAAGCTATTTCCCTATACCAAAGTGACAAAAAGCAAGTGCGCTGCGCCGCAAGAATGGCTTTTCTGTGTTTTAAAGCATAAATAATCAAAAACACAGAGTTTTAAAGCTCGTAAGTCCTGATCCAACTCCTAAAGTCTGTGTTTTATTTCATATTCTCTAGAAAACACAGACTTTCTGTAATACTCCAGATAGCCACCACATGTATTCTCTGTGTATTCTTACATTTATCTTCAAAAACACAGAACATCACAGATTACAAAGTCGACTACAAGCTCAAAACTCTGTGTTTTAAGCAGTATCTCGCATAAAACACAGAAACTACGTAGCTAAGGCTGCCCAGACTTCCTTAAAACTCTGTGTTTCTTCAAGATTTCATAAGAAAACACAGACCTACTCTCCCCCAGTCCCTAATCACAAAGCAAGTGCGGCTGTCGCCGCAAAGGTATCTTATTATGTTTGCTTGATAACAAGCTTTCATCAAAAAAGCAGCCAAGCAAACATATATCAGTATCCTGTGCTCTCGCACCAATCTAGTGCGGCTGCGCCGCAAAGCTATCTCTACTCGTTCGCCATTTTCTTTTTAGCCATACAAATAAACCAAGTCTCAACGCCGCACATCACTGCGCATGCCGCTACAGCAATCACCCATTCTTGTAGTAAATCCTTGCTTATTGAATTAGCCATACACAAAGCCACAAACGCAGCAAACTGAAGAACTCTCATTCCAAAATGCTTCAAAAATGAAATCTTGTAGATTCCATCAAAGTACACATCTTTTCCCAAAATCTTCTCAGTGCTCCAAACATACTTAATGAGTATAAGAACACTAATCAAAACTAGAGAATATACCCAATGAGAGTTATAAGATAACGTGTTAAACTCGATAAACAACATCAACGCGCTAAATGCTAACGCTCTTCCCACCAACATCGCCTTGTTCTTTGTGCTCATAATTACGCCCCCTTAATCTAAAACATCATTTGATTCCTTCCATCGCCATTAATAGCAATTTCTGCAAATCCTCCCTCTGACGATCAGTTACTTCGACTCCTTCGGAAAAAGCTGATCCTTTTGTCCCTTTGTATGTCACAACAGTTTCAGCCAGTTTATTTGAATCTGGTAAAACCACGTGATCTGAAGATGCCGCTTTATATCCACGTGCATAATTCAAGAGCACCCTCGGTATATGATTCTGAGTCTCCTTATATGGAGGAATACCATCATATTTCTTTACAGCTCCGCCTCCTGCACTATACGCAGCGAGAGCGAGAGAAACATTTCCATTATAGGCAGAAAGTTCCCGGCTCAAAAGCTTCGCTCCTCCCATAATATTCTCTCTGGCATCGTAGGAATTTGTAACGCCAAGTCCCTCTGCAGTCTTTGGCATAAGCTGCATTACACCTACAGCACCGGCAGAACTAACAGCATCCGTTCTAAAGTTTGATTCCTGTTTCGCCATAGCGATCAGGATTCCAACATCTACATTATATTTAGCTGCTGCCTCTTCAAATATCGGCAACAGTTCATCCGGAACTTCTATAGGTTTGAGAGAATTCACCAGACCATTTACTGATGAGTCAGAAAGACCAGCACTCTTTGCAACACCAGCCAAAGCACCTGCCCCACCCGTCTTCTCACTCGAAGATTCGGAAGCACTAGCTGAAGCTTCTTTGGCTTTTGCCTCCAGGGCCTGCTGAAACTCTGCTTTTCTCTCGGCCTGAGTCATAGCGCCATTTCTCTCTATAACGTCTCGATACACTTTCGTCGGACGATTTGAATTCACAATAGTAATTACCAAATTACTTCCTCCAAATATATCCATTCACTACATTTAGTATACTTTAAATTTCATTTTTTTCAATCTGAAAACAAAAATCATATTGACAGAGCAACCTCATTGTAATATCATAATCAAGTCGGTTACAAAGACTCTGCTGCTATGGCTCAGTCGGTAGAGCGTCACCTTGGTAAGGTGGAGGTCACGGGTTCGATTCCCGTTAGCAGCTCTATATATAACACTACATATGGGGACGTAGCTCAGTTGGGAGAGCACCTGCCTTGCAAGCAGGGGGTCGAGGGTTCGAATCCCTTCGTCTCCACGAAAAAAGGACTTCGAGATTTTCGAAGTCCTTTTCTATTACCATTTTCATCAATCCAGATATTTATCTGAAGCGAAATTCCATTTCAAATCCTGTTTTTCTTCGTCCGATAATCCTGAGAATACCAACGTATTTACTACTGCCGCCAGTTCCGATGGAAGCACTGCCGCTACACCCTGTCCTACTTCTCTGGAAAGGGTTGTCACCTCATCCATATCTGAGAACTGATGTAATACAACATATGTATTTCCTTCTGTTCTGGCGATGACTGAATCCACTCCGGAAATATCTATCAACAGCTTCAACAATCTCTCATCTATTGGATTATAACCCTCTGGACCTTTTTTCTTCACAAAATCAGCATAACCGTCGATTTCAATCATCAACATGATAAAGTCATGTTCAAATCTTTCATATTCACGGATATAGAGTCCCAATATATCTCCATATTCCTGAGCATTAAGTACCGCTACATCTTCGACCTTTCTGGAACGATTCTCCATCTTAAACTTCGGCAGAATATCGATTAGATCAGTAACATCCATAAAGCATCCCACTAAGCCTTCAATCTCACCATTTACATAAAGAGGGCGCTTAAATGCGATAATCGTTCTGTTATCACCTTTTCTAAGGCAGTTACCCACTTTACCGTTTATAGATATTCCAAATCGGATTACATCCTCTTCATCGTTCTTAAATGCATTCGGATTAATATGCCAGCCCACTTCTTCATCCGTAAGTCCGGCGATTTCTGCAAAGGACCTAAATCCATAGTAATCCAGGAAGTATTTATTTGCTCCTACGAATCTACGCTCCTTGTTCTTCCAGAAGATACCTACATCGAGCAAATCCAATGTTCTCTTTATCGAAGGATCGCCAAAGAGCATCTTCTTTGCGATTTCTTCCATCACATCCTTTGTATCATGTGCAGAAGCCTCGGTATTCTCCTCTAGAATATATTTCTGCAAAGTGAGATCCATACCCTCAGGAAGTTCATATTTATCCACGTCTCGACAACCCGAGAAAATATACCACTTATCCAGATACTCAAATGGTACTGCGCTATAAATCATCCATTTATATTTATCATTCTTTCTGGTTCTAAACGCATTCGTCTCAAACCCATCTTCTGAATGATGCATCTCTCTCATATGCTTCTCAGAATAGAATTCGATAAATCTCGACTGATCCTCCGGCGCTATAAACGTCGATGCAAAAAGTCTGACTCCATCGCCAATCTCCATCTCTTCTCTCTTTAAGCTATATTCCGAATCACCGTTATAGAGCAAAAGCACAGAATCATCTTCTATGTCAAAGACATGTGCAAACTGATATAGCATAAAGACATTTCGAATAGCTGCCTGCTTCAGAGAAACTGTTTTTACGCCTCTTCCTGTCTGGAGATTCTCCATTCTCATAACCAGAGAGAAAGCATTTCCATCTTTAATCCTGCTGATATAGTCAAACTCGATCATACCAAACTGTCCATTCAGTACGAAGTCCAACTCCTGTACGTCTGACGAATCGCAGGCCCTAAGAGCTGCTTCATGAAAATGTTTTGAAAAAATACTATCGCTGTTTGCCCATTTTTCAAACTGGAATCTCGCGCCCTCATCGCCTTTAAAGAAATTCCTGAAAGACTGATTATCCTGCAGAACTCTCGCATATCCATTTCTAAACTCCAGAAGAGCCATCGGCTGATGACGTATTCCATGTTTATTAATATTAAATGGCGGATCTAATACACTTATGAGACCTGTTTCCTGCTCATATTCACGAGTTTCTTTTTTCTCATACTCAAATGACAAATCTATAATCTGCTCAAAAGGAATAGGTCTGGAAAAATAATATCCCTGTGCTTTCTCACATCCTAAATCAGCCAATAGACGCAGTCTCTCCTCCGTCTCAGTACCTTCGCAGACAGTTTCCATTCCGAGACGTTTTGCCATACGGATGATACTGTAGAGAATAGTTTTTGTCTTCTCAGAAGCACCTTCATCCTCAATTTCTTTTAAGAATCTCATATCAATCTTTAAAACATCAAAATGATAATTCTTTAAAACATTAAATGAAGAGAATCCGGTTCCGAAATCGTCCATCCAGAGATTGTAACCACTTTCATTAAATTTCTTTAATTCATTTCGTAGTCTTTTTTCATTATGACCGAGTATAGATTCAGTGATTTCAATATCGATTAGTTCTTTTGAAATATTATATTTCTCCAGTATCTCCTCGATGTATTCAAAGATCATACACTGTTCTCTGTCGAAATCCTGGCGTGACAAATTTACAGAAATAGGTACAGTTTCCATTCCCATTTCACGCATCTTGTTCAAGTCTTTTGCGACCTGCTCGATTACGAACATATCAATTTTGTATATCTGATTGGAGTTTTCAAGCACCGGCACGAATTTATTAGGCTGCATCATGCCATATACCGGATCATCCCAGCGGATCAAAGCTTCAAAATCACAGATTTCTCCACTTCGGATTCGTACGATTGGCTGATAATAGACCTTGAGCCAACCTTCCTCTATTGCCATGTCAACATGATCCAGGACATAACGTTTATTATTAAGTGCCTGCTTTAAAGAATTGTCATAGAATCGATAAGTCTTATCAAATCGATCCTTTATAGAAATACAAGCCAGTCGAGCGCAATCTATCGCCTCCATGATATCGTCATCCAGACGCATCTCATATATACCAGCTTTAATTTCCATGCTTTTTCCACCATAAGTCTTCACATCATTATGAATCTTCATGATGTCGCGATCCAACGTCGGATTCGTCGTCACAACCACAAAATGGTCCCCGGCAAATCTAGCGCACACGCTGTTCTTAAAGGTTAGGTTCAAGCTGTCAGCTATATCGCACAACAGCTTGTCACCACCTGTTAAATCATAGGTTTGATTATATAACGCAAACTCACTGACATTGAAAAAAATGACCTCAACAATATTGTCCGGATCAAATTTATCCAGGACTTTACGCATAATATGACGAAGCCCACTGACACTATATAGACCAGTAAGCGGATCTCTATAATCTTCGTCAATTTCAGTAACTAGATCTTTAAAAGATATTAAGTCTTTCATGGCTTCACCTTTTTTCTAGCAGCTATATACTGCCTTCAAACCTATTGTTTATAATTAAGCCAAGTATTCCCTGATACTTTTTAAAATTCCGTCTTTATCTAATCCATATTTCTTAATAAGTTCACCAGCAGGACCAGATTCACCAAATCTGTCGTTTACACCGATTCTCTTTACTGGAGCCGGATGATTCTCAGCCAGGCATTCACATACAGCTGATCCGAGACCACCGATGATAGAGTGCTCTTCTACAGTAACGACCTTTCCGGTCTTTGCTACTGATTTGAGGATTAATTCTTCATCGAGAGGCTTGATAGTTGCGATATTGATAACCTCAGCTGAAATTCCGTCTTTAGCAAGTTCTTCTGCTGCTTCGAGAGAAGGTGCCACGCACATTCCTGTAGCTACGATAGTGAGATCAGTTCCTTCACGGAGGACTGTTCCCTTACCGATTTCAAACTTGTAATCAGGTTTATTGATTACAGGAACGTTTGCACGTCCAAAACGAAGATATACAGGTCCTACATGATCAAGAGCTGCTTTTACAGCCTGCTTTGCTTCGATATCATCAGCAGGATTGATTACTACCATACCCGGAATCTCTCTCATGAGAGCGAGATCTTCGAGACACTGATGTGAAGCACCATCTTCACCTACGCTGATTCCGGCATGTGTAGCGCCGATTTTAACGTTCAAATGTGGATATCCGATAGAGTTTCTAATCTGCTCATAAGCTCTACCAGCTGAGAACATAGCAAATGTACTAGCGAAAGGAATCATACCTGTTGTAGCGAGTCCAGCTGCGATACCAAACATGTTTCCTTCTGCAATACCACAATCGATAAATCTATCAGGGTAAGCTTCTTTAAAGATTGATGTCTTTGTAGCTCCACTAAGGTCGGCATCTAATACTACGAGATTAGGATACTCGTTTGCCAGTTCCTTTAGAGCATTTCCATAACTATTTCTAGTAGCGATTGATTCCATTATAATGCCTCCCCGATCTGGTTTAAGTCTTTCATTGCGATTTCAAATTCTTCATCGTTTGGTGCTTTTCCATGCCAGCCGGCTTTGTTTTCCATAAATGAAACACCTTTTCCCTTTACAGTCTTCATAATGATTGCTGTAGGGCAGCCTTTTGTCTCTCTGGCTGATTTGAAAGCATCTCTAAGCTGATCAAAATCAGAGCCATCAACGCATACTACATTAAAGTTAAATGCCTTAAACTTCTCATCGATAGGGTATGGGCTGTTTACTTCTTCAATAGTACCATCGATCTGAAGGTTGTTGTTATCAACGATAACTACGAGATTGTCAAGCTTCTTTGCTCCGGCAAACATAGCTGCCTCCCAAACCTGACCTTCCTGAATCTCACCATCTCCGAGAAGAGTATATGTTCTATAAGATTTGTTCTGTAATTTAGCAGAGAGAGCCATTCCTACTGCTGTAGAAATCCCCTGTCCAAGAGAACCTGTACTCATATCGAGGCCAGGAAGCATGTGCATAGAAGGATGTCCCTGAAGTCTGGTTCCTACTGCTCTAAAAGTAGTAAGTTCTTCCTTCGGAAAAAATCCTCTTTCAGCGAGGGCTGCATACAAGCCCGGTGCTGTATGACCTTTTGAAAGTACAAAACGATCACGATCATCCTTCTTTGGATTCTCTGGATCGATATTCATCTCTTCAAAATACAGGAATGTAAATACATCCGCTGCAGAAAGTGATCCACCCGGATGACCTGACTGAGCTGCGTGTACTTCTGTCACAATACTTTTTCTAACTTCATTTGCAAGTTTTTTTAATCTCTGATTGTCCACAATCTTTCCCTTTCTTGTCTCTACTCAGCTTGGATATATATTATAATTTATCAAAATATCCCACTTTTATCCATAATAACACACTTTGAGCTTTAAGTATCGTTTTTTCACAAAGAAACTAACGATTATTGTTTTTTCACTATGCATATTTTATAATAAGAAAAAGTGACTATGATTGTGTAGACAGGGGGAACGACTATGCATCATGTATTTCAACCATTTCCAATCGAAGATATAGATTTCAACCCGTTCAAGAAATTCAGGGACGATGGTGCCGCTCTGGTTGTTAAAGACACTGCCAACAAACGTATTAATGCTACTGCTATTAATTACGGAACAGTTGGAAATCTTTACAACAGAAATGTCGCAGCACTTTACCTCAACAAGAGCACCTATACATCTGAACTCATGAAGAAAGAAGAATATGTAACCATAAACTTCTTTGATATGGATGCCAAGGGTATGCGCTCCGCTCTAAAGTTTCTAGAAATGGCTTCCGGTCGTGACGAAGACAAGATTAAACAGCTCGGAATGCATATAGACGCTGATGGAGACGCCGCTTATCTCGACGAAGCAAATTTCGTAATCGTATGCCGAGTAATTGCAGCCATGGATTTAAATTCCAGCCATCTGCTCACAAACGCAGATACAAAGGCTCTGCAGGGTGTCGAACAGGTTGTATTCCTGACAGAAATTATTAACGCTTTTGCTAGATAGATTTATGTAAAAAAATAGAACTAAACCTCTAAGGTTTAGTTCTATTATTTTTAATGCTCTACATGAATCGGCCAATACGGTATAGAATCAACTGTTTCCTTTAGTGCCGTATTTTCCCAATCTGAATAATCATATGCTTTAAAATAAGAATCCAAAAATGAAAGTGGAAGTACTCTGATGTTTGATTTATCTTCGCCTTCTACATAACTATTAAATCTCTTAATGAAATCATCAGTAAACTTCCTGTTTCCGGAGTCAAACTCCATATCCATATCATCTATTTCACCGATTAATTCATCAATCACATCACTGCTATTTGAAAACAAATCTTTGATAAAAGTTCTATTCTCAATCGTTCCGTAGATTTCAGAGATTTCCTGGTTCTCTACTACGACATGAAGAATCAGAGATTCATTATTATGAGAAATCAATTCATCATAAATCTCGAAGTCACATTCGATATCTCCCTTTGCTATTATCTCGATTCGCTTTCTCAATTCGAGGAATTTATCAAAAGCCTCACGAGACTCAATATCTCTTACAACTTCGAAATGTGTAATCTCAGGAAATGAATCATCTATAATTGCATCTTTAATATGTGTCTTTCGATCGTCGTCTTCTGAGTTTAAATAGATTCCACTAGCGGGAATCTGATTCATCTCTTCAGACTCCATACTTATTCTTCCGGAAATATCCAAAAGAATAGGCGCATTCTTGTCATCACTCATTTACTTCTCAAATACCGCTTTTCTAATCTTACTGTCTTCGTCTAAAGCTACATCATAGAGGCTATCTTCTTCTACAGCATCATGTGCTTTTAGAAACATCTTTCTGGCATTTACCATCTTCTTTGTGACAAATTTGCCCTGCTGAACGACCAAATCCTTTACCTGATATGGAATATAGTCATCCATCAGAACTTCAAAGAATACCGGATCAATACCTTCCATAATCAAAAGCATAGATCTAATAACTATAAAGAACGCAAGCGCCTCTACTCCCTGTGGATTTCTGTTCCAATAAGAAGCTGTCAATGTTTCCAGGAGCAAATCCTGAGGCATATTCGTAGTCATATAGTCTACAATAGCTCCGATGAAATCCTGTAAATCATCATAACCTTCTATCTTTACAGTATCTGAAACCTGCATCAGAGCGAGTACATCTTCCTCGTCCTGACATATTTCAGACATGGCCTTCATAGTTCCAAGAGTTTCTGCAAGCATCTTTACATCATATTCAGTGATCTTTGATAAATTTGCTTTCTTCACTCCGTCTTTACGAATGTCATATAACAGCTTGTCCACTTTTTAAACCTCCAAATTATCGACTGCCTGTACATTAGAATTCTTCCAGTCATCAAATTTTTTAATGACTGCATCATAAGTCTTCTGGGAAATATCTGGTAGATTCTTTCCCCAAGTCTTAGTCGCTTCACCAAAGCCTTTTTTAAAAGCATCCAGAAGTTTGTCCGCCTGTGCAGGATCGTCACCGGCTAAAGCTTTTGCAAAATCGATGATTCTGTCTGAAGTCTGTTCAACTCCCCAGTATCCGTCATCTGCAATATCTGCCTGAGCCTGTGCCTTTGTTGCAGCGTCAACTGTGAAATTTCCATCTGCAAGGAATTTCCACATATCGTCTTCGGTCGCAAGAGCAAACGCATTACCCTGTCCAGCTATCGTCTTCTTAACGATTTCGAACAGATCATTCTTTCTTTTCTCGGCATCTGCCTGAAGCTGCTTTACTATAGCAGTTCTGTCACCTTTTGTAAATTTTTCTTTTTTCTGTACGGCATCATCTTTTGCTTTGACGGTGCCTTCTGTGTTCTTCTCGTATACTGCAGCTTCTCCAAAGACATCCTTTTCTTTCTGTTCTACTGCCTGAACATCCTCCTTTTTTGGAGCAGGATTCGCTACCTGATAGTTCAGATTCTCGTTTGCATTAATACCATTAATAGCCATAATTAAACCCTCCTTGGTTATAACAAATGATAACAATACTAAAATCCGAGCATACGCATTCTTGTCTATATTATATATCGGCCCATTTTTTCTTTAAATAAGTATATTATAAAAAAAGAATTAAAAGTCATCATAGTCTGCCTCGGCTACGCCGTCACGCTTCCTACGATATCTGTAAACAGGCTGATAAGCGAGCACGAACAATAGTGCTAAACCAAACACAGAAAGTAAAACACCTTGCGCCAGATATGGATAATGCATCTTTATCAAAGTCTTTCCTCTATGCACATAAACCATTCTATTCTTTACATAGAAGTCTCCCTCAAAGATATCATGCGTAGCCAAAGTCGTATTAACATGATCATCATCAGTATAGACTTCTATCGAACGTGGATTCACCTTAATCTTAATCGGAACGAGTTTTCTATCCGGCAGATCTGTAGTACTAACGTCCATAATATTTTCCATAAGCTGTGCTACATGTCTGTCTCTCGTCAAAGAATAGAAATATGTCAGATTAAGTCCTACGAAATGAATGTTATCATTTTCTTTGGTACCTATTACAGAAAGAGGCTTCTCCAAAACATTTATATAAGCCTCTGTATTATCCAGTCCGTTCATATAAACTGTTCGCCAGTCTCTCAAGTCTGTAGGGAACAGTTTTGTAACAAAGTCTCCATGATGTGTAGTGTGAATCATAGGGAACGCATTCTCAAACTGAATCTTCTGCATCTCGACACCGAGGAATTTCTCAGTCTGAGTATGCGGATTCACAGGAACTCCATCCGCCATAATATAGAACTCTACTCCACGTTTTGCAGCATTCTTTACTATACTTTCAGCCTTATCGATATTGTGGAAATTAAATTTGAAGAGGTAAACCTTTTTATATTTCTCAAAATCTGAAACAGAGTATTCATCCAGATAATCCTCTTCAGCAGTTTCAATATTCGGGAACATTCTGCATAAATACGAAGCTCCCTGTCCGATAGCAAGTCCCTGGAATTTAGAAACTACACCAAAAGTTCCCGGTACATTAGAAAGCTTAAAGTAAACATATCTCGAATTCTCATCTGTTTTCTTATATCCAGAACGTATTGCCGCCTTTTCAACTTTATCAGCCTTATACTTTGTAACAGTCGGGAAACTTTTGTTTGCAACTACAGTGTCTACGCCCATCTCCTTCAGACGATCAAATACATAATAGTATTCACCTGTATCAAAGGCTTCATTTATATCTGTAATCTGATGCGCAGTAGATGACGCTTCCCATCCCTGTCCAAACAGCTGGTTAACTCCATTCTCATATCCAGTCAGATAATATGTTCCTTCACCTGCATCAAAGAAAGCCAGACGATTCTCTGTATCTTTCTTTGCCTTATCGAGAATAGTCTCTTTCGCCACATTTTCATAGTATTTATTTGAATCTTTGAAATTTGTACCGGCGAGTGCAGACTTATACACAGTAAGCATAGGTATGCAGTCCGCTATCATAATCAGGCAGAGTAAAACCACTATCCATTTTTTTAGCGTCTTCCATTTTAGAAAAGCGAACAGGATCAATGCTGATACTATAGGTAAGAAACGTAGCATCCATAAGAACTGTCCACCCGGCAGACTACTCAACACTTCAGCAAAGCTCTGTGCAGTGAGGATAAAGATTATAAATGCTGTAATGAACTCTGTCTTCTGTTCTCTTCTGGAACCTAACATTCCCAGCAGAACTACTATAAACATTGCCAGTCCGAAGTAGTTATATGAAATCCCAGCGTGGAATCTGGCAACAGGATTTAAGCTTTTTAAGAGCGGCTGAAAAAATAATACCGCAACCTGTGATGTTGCCCCATTATTTGAAGCCATTCCTCCCTTTAAAGCAGGGATTAAGAATACTCCGGTCAGCATAAATCCTATTATGATGCTTAGAAGTAATGTCAGAGTCTTAGACAGAGTATTTTTTAGTTCAGCTCTATCCATCACATATGTCACAGGCAGCTTAATTATGAAATAAATAAGCATGGAGATAGCAACCATTCCGGCATATCCCACATGACACATAACCATGAGCGCAAACGTGATTGAAACTCCAACCAGATATCTTCTCTTTCTATTCTCATAGAATCTGGAGAAGAAATGCATAAACAGAGGAAAGATCGTGATAATCAGACTTCTCGGCAGGTTTCCTTCTCCGTAGTAGAGATATATTCCTGTTGGAAGGAAGAAATATATAAGTCCCAGTATAAAACCGAGAATCTTTCTATCTCTTTTAAATCCAATATAACACCAGTTCATAGCACCTATGAAATAGATGAATCCTGCATAGATTGCGAATCCCTGTGCACCTATATTTCCTTGCAGTGTACATATTTCGCATTCACGAAGTGCTCCTGCTATCACCTGACATAATGCCATCAGATATGCTGCTGCCGGAGTCCAATATCTCATCAACTCGACACCGTTATACCAGATTGGATTATATATAGGATATAAGTTTCCTTTTTTTATCTCATCAACCAGCCACTGTCCTCTATAGACATGGTACATAGTATCCGAGCCCAGAATAATATTTCTGGATATATCTGTCAGATAAACTACTACTGCTGCCACAGCAATATTCAGTAACAATATAATTATGAAATAAAACAGATTGGATTTCTTACAATTATGTCTCATCGCTTGCCTCTATCCAATTCGTCCAATAGTTTTACAACATCTAGCGCGTCGTCCTGTTTATCCAAATCTGTAATTATAGGATTATTTAAATTTGCAGCCGACATATTTCTGTCTTCGAGAAGTACACCATATGTACGTACCGGAGTTTCACTTCCTTCAAATTCGACCAGTCGATATCCAAACTGCTGAACCGCAACCTGAATACGACTTACAAAATACTCCGTAATATTCTCCAATGATGGAACGATTTCATCAAAAGGTCTTAAATCGTTCATAACCTTGTTCTGATATGGATCAAATATCTCACGGATAGCTTTTTCCGTATCCGTAAACTTTGTAATCTCATTTCCTGTGCTGTACAATAGCGCTGAGAACTCCCATGTATGAGGATGTATTTCTCCTTTTACTCCATTAAATATAACGAAATGGCTTGCGTTCAAATAATTCTTAAGTCGATAATATCTAACCATAATTATGCCTCAAAAAATGAATCAATTGCTTCCTTTATATCTACTGATTTATGATTTGCATCAATGTCAAACATATTATAAGCAACCACATTTGTCTGGTATACAATATGTTTCCACACAAAATCCATAATCTGACCTTTGCTTCTGTTTGCAAAGAATAAAACTATACATCCATCTTTTTCTGAAATCCAAACTGCTTCTCTCTTAAATATTCCCTTAAAGTTTGAATAAAAATCGCGTATAGACATATTTCTAAGTTTACATGCCAAAACTGTAGATGGATAAATCTCTCTCTCATCTATTCCGACAAAGAATTCGTTCACTTTTTCTGATGAACTGATAATATGAGCATCTATGTAGTCTTCCTCTGACATAGTCATCTCACCCTTTGGAGTAGCTTCAACTGCCGGCGCTTCCTCTGCTACTACAGTTTCTTCTGAAGCCGCTACGGTTTCTGTTTCTACTGGCTCCTCTATGATTTCAGCAGGCTGCTCCTCTACTACAGGCTGTTCGTGAACTACAGGCTGCTCCTGGTCTACATTTTCTAGTGTTCTCTTCATGAGAATCTGTTTAACTTCTTCATGATTAGAAATATCTTCCAGCTTTTCTTGAAGCTCGATATTCTCACCTATAATCTTCTCTGAATTTCTTCTTTCCTTTGATATGAAGATAGACATCAGAATGATGCAGATTACAAATATCAGTGCAACAGCAGCTATAGCTAAAGCCAGGAAGATTTTGTCGCTGAGATATACGTTGTTAGAAAACAGAATCTTATAATCTGTGAGTAGAATCATACGTACAGTCTCATCATTTGTAGAGATCAAAATACCTGATGCGATGTATTTATTTCCTTCGATATCGATAATGCTGTGCTTAACATTATTCCCATTCAGAGAATTCAAAAACTTCTTTGCAGTCTTTGATTTATAGTATTTCTCAGGATCGAGATTTCTATACTGATTTGTCTCTGAAACATTCTTTATGTAGAGAATCGTAGACTTGTCATCGAGAGTCCAATACTTGTTATTAGAAGAATCCAAAACTTCAACAGTATCTTCTGCTGTTGAAATAATAGCATCTCCGCTCTTTACTCTCTCTGATACGAGTGAAACATATCCATCCTGTTCTTCCGCATATATATCAGCCATACCTTCTTCGTACTTGTCAATCTGATAATATCCGTATACGGCAAATAAGACCATAAACAGAATTGATAAAAAAGCTGCTCTTCCAACTATTTTCTTGTTCTTGTCGTTCATATGAATCCTTTCTCTAGGACAAAAGAGTGTCATCATTTAGAGCGTCTGCAAATCTTCTAAATACCGCTCTCACCTTGTTCACGTCTTCTTTTAAGTTCTTTTTAAATATATGTTTTTCTTCTGTAAGCGTATCTGTCTTCCACGATCCCGGTGTCTTTATAGAGTTTATGATTCCCGCCATTCTGATGAAAAAAGTCATCATATTATAAACCGGAAGCAGAGCTATATAAGCCCATTTACTCTTATAGTAAGACTTCAACTCGTCGAAATCCTTTAAAATTTTTAGAGATACAAAATAATACAGATAACCACACAGAGTGTATAGTACCAATATCGTAAACATCGACCACAGTACGATAGCACTTGAATATCCGATTAGAATCAGATAAATCAGAGCCAGATACCAAATCATTCTAGGGAATGCAAAAGTATGGTCAAATAGCAAAGTCTTGAGATTAACATTTTTTGATACTTTTTTAATATTAAGCGCAGACTCCTGATACATCTGTGATACTTCGAGAGAACCTCTCTGCCATCTCTGTCTCTGTGTATAGAGTTTGTTCAAATCCTCTATCGGACCTGTTACATATATTGCATCTACTACGATACCGACTTTCTTCTTCAGATTGTTCTTTATCTGGAAAGTAATCTCAGTATCTTCTGCGATAGTATTTGTATTGTAAAGTCGCGTAAATCGAATCGTGCTGAGTCTGAAAGCTGTAAAGGCACCCGAGAAAGTGTACATCTCATTTTTCTGCGATGCATAATTTCTACCTGCCATAAATGCCTGAGCATACTCTAAAAACTCCAAACGTCTCAAGATACGTCCCTTTATAGTAGGCCACTTTTCGATTTCATCAGGATCCGTCAGGATAGTTCCTGTAAGACCGGCTATGTTCTCATCATTCTCAAATCGTCGAACTATATTCTTTAATGCCGATTTCTCGAGATAACCATCTGAATCGATATTTACTACATACTTTCCGCCACCATTATAGATAGCCAGATTAAGCGCACGGGATTTACCCTGCTCTGCTGAAAGCCACTGTAATCTCAAAGTCGGAAATTCATTCTGCGCCTTTGCATAGATATCAAAACTGTTATCTCTAGAACGGTTATCTACCAGAAACACCTGCAGATGCTCGTTTGGATAATCAGAATCATTTATGGATCTGATACATTTAAACAGAGAATCCTGTGAATTATATACAGGAACGATAACTTCGAGATCTGGCCATATCACGGGATCTACGTATTTTTTCTCCTTATCACGACCTAGTATCATTCCAAAGAACGAAACGAAACCAGGAATGATTTCCACGATGAACGGAATGATGACCCACGCCATCCAGTAGAAAAAGGGATTTAGGATTGCTGTAAGTATATTCATTCTTTGTCTTCCTCCCTATATCCAAAGTTGCCGACTTTCATACGTAATACCTGTGGTTTGGTGAACACAAAGAAATACAGTAATATCTGCAACAAATAGAAAACCAGACGGCCAACTATAGTATGTGCCATAAAGTAGTAATCTGTACCCAGATAATGAATCATCAGACAGATGATTATCAGTCTAAGCGCGTTACTTAATATCGTATACACTGTTCCTATTAAGCCGATATAGATTCTCTCAGGGATTGAATAGACTCTAAAGAACGCCAGCAGTGCTAAAAAAGCAGAAATCTCAATGATTCCAGAACACTCCAGATCGATTCTCACAGATATCGAACCTGCAGCAGATGAAATGAAAATAACTCCATATTTATAAAATGCACTAAAAGTTCCGGTCAAATTACCAACTATTCCAGCCAGGGCCGCCACTGTTCTAGCCAACGGCATCGCAACAAACGGTCTAAAGGTCATACATATTAAAAAGAAACCACAGGCTCCTACCAGATAATTCCAAAATTTCAGGTTTGCTCTGTTTAGTAATAAAAGTAAATAAACCCACACGGCTACTGCAATCACGCCGATTATAATTTTTGACATAATTCTCCTTTATAACTTTAATCAAAACATTATTATTTTAACACAATTATGTCATCTTAACAGTAAATTAAGTATTAAAAAATCTGGTGATATCAAATCACCAGATTTTACATAAATCATATTTTTATTCTGCAATTTTTTCAGGCTCAGGATCTGTCTCACCGAAAGTTTCTACAGTAACTTTCTTCATAACCTGTGGTATAGCAGGTTTGTCTGACCAGTCTGTTTCTACTTCTGCAATCTGATTTACCACATCCATACCCTCGATAATCTTTCCAAATGCAGCATACTCACCATCAAGATGTGGAGCATCTTTGTGCATTACAAAGAACTGTGATCCAGCTGAATCAGGCATCATAGTTCTAGCCATAGAAAGAACACCTGCTGTATGTTTCAAATCATTCTTGAATCCATTTGATGAGAACTCACCCTTTATAGCATATCCAGGGCCGCCCATTCCTGTACCGGTAGGATCACCACCCTGAAGCATAAAGTTCTTTATAACACGATGGAAGATTATTCCATCATAAAAACCCTTATTAATCAAAGAGATGAAGTTATTAACAGTGTTTGGTGCGATTTCTGGATAAAGCTCAGCCTTCATGACTCCGCCATCTTCCATTTCGATAGTTACTATTGGTTTCTCAGCCATATCTATACTCCTCGTATTTATTTTATAATTAAAATCCAGAGTGAATATTAGCACAGGAGCAAGTAAGCGTCAATCATCCACTAGCGTATAATCAGCCCACACTGCTTAGCTTTGCAGAACTCACATCATAGTAGAAAATGCTGTTAGAGAGGAAGTCTTTTTCATCGAGAACATTCTCATTTACATCGAGCACCACATCTTTTAGATTCTCGATTCTAATACCATCTTCCTCCGGCAAAACCAGAAACTCATGTATACTACTCGGAAGCAGATAGAGATTATGGTTAAAGCGCTTTGCCAAATCTCTGAGAACATTTCTGTACATAATAGCTGACGCCCCAAATAAGCTGCTCTCATTTGAAATCACGATCAGAGGACTTCTCAGATTCACTGCATCCTCCTCTGAAGAATGTGGAGGCAATAATCCCTTTCGAATCAACAAATCATCCATCGGCTCAATCGATACCGGAAAAAGTTTCTCCGTATTTTCTAATGCCAGATTAAACATTTCGGCTTCCTTTAGTTCCATGATATCCATCATTTCATAGTTTATCTTGAAACTGCCGACACCTTCCAGATTTCGCTCTACTATAATCACATAATACAGGGCAATATCGCCTAGCATTCTATGTGGCAGAGTTTCCAGTTCATCCTCATTTCCTGAAACCGGCATAAAACGAAAAGCTATATTTTTCTTGATATGATGCTCCTCCACGAACTCCTTATCAAATTCCCTAATCCTCTTCTCCATGATAGTTCCTCCTTCTAAAAAAAAGTAAAACTATCATGTCTATCTGTGCTCCACCTATTATATAAGAAAGTAAAGTTGCAAATTATAAAATAAATTTTCTAATTATAAACTTTCAGCCCGCTTCTGAACATTTTATAAAATTTCTATATCCACGATGTCAGAAACCGGTATAAATACACCATCTTCGAGGCATATTATTTTTTCAAATTCTTTAAATTTGACTACTCTTCCGCGAGCAGTTTCATATGAGCCACCACTCTTCAACGAATCTTCTACAAAAAACGTAAAATCAGCTTCCTGTTTTCCAGTGATTACTGCCTGAAGTGCGATTTCTATTTCTTCTCTTTTCTCATCGGAAAGTTCTATCCTGTCCATGGTGAGTCTGGCAGTCTCTGAAATCTCATCATCGAAACCTACCAGAGCCGCAAATGGAGAAAACTGCGCAGCTCTACTCAAGGCATTCGCCCTGTTATGCGAGCGAACCCCCTGCCATTCTACATCGAGTATATCCCTGTACTTTCTCGGGACTTCAGGATCCCACAAAGAATCTGTCATGCCTTGTGACCTCCTATCTGCTGATTTCGAGAAATAGTAGTCGCTCCCTCCTGTAGATCAGTTCCTCTAAAGACTGCGTTCTTTCCAAATTTCTTCTTCATCTCTAACACAGCCTTCTGTGCCTGTCTCTCTCTCTCGAGTTCGCGTTCCACACGCTCTCTTTCACGCTCCACACTTTCATAATCAGTAAACAAATCCATCTGCTCATATTCGACTTTTTCAGGAATATTTTTTTCAAATATAATATGATTCGTCGTGATATTCAGTTTTCTAACCAAAAGTATCGGATTACAAATCCTGTCATAAAGCTCCAATATAGCTTCCGTCATAAGCTTTGTAGAACTCGTATATCTCTCCAGATTAATACTGCCATGAGAAGCCTTTGGCACACTACGACCGTAGAAATCCGTTACGATTTCACCTTTATAGTTCTTCTTTATCTCTGGATCATCCAGACTGGTCCTGTCATAGACGATATCCAACACCAGCTGATCCGTGACAACTTTCTTCTCCACGAGATCCAAAGAAACGAGATCAGCCATCTCCCTGACGACGATTCTGGCCTTATCATAATCATATGGTTCCATCAGAACCTGTCCCGAACTGAAACTGTTTTCCTTCGGCTTGTAAGCTTTAATATCACAAATCTCTGTCGTCTCATACCCAAAGGCATGATCTATCAGATACTCAGCATTTACACCAAAGAGTTTAAAGAGATAGTCTTCGTTTGTATACGCCATCCTCGCCACATCGCCCATCGTATACATACCATGTTTCTCAAGTTTCGCCGCAATTCCACGTCCCACTCTCCAGAAATCCGTAAGCGGTCTATGATTCCACAGTATATTCCTGTAGCTTTCCTCATCCAGTTCTGCTATACGAACACCATCCTCATCCGCATCCATATGCTTTGCCACGATATCCATAGCGACTTTGCATAAATACATATTCGGAGCGACTCCCGCCGTAGCCGTAATTCCAGTCTCCGCCAGCACTTCACGAATCATCTTCATAGCGAGATCATGCGCAGTCATCTGGTATGTATTCAAATAATCCGTAACATCCAGAAAAACCTCATCGATAGAATATACATGCATATCTTCTGGTGCTACATATCTCAGATAAACGCTATAAACCTGCGAACTAACCTCTTCATATCGCTTCATCCTAGGAACCGCAACTATATAATCGAGCTCTTTCGTCGAATCTTCCATCAGTTCACTATAGCTATATGACTTTCCGGAAAAAGCTTTCCCTCTGTTTCTATACTTCCTGGATTCATTTACTTCTTTGACTCGAGAAACTACTTCGAAGAGCCTCGCTCGACCAGATATATGAAAAGATTTAAGAGATGGAGTCACTGCCAGACAGATAGTCTTCTCTGTACGACTCGAATCTGCAACGACCAGATTCGTATCCAGTGGATCCAAGCCCCTATCATGACATTCTACGGACGCAAAAAAGGACTTTAGGTCGATTGCAATATAAGATTTATTTCTCTCGGCCATAAAGTCCTCCTTCCTTTATCTATATTCAATTATATCATGGAATCTGTTTTTTACAAGAACATTTGTTCCATATTTTATATTATAACACGCAAGGCAATCCAAAGCAGATGATACCTGCAACGATAGCAAATACGAGTGCAAATACAAATACTTTTTTAAGCAGAACACTTTCCTGTCCGGCAAGCCCGGCTGCTGCGCATCCGATAGCGATTCCCTGTGGAGAAATCATCTTTCCGATTCCGGCGCCTACGGCGTTTGCAGCTGCAATCCATGATGGATCCCAGCCGATAGCTTTTGCAGATTCTACCTGAAGCTGTCCAAAGAGAACCTGAGTAGATGTACCTGAACCTGTTACAAATCCACCTAATGTTCCGATCAGTGGTGTAAACAGTGGATAAAGCTGACCTGTTACTGCAACGAGGAGAGCTGCGATAGCTGAAATCATTCCGCTGTAGCCCATAATCTTTGCAAGTGCGAGTACTGAACAGATAGTTACGATAGTCTTCCAGTTTCCGATTAATGTATCCACATATGTCTTTACGATAGTCTTAATAGATGCCCCCTGAATGAGACCTCCTACGAGACCTGCAATCATAATAAGCACACCTGGTGTATTAATCCATGTAAAACCGAGTGATCCGGGATTTTTTCCTGAATAAACAGTAACCTTGCTTGCAATCGATGAAAGCGGATCATGGATAGCAGGAACGAGGCTTGATGTGAGAAGCAGAATCACAAAGATCAGGATGAATGGACACCATGCTACTAGGGCACTCTTTAGATCGATGGAAACTTTTTTCACATCTGAAACTGCATATTCTGCAGGAACTGTACGTGTTGATTTGATAGAAATCAAAACGAGTACAATCATACAGAAGATAGCTCCGATGATATCACCGAGTTCTGGACCGATAAATCTAGCAGCTAAAAACTGTGGTGCTAAGAATGCAAAAGCGGCTACTGTTGTAAATGCCCACATTCCTTTCATGGCGTCTCTTCTCTTCAAACCTTTTCCGATCATAAATACGAGGATGTAAGGTGATACAAATGTCAAAACAGCCTGCATAATTGCAGTATTTCCGGAAAGAGCAACTGCATCGATTCCTGTAATTCCAGAAAGTGTTACAAGTGGAACACCGACACTACCAAAAGCAGTTGGTGTTGAATTTACGACCAACAAGCCGATTACAGTAGTTACAGGTTCAAATCCCATAGCTATAAGAATGCTGGCAGGAATAGCTACAGCTGTTCCGAAACCGGCCATACCTTCCATGAAGTTTCCAAAACCCCATCCAATGATAAGTGCGAGAATCCTCTTATCCATAGATACGCTGGAAAGCATAGCTTTAATCTTGTCCATGGCTTTAGTCTCGAGAGTCAGATTGTAAACGAAGAGGGCTGCTACTATTACGAGACAGATAGGCCAGAGAGCATTTAAGATTCCTTCGAGTGATGCTGTTGCAACCTCTAATACACTCATCTTGAAATAAAGCATGCCTATTAGAATTGTGAGTAATGCTGATGCGAAACACGCCTTATATCCAGGCATCTTCAGGATAGTCAGCATACCAATCAAGCAGATGATTGGAAGGATTGAAATTAGAAATTTGATAATCATCAGAACCGTCCTTACTTTCTATAATGTTAATTTTTAATCATAAACGTTAAAAAGTATAAAACTATTCTCATCTTTTGTCATTATAAATACTATCCAAAAAAATATCAAAAATAGAGTCGTACTCTATAAGAATAGAATACGACTCTCCATAGAAAGTAAGATTTCTGGATGTCTATAACTACATCGTTGCTGCAGCAGCCTTCTGTGCTACAGGAATAAATATCATCGCTACGATGAAACATAGAACGTAGCATGGGATGAAAGTTCCCAGGAACGCAAACAGGAATGCTGGTGCTTTTGCTCCTGCAAAGATCTGTACATTTACGAAATTCATAACGAGACCGATGATTACACAGAACAAAGCTACGATTGGAATATTTCCTACCAAATGTCCAGGTAAACTTTCTGGATCTAATTTAAACAGAGTAGGGAATTTCATCGCAATTCCCTGAATAGGGAACAGTGCATTTACGATACATGCCAGCACAAAACCTATTAGAATATTTACAGCAAGTGCCGGTGTAAGCAACTTTGAAGCGTTGCCTGAGAATATCATTCCTCCGATAGACATCGCTGCTGCCATCGGGATATTCATTACTAGGTTGAATACTACGACAAACTTTAAGCTTGGCTTTTCCATTATTGTTTCCTCCCTCAATATTTAACCCAATTTATCAAGCTTTTGATGGTGATGGTGTTGGTTCACAAACAGCTGTATAGTGAGCCTTACGAGCCTTGAACTCAGGATCTTTGAATAGATTCATAAGTCTTCCTTCGTTCTCGAAGATGTCATCACCATGCATCTTCTTTCCTGTCAATGTGTCATGAGCCTTTGGTTCATCTTCAGGATCGAACTTGAACTTGAATGCACCATTTACTACCTCAAGTGTTCCTTCCAAACCACAGAGTTCGCATACACAATGAGTTGTTCCAGGGAAGATGTAGAAATTATTTCCCTGGCAATGAGGACAAGCACCTTCAGCGCCCTTCCACTCGGCATTCTCGATATCGCCTGCTGCCTCAACGAGGTTACGAGCGATTTCTTTCATACGCTCAACCTTGTCATCCTGCATGATTACATCCTTTGACCATGAAAAGAATTCATTGTTGATAACCTTCCAAGCTGGACTCATAGCAAGCATTGCGTGATCTGTCTCAACACGGCATGCCCAGTCAGAACCACCGATACCAACAAAAGAGATAGCCTTCTGCTTGAGATACTTAGGATCAAGACCTTCTTTGCCCTGTTCCTTAAGCTTTGCATCAGCCATGAGAAGCATACCCATATCATGTCCAGGTCCCATTCTGTCACACAGTACATGGAAGAGTCCTGAGCCGCCTGATTCATAGATAGGATCTACGATAAGTACACCATCAGCTTCTGCCATCTTATCAAACAAAGCCTTGTAGTCGTCCTTCTGTGAGCAAATCATACCCTTGCCCATTACAAGTCCACGAGAACAAGCTACGCATCCAGTACAATATTTGATATCCCAATCAAACACATGGATAAATTCGATTTCTGCCCCCAATTTTTTTGCTTCCTCTAGTGCTACACGACACATGGTATCGTTGTTACCATTTCGAGTACCACATGAAAGTCCCAAGATTTTCATAATATAACCTCCTATTTATGAAAAAAATTTCTCTCTATAAAAAGTCTCCATCATAGCGAAGACATTTTTATCAAAACATAAGCGTAATCTTTTGAACCGGCTTCTCGATTACGAGGCTGGTTACTAATCCTACGAGATGAAGGATTGGATAAGTCTGAAACCAAACAGGAATCAAACTTCCATTTATTCCTACATTCACTAATGCAACCGTGAAACTGATAATCGTTACATAGATTGCATTTACTATGAAATTTCTCGCAAAGAATTCCCCGAATGAACCGCATTTAAATCTAAAAAGTGACTCCGCAAACCACTTTCCTATTCGATCCATCGGAAGTATCGCTGCCCAAACCGTGTTAATAGTAAAGGCAAGCGCACATCCTTTTACCCATCCGGCTACTGTATCCCCACCGGAAAGGTAAGTTGCAGTTGTATTAATAGATAACGCCATCAGTATATTTGTCAGTACTATCCAGCGTAAATATTTCTTCGTAGTCATCATTCATTCCTAACCGGTCTACGTATCAATAGAGCACATACGAGAGCCAAAACGATTGCAGCAAGCATTATCATAAATATTGAGATGAAGCTGCCTTCCCTATCGTAAATAGCTCCAGCGATAGTTCCTCCAAATGATGCAATCAGCAGATTTAGATTTATGATGGAAAAATTCACCGGATAGTGTTTAACTCCATAGAAATCCATGATGAATGCCGAGTTTGTAGGTGTAACTCCTCCGTATGACAGACCAAAACAAATGAAACCGATGATGATAACAGCCAGACTTCCTATATTTAGTCCGATGATATTTATAATCACTGAAACGAGATATAATCCGAGATTGAGAAGCATAGTTCTCTTCTGTCCCAGTTTGTCATATAGACCACCAAAGATTACTCGACCGACTCCATTAAATATAGAAATAAGTCCTACTATAGTTGCTATATTTCCAGCACTTAAATCGCCATCTGTTTCTAATACGATTCCACTCGCCTGCGCAATCAATGCCAAAGCTGCTGCACTGAGTAAGATTGCGTAGCAGAAGTAAAGCCAGAAACTTCCTTTTTTCACCATTTCAAGTGTCGTATAGTCGGCACCAGTTGCATCTTCTGTACCATGCTCTATCTCGTACTCCGCGATTTCCTCACTCTTCGGTCTACGAATGATAAACGCTCCGATGAGAATCACTGCAAATACGATGAAGCCCATTACTTTAAACTCTTCTCTCCAACTATAGGTGGCTAGTAGAGATGCATAGACTTTTCCGATTAGAAAAGCACCTATTCCGAATCCCATGAGGAGGATTCCTGAAATCAAACCTTTGCGGTCCGGGAACCATTTCGTAATGCTTCCCATAACTGCGTTATAACTAAATCCCGCTCCTAATCCAGCGAGCACTCCGAACCCCATATAGAGAGCCGGGAGACTGTTTAGCGTGCTCACCATTTCAAATCCCCCTAATAGTAAGAGGGATGAAATAATGAGGAGATATCTTTCTCTAACCTTCGAAGCTAGTATTCCCGCTATCAGGCCACCAATACAGAAGAAACTCATAGCTAAAGTAAAAGTAAGAGAAAGAGCGCCTTTGCTCCAACCTGAGTACTCAGTTGCAATAGGACTTGAGAGAACACTCCAAGCATAGATTAGTCCTGCAAACAGGAGAACTACGACTCCTGCCGTGGCTATAATCCATCTATTTGTTTTCTTCATATTCACACTCCATTATTCATATACTCTAGCTTCCTCTTCGCCGCGAAGAACTCGAAGAGTTCCTTCTGCGAGGGCACTCATCTCATTCTCACCTGGAATGATTTCGATAGGTGCCAGGAAACCTACATGCTTGATAATGGAATTTGTAAATATCTTTGATTTTGCTGTACCACCAGTGAGTACGATGTAATCGATATCACCGTCTACTGAAGGTGCGATACGAGCGATAGTCTTTGCTGTATTGAGCGCCATAGCTTCGTATAGTAATGAAGCTTCCTCATTTCCTTCGGCGATCATATCTTCTACAACTCTCATATCAGAAGTTCCGAAGTAGGAAATCATACCGCCTTCACGCTGTAGCTTTCTCATCAGTTCTTCCTTTGTGTACTTTCCGCTGTAGCACATATCTACTAGAGCATAAGTTGGAAGTCCACCCGCACGTTCTGGTGCAAAAGTTCCGATTTCGTCGTTGAAGAAATCGATGATATGTCCGTTAGAGTGCAGGTTTACTGTAATTCCACCGCCCAAATGTGCGACGATGATATTTGATCTCTTATAATTGATTCCTTTGTCACGGCAGAGCTTTAAAGCAGCTGCTCGTGTATTTAAGTTATGTCCCTTTGCAGGAACACGGATTCCCTTGATACCAGTGATTTTGTTTACATCAGTCATCTCATCTACAGTAATAGCATCATAGATATATGCCTTGATTCCGATTTCCTGAGCGAGGCTATAAGCGATACCTGCTCCGAGGTTGCTGGCATGCTGATCTACTGGATGATTCTTCAGAGTATCAACCATCTTCTCATTTACTTCATATGCACCAGTCTTTACTGGAGGAAGCGCACCGCCTCGGCCTACGATAGCGGAAAAAGATTCCAAAGTTTCGTCATGCTTCTGCAAAGCTGCATGAATCAAATTTTTTCTCATATCCAGCTGATCATAGATAGTCGCATAAGCTTTTAATTCATCTAGAGTATGATCTATACTTTCAATCCACTGCTGTTCTTCGTTTAGATATACTGCGATCTTTGTGGAAGTAGAGCCTGGATTAATAACCAAAATTCTATAATCTGACATTCAAATAACTCCTCTTACTTTGTTGCCGCAGCACAAACTACGATAGAGAGATATTTCTCTTCTGCGCTAGAGCCGCGTGATACCATAACTATTGGGCATTTTGCGCCTACGATGAAGCCTGCCATCTTTGCCTTGCAGCTGATAGCGTACATCTTTCCCATAATATTTCCTGCGTGGATATTTGGAGCCACGAGTACATCCGGGTCACCTGCAATCTTTGAATCCAATCCTTTGAACTCTGAGATTTCCTTGCTCATAGCACAGTCATACTGGATAGGACCTTCGACGATACAGTTTTTGATTTCGCCACGCTTGTTCATCTCTGCAAGCTCAGCTGCATCTACTGACTCAGGCATCTTTGGATTTACTTTCTCAACACATGCAAGTACACCAACCTTTGGACAGTCATATCCCATAGCGCAGAGTGTATCTACTGTGTTCTGAATGATTTCCTTCTTCTGGTTCAAATCTGGATAAGGAACCATTCCACCATCTACAGGAAGGATAAGCTTGTGATAAGTAGGAACTTCAAAGATTGAGAAGTGAGACATCAGTCTGCCCTGTCCGAGTCCATACTCTTTGTTCACTACTTCCTTTAAGATGATTTTTGTATCAACTTTGCCTTTCATCAGGAAATCTGCCTTGCCATCACGAACTAACTTAACTGCGATTTCACAAGCTTCCTTTAATTCACTAGCAGGCACATCGATGATATTCTCTTCGGGAATTTTTTCCCCGAGCTGAGACAGGATACCTTCGATGATAGCCTTGTCTCCGACGAGAATAGGCTCTACGATTCCTTCTCTTCTGGCATTTACAACTGCTTCAAGTGTATGTTCATCATTCGCACAAGCTACTGCCATAATCTTTCTCTGTCCGTTACTCTTTACATGTGCGATCAATTCCTCAAAATTATGAAATACCATTTCTACTCCTCCCTAGCGTTTCTGGGCTCTACCGATTTCCAAGCCCTTCTCAAAAGCCTGTTTGTTCAGTGGAAGAAGTTTAGGTTTCTTTGAAAGTTTGTGTTCTACTGTTGACCAAACGATTTCAGGATTTACAACTTCTGTATAACCAACGTAAACACCGAGCATGATTACGTTTAGAACTTTTGCATTTCCCATTTCGAGGGCAAGCTCTGTAACTGGAGCTTCGATAACCTCGATATCAGTACGTTTAATTTCATCCTTTACGATAGAACTGTTGATAAAAAGTCTACCGCCCTCTTTAAGAGTGCCTATAAATTTATTCAAAGATGGACCGTTCATGACGATCAAATCGTCCATTACATCACCAAGTGGTGCACCGATCATCTCATCTGAAATTACTACATAACAGTTGGCTGTACCGCCTCGCTGCTCAGCACCATAAGATGGAAAGAAAGTTACGTTTTTGTCCGTAGAATCACAAGTTGCCTGTGATAGGAACTTTCCGAGTGACATAACACCCTGTCCACCAAATCCTGCTACACATAAATTTGTTTCCATGCTGCTCCTCCTTAACCGTTATCTCTGATGACACCGAGAGGAAATTCTTTAAGCATATTCTCCTCCAGATAATCGAGTGCCTTTAATGAATTCAATCCCCAGTTTGTAGGACATGAAGTTACGATTTCTACGAGTGAGAAACCTTTGCCTTCAAGCTGGTACTCAAAAGCTTTCTTAATAGCTTTCTTTGTCTTCATTACATTTCCTGGATTATTGCAGCTGGTTCTAACGAGATAATGTGGAGCTGTAAGCTGATCCAAAGTCTCGCAGACATGCATAGGATATCCATGTTCTTCTGCATTTCTGCCGTTAGGTGCAGTAGAAGCCTTCATACCCATCAGAGTAGTAGGCGCAAGCTGTCCACCTGTCATTCCATAGATACCGTTATTGATAAAGATTACTGTGAAGTTCTCACCTCTGTTTGCTGCTGATACTGTTTCAGCCAAACCGATTGATGCGAGGTCACCGTCACCCTGATATGTGAAATAAAGTGTATCTGGGTTAGCTCTCTTCATACCTGTTGCAACAGCACAAGCTCTACCATGAGGAGCAGTTGTGTTATCATAAGCCATGTAATCCATCTGCAGACCACAACAACCGATTCCGAGTACTGCTGCCGTCTTGTCCACGATACCCATTTCATCGATAACTTCACCGATGAGCTTCATTACAGTAGAGTGCATACAACCTGGGCAAAAGCCTGAAACCTTATCTTCCTGAATAGTCTTTGTTCTACTATATTTAAGTTCTGACATCTTATGCCTCCTCTCCTGCTATCTTCATTACGGCTTCGATTACAGCCTCTCTAGACATTACGTTTCCACCAGAACACAGGCATTTTTCAACAGGAATTCTTCCTTTTACGACTGCCTCTACATCTGTGGCATACTGTGCAGGAATAGACATTTCTACATCGAGGATTGCCTTTACTTTGTCGTAATTAATTCTTTCAAAAGCCTCAGTTGGGAAAGGATTTAATGTGATAGGACGGATTAGACCTGCCTTAATTCCTTTCTTTCTGAGTACATCTACTGCCGATTTAGCGATACGGGCTGAAATACCATAAGCTGTAAGGATGATATCTGCATCACAAACTTCGTATTCTTCAACCATCACATCGTTAACCTTCCATGATTCATAGAGCGCAGCTGCCTCTTCATTACACTTCTGCTGCTCTGTTGTAAGCCAATGTCCTGGCTGAATCCATGAACGTTTCTTTACATCGAGAGGATGACCGACACATGCCCAGTCTTTTTTCTCCTCTTTCATCTTCAAAACTTCCTCTTCAGAAATCATCTCTGGAAGTTCAACCGGTTCCATCATAGTCGCGATAACACCGTCCGCCAGAATATGAACCGGATTTCTATCTCTATCTGCAAGCTCAAAAGCTTTATATGTCAAATCAACTGCTTCCTGAACTGTTGAAGGAGCCAGGACTATCATCTGGAAACCACCGTTTCCTGCAGCCTTAGTTGCTTCAAAGTAATCCATCTGTGCCGGCTGAATAGAACCTACACCAGGGCCTCCTCTTGCAAAGTTTGCATACACCATAGGAATTCTCGCAGATGCACAGTATGAAATACCTTCACTCTTAAGTGCGATTCCCGGTGATGATGAAGATGTCATCGCTCTGACACCTGTAGAAGCCGCACCATAAACCATATTGATAGATGCCACTTCTGATTCACCCTGTACGAAGACACCACCTACTTCAGGAAGTCTTCTAGAAAAATATTCCGGAACCTCGTTCTGAGGTGTAATAGGATATCCGGCAAAAAAACGACAGCCCGCTCTGACAGCTGCTTCCGCAACAGCTTCGCTGCCCTTCATAAATGTTCTAGCCATTTTAGTCCTCCTTATAAATCTCGATTGCCCCGTCTGGACAAATACGGCCACAAGTCATACAACCAATGCAGTCGTCCATTCTAGCTGCCACAACATATTCGTAGCCTTTTGCATTTACTTCTGTTCCAACTTCTAGAACATTCTTTGGACAGAATTTCATGCAATAGCCACAACTCTTACAACGTTCGGCAACAACATTAATTCTAAAATTTGCCATTTCGGCCTCCTCTTTCTAACTTGCATCAGACTCCAACCACTCATAAGTCAAATAAAGCTTGAGCGGCAGGATTAAATCTTTCGAGATTTTGTCACTAAGAGACTCGACAAACCTCTCTCTTACACAAATCATTTCCACATCCTTATAGGCAGAAATGATATCCTGGATTCTTTTTTCCCCATCTATGATTTCATCCAAGGATGTCGTAATACCTGCGTTCGGATTGTGCACCATATGGATGTCATCTACTGTAAGATGTGACACCGCCAGGATTTCACCGAGGAACGTATCGATGTGATCGATATCCTGGCAAAAAGGCCTGAAATAATTCAGCACATACATCACGCACAGTGAATCCTTATCCACACCCAGCATAAAACCGCCTATAAGGCGCGCGCCTATGTCGTCTCCGCCGACGTCCATAACCACTATGCTGTTCTCATCTTTCAGGTATTCCCTGACTCCACCCACTACAGTCGGAGCATCATAGAACTGCTCTTCATAATGGATTTCCACATCCTTAAACTCTTGCGTCTCTTTAAAATCCCTGGAACGAAACAGGGGTTTGGTCATATCCATGTCAAACAGATGGACCTTTTTCCCCGTTTCGCTGTATCTACTTGCGAGTAGTTTTGCGAGATTAAGTGCAATTTCACTTTTTCCACAACCGGCCTCCCCGATCAATATGAAATTCGTTTTATTCTCCCGAAGAGCGTTTTCGATTAATTGCATTCTCTAATCTCCATCTTTAAAAAAAATCTATTCTAATCGGTATCTTGCCTCACCCTCGTTTATCTAAGAGTGATATATCCACCGAAGTTTCTCAGGTTATCTGATGTACATCTATCGCCCAGGAATACTGATGCGATATTATGCTGTGGCTTCAAGAATGGGAATTCATCCTGCTGTGCCCATTCAGGCTTCTTCAAATATGTCTTTGAAAGGTTTACACAGAGGTCATACCACTCTTCTGGACCATCAAACCAAACCTCAACCACACGGTCGAAAGCAGCTTCCGGTGCACCGTAATTTACCATTACTTTGCTGGATACCAGACGGTTTACACGAACACTGTTTTTAAAGAATGGAACGATTTCTTCATGGAACCATCTCTCGCCTTCATCCTTTGAACAATTCTCTGGATACTGAATGAGGAACTGCCAACGGAAGTTTGGTCCATCCTCTAGAGTTCTTCCTTCGCCCTTGAAATCTTCTTCCCAGTTAATAGGGACAAATGAGAAGATAAATGGAGGGAATTCTCCACCACCTACTGCACGACCTGCATCACCTGTCTCAGCGTTTTCATGAACTGTTGCGCTATCAACATCAGGAATACATCCCTGCCAACGAAGTACATCCATAGGCATATATTCATTGAAGATGTTGTGAGCCATCTCTGGGAGATGCTCATTTACAAGCCAATAATGCTCTGTAAGCTGCATTTCTCTAGCACCGAATCTCTTTCCTTCTGGAGGAGTTGGATAAGCCTGATAAAAAGCATATTTAGTTATGTAAGGCTGTAATTTACTGATACTTTCTGGAACGTGGTGTTTATATAACCAGTTTTCGAGTTTAGGTCTGTACTCTTCTTTAGCCAGGCCCACATAGATTAGACTTCTCATAATTCTAAAATCATAAGACATAATAAAACCTCCCTTTATCGAACGTCAGGACATCCTAACCAATTCTATAAGATATATGCACTTGTAATTTGTGCACTTTTTCCGCAGTTAGAATTTTAGCAAATGCTGTTCTGAGAAAAAAATATCAATATTTGAAGGTTTTCATAACAATTTTGATATTGGATTTTTTTCAAAAACAGGTATTAAACTTTAAGTGAAAAATTAAATATACGGAGGTTTATAAAATGAGCGAAAAGTTCTATGCAAAAAGCCCTGGCAACGAAGGCTATATCAAAAACATGGAAGTTGTTGCCTACCACGATGCAGACAATCATTATCTATTTCAGTCTCAGCTATATAAAACATCCGATGGAAGATATTACCTTTATGGTGGATGTTTCTTCGGATACGGTGTAGAAATCATAGATGTAACTGATCCGGCAAATCCTAGACATGTCCAGTACATGCCTGTTATGGATCCTGAACAGTACCCTTATATGTCTACTCCAAAAGTTCAGATTGCAGATGATTTGATGATTGTTTCAAACGGTAACTGTCTAGAATTCCTTCATGGTCCTGCTCCAGAGAAGTACACTCCTGCACCGGGCGGTGTAACTATTTATTCTTTGAAAGAAGATCCAGAACATCCAAAGAAGCTTTCTTTCTGGGCTACAGGCGATGAAGGAAATCCAGGTGCCGGTGTTCACCGTTTCACATACAATGGCGGTAAATACCTTCACCTTTCAGCTACTGCTGTAGGATTCAAGGATTACATCTATCGAATCGTAGATATTTCCGATCCTACAAATCCTCACGAAGTTGGTCGTTGGTGGAATCCTGGTCAGTTCTATGGAAACCAGACTAAAGCCACACGTGAGAAGAATTGGGAAGGTTGGCAGGGTTATAACACATACCCTGGTTTCGTACACTTTCCATATGTCGACGGCGATACAGCTTACCTAAGCTGCGCTGGTGGCGGATTTAAGATTCTAGATGTTTCAAATCCAGAATGGCCACAGGTTATCGGCGAAGCAAAGATGACACCACCTTTTGCTACTAAATTCGGTGGTGCATTATGTCACACATTCATGCCTATCCACGGCACAAAATACGCTATCGGTATGCAGGAAGGTGAACGTCAGTGGACATATAACAAGAAAGATTTCGACAAATTCGGTGTTCAAGCTATGTGCGGTATTGAGATGTTCGATATTTCAAACCCAGAAGACCCGGTACTTATTTCTGTATTCCCTTATCCGGAAATTCCAGAAGACTGGCCATATAAGAACTTCAATGATTTAGGATACGGTTATCCTACATCTTTTGGACCACATAATCTTCACGAACCTATGACAAACAAGCCTTGGCTTGAAGACAGAAGTGACAGAGCTTATGACTGCTACTTCCATGCAGGACTTCGTGTTTATGATATTGCTGATCCATATGTACCAAAGGAAATTGCATACTTTATCCCACCAAATCCGGAGAAACTCTGCTTTGATGTAAAGATGCCAAACAAGCCTCTCGGTACAGCAGAAGACCTCGTAGTCGATGACAGAGGTTATATCTACTTAAACGCTATGCATGACGGTGTTTACATCCTAAAATGCTTAGTTTAAATACTGATATTTGACATCTAGTTAAACTTAATTAAAACAAGCTACTACTAACAATCTTTAAATAACTAATAAAAAAATGGCAACTGTCCACGTGACAGTTGTCATTTTTTTGCTATAATAGCGTTTATGAATGATAAACAGATAGAATGTTTTCTTGAGACAGCAAAACACTTAAGCTTCACAAAAGCTGCACAGAATCTGTATCTGCCGCAGCCAGCTGTAAGCCGTTACATTTCTGCGCTGGAGCAGGAATTGGGTGTTCCTCTCTTCATCAGAGAGAATAGCCGACATATTGAGTTATCACCAGAAGGAACTATGTATTTCAACATGTTCCAGCGATACAAGGCAGAACTTTATAACATCAGAAGGACTCTTTCGAGCTCAACTTCTATCCTCCGACTAGGCTATAACGTCGGATGGGATGTTTCCACGTTCCTGCCAAGTGCTATTAGAGAATGCCTCAAAGAACAACCAGATTTAAAAATTTCATTTGAATGTCTAAGTTTTCGCGACTTGGTACAATCGATAAACGACAAGCATTTGGATGCCATCATCACAACAGACAATTACGTAGAAGGGAAGACAGATTACGTCAGAAATAAATTTACATCCATTTCCAGAAATGTCGTTTTCTCCGAATTCCTACCAGGTTATGAAAACATCAAAACTCCAGCAGACTTAGAACCGTACACATTCTACATGATTGATGATCCAAAAGTCGGAGCACTATGTCAGGATATCGAAATCCTGTTTAGACCTTTTGGATTTATACCTAAATTTCAAGCTGTTGCAAATATCAGTTCAGTTTTTGCCGCAGTCGAAAATGGAATCGGTGTTGCTATCCTCGACGAATGGTATCAGGGCATAAATCGTTCCTACATGCACAGCATCAAGCTCGACGACACCCTGCCTATCTCCCTCGTCTGGCATCGAAGCACCCTTTCACCTTCTCTGGATATCCTTAAAACAAAGATTTGTGAGGAATTCAGGAAATAGTTTGAGATTGAGGTAAGCTGTAATTTATAGTTTTTGCTTATATCAGCGCCGATCAACGGTTTGAAACATAGTTTTTGTTTCTAGAAACGAAACAAAAACCATGTTTCACCGGCTCGGCGCTATTTCTATGCAATAAATTCATAGATTAAACGCTTGCAAGCTCGCTACTGGGACCTCACATACGAAATTTAGTACGTTAATCGTAGTTTTGCCGTAGTTTTCACTTTCCCACCAATCAAGTTAGCTCCGCATACTACGAAATATTCCACTTAAATCGTCAAATTTTCGTATGTCATAGTTTCAACACTTCTTCAAATCATGTGAACCTCATCATTTCCCACTCTTCACACGACACTTTCAACCCCCAAATCATGTGACCTCATTCCAAATCGCCATCTCACATGAACTCGCTTTAAAATCTATCATGTGAAATAGCAAGTCAATGTCCTCTCACATGAATCACCCCTCAAGAATGTCATGTGATTTTCCCAAAACAGAACAACTCACATGAATCGCCCTTCTAAAACATCATATGAACCCCGCAAAACCTCTCTAGTCACATACCACCCCAATCCTAAGTTCAAGTTAATCAAGAAGTCGTTGAGCTTTCACATGACTTCTCGCGCCCAGCCCTCCCCATAAGCCAACTTAGATCAATCAAGTGCGGCAAAGCCGCAAAGGGCATTTTCTGTGTTTCCAAGCCAGAATTGAGAAAAACACACAAAAATGAGAAAAACACACAAAAATGAGAAAAACACACAAAAAAAGCAAACACCACAGTGTTTGCTTGAATCTTCATAATTAATGAGACATGGGGGATTCGAACCCCCGACAACCTGATTAAAAGTCAGGTGCTCTACCAACTGAGCTAATATCTCATATTGTTGCTAAATTTTTGTAAAAAAAAAGCAAGGCAAATGAACTGGGCTAGTCGGATTCGAACCGGCGCATCTAGGAGTCAAAGTCCCATGCCTTACCGCTTGGCTATAGCCCACTGTCGAGTGCAGCTAAATTGCTATAGCTGAGGGTGGGTAGAGGGATTCGAACCCTCGGCCTCCAGAGCCACAATCTGGCGCGCTAACCAGCTGCGCTATACTCACCATATAAATGTGCTCGTGGGGATTCGAACCCCAGACCCACGGCTTAGAAGGCCGTTGCTCTATCCAGCTGAGCTACGAACACACAAGAGCGGGTGATGGGAATCGAACCCACGTATCCAGCTTGGAAGGCTGGTGTTCTACCATTGAACTACACCCGCATATTCATAAATATTTAGTAATTTCATAAAAATGCATTTTTAGAAATCGGGGTGACAGGATTCGAACCTGCGACCCCCTGGTCCCAAACCAGGTGCTCTAGCCAAACTGAGCCACACCCCGTTTTGGGTTTAGGTTTTACCCGAAACGCAAGTGCTATTATAAGGGAATTCTCAAGGCCTGTCAAGAGTTTTTTTAGATTTTTTTAATCAAATCTGTTTCTCTAAGTCGGCGCCCTCATCAGCACGTACAGTATAATCTCATACTTCCGCCCCAAAAGCAAGTCTGACTTAATTCTCTGTTGTCAGAAAAATCCTCGCAATTCCTCATAAACCCTTGAAAACAGAGCATTTCAGCCAGACTCGCATTAAAATAAAACTTAAATTTTATTTAAACAGTAACCTATGAAGTTCTAAATACTCCCGATCTACGTCTCTAGTCTTTGATATCAAATCATCTTTTATAGGAGATTTCTTACGGATAAAGATCGGCGGAACCCCAAATGGCGCACTTACTTTCTTATATCCTTTCCTGTAAATCTGCCCAGTCCAAATATCCTCCCACTCATCATTCGGAAAATAAACATATCTGTAAAGCACACCAGTCTTTAAAATAGGAGCCACCAGCACATCTCTTCCCAGCAAATACTCAGTCTGACAACCATAAGCCTCTCTCTCCTCATAATAGTAGTACAGAGGACGCATAACAGGGATTCCCTCTTTCTTCGCAATATCAATATTTGCGTTGATATAATCCTTCCAAACAGCATGCAGCTTAGAAGCCCTCGCCATAAACCACATGATTTCTTCATCAGTATAGAACTGCTCATTCTTCAAAGGTTGATTCCCTTCATGTGTTCTAAGCAAAGGTGAGAATGTATTCATCTCAATCCAACGCATCAGAAGCTCTCTCGATCTGGTCATTTCAAGCATGGTTATATATCCGCCTGTATCCGAATGCACCACAGGATATCCGCAGGCTTCCAGGGAAAAAGTAGCCGGCAATACCGAACCGATGCCATCATCAATAGACCAGTCCACATGATGAGCACCTGTCCACATCATCATCGACTTCGCTATAGTTCCTGTTGAACCCGATCTCGTAAAGAAAAAGACTTCCTTCTCCTTATCGGCTTCCTTAATAGCTTCCAGATTCAACGCAGCCCAGATAGCTGGCCAGAGATTATGAACCACTTTCGGATCCTCTCCTGAATAGAGGACACAATCTGTCGGGAGAAGCTCTCCAAAATCAGCCATCCAGCCAGCCAAACCTATATCAATCATATTTTCAATTATGATCTGTTTGAACCATTCATAAGCTTTTGGATTTGTAAAATCAACCATTGCAGCCGAATACGTCCCTATCTTTGCCATATACGGCTTTCCATTTTTATCCTTTATGCAATACCCTTCACGCTTTGCTTCCTGATACAGCTCGCCTTCAGGCGCCAGAAACGGATTGATATACCCCAGTATTCTGATGCCTTCGTCCTGCCACTCAGAAACTTTTCTGTGAAATCTAGGATATAAATCAGAATTCCATTTCCAGTCCCACATAACCTGGTACCCAAATTCTGTCTCACGACAACCGCACCAGTCCTGACACCATATTCCCGCGATACAACCGCCATAGCGCTTTATCTCATCTATTCTCTTCTGTACCTCGTCTGTTCCACCAGAAACAGCCAGAATCGCACCGTCATTGACCCATTCAGGCACTGACATAGACAGATTCTCTGTAAGAGAACGTATAGACATCGGCCATACATTCATCAAATCTCTCTTTGCGATTTCTCTCAGGAATTTATACTGTAGTTTGGATAATTCTTCATAAGTTTCCGCTTCACCTATAAATATGCAAGGTTTATCCTCCACACTTATAGTGAAACTATCCTTTTTTGAAAAATCAAACATACTATATTTATCTGTTAAAACATGAATGAAATATTTACGACTTGATTGAAAAGTTGGTTGTGAATAACACGATTCGAGCTTGCCTGACTTGGATATTTTTTCAGGTTCGTGGCCAAGCAGCCAGTAAGAAGCTTTCCAGCGCAACATCTTTTTCGCCAGTCTTACACTGTTCTGATGTCCTGAAACCCAGATACGTTTTTTCTCACCCTTTAGATTTGTCTTTAAATAGTTTTCCCCACACCCAAAGAACCTTTCCTCCTTCGTAGAAGGAAAAGTAACATCAAAGCAATTGTAATCCCCATTATTTATATCCCATGAGAAGAGAGCCCTCTTTAACGAGTCCGTGACTCTTTCCCATCGAATATGACAATACACTTTTGAGCCATCTCCGTAATAGACGATAAATCCTCTCTCGCTATCCTTCGCGCTCATCTTTGATAACCGGAGTTTTTTCGAACGTCTCATTTTATAATTAAAACTTCCCAGAGACATCGAAATATCATTCTGCCCCGAATAAATCGTCACCCCAACACTTTCCGGATCAAACACACATTTCATAAAAATCTTCCCCTCAAATTGTTCAAAAATACTGTCACTAAAACTGATTATACCACTTCTAACACTACATTTAGTATAATTGACTGAATCTTTAGGTTCAAGTTTTTAGAGATATTTTTGTTCAAAATGAAGCTCTCCGTCTGCTGCCTCCGTAATAACCATATAGGAACGTCGCCGGTCAGCCTGACGCGGAAGTTCTAAACTTCCAGGATTTGCAATGGTTACACCATTTATTTCTTCGAAAAAAGGAAGATGAGTATGCCCATATAATGCCACATCACAGCCTCGTTCCCTGGCATTCTGAGCCAGCTGATTAAGCCCCGATTTAACTCCAAATCTATGACCATGTGTCAGGAAGAATCTATGTTTCATCTGCTCTACTACGAGATACTGCTCGAACTGAGAATCCACATCACAATTTCCTCTTACACAATAGATTGGGACATCAAAGAAAGAATTGAGCCATCCGTAATTCAGCTCACTGTCCCCCAGGTGAAACAACACATCAGGTACTTCTCTTTCATAAACCTCCTGCAATTTTCCAATATAACCATGGGAATCGCTAATAACCAATATTTTCATATATTCTACTTAAATTATCTCCTTCAATTTTCTCATAGCCTTGCCACGATGACTTATTGCATTTTTTCCTTCTGCTGTAAGTGCTGCAGATGAACATCCGTATTCAGGCAGAAAAAAAATAGGATCATAGCCAAAACCACGTTCTCCCTCGACATGGTCTCCGATATACCCTTCCATAACTCCTCTTACAGTATCCGAACTTCCATCAGGGCGAATAATAGCGGCAGCACAAACGAAACGTGCAGTTCTATCGCTTGTTGGTACGTCTTTCATCTTGTCCAAAATAGCCTGATTCTTTATATCATAGGACGTATCATGTCCCATAAAACGTGCACTCTCCACTCCGAGAATATCCGGTAAAGCATCTATCTCAAGACCTGAATCATCAGCCAGCACATAGCCACCCACTTTATTCCAAACTGACTTTGCCTTTATCATGGCATTTTCCTCAAAAGTCTTTCCATTTTCCTCTGCATCATCTGTGATACCCAGTTCTTTAATAGATACGACCTTAAATCTGTCTGAACCCAGGATTTCATTTACTTCTCTGACTTTGTTCTGATTTCCTGTTGCAAATACAACCTGTGTTAGCATTTCTACTCTCCTCTGATGTTTGATAATATTGCGTTTGCTATTCCTCTAGCTATCTTGTCCTGATATTCACTCTGAACTAGATTTTCTCTTTCCTGTGGATTTGTTACATATCCAGCTTTTATCAGAATAGCATTTGTATTTGTGATCTCCAGTATTCTATTCTCATCACCCGGAATTACGCCTCGGCTCTCAGCACCTGTCTGTTCCAACACACTGTTTAAACACTTTCCAGCAAAATTCTTGCTTTCAGGTTTTGTCGACAGATAGTAAGTAGCTACACCTTTCATATCTGACTCTCTACCTGATGCAGTAGAATTCATCCCTATAGAAATAAAACGGTTACAACCTGTAAAGTTGATGATGGACACTCTCTTCTCTTCAGAAATAGTCTCATCTTTTAATCTCGTATAATAAATCTTTGCATTGTCGGGAGCCTCAGCATCCAATATAGCCTTTACTTTCCTTACGATACCCAGATTTACATTCTTCTCTTTTACACCGTTTAACTCCGTTCCAGCCTGCGCTCCACCCAGTGATGCATCGACCAGAAAGATTTTATCGTAAGTATCTTTGATATCTTTAAAATCCAGCTTTAAAGTATCCTGATTTCGTGTAATCAGAGGCAGATGCAGAGATGTCATCTTAAACTTCATCACACCATTTCCGTGTTTAAAAGTATAGATAATATCAGAAACCACCTCATTCGAACCTCGAAGCTTATAATCCTCCGGATAAGCCGCATCGAGTCCAGGGAGAGTGAGTATTATCTCATTCTCCTTCAAATCTACTGATGTCTTTATCTCGGATTCATCAAAATCATCTGGAACTTCTAACTCATAGACCTTATTTTTTCCCTTGAAATTTGACTCTATAGACCATTCATCTTTGCCGTGAAGCTTCGCCTTCCATAGAGCCGACTTAGAATGAAAATCCGGAACTATTATGAAAAAAGCACTGAGCGCTATAAACAAGCACACAAATATGATTGCTATCAATCTTTCAATACTATAAATATCCTGTCTGTTCTTATCGTTCATATATTATTTCTTCTCATCACAGTAAGCTTTCAAGCAAATATTCGCATCAAATTCCGATTCGATACGATTCCATGAAACGCCATTCTGACTTAAATATCCCTGCCCATCCTTTATATCAACATGTTTTGTAAGAGAATTACCATCATATTCGATAGCAATCTGCTTACCATTCTTCTTTGACTTCATTACGAGAATAATCGCAAACTCGTCTCCTTCTTTGACCTCGATATCCTTATCAAACAGAATTGTATAATATCCGAGATCATGCAGACTTCCTTTTGCCACCAGTTCTCTGTCCGCGAGCGACGCCGTATTATTATACTTTGAAACCGCATACACTTCATATTCGCTGTCTTTGGATGTATTGTAAAAACCTGCTGCCTTTACAAGCTGGTTAGTATCTGCCTTGTAAACATTGGCCGCCATGGCACTCTTTGTACCAAATCCGACTTTACCTATACTACCGCAGAGATCAGTCTGATAAATCCTGTCATAATTTGTATTGCTCTCAAGCTTTACATATGACACGCCAAAGTTACCGATATTTGTATCATAGTAGGAAACATAGAAGACTCCGTCTTCACCGAATTTATCCCCCCAGCTGTTCTGGCAGATAAAAGCACCGTTTCCCGGACACTTATGTCCAAAATTCTCTGCAGAATAGTTATCATCCCAGCCTATGATTACGATATCATGATTCGGCTTTTTATTACCGTAATAATAGTAAGCTCCCTTTGCCGAATTATAATAATCAGATTTTGTAAACTTGCCTTCACCAGTCTCTGCATAGATTGAAGTAGATACTCCACCATTTCTAAAGACAGCCCATTTTATATCATCCATATCGTCCTGATTGTAAAAATGAACTTCCTGCAGATGCTTTGCAGTACCTGATTTATCTGAAACCACCGGTCCTGTCCACGAAAGTAGATAGGAAACCGCCATCATATAATTTCCGGGCTCAGTCGTCTTTCTCTTATACGTATTTCTGGATGCCATATCAAAAGCATCAAACGTCATCTTCTGATCAGAAAGAATACTAGACTCCAGAGCGGACGTAGCGGCATAAGCCCAGCATGTACTTAGTGAGCCCTGATTCTTTATCGCTGCATTTCTACCTTCCGTTCTAAGGTCAAATTTCGAGCGCAGACGGGGTTTCTCACTCGTAGAACTATCGAGTGATACCACTTTATTATGATTATCCCATGCATAACCATAACCAAACATACGGCAGATATCTTTCATGGAAAAATAAACCTTGTCGCCTACTTTTTCCGGCTCGACTTCCAGAGAATAACTGTTCTTGTTCTTTGTACCGTCTTTCTTTCCTACCGTAAATTTAAAATTGTCATCATTTCTTTCGAGTATAATCGTTCCATCAGAAAATGTTCTGGAACTAGCGTAGAACACGCGTCTGATCAATGTCAGCGAAGTCAGGGTGTCCATATTATTGTTTAATAATATTTCACCTCGTTCACTGGCCATTTCATCGCCGTCTATCGAGAGTTTTACGACATCGGCTTTATTTAAATTCTTTGAAATCAAAGGATTAAAGACAGTGCTTTCCAGGCGGGCACCTCTAAAAGGTTCCACCTGGCCGGATTTGTCCGCCATATTTAATGTTCCTAGCGAAATAAATCCTAATAGCAATATTAAAAAGCATATTAAAACTCTTCTGTCTTTCATCTAGTATTCCTTTGAATCTATCTTTCTTCTTTCTTTTTTCTAGGCGGCTTAGGTCCCGGGAACTGATAGAAGTATGTCTTTATCATACCGTTATAAATCTTACGATTCTTCTGTGCCTTAAATCCCAAGTCTTTCTCTGTAAACTCATATGAAGTAATTAGATACATAGACCATGAATCGAGACTCTTGTATACATCTCCTAAAATTCTGTAAAGCTTAGGCAGATTCTTTTTCTCCTCAAGTCTTTCTCCATAAGGAGGATTTGAAATAATAAATCCGTATTTTTTCGGATGATGAGTATCCTTAACATCACGCACCTGGAAATGAATGAGGTCAGCTACTCCTGCTCTCTTTGCATTCTCACGCGCAATCTTTAACACTTCAGGATCTACATCAAATCCCTGAATATCGGTTTCAATATCTGTATCTACCGCTTCTCTCGCCTCAGCCTTTGCCTCAATCCAAAGCTTACGATCTATAAAATTCGTCCATTTTTCAGCAGTAAAGCTACGATTCATACCCGGAGCAATATTCGCAGCCATCATAGCAGCCTCAATAGGAAATGTTCCTGAACCACACATTGGGTCGAGAAGGATTCTGTCTCCATGCCAAGGTGTCAGCATAATAAGCGCAGCAGCCAAAGTCTCAGAAATAGGAGCAGCACCAGCCTCAGTACGATAGCCTCTCTTATGAAGAGATGTACCTGTTGTGTCCAACGTAACAGTTACCTCATCTTTATATAAAAAGACTCTAAGAGGGTATTCTTCGCCGTTTTCCGGAAACCATTCCAGCTTATAGGCAGCCTTTAAACGCTCCACCATAGCTTTTTTCGCTACAGACTGTAAATCTGATGGAGAAAAAAGTTTACTCTGAACAGAGGATGCCTTTTTAACCCAGAATTTTCCATTCTTTGGAATATAGCTTTCCCAAGGCAAAGCTTTAACTCCCTGAAAGAATTCCTCAAAAGTAGTAGCCTTAAACTGTCCGACTACTAGAAGGATTCTCTCAGCAGAACGAAGATGAATATTTGAAAGAACTACCGCTTCAGGATCTCCTTCAAAATAAACTCTTCCATCTTCCACCTTTGAAATCTCATATCCTAAATCGTAGATTTCTCTCTTTAAAACCGCTTCTAGTCCGAAATGACATGGGGCAAGTAACGTAAAATTCTTCATCTAAACATCTTTCTAATAATAAACTACATAATAATATCAGCTAATTCATAACGAACGATTGGCTTAATATCCTCGAGGTGAACCTCTACCTGAAAGCCAACCTTTCCACCGCTAAAACATATAGTTTCAAAATCTTCCGCGTTATTATGAAATACTGTTTTAAACTGCTTCTTCATACCGATAGGTGAACATCCGCCATGTACATATCCCGTAAGCGGCAATAGTTCCTTCTGTTTTAACATCGAAATAGATTTCTCTCCTACAGCCTTAGCTGCTTTTTTCAAATCTAATTCTTCAGCAACAGGAATAACAAACACATAATGTTCTCCTGTCTTTCCAACCGTAACCAGGGTCTTAAAAACCTGTTCTTTGTTTTCTCCTAATAATTCTGCAATCTCATCACCTGTAAGTGATGCATCTTCTGTGTACGAATGTGGGTTGTATGAAACTTTCTTCTGTTCCAAAACACGCATTACATTTGTTTTGTCTTCTTTTTTACCCAATTCTAACTCCTAAATATAAAACTACTAATTCCAGGCCGGACTATACTAATCAAAGATTATATGTATCAGATGTTTATATTCCTGATACTGTTCTAAATCCTCCAATTCTTTCATACAATCCAGCAGCTCCTTGTGGTACCAGCCATGCAGATTTGGATCTTTGACATTAAATCTCTCCCAGACTTTCGATCCGATTCTATCGATATTCTTCGCAGTCTGTCGCATATTTGAAAGCTTATCCGCCAGCAGAATCTTTTTTGCTTCTATAGAAGCTACCCTTGCATGGTCGATAGTCTCCTGCTTACGAATCTTCCAGGAAGCAGATTTGTCGAGATGCTCTCTCTTATCTTCACTCTCTTCCTGAACCAAATCTGCAACCCTGTACCCAAAGTTCTTCACTAATTCTTCGTAAGATGTATCAGTATCTTCCAAAGTATCGTGAAGCGCGCCAGCAGCTATCATTTCCGGATCACCGCCCATCTTTGCAACGAGCATAGCCACTTCTACGGGATGTCCGATATAAGGGATATTAGAGCCTTTTCTAACCTGTCCCTTATGTTTTTCAGCCGCAAAGATTAACGCCTTCTCTATCACGCTAAACATACGTATACTTTCTTCGTCTGATAGATACTCTGGAAAAAAGCTGACATATCCCAAATTAATCAAAGCTTCTTGTTTCTTAAAGCTTTCAATAGGTGAAAGTTCTACTTCTTCAAATAAATCACCCTGAGACTTCTCAGTATCTAAATCAAAATACCAGCACTGAGGCACACTCGTTCCATCGATACTGTAGGATGTTCCTCCAAATAACGGACAATCCCTGCAAAGATTGAAATTATCATGCATCAAAAAATGTCTGGCTCTGCAATAGTACTCTCCTGTTTCATCTGGAGTAGCCGGATGACCAAAGCATCCATATAAATACTTTTGATTTTTTTCCAATTTCATAGAAATAGCCCCTCCCGAAACAATCCTTTGTATATAATAACATAGAATTCCCGGAAAGGGCTAATTTAATCAAGTTTATTAGCTTATCTATATAATATTCTTTTTTTCTGTTGAATAAGTATTATTCCATCTTTTAAAAATATAAATCCAACCCAAAATCACAACTAGTAATATGTATGCAATTGATTTTATCAATTCTAAACCATTATATTGGTCATATCCCCAATAATTTATCCAAACTACATGTGATAGCGGATTAATAAAATACAAGTGTTTAAGTATTCCATCTACTCTATATGGTGCTAAATATATTGGAGTCACGATAACGCAAATCATATATATAAGGTTTATTATAGGACATGCCATACTTGGATTTCTTATTAAGCTTCCAATTACAATTCCCAAAGTAGACAACAATGAAAAACAAATAATTTGGCATAAAACTAACCTAAATAGATTAAACTCTATTGAGTTAAAAGCTGTGATTAATACCATTACTATAAACATAAACACAGATAACAATGTATAGAATAATCCATTTCCGCAAAAGATCTCCAATACCTTAACTTTTGCAGTTCTATACAATTCTAGAATTTGAATTTCATTAGCACTTGAAACCTGTATAGCAAATAAATTAAAAAATAAGGATATTATCATACTGGTATAGGCACCTATAACAGTTTGTATTATTGATATTTTTCCATTGCTTGCTATTATATTCATAACTAAATATGATAATGGAAAAACAACTACTAGCATTAAATAATTCATCAGATTAAAACGCAAGGATTTATAATTAATATACACTGTAGTCCATATTCTGTTTAAGCTATTTAACATATTTAATTACTCCTTCTTCAAAAGCAGGATAATCAACCTTTAACGATTTTATTTCTTTATTCTTTTTATAAGATTCTATAAAATCTATAGCCTGCCCCAAATCTGAAAAATACTCTTTATCTATATCATCATCGGAACTACTTATTTCTAATTTACAGATTCCATCTCCCACCCCTTTTGTATCTCCAGAATATATTTGTTTCCCATCTTTTAATATCAATAATTTATCTGTAATCCTATATATCTCAGACATATCATGAGATGAAATCAAAATAGCTTTTTCCTGTTTTAATTCATCTAAAATACCTAAAATGGTTTCCTTCGTAACTATATCAACCATAGCCGTTGGCTCATCCAAAATTAGGAAATCTTTATCTATTACTATAGCATTTGCCAACGCTAACAATTTCATCTGCCCCCCTGAAAGCGTATATGCCAAATGATTTTTAATTGCATCTAAGCCAGTTTTAACAAGTACATTATTTATTCTTTCCTCACGCTCATCTTTTTTTAAACATGCATATTTTAGTATTACATCGATATTTTCTTCTACAGTTAATGCAGGGTATATAGGAGGATTTTGTGGTACATATGCCACCAAATCTAAATAATCATTATTACCATTAATATCTATACTTCCGTCAGTTGATTTCAGTATTTTTAATATTTGACGTATAAGTGTTGTCTTTCCACAACCATTCTTACCGATTAGACCAATACATTGTTTTTTTTCTAAAGTAAACGATATATTATCATTTGCCTTCATTCCATTTGAATATATTTTAGTAATGTTATTGATATTCAATCCCATTTTTCACACTCCCTTATCTTTTCCCCTCAAAAAAAGGTCAGTCTATGCAGACTGACCTTTACAAAACATATATTATGCGATTTCCTGGAAATCGATTTCAAGATAAAGACCCTTAAGGTGGTTCTTCTGAATCTCCTTAACACGAACTTTCTTTACATCTCCATCAACATCGATTTCAACTTCGCTACCAACCTTGATAGTTCTGAAAGCGATTTCAACATCATGAGCTGACATCTGAATAGGAAGTGCTCCTTCGATGTTCTTTCCGAAGATAGAAGCTGTTACAAGTCCTTCTCTTCTAAGTTTCTTTGCCTTTACATTAAGATCTCTCTTCTCAGCTTTTAAAGTAGTCATTTAACTGTTCCTCCAAATCTGAAATTTAATAAGTTACAAAAAAATCGGTCCTTAATCTCTTAAGGACCGACTACTGTGCGTGAGAGGATTCGAACCCCCGACACCTTGGTCCGTAGCCAAGTGCTCTATCCAGGCTGAGCTACACGCACATATTTGTTTGTCTCTGAAGCTCTATGCTATAAACGACCCGAGCGGGACTCGAACCCGCGACCTCCGCCGTGACAGGGCGGCGTTCTAACCAGCTGAACCACCGGGCCATGGTGGACCTTCGGGGACTCGAACCCAGGACCGACCGGTTATGAGCCGGTTGCTCTAACCAACTGAGCTAAAGGTCCGAACAAATGACCCCAACGAGATTCGAACTCGTGTTACCGCCGTGAAAGGGCGATGTCTTAACCGCTTGACCATGGGGCCGGAAAGGATTTTGATAAGTTCCTTTAAACTTAAGCTCCCCAAGTAGGACTCGAACCTACGACACTTCGGTTAACAGCCGAATGCTCTACCGACTGAGCTATTGAGGAATATACTTTTGAAAGTATAACATATTTATGTCGTACCTTCAAAACTTCATACAGATTTTCTTCTACTGAGTAAATTATTGATCATGCCTTCGATCTATTAGTAACAGTCAGCTCCATGTGTCACCACACTTCCACCTCTGTCCTATCTACCTTGTACTCTTCAAGGGATCTTATGTTCTTAAAGAACAGGGACATCTCATCT
>Ga0256405_10000573_pt1 | contig 119837 bp, 93 predicted proteins | sample RumenRJG_02DNA_FD_189096 | JGI IMG/M metagenome (GOLD analysis project Ga0256405, IMG submission 189096) | Bovine rumen microbial communities from Lethbridge, Alberta, Canada - RJG_02 | ecosystem: Host-associated > Mammals > Digestive system > Stomach > Rumen | place: Canada: Alberta...
AGGAAAATCTTTCTTCTGTACCGGGGGCAGAAAACGAAATGATACCGTATGAGCGAGACTGTTGTTTTTGTGTATAAATACTTGCTTTTCATAGATGTATTATAGCACAAAACTGTAGATTATTAAATAATAAACATCTACGATAGAAAAGAGAAAGAGCGGATTCATCCCACGGTTAAAACCGTGGGCTTTCTCCGAAATCTATTGTAATCAGCCGGTGCTACTTCTTGCTGAGACTATAGGACTTCAGGAAGGTATGGTGCCCATCCTTGTATTCATAGACGCGTATCTCGCAATTCTTGGCCCGCTCCCAGTGGAGGCCGTCGGGCGCTTCGTCAAGGTAGCCGCACAGAGCGCGCATAATGCCGCCATGGCAGGCGACGAGCACGTTTTCATAATCCTTGGTCTCCAACTCGCTAAGAAACGAGGCGGCGCGTCTCTTCATGGAATCAATGGACTCCACGGTCGCCGGTACCGGAAAGATCTTGGGGAACATCCAATATCCGGTCATGGCCGGTCCCATAAGATAGTATTTGCACTTCTCGTACTTGCCAAAATTGGTCTCGATCAGGCGCTCGTCCACAATGATATCCTTGATGTCGACATTGCCTATGATCGAGCCCGTCCGCTGCGCGCGCTGAAGAGGGCTTGCGTAGACGGCGTCAAAGTGCACGTCGCCAATATTAAGACGAGACTGCTTCGCCTGCTCGATTCCCTTTTCATTGAGCGGCGCGTCGGTTCGGCCCTGCATTCTCTTGGCATGATTGAGGTCCGTCTGCCCGTGACGGGCGATCCAGATTTTCATATGGTTTTTATGTCCTTTCAGGTTTGTACTATTAGATTTGTACTATCAGATTTGTCCGATCAGGTTGGAACGGCAAAAGCCTGCCAGCCCCAAACGAATTGTCTGTACTAGTCCATTATAGTACAAAGCGCCGGGCGGCAGGCAATTTTCGGTGATGGTTGCAGAAATGTCGTAGAAAGATCGTAGAAACCGCAAATAAGCACTTGACTTTAGCGTCTATATCGAGTATTATTATTTTTGCTTATTTCGAGGCGTGGCTCAGTTTGGTAGAGCGCTGCGTTCGGGACGCAGAGGTCGTGGGTTCGAATCCCGTCGCCTCGACTACTTGGCAGGGGCAACCGGAAACGTTGATTTTATCGGCGTTTCCGGTTCTTTTTTATGTCCCTTTAAAGGCAGTTCTGAAGGTCCTTTTTGACTCTGTTTTGGGCTCGAGTTCTAACCAAGTTCTAACCAGTCTCGATTCAAGGCTCGCAGAGCGAGCCGCTGCGCCGCGTGCGGGTTGCCTGGAAGGCAACGTCTTCCTTTCCGCACGCGTGTGCATCATATAACTCAGTGGGGGATTGTCACCCGCCACTGAGAAAGTTTGTTTCTTCCCGCTGTCGTTTGCCTTTGTTCCTTGAACAACGCGTAACCCCGGGGACATAAAAAAGCCGGCCGCGTCAGCACTGAATTTGCTGACGCGACCAGCCTTTTTAAATACAAATACTGCATGAAGCTTCTTCAGAAGAGCTCTCCATCAGTTAACGCCGCCCTCCGCGAGTTCAAATGTTCTGCGGATGATCTCTTCCGCTCCGGCCTGGTCGAGTTTCCTGGGCGAGAATCTTGCCATAATGTCCTTTTCCGCGACAGGAATGATTCTCTCAATCGCTTCCTCAGCCGAAGGAACAAACGCAGTGATGTCCTCCAGTCCTACACTGCGGTACATTCTGTGAATCTCTTCGCCGGTCCTCCGGGCAATAACAAATGCAGACTCCCCGTCTTCAAACGGAACATCGAGAAGGCGCGCGATCTCGCGGATCTCCTCGGGACGCTCTTCAGCCAGGAACTCCAGACAAGCCGGCGTGAATATCGCGCAGCAGGTTCCGTGCGGCACATGATAGAGCGCTCCCAGTGCATGCGCGAACGCATGACACATGTTGCACTTCGCGTTCGCAAGAACGATGCCTCCGTAATTGGCTGCCAAATGCATATCGGATCTCGCTTCCAGATCATCCCCGTGTTCCACGGCGCGCTTATAGCTGTTCTTCATAAGGCGAATGCCTTCATAAGCGATTCCCTGTACAATGCGATTTGTCATGGTTGAAAGGATCGCGTCGATGGCATGCGACAGGGCGTCAAAAGCACAGGCCGCCGTTACTTTAGGCGGAACGCCCAGTGTCAGCTTAGGATCGATCAAAGCCGCATCCGGTGTTGTCCCGGGACCGATTATGACTTTCTTGATTCCTGTCTTAGAATCTGTGATGACCGTCCCTTTGGATGCCTCACTGCCGGTTCCGGACGTTGTGGGAATCGCGATCATCGGTATGCAGCCGGCCTGCGGTGTGGTGAGCGGATAATAATCGGAAATGTCTCCTTTGTTGCTGAGAAGGAGCTTCACTCCCTTGCCCGCGTCGATAATACTTCCACCGCCGATCGCGACAATACCGTTGACATCTTCCTCTCTTGCTTTTTGACCGATCCTGGTGACCAGGTCGGAATCCGGATCCGACACGACCGAAGCATCTGTCAGGACTTCGATCCCTTCCCTGCGGATCGTTTCTATGATCGGCACTTCGATCCCTGCCCCGCCTGCACTCTTAAAGTGCAGCACCATCACTTTCGTACACCCCATTCCTTTCAGCATTTTGCCTGCTTCCAGCGAAGCATCATTTCCAAAATATTGAGGAATTGCCATTAAAAAACTGTTTGTTGCCATAATATCCCTCTTTCTCCGTTCTTTTCGGCCTTTTTGTTATCGCTTGGGATCGATCATGACTTTCACGTCCCTGATCTTTCCTCCGACCATATCTTCAACTTTACTCTGTACCTCTTCCATGGAGATCACACTGGTTATGTGCGGCAGGAATTCATCCTCTGCCTCCTCCACCGCTTTTATAGCACAGATGAAGTCTTCTTCATTGATACTCCAGCTGGTAGCGTATGTAAGCTCCTTATACTGGAACGCAAAGAAATTAATCCCCAGAATCCCTTCCGTGCTGCCCACCTGGATGATCGTTCCGCCTTTTCTCGTCATCGGAATCAGGACATTATTGAACAGCTGGTCATTTGGATGGCTGCATTCAAAAACCTTATCAAAGCCAAGACCGCTTCTTGCAAGCGCATCTTTCATGGCTCCCTCTTCCAGCGGATTGATGATCTCGTCCGCCACATTATACTTCTTCAGATGGGCGATCCTGTCTTCATTGATCTCGCTCATCGCAACATAAGCGCCGGCCTTTTTTGCCCACCATGCAGTAACAATAGCGATGATTCCGCCGCCGATGATCAGGACCTTCTCTCCTTTCTGAACATTTCCACGCGTCACCACCGCATGGTGCCCATTGGCAACCGGCTCCACCAGAGCGGCAGCTCTCACGTCGATTTCTTTGCTGATCTTGAATGCCTTGTCGGCCACGATCGCAAACTTCTCTGTGCAGGCGCCATCTAACGTAACACCGGGTCCGCCCTTAATGACGGTCTGATTGCACAGATTTTCCATACCGTGGTCGCAATAAAAACAGTCCCTGCAATAATTCAGCGGAATGCCCACTACCCGGTCGCCGACTGCAAGATCTTCCCTGGGACCCGGATCGATTACCGTTCCGCAGTATTCATGGCCCATGATACGTCCGCTTCCAAAAATCTTTGTGCCCCGCCACATAGTGAGATCCGAACCGCAAAGGCCTACCATATCGACCGAAATCGTCACATGTTCCTTGTCCGGCACGACCTCCGGAATCTCAACTACCTGATAGTTTTTCGGTTCAACCAGTCTTAAAGCTTTCATAGTAAATACCTCCTTGAAAAGATTTCATACTGTTACGTACCCCTTCAGTTACTTTTGCTTAAAGCAAGTTGCCTTACTTAATTATGTTTTTTAGCAAGCCCTGCTGCTATGACCATGCGCTGCACTTCTCCCGTACCTTCAAAGATCTGGAATATTTTGGCATCACGCAGAAGCTTTTCCACGGGATACTCCCTGGAATACCCGTATCCGCCGAAGATCTGAATGGCCTCCAGAGCAACTTCCACCGCGACGTCTCCCGCGTACGCCTTGGCAGCCGCCGATATGACAGAGTCCATGATTCCCGCATCCATCAGCCGACATGCGTGATAGACCAGATTCCTGGCAGCCTGCGTCTTGATCTCCATATCCGCCAGCTTGAACTGGATCGCCTGGTTAGCGATGATCGGCTTTCCGAAAGTCTTTCTGGTCTTCGCGTACTCAATAGAAAGATCGATCGCGCACTGGCAGATCCCGACAGCACCGGCTCCGCCGTCAGATCCTCTTGTGATGTCCAGCGTCTTCATGGCAATCCCGAAGCCTTTTCCGATCTGGCCGATGATATTGGAAGCCGGCACCCGGACATCTTCAAATACGACCTCTGTTGTATTTGACAGGCGGATCCCCATCTTATTCTCCTCTTTGCCCACAGAGAGTCCGGGTGTGCCGCGCTCCACCAGAAACGCGGTGATTCCTTTCGCTCCCAGTGACCTGTCTACAGTGGCAAAAACTGTGTAAATATCTGCAACGCCTCCGTTTGTGATAAAGCATTTGCTTCCGTTGATCACATATTCATCTCCGTCCTTTACGGCTGTCGTCTTCAGAGAAGCCGCATCGGACCCCGCCTCCGGTTCTGTGAGGCAGAAAGCAGTAAGGCCGCCCCATAAGAGTACGTCGGCCACTTTCTTCTTCTGCTCCTCTGTACCTGCAATCAAAACCGGTACGGAAGCGAGATCACAGGCACCGACCGCCGTCGCAAATCCGGCGTCCGCCCTGGCCAGTTCCTCGATCAACATCGCCTGCATCAAATGGCTGCACCCACTTCCGCCATATTTTTCAGGAAGATGCAGTGTCGTCAGGCCGATTTCCGCTGCTTTCGCAAAAACTTCCGCAGGAAATTCCCCCTTTTCATCGTACTTAGCACTGATCGGGCGCACTTCCTTCTCGGCGAACTGACGAAACAGCTCCACCATTTCCTTTTCTTCCTGTCTCAGTAACGCATCCATTGTACCCTCCTGTCATTTAATGCTTTGCTTTACTCGGATTCTTCCGAAAACATCGTGTCCAAAATCTCTTCTGCTTCGATTGACCCAAACAGGTCTTCCAGCATAAATCCTGTCAGCACTTCCCTGCACTCTTCCATGTCGAAGCGGTGCCCTTCCAATGCGCTGCACAGATCATCATTCGGCCTGCGCGAAAGAAAATCCCCGATAAATCGGATCTTACAGATCCTGCCGCCGTCAATCTGTGCCGCCACTTCCAGAATCCCCCCGTCCCAGCGTTTTTTTCTCCGAAACCCCGCACGGAAAGTCTTTCCTGTGTTCCATTCCCGGCGACTGTATTTGTCGCGCATGATTTTCTGGACCTCGTTCCGTTCTCTAAAATCCAATGTGGCCGGTATGGCGTCTTCTCCTGCCAGTGAGCGCTTCAGGTGTTTCATAAACTCTGTCACATCCATACTGCAGGAAAGGTAATCCGCTATGTTTCCTATCCGGCTCTTCACCGAAGTGGATTTTTTGCCACGCATCTTCAGGGGATCCACCCTGAGCACATCCTGGATCTTCGCAAGGTCCGACCGGAATAGAAGTGTACCGTGATGCAGAATACGGCCGTTTTCTATCCTCTGCGCCGTGCCGGAGACTTTCCGGTCATCGATCACGATATCATTTCTGCCTGATACTTCAGCCCTGATCCCAAGCTCGCCCAGCGCGCGGACGATCGGTTCGGCAAAAAGCTTCAGATGCAGATCCTCAGGATTCCCCAAATCCGTAATAAACGAATAGTTGATATTTCCCAGGTCGTGATAGACCGCGCCTCCTCCGGTTTCCCTGCGGATGACCTGAATCCCGAGCCGGTCCACCATCTCCCGGTTGATCTCCGCTTCCGTGTCCTGATTGCGCCCGACAATAATGGCGTTGGCATTCTGCCATAATATCAAAACAGTGCCTTCTCTGCGGTTTTTGAGCACATATTCCTCATAAGCAAGGTTAAAGGCCGGATTCGTAGACCCCGTTTCCATATAAATGACCCGTTTTCCGATTTGTGTCATAGTTCATATTCCTGTGTCTGCAGAAGTTCTGTGATCATTCGTATATCCATCCCTTTCGCGCCATGTGCAGCTGCGTACTCGACGGCCGAATTGATCCTGAAAATATCATCCTCTTTGCACGGAAGGTGATACACAAGTGTCCGCAGCGGACGAATCTCCTCCCTGAGGGATTGCAGCCCCTTGCGTGATGTCACCCAGGGAAAGTCCATCACAGCAAGATCGATCTTTCTGTCCCGCACTTTTTTGGTGAGCTCCTCCGAGGGATACTCCGCGTCTCCCGCCAGCAGAACAGATACGCCTTCGCAGGAGAGGATGCACCCGTAGTGCTCCGTCTTCTTAGAATCTCCGCCCGCATGGCGCAGCGGGAAAAACTCTGCCAAAACATTGCCGCACCGCACTGTCCGCTCTTCCCGAAGCAAAATCCGACGATCAGATTCCGGAAGTTCCGGCATGATCGTTCCCGGTCCGATCAGTACGCATTTCGGCCACTTTGCAAGATACTCTTTTGTCATGTTCTCTGAATAGTGATCTTTGTGGCAATGAGTATAGAACAGCATCTGCGGGTCCTTGAATGCGGGAGATTCCATGACAGCCTGTTTTCGCTCAGGGTTCAGCGTTGACAGCCCTTCATCCGCCATCTCATGAAAAGCGTCTACCAGGATCTTTGCCCCGCCCATTTCAATGGAAAGCCCCGCGTTGATACTCAGTGTTAACCTAACAAACACGCTTTATTTCCTCCTCTTCGGCGGCATGCTCAGCGCTCTTTCCTGAAGATCCAGCGCCGCCTCCCTGACTGTTTCTGAAATCGTCGGATGGGAATGGATCGTATCGATCAGCTGATCTGCTGTCATGCCCATTCGGATTGCCACTGCCCCCTCTGAGATCAGGTCTGCGGCCCTCGGCCCGGCGATATGTACGCCGAGGATCACCTCGTTTTCCGCATCGGCCAGTATCTTGACCATGCCTTCTCCGCCGTTCATAATCATCGCCTTGCCATTGGCGTACATGGGGAAAGTGCCGACTTTGTAGGTCCCTTTTTCAAGCTGGTCCTCCCGCAGGCCAACAGAAGCGGCTTCCGGTTCCATGTAGACACAGGAAGGGCAGGTGGTCTCATCATATACGCTTTCTATGCCCATAATGTTCTCCGCAGCGACCTCTCCCATCCGTGAAGCTGTGTGCGCCAGCATCGCATGTCCGAACACACAGTCGCCGATTGCGTAGATATTCTCCCGGTTGGTTCGCATATGGGAATCGACGACGATTCTTCCCTGCCTGTTCTCAATGCCAGCTGCCTCCAGACGAAGTGAAACCGTATCTGCTCTTCGGCCGACTGCAACAAGTACCTTCTCCGCCTCACAGTTAAGGATTTCCTGCCTGTCGTTTCGGTAAGTGACGATCGCGCCTTTGTCTGACTCGCTGACAGACAGCACAGTGGCACCGAGGTATATTTTGGCACCGATCTGTTTCAGATGCCTGACCGCAATATTTGAGATATCCCTGTCCATCATGGGCAGCGCGTGATCCATCGCCTCAATGATCGTGATCTCAGTGCCGAAATTTGCATACGCACATGCGATCTCAAGGCCGATCACGCCGGCTCCGATGACGATCATGGTCTTCGGCAGTTCCTTGAGTGAAAGTGCTCCTGTTGAATCCATGCAGGCAGAACACTCCCCGATGCCTTCGATCGGCGGGATGAAGCTCTTTGACCCGGCAGCGAGAATAATGGCGTCGCAGTCAGCCAGCACATCGCTTCCGTCTTCTTTTCTGACAGACAGGCGGCCATCCTCCGCAAAGGACGCCTCTCCCTTTACAACTTTGATCTTGTTCAAAGCAATAAGGCCGGACACGCCACCTACAAGACGTTTTACTGTGTCGTCCTTTTGTGCCATGACTCTTGCAAAATTCAGCCGGAGTCCTTCTGACTCAATTCCGAGCTGCGCTCCCCTGTCCCTGATCTCTGAATACAGTTCCGCGCTGTGAATGATGCTTTTGGTCGGGATACAGCCGACATTGAGGCAGGTTCCTCCCAGCGTACCTCTTTCGATCAGTGTCACTTCAGCGCCGAGCTGCGCAGCCCGGATGGCAGCGATGTAACCTCCGGGGCCGCCCCCGACAACGGCGACTTTTTTTCTGTTTTCCATATGTGATTCCTCCTAACCGGTCCGGTTTTCCAACTCATTACCACAGGCAGTATTTTTCCGCGTCTTTTCTCAGTTCTCCCCGGAAATCCGGATGTGCGACTGCGATCAGGTTCTCAACTCTCTGGCGCACATTGCGTCCTCTCATAGGCGCGATCCCGTATTCGGTGACGATATAATCGATGTTGTTTCTGCTCAGCGTGACAATGGCGCCCGGTGTATGGATCGCATTGATCGTGGAAACGGTGCCTTTTTTCGCGGTTGAATGGAGCGCGATAATGGAGCGCCCTCCTTTTGATGCCACTGCGCCCTGAGCAGTATCGCTCTGTCCGCCGCTCCCGCTGTACTGAATCGTGCCTATGGTCTCCGAACAGACCTGTCCGGTCAGGTCCACCTCGATCGCGGTGTTTACAGAAACCATATTGTCATTTTTCGCGATCACTGCAGGATCATTTACGTAATTTCCCGACATGATCAGAATGGACGGATTGTTGTGCAGCATGTTATACAGCTTCTGACTTCCAAGCGCAAAGGTGCCGACTGTTTTCCCTTTGTAGAAGTTCTTTTTCCGGTTGGTGATCACGCCCGCTTCTGTCAGCCGGTAGATCGCGTCGGAGATCAGTTCCGTGTGAACGCCCAGGTCATGTTTATCCATGAGGCAATCCGCAACGGCGTCCGGGATTTTGCCGATGCCGAGCTGTATTGTGTCGTTGTCACGGATCAGGGAAGAAATATATCCCCCGATCGCCTCATCTTCTCGTGAAAGCGGACCACCCTCCGGCAGGACAGGAATCCTGTTATCAGATTCCACGATCCAGTCGATTTCACTGATATGGATCTCATTGTCCCCGTTCACCTGCGGATAATTCGGGTTTACCTCGCAGATCACCAGGTCCGCCTGCTCCGCAAGAGACTTTTCGTGAATATTGCTGAGAGAAAACCTGCAGAATCCGTGCTCGTCCATTGCGGATACTGCCCCGATAAACACGTTGGGGCGATGGTGCTCTGCCCATCTCCACGAACCGTCATGCAGGTGGCCGGGAATATAATTTACAATCCCCTTCTTATATCCTTTTCGATCTCCTGCCATCTCAAACAGGCAGTCGACCAGAATCTTGTCCCTGTATTTCTCCTCGGTGAAATATGGGAACGGCATGAGATTCATATTGCTGTAGATCTCAATGTTTTTCCCCTGCTCAGCAACGCTGTGCAGATTTGAGAGAAGAAGAAAAGGGGCCTGCGCGCAGAGGGAAGTGACGATCCTGTCCCCCGACTGTATATAGGACAGCGCCTTTTCAACGCTCACTTTTTTTTCGTTATATATTTTCCGGTAATCCATAAGCCGACTCCTTTTCCTCCTATCCGTTACAGGTCATGTCGATCACGATGGGCGTCGGAGATTCTTTTCCGGCTGCCAGCTCTGTCATCACTTTTTGTACCTCCCGGATGGAAATCTTTTGTCCGATGAAATGTGAGAAAGCTCCCGGATCCCTCAGGATCTCTTTCAGCGCCGCATTGAAATCCGCTTTTGTGATTCCCCAGCTGCTGATATAAGAGAGCTCTTTGTATTGAAAAGTAAAGAAAGACATACAGACAATTCGTTCCATGACGCCCGCCTGAATCAGCATTCCGCCTTTGCGCACCATGGGAAGGATGATCCTCTCAAATTGTCTTTCTCCAACCTCTCCGCAAATAAACACTTTGTCAAATGCTGCAGAATATAAGCTCTGCAGTTCCTTCTCAAAATCCTGGTCTCTCAGATTCGCGACAGAATCAGCCAGTCCGTGTTCCTTAAGAAAATCGCAGAATTCCCGGTTTGTCGCCAGCGCGCTGACCTGCGCCCCGCATTTTGAAGCCCACCACGCGGCGATCGTTCCGACAGGCCCTCCGCCGCAGATCAGAACTCTTTCCCCGCTGCGGACGCCGGCTTTGGTAACGACTGCGTGATGTCCCTGCGCAAAAGGTACCACCAGTGTGCCGAGCGCCGGATCAAGACTGTTGTCAAACCTCTGTGCCTTCTCCTGAGAAACCGCGTATATTTCCGCACAGGCTCCGTCAATCGTTATTCCCGGCCTGCCTTTTGTCTCTGTCTCATGGCAAAGGTTTTCCATGCCATTTTCACAGTACCAGCAGTTCCCGCAACTGTTATCCGGAAATACCACAACCCGGTCGCCGATCGACAGGTCTGTTCCGGTTCCCGGATCCGTCACTATGCCGCAGCAGTAATTGCCAATGACGTGCCCGCATCCAAACGCCTTAATCCCTTTCCACAAAGCAGTGTCGATCTGTGAGATCCCGACGGTCTCTACCTGAATCATCACGCTTTTGCCGTCCTGGACCGGTTCCGCAATATCTGAAACCTGAAGCTTCTTGGGCCGCAGAATACGCAGTGCCTTCATTCGGGGGCTCCTCTCCTCGTTGAAAAAGAATTTTCAGTGTACTATAATTAACAGGAAATAATTCTCTGTATTGTCACGAAATGGAAATTTTTATGCGTTCTCAGAAATCCAAGGAAACCATATACGCTTTTCTTGACCTGCTGTATGAATTGCCGGGCAATAATACACGGTTTCCTGCTCATGTTCTGAATCTGATAGACAAATATCTTCCTTTTCACAAACTGACATTTATCCCTCTTAACGCGACCTTCTCCTCTCTCAAGAACACTAATCCCGAGACCTGGTTCAACCAGATCTATACACACGGGCTCTCAGATGAGCAGCTCGAAATGTATTACACAAACGGGATCCAGTATGACCCTTTTCGGGTAAGGTTCCTGAGTGAAGAACTCCATTACCGGCGCGTTCTCATGATTGAAGATGTCCTTCCGAATCCCATGGAAACCCGGGCTGTAAAATATCACCGTTTTCTGAAAACAGCGAATGTTCCCTATCAGTGCGTACTCAATTTGTTCTGGGAGCATACGCGTCTGGGCGTCATCTCAATTTACCGTTCCGAAGAAGAAGGGGCCTTTACATCGCAGGAAATCGCAGTCCTGGAGCAGCTGAGCCGCTTTGTTTCTAAGCAGTTTATGTACGCGATCTCCCAGACAAGCCGGAATCTCTCTGAAAAGCTGTTCTCTTCCTGTTATCAGAACGTTTCCTTCGGCGTGGTCCTTCTGGACAAAAACCGCCGGGTGTGCCGGTCAAATAAATGTGCGAATGAATTCTGCGCGGATCTGTACCGCGGCTTGTTCTATTCCTCTGCCGGCACCGGCGCGGAGAGCGGTGACTCATTCAGCCGGGAGATCACCCAGAAAGTTGTGGACGCGTTCCGGGAAAGGCTTGTGGAAGACAGCGAGCGCATTCTGACACCCGTAAACAACAGCTATTATGAATTTCAGCTAAACTCCTTTATCTCGACCAGCTACAACTTCAAAAATGTCGAGATCAACTACCTTCTGTTCATCTTCCGCTCCTCCGGCACGGAGGAGGAAGTCCTGGAATACTCTTATATCCGGAACCTCTTGACAGAACGGGAATGGGAAATTGCGAGAATGGTCTCGGAAGGCTGCTCCAATACCGAGATCGCAGACAATATGTTCATCAGCATCAATACGGTCAAGACACACCTTCAGCACATCTACGGCAAGCTGGACCTTCCGAACCGGGCCTCTCTGATTCACCTTCTCGCCAGGGAAAAACAGCGTGCCATTGATCCTTCGTGATTTCCGCGAAGAGAACAACACCGTCTTTATTTGGAAAGAAGCAATACCGACTGGCAACTGGTCGATATTGCTTCTTTCTCATTTCATAACTTTTATTTATGACTTCACTTGACCATTTCCGCCGCAGTCTTTACAACCGTCTCCATATTGGGGATCATAAACCACTCTGCTTTCGCATAAGGAATCGGAGAATCGACAGCGCCCAGTCTTCTGACCGGTCCCTTGAGCGCGTCATAGCAGCTCTCGGAAATATTAGATGCAATTTCTGCTGTCCAGTTTCCTTCGCGGCAGCCTTCCGATACCAGGAGCAGTCTGCCGGTCTTTCTGACGGATTTTTCCACGGTCTCGTAATCGAAAGGTTTGAGGGTTCTGGGATCGATCAGTTCAACATCGATACCAAGTTTCGCGAATTCGGGAAGTGTCTTCGCGATCTGCATGAACATCAGCTGATTGGCCACGATCGTGAGATCCTTGCCCTCTTTAGCGACCTTTGCCTTGCCGATCGGGATGACCTCTCCGAGTTCAACTTCGCCCGGAATGCGGTAAAGAGCCTTGTGCTCCCAGAACAGAACGGGGTTGTTGTCCCTGATTGCCGCCTTCATGAGGCCGTAAGCGTCCTGCGGAGTTGTAGGAGTTACCATTTTAAGGCCGGGGATATTCATAAACCAGCTGTCCACAGTCTGGCTGTGGTGAGCGCCGATGCCGCCGCCGGCTCCCTGCGGTCCGCGGAAAACGATCGGAACACTGACTTTACCGTGGGACATATAGCGCATCTTTGCCGCCTGGTTGGCGATTGCATCATAGATCAGCGGAGAAAAATCCGCGAACATAATCTCAAAGACGGGGCGTTTGCCATAGAGAGCAGCGCCGACACTCATGTTTGCCGTACCTGCCTCTGCGAGGGGGGTATTGATCACGCGATCCGGCCATGTCTCAAACAGTCCGTTCGTAATGCCAAACGTGCCGCCCATCTCACGAAGGTCTTCGCCGATCATAAAGACGTTCTCATCACGTTCCATTTCCTCTCTTAACGCGATATTAAGAGCCTGGATCATTGTCATCTGTGCCATTTTTATTCACGCTCCTTTCTCAGTCCGCAAACACAAGGTTGTGTCCGATCACATCCGCGGGAGCAGGAACTTCCTGCTCCATGGCATATGCAAAGGCCTCGTCGACAATCGCCTGCTGCTCTGCCTCGATCCTGTCAAGTTCTTCCGCTGTCGCGATTCCTTTATCGAGGATATACTTGCGCGCACGTCTGACCGGCTCGCGCTTCATAGCTTCTTCTACTTCCTTCGGATCACGATATTTTGTCATATCGCCTTCGAAGTGGCCTCTCAGACGATAGGTCTTGAGAGAAATGACATTGGGCTCTCCTCTGCGTGCCTTCTCGAGACCGGTTCTGATCAGCTCTCTGGCTTCAAAAATGTCGTTGCCGTCGCCGAAAGTAACGGGAAGTCCAAACCCGTATGCTCTCTCTCCGGGATCTTTCAGGCGGCTGACATCGTGCTTGTAAGTGGAGATGGTAATGTCGTTGTACTCAATAATGGCGCAGACCTTCAGATTGCGGCATGCGATCACGTTGAGCACTTCATTGACTGCGCCTTCTTCCAGTGTTCCGTCGCCGATTCCGAGGATCAGGCATCCGTCCGTATTGTCAAACTCAGTCATGGCGAGCGCAAAGCCGGCACCGATCGCCTGATTTTCGCCCATCAGACCGTTGGAAGGGCAGATATGATTTTCGGGAGAATAGATGTGCACATAGCTGGCAACACCGCCGCACAGGGGGCTCTTTCTTCCGATCATCTCAGTCGTAAACTCTTTGATGCCGCATGTAAGGGCATAGAGAGGGTGGCATCTGGGATGAGGGCTGAGCCAGTCAGCATCTTCCTTTTCCAGATAAATAGCCATCTGGATCGCTTCCTGACCTACTGCGAGATGATAGAAACCGGGAAGTTTGCCGGTTGCCAAAAGTTCAGGAACTTTCATCTCATACTTTCTGGCAAAAATCAGTTTTTCATAGCTGTCCAGATAGTATTCTTTTGAATATCTCATTTTCGGTTTCCTCCTGTTATTCCATTTCAATGATCTGATCCGCCGTCTTAGCGTATTCCGCCAGTGTCTTCATGAATAATGATCCCGGTGCGCCGTTGACTGTCGCATGGTCAAAAGTGACCGACAGATAGGCTTTGGGACAAATTCCAAAGGTATCATCCTCGAGTACAACCGGCTCTTTCTGGATTCTGCCGACTGCCACGATTCCTGACTGCGGCACGTTCAAAATAGGGTCTGCATTATCCACGTTGAACATCCCGATGCTGCTGAGTGTAAACGTTCCGCCCTGCATCATTTCGATCGTGATCTTGTTTTCCTTGATGTCGGAGATGATCTTTTTCATATCTGCGGAGATATCCAGCAGGGACTTCTTCTCGCAGTTCTTGATGACAGGCACGATCAGCTGGCCGGTAGGGGTGCCTACCGCCACACCGATATTAATGGATGAATAGTAGTGAATCTCATCCCCCTGGCGGGAGCAGTTGACCTGCGGATGCTTCTGTAGCGTCATTGCGATCAGCTTGATAAAAATCTCCGTGATGCTGACTTTTTTGCCCTCCGCCTTGAGCTTTTCATACAGCCTCATCACACCGCTCACATCCGCGTGTACAAAACCGGAAACCTGCGGAGATCTCCGAAGGCTCTCCTCCACGGCTGCGATAGTCATTTTCTTGATCCCGACGATCTTTTCTATTTTGGCGATCGTCTTTCCGTCTTTTGTCGTATCACCTGCCTGCATAAGAACACCGCCTTTTTTACTCTTCGACTATATATCCGATCACATCGCCGCAGTTTGCCTTGCTTCCGGCCTCACAGAGGATGGACTCAAGAACGCCGTCATGCATTGCTTCCAGGTCATTGGTCAGCTTCTCTGTCATAATGCTGCAGAGTTTGTCGCCTTTCGTAACTTTGTCACCGACCGCTTTGTACCACTCTACGATCTCGCCGTCTTCCATCGTTGCGCCAAATTTAGGCATATTTACTTCGTACTTCATGTGTCCTCCTTTTTGTGACTGTGGTTAATAGTGTTGTTGTGCTCCTGTGCTTTTGTCAGTTCATGGACATTCCGCCGCAGATATTCAGGGCCTGTCCTGTGATGTTCTTGGCCATGTCAGAGACAAGGAACAGAACCGCATTTGCAATATCTTCAGTATCCTGCGGCCTTCCGAGCGGAATGTGCTGCTTGCAGAAATTGTCGAAGAATGCATCCTGTTTCTCTGTGCTGTCGGGCATGATCTTTCTGAGATATCTCATCCAGATCTCTGTCTTGATTATGCCGGGGCAGATACAGTTGTACTGCAGTCCGAACTTTGCGCCGAGCTGTGCGTAGCTCTGTGTGATGTTGATCACGGAAGCCTTAGTCATCGCATAATGGGGAACGAGAATGCTGCCGCCGCGGCCTGCAACTGATGAGAAATTGACGACGCGGCCATAGCCCTGGTCCTTCATATAAGCAAGGGCGAGTTTGTCCATGTTATCCGTGCCGAAAACATTGATATTGACCATATGCTTCACCGCTTCCTGATCTGCTTCATGGAGCATCTGGTACACACAGATTCCTGCCGCATTGACAACGATATCAATTTTCCCGAACTTTTCTTTGGCAAGGTCAAAGACCGCTTTGCACTGGGCGATATCCGTTACATCACACTTCACGCCGTAAGCCTGAACACCGTACTTCTCTGCGATCTCCTTTGCTGCTGTCTCGGCATTTTCATTATTGATATCGCCGATCACGACATTCGCTCCGGCTTCCGCGAGCAATTCGGCTGTTTTCTTTCCGAGCCCTGCGCCTGCGCCGGTCAGTATCGCCGTTCTTTCCTTCAGATCGAGTCTGGACATTGTTAACCTCCTTCCGGTTTTCGTGTAGTACCATTACACTTCTGCTACTATTGCCGTACAACTGTACGGGCTTTCTATTTCTTATATTGTAAATAACCCCGGTTCGCCACGAATCCTCTGCATGTATGATTCTTATGAACAGCCCTGCATCATACTTTTTCAGTATTTTTTTAATCCACGCCTTCTTTTTCTGATAATTCTCGGCAGATTTGTATTATTTTCCCTTAAATACAGGTTTTCTCTTTTCAATAAACGCTGTTACACCCTCTTTAAAATCATCTGTCAAAGAGGCTACAGTCTGCGCGGGTCCCTCTCCGTTTTCCAAAAAAGCTTCCAGGTCTTTGTATACCGATACGTACATCTGTTTTTTGAGATTCGCATACGCCGCCAGCGGTCCGCGGGACAGCTTAACAGCCCATTTCCGGGTCACAGCCTCCAGTTCCTCCCGCGAACAAATCTCCGTTGCGATTCCCCAGTCAAAAGCCTGCCGGGCGCTGACCGACTCTCCCGTGAGAAACAGTCTCATTGCGCGCGCGCTTCCGACCAGCCGGGGCAGAAAATATGCGCCGCCTGTATCTGGCACCAGTCCTACACCGGTAAAAGCCTGTATCAATTGTGCCTTCTCTGACAGGATCACAACGTCGCCGGCTATGGCGATCACCGCTCCTGCGCCTGCTGCCGGGCCGTCTATAGATGTGATGATCAGCTTGGACATGCTTTTCATCTTGACCGCGAGCTTTCCCACACAGGTGATCAGATCGTGGAAATCGATCTCCCCGCCTTCCTTCAGGACGCCATAGATATACCCAAGGTCACCGCCCGCCGAAAAGGCCTTTATGGCAGATCTGAGCACGATCACCTTTACCTCCTGATCATCCTCACAAACCTGCAGCGCCTCCAGAAGTTCCTGCGCCATCTGCAGGTCGATCGCATTCAGATTGCTGCCGCACTCCATTACTATTTCAGCAATTCCTTCTCTCTTTTCAATCCTTACTTTATTCCGTTCCATCACTAAACCTCCGATATATCTCCCGATAATATGTATCTGAGATGGAGTATAAATAAAACTAAATAAAAACAATCACCCGAAAGGGTGATTGTTTTTATAACGCATATTCCTTCATATAGCACCTTGAAGACTCCGAACTCTTGATCGCACCTGCTGTATGTTCCAGATCCGGATAAATATAACTCAAGGGGGATGTCCCCCGCCTCTACAGGCGGCGGGAAGTAACAAATATTCTCAGTGGCGGGTGACAATCCCCCACTGAGTTATATGATGCACACGCGTGCGGAAAGGAAGATGTTGCCTTTCAGGCAACCCGCACGCGGCGCAGCGGCTCGCTCTGCGAGCCTTGAATCTTCTGTAATACCCATCATCCTGAGGTACTGGTTAAATTCATGTTTAATATCTTTAGGAATTATAGTTAATTATAGCATCTGCAATAATTCACAAGAACACTAAGCGGGCATAGCCTTTTGTTCTGGCCTTTTTTTGGCCAACACAAGAATTCATCGCAGATTAATATGGACAAGACGCCAACGAGAAGACGCCAAAAATCACACGTACGTTCCAACCAAATTCCTAAAATCCCCAAAACCAGACCGTTACCGGACTAGTTACCGGCGAGAAATATAGGCAGGAAATAGGGTTAATTGTCAAAAAACTGCTTTTGGAAACAAAAAACAGGATTTGAGTTAAGATATAAAAAGGCAGCGTGAAAGCGCAACGCGCCGCAGGAAATACCTGCGGCGCGGTTTTATTGAACTGATATAGTTTTACTTAGCGCAATATATCTTGGCAATAATATTAAAAATTGCCAAGATATATTGTTCATTTGTGACAATACAGGTTGTCACCGAATACTTCTTATGAAGGCAAGATCCTTTTCAATCGCCTCTTCATCAGAAATATCAAGCCAGTTCTTGCCGGATGAACGCAATCCACTCAGATAAGCAGGATTCGTAAACATCCGCTCGATTCTTCTTATGACAGCTTTCATGTCAGACACGTTTCTAAGAGTTTCGTCCTCAAAGATATACTTCTTAATACATTCCCTCAGCTGATCCATATTGACGCGTTCGCTCAAGTAACATATATCGAATACATCTTTATACCTGGTGTTGCGGCTTCCGAATCTCACCATGGATTTAAGCTTTTCGGTGATCATCTGCGCCGGTGAGTTTATAAGAAGGCTTACGGCATCCTCCTGAAACCCAACATCAAAAGCATATTCGTCCTGCTCTATGGAAAGATCCTTATGTACTCCAAGATCCATTTTAAGGGAAATGACGGTTCCTTCCGTGTCTGCAACTAAGATGTGAATGCGCTTCCCCTTGTAATCCTGGTGATTGAGTTCCATGATCTTACCATCGAGTTTAATCGTCAGTCCATCGATGCAGTCAAGTTTATCGACAAATCTGCGGATAGAATCATCAGAGATGGAGTATTTGATAAAATCCAGATCGAGATCCTGCGTGGCGCGGCGGGCATTCCCGGATATACTCCGCATGACAACACCACCTTTTATCGTAGCATTTCGTGCCATTCCACTATCTGCTATGGCTTTCAGAACGATATCCTGCCCGAGCTTCGACTGAGCGTTCTGTTCGCTGTAGCCAGCTGCTTTGATCTTTTCGACCTCTTCATATAAGTTCATTACAGCACCTCCATCTGTATCATATTCATAAGTGTTGCGCCGTTTTTGAATAAGGCAGCGTAATCCTCGACCAGGCCGAAATCCAAGTCAAAAGACAGCCTGCGGTAGTTCTGAATAATCTCTTTATAATAATCCATCGGCATTTTTGACCTGAACCGCATAAGCTCGATCAGCATGCGCTCTCGGTCATAAATGCGGATGTTTGAATTATTATATTCCAATTCCATAATGCCGGCTTCATATAAATCATCCTTCAGAAACGACTGGACGACACGAGGATCTTTAATCCTGGTATCCGATCTTCTGGTAGCCAGATAGTAATGATCGGGTATTACGTCCGTCAGGGAATGATAAAAGAATGCGCTTTTACCTGTGCATACCGCTTTCGGGTATTTTCTCATGATAATATCAATTTCGGACGTATTGCGCGCAGTAGAATAAATCCCCTTTTCCTTCATAAAGAGGTTTCCGTTTCTGATCTCTTTTTTCAATTGATAATCGCTGCCATATCTGTCCAGGCATTCCTGATAAGTCAATAACATGGAAACACCTCCTTAAAGTATTTATTCACACAAACACCATATTGTGTGAATATTTACTTTAATAATAGCATGCCATTAAGGAAAATCAAGCACATATTAAAGTAAATGCTCACACAACACAAAATCATGTGTATGATTACTCAAATCCGGCAACGAATGCATTGTGAGCGCATCATCTCATCTCTCGCGCCGCTGGTGTATTCCTGCGGCGCAATTGATTGATGGCCCTTTTATTATCACTTTACTGGATCATATAGTTTACCACGGTAACATCAAGGCGCCAGTGCGACAGATGAAAAACACTCACGCACATAAGGGCGAGCCGATTATATTCCGTAGGAAGCCCAAGGGCTTCTGCCTTCCGGAGGTTCTCTCCGCGCAGAAGATACGGCCTGTCGTCCATGTCGCCGATAAACTTCTTCCTCTGGCTCTCCCATGCTTTGGGATTGCTGCTTTTCAGCTGTGCATGCCCTTTGTCCCATCTGCGGAGCAGCTCAGAACGAAGTTTCTCCACGACTTCAGGGTAATTTTCAATATAACTGGCATAATGGTGATAGCAGTCCTTCCCGTGTTCGGCCCTCATGGCGTGCAGATTGATCTTGTTTGCCATTTCTTCGCGGCTGAAGACCTTCTGATCAGCTGCGATGCCTTCAAAAACCGCCTTCACGGCGGGAACGTCCTTCGGCAAAATGAACTGCAGCTGCTCCTTTCCGCCTTTGCCGCGCCGGATGCGGACGAACCATCCATTTCCACGACGAACCAAATCTGCTCCTACGAGTTTTCCCAGTTCCGCGCGCCTGACGCCAATCGCCTTCTGCAGCGTCATCAGGCGCGCGAATTTCTGGTCGCATTCCTGCCGTTTTCCCTGCTTATTTTTTGCAACCTTCTTTCCCGTCGCGTCATAATCACGCCCACGCGAGATGTTTCCTGCCGTTCTTCTCGGCTTCTTGATCTCTTCCATGTGCACGCCCGCAGCCGCACAGACAGGGGCAAGATATGTGTGTATGGTCGCCGCAGCATATTTCTTCGGCTTGTTCTCAAGATACTCTTCATACTCTTGAACAACCTCCTTCGTAATATCCTCTGGCTTCCGATACCCGTTTTTTCGCGCCCAGGAGGCAAATTTTTTGATGTGTTTTTTGTAAGCTGTTCCCGTCAGATTGTTTTCAATCTGTGGCAGCATACGCTTGATCAGCTCGTGCTGCAGGCTGTTTGATTTCCTTCCCATGTTCTTTCCCTCACATTATTAATTCCTATTGTTGTTAAGATGCCTCTCCACCCTGTTATTACGGACTGGGCATGTCCACGCTTCGGACTATCGCGCCGAGGTCGCCCTTTCGGGCATGTAGTGCTCTAAGGCACGCGCTGGGCTTCGCTTCCGGCATATGCCTTCACTCGCCCTGATAGTCTTGTTGACCGTTTATAGTGGTTATTTTCTGAGCCCCGGTTCTCTCTGTTTTTCAAGAAAAATACCGGTTTATCCTGCCTAAACTGGTTATGCGCTATCACGCATAACCATTTAGGCGGCTTTCCCACCCTTCGACAGCGGCACTTGGTTGCCGCTGTCCGGAGCCGTAGCCTGGTCAGATCTACGGTCTCCCCGATCCTTCATGCAGCCCGCTTTTGCACCGGGTCCGGTGTGCGCGGCCAGCTCCCCAGATCGGATTATTTAGGATCCTAGTGTCGTCGGATCAATACGCTTGCCCCTTATACTGCGGCCGTCCAGCCGAATGAAGAAAGTCATCCGGAGCTTGTTGTGGTATCCGGCCCATCATCTTCGGGCCACGGATTTCTATTCTAAACACACTTTATGAGTATGGTCACTTTTCAGCAGACAACTCAGATTTGTCCGCGACCGCTTGCCGCCATACTGTGCAGGCAGTCTGTTCCGGCACCATCTCTGGTACCCATCATGTGTTTCCTCGTTTTTCTTCTCCTTGTTTTCTGCTCTTAGCAGAGATATAGAATATTTCTTTTTTTATAAGAAAATAGTGCAAGCATTTTTGAGCTGATATGGTTCCTGGTTCCTCAGATCCGATTACAGGCACAAAAATAACGGATTACCCGTCCATCTTGAATGAACGGGTAATCCGTTATGCTGAATTATCGTTGCTTATACTCTTATCCCGTATTATTCACCTTTTCCTGATACAATCTCATTAGCCACGCAACACAGGCAGCCTCGTCAGTTTCCTTGATTGGCATGCCATAAGCCTGCATGACTGCTTTGTCGTTCAACTGGTGCGCCTTCCGTAGCTCCGGCGGCATGGTCAATGGATCGTATAAATCGGCAAGTGAACTGTGCGGATACAAGGCTCTGGCATCAAGTATGGCCTGTGCTGTCTGCTCGATTTTGAGCTTCTGTTCCGGGGTGGGATCAGGCCAAGGAAAATTGTTATACACTATTGTGTTCGAATACCGATAGTCGCTTTTGAGTCTTCCCGCTACAGTTCGCATCCATGACATATGGACATTTGATGTAAGTATGCCAAAATCATACAATGTTGAATCTGGCATCATAAAGATACTGTCTCCAGGAATTACATCCTTTTTTAGATATTCTATGGGGATGTAGCGCCTATTTTGAGAAGATACTTTGGGAATGGCAACATAATCAGAGGTGCATTCTCTTACCTCGTCGAAAAACATAGAAGTTTCTGCTTTCTTCTGTGTCGCTTCTTTCGGGCTTTTTAATCGGTATTCGCGTACTTTATCAATTCTAGAGAGTACGAGAGGACACTTTTTGAGAACGGAAGGATCAGCGTTCACCATCCACAAGCAGTAACGAGGCTTACGCTGTATGAAATCCTTTCCCATCATATACGGACGGATGAAGACAGAAGCTTGCGGTTCTTTATCAAGAAGATAATCTTTCTCTTCTTCCGTAAGAATGAGGAATCCACCTTCAGTAGGCTTTCCACCGTTCTGAAGCGATACCACATCACAGAGAGGTTTCGTCCGTGCCTCAATAAAGACATCGTCGGCAGCAGTTAGATACGCGTTGATGTTACTGACATATTCGACCTGATCATCGATATACAGTTTTTTGGCGTTTGTTGACGGATGTGCGGAAAACCCAACAATCACACAATGAACGTTTGCTTTCTGGTCCGCCTCACTATCCCAGACAAATGTCCTATAAGCAAAATCAATATGAATCCCAAACCGGTCATACAAAGGTTTCCACACGGCGGCGACCTGCTCGCCCTGCGTGATAGAATTGGTCGACACGAAAGCAGTCCTGATATTCGGGTGCTTTGACATGAGTTCCGCAGCTTTCCAGTACCACCCTGCGACATAGTCTATTTTGCCCGCCGTCTTATACGGCTTCCCGTTTTCGTCCACATATAACGACAGAATATCGGCTTTTTGCTCCTTGCTCTGGAGCGAGTACCCGACGAATGGCGGATTGCCATAGCAGAATAAGTCAGTGCTACTTTTTACAGGGGCAACTTCTTCCCAATCAAGGCGAAGTGCGTTCTTTTCCGTTATTCCCTTATATGACTTCAACGGGAAGAATTCCATGTCAGCATGGATGATATCCTCCGTCTCCTTCATCATCTGCGATTCCGCGATCCACAGTGCTGTTTGCGCGACCGCCACGGCAAAATCATTGATCTCGATTCCGTAGAACTGGTGGATCGACACCTTGATCGGCGAGTCTTCCTCGAAGCCGAACGAGATCTGCCCGTCGGTCAGTTTGCGGTCTGCATTGACCTTCAGACGAAGCACTTCATTCTCCAGCCGACGGAGTGAGAGATAAGTTTCCGTGAGAAAATTTCCGGATCCGCAGGCCGGATCGAAGAATACTTGTGACGCCAGTTTGTTCTGAAAAGCTTCTAGCCGTTTCTTCTGCGTGGCTAAAACAGAGATATCCCTGATCTCTTTCAATTCTGCCTTCAGGTCGTCCAGGAACAGAGGATCGATCACCTTGTGAATATTTTCGATACTGGTGTAATGCATGCCTCCGGCACGCCTGGTCTCAGGGTTAAGTGTGGACTCAAACACGGCGCCGAAGATCGTAGGGGAAATCTTTGACCAGTCAAAGCGGGCCGCTTCCGCGAGCGCATCCTTGATTTCCTGTGTGATCTTCGGGATGACTATATTTTCATCGCTGAAGAGGCCGCCGTTCACATACGGGAAGCCTTCCAGCTCATCGGAAAGATACAGATCCGAGCGATCGGAAAGCGGCGTGTCCAGGACTTTGAATATTTCAAGGAGCTTCCCTCGGATATCGCCGGGCTTGTACTGAAGGATATATTTGCTGAAGGCATCTTTTTCTCCGAAAAGCCCGGCATCCTCAGCGTAAAAACAGAACACCAGTCTTACGCAGAGGACGTTCAGACTTTTCTGTGTCCGTTTGGCGAGCGGGTCGTTGTACTGCGTCAGGAACCGGTCACGGATCTTGCCGACGAGCTCGCCTGCTGCTTTGGACAGCTCGACTTCTTCCGTGATCTTGTTCTGCTTTTTATTGGTCAGAAAATCAAGCAGGTGATATTTTGACTGGAGATCCGCAAGCGTCAGCTTGATCGGCTGCGGGACTTTCTGGTTCATGTCATAGATCCAGATTTCCGCAAAATTCGATGTGATGATCCAGCGCGCTTTCTCCTCGAACGGGAGGTAATTGTCGTAGTATTTGGCCTGCTCGTACGGAGTCTTTCCATCATGGCCTGCCTGCGGCTTGTCGAGGGGAATGCCAAGGCTTTTCTGCTCAATCAGGACGCGCGTTTCCGGAATATAAACATCGATGCGCTTCGTATTGCCGTCCGCACCGACCAGTTTCTTCTCGAAATCGACACGCTCGGTCACGCGCTCTACGCCAAAGATGTCAGAGAGGAGCTCAATCCAATAGGAGCGGGCGTGCTCATCCTCTTTGCCTTTATTCTGCCATCTGTAGAAAAACTGCCTTGCAGCTTCTCTCTGTTGTGCGTCGGTCATGTCATGCCTCCCGAATTAACTGCTGTTCTTCTCTGTTTTTCCCTTGCAAGCGTCGCCTTACTTATGCCGGTCATCTCTACGACCTGTTTATAAGAATGATCGTCAAGTAGCTCCATCGCGTGATCCGTCTGCGTCCTGCTGAACTTCTTAGGGCGTCCTTCGCGATATCCATCCCTCTGCCGTGCGATCGCACGTCCTTCTTTTGTACGTTCCACGATCATATCGCGTTCGAACTGCGCGAAGCTCAGAAGAATGTTCCGGAGAAGCGCGGACACGCTGTCATCGCTCAGAATTCCGACGTTCAGCACATTAATCGTAACCCCAGCATCTATCAGCTGCGTGATCAGTGCCGATGCCTGCGCTACAGAGCGGCCGAGACGATCCAACTTCGTCACAATCAGCGTGTCTCCACTGTTAAGTCGGCCAATGAGCTTCTGCAGCTCCGGACGATCCAGCTGCTTTCCGGTAAACACATCCGCGTACACCTCTTCCGCTCCGGCAGCCATCAGTTGCCGTTTCTGTTCCTCAAGAGAATTCCCATGCACAGCCTGCCCATATGTGCTCACCCGCGCATACCCGTATGTGGTCGGACCAGCCGTCAATTCCTCCAGACGCAGCCTCATCTGCTCCATATTAGCAGTCAGCTGATCATACTCCTGCTTTTCCTCGTCCGTCATATTACGGGCCATGAAATCCCTCCTGTCGTAGGATTGCTTATGACAATATAATATGAGACCATTTTAGCACGCTAAAATGGTCTCGTCATCAAACGGTATCATTAGTTTTGAGTGCAATACCTCTCCAATTATTCAGCATCCTGTTTCGCATTTCTTTTGTCAAGCTCCACAAACAAAAGCCCATACTTCTTCATAGCTGATTTAATCACATCCTCCTTCGCGCGTGGCTTCCCTGTTCTCATTCTTTTTCTGTTTTTCTGGTGATTTCAGCTGAGACCTCATACCACTGGATAAATGTCAGAGCCATGCGTGGACAGGCTGACATGTGGCTGCCGGGAGCTTGCTCACGAGCAGACGCATGACAGACTGGACACATACGGCGTATGCCGCGACAGTCACGAGCTGCCGCGCAGCGAAGTGACTTGTCGGCATGGATCATTGCTTTCCTGAGCATCGTGCTGGGACTTATGGTGTGCCAGCAACAAGTCGTGATATAATGAACGTAATTATAATCGCACGGTGAAAGGAGATGTATGATAATGGCCTCCATCTTGATCAAAGATACCACACGGGAAGAAAGAATCCGCATTGTTCATCAGGCTCTCTGGGGCGCATGCGGAATAGACTGCGAATTCTGCTCCGGATGCGATAACCGCGGTGGCGGCAGGATTGAAAGCATTTATCAGCCGTATATCGATGGCATAAAGGAAATCCGGGAAATCAACGAAGAATTCCGCGCACCATTTGTCCGCGGGTGAATTAGGAGAAATCGCAATGATTATGTTTACAGCACCTGACATAGCCGATTCCACCGTCGAGGAACGAAGAGCATACATCAAAGCCAAATACCCCTGTATATCTGACTGCGACATGTGCGGCCTGTGCAAAGTCTTTCGCGGCGCTGATGCAGAGCATGCTTACGACGACTATATCACCGGGAAGCGCTCCTATATGGATGTTTCTGCGGATTATAAGCAGTAGCACGAGGAAAACCGTATATACATGCATTTGAGGAAGGTAGCATTAACAAGTAAGTGCTGAAGGCCAAAATATTGTTTTGCAATATGAAAACAAGAATATACACTGTCTGGCGCCCCAAAAAACGCAAGTTTCAATATTTTACTGAAACTTGCGTTTTTAATGAAATATGGTCGTTTTGCTTTTGAGCGTTATGCAAACAAAGTGGTCCACAAGGCGCTGATCGGCATGACTATTTGGCCTTCTCGTACAATTCCTCCAGCAATGCCTGCGTCATGGAACCGGACTGGTTGTATACGATATCTCCTCTTCTGTTCAGGATGACCGTATGCGGCAGTATGGAAGGCGATGCTCCGGCCAGATTGTAGAGATAATCATCCAGCGAATCGATCGCGCACGGCAGAGAAATCTCCTTTTTCTGCAGGAATTCCGCTGCGTCTTCGATCGGATCCGAGGCATGAATGATGAGCATCGATACATCCTCCTTATGGGAAGCCAGGAAATCCTGGAAGATCGGCAGCTCCTGCACGCAGGGACCACAATAGGTCGCCCACATGTTGATGATCACGACTTTGCCTCGCTGGTCTGCCAGATGGAAGGAAGAGCCGTCGGTCAGCTCGACCGTGAAATCGGCCATCTGCTCTCCGATTGCTGTGCCGACCGGCGCCGTGCTCGCATAGGGATCCGATGCATCTGTCTGCGCACCTGCTGCCTGTCCATCCGCAGTCTGCGTTCCTGCTGCCTGTCCATCCGCAGTCTGCGTTCCTGCTGCCTGCCCATTCGCTGTCTGCGCTCCCGCCTCCTGCGCACCTGCCTTTCGGACAGTGGGATCCAGGAAATTGAACCATACCAAGGCAAAACACAGTACCGCAAGCGCAACGCCCCAGGCGATCCTGCCGTATTGCGACCGCTTCTGCGCGGAATCCGGCCGGTCATCTGCGCATCCGCAGGCAGGCGCAATGATCGTGTGCGTGCCGGCCCTAAAGGACAGCGCGTTCTGGCTGCAGGAAGAAATGCACCTCGCGCAGTGAATGCACTCGTGATCGCCCACGTGCCGGACGTCCATCTGGCAGTTCCGTACGCATGCTCCGCAGGAGTTACAGCGGTTCTCATCGACCTTCACGCTGACTAGCGCCAGCTTGTTGAACAGGCCGTAGATCGCGCCAAGCGGGCAGATGAACCGGCAGAAAGAGCGATAGCAGAAAATACATGCCAGGCCGATGATCAGCATGATCACGAATTTGCGCGTAAACAGGATTTTCAGCATGGAGAAGTAACCGGCGTTACCCGGATTCGAGAGCAGGCCAATAGCGCCTTCAAAGGTGCCCGCCGGGCAGATGTATTTGCAGAAGCCCGGAACCGCCAGATCGTGTTTGATTCCGTACCACATGGGGATCGCGACGACAAAAACTGCCAGGATCACGTATTTGAGGTAGGAAAGCGCTCTGGTGATGCGACTCTTCTTGATCTTGGGCGTCGGAATCTTGTGGAGAAGCTCCTGGATCAATCCCAACGGACAGAGCCAGCCGCAGATGGTCCTGCCAAGCGTCAGCCCGAAGATCATGATGATGCCCAGCACATACCAGCCGGCACGATGACCGGAATAGGCCAGTGCGTTCTGGATGGAACCCAAGGGACATGCTCCGACTGCGCCGGGACAGGAATAGCAGTTAAAGCCCGGCACGCAAACAGCCTTTGCCTTGCCCTGGTAGATTTCCCCGTCGATGAATCCCCGCAGGTGCGCATTATATAAAAGTGCGCTGTAAAGCTGTATGAGTTTCCTCTTGGAGGGACGGAGGTTCTCCCACCATGTCCCCGTATTTTGGGTATTTACATTGGAATTACTATTTGATTTTAGATTTGTATTATCCAATGCCGACACACTCCGTACATATTTTGATTGCTTTGACAAGAACGTCCTTCATGCTGCCGTTAAAAATGCCTATGACAATAAATAGAATGGCGGCCGCCATCAAGATGCGCCGCGTGAGAACCCGTCTCTTAACCGTCTCGGGATCTGTGTGATAAAGTCTTGAATCAGTTTGCACAGCTTCCGGATCCTTGACGATACCTGCCTCCTTCTCTGTTTTGACCCTGGTCTGCGCCGCTTCCAGCTCGCGCTGCATGCTTTTTCCCTGCAGGAAAGTCGAGGCGGTCAGACATGCCAGGCCGGCGATTGCCCAGGGTGCAATGAAACGGACCAGTGCGATCAGACTTTGGTCCAACCCTTCCGGATCCGTCTGCGCGAAGTGCGTGCTGTTTGTCACATAGAGCAGGATGGGAATCATGCATGCGCCAAAACCCGCCACGCCTGCGATCAGCAGCTTTTTCTGCAGCTCGCGCTCCCGCAGCATCTCCGCAGAGGGCTTCGTGACGCGGGCACACGTGAGATTTCTTGCCAGTTCCACGTCCTGTACGGGCTTTTCCGCCTCCTCATCCTTGATGCCTTTCACCACGCCGATCACCGTCATCGCGGCGGACACGCAGAATAGCGGAAGCACCGCAAGAAGAGCTCCTCCCGCTTTCTCCCTTGTGTAGATCCAATCAGAGGGATGCCCGGCGGCCTGCCATGCACTGCCCTCCATGAAGATCCGAATCGCAAATACAGCCAGCAACACTGCAATCAGAATACACAGCGTTGCCTGAACGATCAGAAATGCTCTTCTCTTCGACATACTCGTACTCCTTATCAGAATTACAGGGTCATGCAAGGTCCCTACTCTAAGTTCCTAATAATATGACTCATCGCTCTCATCTTGCCCGTACGATCGCTTTCATGATCTCCCGGTAGGCTGCAAACAAAACACCTGCTATAGGCCACACGATCCAGGTGAACTGCCAGTTCATTGTCGTGAAGCTCCAGATCAGATACACCGCGGTGGCAATGGCCCAATACACGCCGTCGTACTTGCCGGCCTTCTTTTCGAGTCGGGTATAATCGCCTTCTTCCAGCAATCTGTCAAACCCTCCCTGTCTGATACAAGTCAGTACGATCAGCTTAACGCCGGCGGCGCACATGATTAACAGCAAGGCTGTGCATAGCAGCGGGAAGAGATCGCTGTTGTTGGTATAATGGGTCGCATAGACCCCGAGTATCGGTACCGCGGAAATGATGCATAACATGACCCCGATGATCAGTCGTCTGCTGTGCGTCTCCGCATAGGCGTCCCGACGCTCCTTCACCATTCCATCCACGCCATATTCCGTATCGATCATAAGGCTCTCCAGATATTCGTATTTCTTTCCGCGCATTCCTTCACGGATGAAAATTCCCACTGCAGCAGCGATCATGATCAGAAGAAGGGCAGTTCCGGCCGCTTCGGCCATTGCTGTTCCCAGCGGAATCCGTTCCTGTTCCGCGAGTCCTCCCAGAAGGATCAGGATCACAGGTGACAAAATACAGATCATCACGCCTGTCGAGATCATGCGTGACGCTGTCTCATTATACTTCAAAAAGGAGGCTGCCTCTTCCATAGTGACGGTTCTTGTTGTCTCTTCGATCCCATTGTCCACGGGAGCCACTTCCTGCGCCGGTGCCTCTTCCAGTTCATCCTTGACCAGATAATCGGTCGTGACGCCGAAAAGTTCCGAGAGCTGCAGGATCTTCTTGAGATCCGGCACGGCTTGTGCGCTCTCCCATTTGGAGACGGACTGCCTGGAGACGCCCAGCTTCTCTGCCAGCTCTTCCTGGGACCATCCATTTTTCTTTCTGTTCTCTACGATTTTGTCTGCAAGGATCATCTTTCTACCTCCGTGATCTAAGTATACCGCATATTCGGGTTACATGCTTGTTCTGCATGTTCGCGTTACTTGCTTATCTGCTCCGAGTATACGTTTGACCGCAGTGGCAAGCCACCAACTGCCCTTGTCAATCTGTCAATCGGAGGTTGCAACTGCCGAAAGATGTACCCGCAGACGGCTGCAGCGTCGTTAGAAGTACAGGCGCTTACCTTGCAAATCGCAGCACATTCCAGCTTAACGCCGGCACACGAATCTGTGCTTTGCCGCCGTCGACAGTTCCCCCGGGCCCCATTGCAGGCACTACTGTGTCGGGGTGTTCCTCTGTATTGACCGCCTTCACGTCGTCATGATGCAGCAGTATATGTTCTTGCAACTTCAGATCGCCGAAGGCTCGCAGATCCAAATCCAGAAGGCAGTCCTCTTTCAGATCGCGGCTAACGACGAACACCGTCACGGAGTTGTCATCGCCGAGTACCGCCGCTGTGTCGATGATCGGTACGGCGTCGTAGTCCGCACAGCTGTATACCGGTGAATCGACAAGCGCCTTCAGAGAGGTTCCCCTGCCATACTTGGATGCGTGATAGAATGGCCAAAAGATTGTCTGCGCCCAACAGCCTCCGCCATTCCGGGTCATGATCGGCGCAATGACATTGACCAGCTGTGCCAGGCAGGCGATTTTCACGCGGTCCGCATTGCGAAGCAATGTGATCAGCATACTGCCGGCCAGTAGTGCATCCTCAAAATTGTAAACATCCTCCAGGAGCGGCAAGGCCGGTCCCCATTTTTCCCGCTTCCAGATCTCTTCGTCCTGTTCCCGGGAGTGATACCACACATTCCATTCGTCAAAAGAGAGGTTAATCTGCTTCTTGCTATGTTTCTTTCCTTTTACCGCATCACAGATGGATACCACCGTGCGGATAAACTCGTCCATATCCATGCTCCGCGCGAGGAAGCCCGGCGTGTCATTGGTGGGATTTCCGTAATAGCGATGGAGAGAGACGTAATCGATGTTTTCATAGCATTCATCCAGCATAGTCAGTTCCCAGCTTCCGAAGGTAGGCATATCAGAACTCGACGATCCACAGGCGACCAGTTCAATGGATGGATCGACCCATTTCATCAGCTTGGCGGACTCATTCGCAATCCTGCCATACTCGAGGGCGGTCTTATGCCCCATCTGCCAGGGGCCATCCATTTCGTTGCCCAGGCACCACAACTTGATGTTCAGCGGATCCTTCGCGCCATTTGCGATACGCATGTCACTGAACTTGCTTCCTCCTGGATGGTTTGCGTACTCGACAATGTCCCGCGCATTTTCCGGTCCCCGGGTTCCAAGGTTGATCGCGTACATGATCTCTGTGTCTGCCTTTTTCGCCCAGTCCGCAAATTCGTGCAGGCCAACCGCATTGGATTCGGTGGTAAACCACGCCAGATCCAGCCTGCTCGGGCGGTTGCGCCCCACGCTGTCCTCCCAGTTGAAACCGGAAACGAAGTTGCCTCCGGGATAACGGACCACGGAGACCCCCAGCTTTCTCACCATCTGCAGCACATCCCTGCGGAAGCCCTGCGCATCCGCCATCGGATGACCGGGCTCATAAATGCCGCCATACACCGCACGTCCAAGATGCTCAATGAAAGAGCCGTAAATGCGCGGGTCAACCCGTCCAATGATATAGTCCTTATCCAGTATGATCTTGGCGTTTTTCATCCGGTTCCCCTCTCTTCTCTTTGTTTCTTACTTATACTTATTCTGTAATGATCAAATAGACTTCTCCGTATCCATCTCCCCTGTGAGGCAGCAGGAGCGCCTCAAGCGCACGTCTTCCCAATCGGAAATCTTATGGAAATCTCATAGAATCTTGGAGATCGCGTATAAATCGAACCATTTGTTCCAAGGAAAAGGACGAGAACCAAGCAAGATAAAGGAAACTTACACGATCTCCAGCAGGATCTGAACACGGCCGCCGCACACCATTCCTTCCTCTTCGGCTGTACCTGCGCTCATATCCACATCCATAATGACTGGTTTGCATTCTTTAATAGCCGTCCTGCGCTCCATGGTGACCGCGTCGCAATCGTGTCCGTGTTCATCATTTGACAGCATTTGCTTGCCCTGGTCAATTGCTTCTCCTTCGACCAGTCCGCCACCAATCGTGCCGATGATACTGCCATCCTTGGCGATCAGCATCTTGCTTCCTACCCCACGCGGGGATGAACCCTGTCTGGCAATGATGGTCGCCAGGACCAGTCTGTCTCGTCCTTCCGCCTGCAGTGCTTTCATAATGTCGCCCGGAAATCCGAGAGTTCTCTTCACACTGTTCTTGACCTCTATGATCTGCGCCATAATAGCGACAGCAATCTCTTCCGGCGTCTCGGCGCCAATACGGAGGCCTATCGGTGCATACACGCTGTCAAGAAATTCCTTCGCAACGCCCTCCTTCACCAGCGTTTCCATGACGAGTCGAACTTTCTTCCGGCTTCCGATCATGCCTATATAGGCGCATCGTTTCTGTGCCAAAATCCTGAGGCAGTCCATATCGTATCTGTGCCCCCTGGTCACAATGACATAATAGGTGTCATTGTCACCCCGGATCTCACGCAGCGCTTCCTCAAATCCCATGCAAATAGCTTGATCGGCTCCTTTTGCGATTGCGTTCTGCACCAGCTCCTGCCGGTCATCGATCACTGTCACATGCATGCCCAGCAGCTTGCCTATAGCAATAACAGCCATGGAGACATGACCGGCGCCGCAGATCACGAGCTTTGTTTCATTCCCAAGAAGCTCTGCGAATATTTTGGCTCCGTTGACTGTACTGCATCCGCTTTCTGATATTGCCAGTAATTCTTCTTTGTGCGCAGTCGCAAAGCCGTCCGAATCACTTGCCCACACCAGTTCACTGCCGCTGAACAGCGCCTTTTCACCGGCGTATTCACCGTCAATGACTGTGATGAGCAGGGCTGTTTTATCTTGGTCTGCCTCTTCGATTGCCTCGTAAAATGCCTTCGCAGACCTGTCCTTTATTTCTTCCATTTGAAGCCTTCCTGTCTATCTGTCCTTAGGCAATAATCGTCGCAAAGCCTCCTCTTTACACTGACTTCGTGGATTATTTTCCTCTCAAACGTTTATAATGATGTAAGTCACTAATCTTATTTTATACACAAAGGAGTACATCATGGGTATACTTTCTGATCTTTTCCGTTTCAGAGAAGCAGGTGAGCCGGCCAACAGAAATAATGTTGAAGAGTTCGGCGCGCCCGCACGCTCTCTTTTTACCAGCACAGAAATCTTCACACTTCATCACAGGATTGAAATTACGGACGAGTCAGGAAATGTTGTTTACCGCGCGCAGACACAATTTCCCTCCCTGCATGACAAGACTGATATCACAGACGCGGACGGACGGCAGGTCGCTCATATTGAGAGTAAGCTGTTCTCTCTTCATGAGAGGCACTTTGTGGATATGGCGGACGGAACCTCGTTTGAGCTCTCCAATGAGCTTTTCCATATCATCAACGACATTACCAACATTGAGGGACTGGGTTGGCAGCTGCGGGGCGATATCCTCGCACTCGACTTTAGACTGTACGATGAAAATGACCAGCTCCTCGCGAACATCTCGCAGAAGTTCCTTTCCCTGCACGATAAGTACTGTGTAGATATTTATCAGCCCAGGTACGAGGCGATCATCGTTGCCATCCTGGTCACACTGCAGCACATGATCGCGGACAGGGAGGCTGCCGAGGCTTCTTCTTCGAGTTCTTCTTCCTCCTCAGACTGAGTGTAAGCGCAAACTGCCGGCGGGTTTCATACCCTGCCGGCAGTTTTTTGTTTCTATCATCAGACTCCTTATAACGGGAACCTGAAGCTTATTACTTGGCTTTTCTGTTTCTGTTGAAATTGATGAGGCAGCCCGCCTTCACGATCTCGCGCTCATTCTGCGTCATATCCTGAATATACAGGCTGATTTCCTGTGCCTTTCCGCCCTTGATCACATACGCCTTGATATCGGACAGATCGCCGTCCAGAATGCTTCTGATTCCGGGCACATAGATGTAATCATCGACTTCGATCATGTCCGGCGCGCCCTTTAAGTGGAAGGGAAGCATGCCCCAGTTCATGACATTGGAGCGGTATCTCTTGGTCGCATAGTCCTGCGTGATGTTGGCCAGTCCGCCGATGACACGCTGGCAGGACGCTGCCTGCTCACGCGCAGAGCCGTCGCCGGGCTTGTTGGCATAGATCATGGAGCCGATCTCGATGGATGCGGGATCCACGTTCTCGCTGCCGGGGATCTGTGCGATTGCAGCATAGACCGCGTTCAGCGTGGGATCCAGATCTGCCGCTGCCTCGGCGCCATTCTTACCTGCTTCCATGCCTGCCACGCGGGCTCTCTCGGTCCTGTCGACCGCCTTGGATCTTCCGACGTACTCGGGATCTCTTCTGGAGAGCGTGAACTCCGCAAGTCCCAGCGGATTGGAGCGGAAAGAGGACGTCTCGCCGGAAGGGATCAGCTCATCCGTGGTCGTCACTTCGTCCAGGATCTTGGAGCAGACCTTGAGGAGAATATTCTCGCCCAAGGCTTCCATGCTCGGCCAGGGCTTGATGTTGGGACCGTCGAACAGATCCTGTGAAGGCTCTGCCTTTTCATAGCCGTTATACACTCTCGCCTTGTAGGCGGAATCGTCGAAGCTGTACTCCGGCACATTGCCCCAGCAGTCATACTGCTCTGCAGAGGTCAAAATACCGCCGTTGGCCGCCGTTGCCGCGATCGACCGTGCGTCCATAAGCGCCACGGCTGCCATCTGGCCATTGCCGGGCTTGGAGCCTTCGCGGTTGGGGAAGTTTCTGGTCGTGTGGCGGACAGAGAGTCCGTTGTGCATAGGCGTATCGCCTGCGCCAAAACACGGCCCGCAGAACGCTGTTTTGACAATTGCGCCTGCTGCCATGAGATCTGCCACGGCGCCCTTTCTGGCCAGGTCGATGAAGACCGGCTGAGAAGAAGGATATACGTCGAGAGAGAACTCGCCGGAGCCGCAGCTCTTGCCGCGGAGAAGGTTAGCAGCCTCAATGACACTGCTGTAGCAGCCGCCCGCGCAGCCTGCGATGATGCCCTGCTGGACCTGCAGCTTTCCGTCAGAGGTGATCTTGTCAGTCAGTGTATACTTGGCCCTGCCGCCTGCGATCTTCTCGGCTGCCTTCTCCGTCTCACGAAGAAGATCCGGGAGATTGGCGTTCACCTCGTCGATGGTGAATGCATTGCTCGGATGGAAAGGAAGCGCGATCATGGGCTTGATGCTGCTCAGATCAACATAGACACAGCCGTCGTAGTAAGCCACGTCCGCGGGATTGAGCTCCTTGTAATCCGCTCCTCTGCCGTGCATGGTCAGATAGGCCTTGGTATCCTCGTCGGTTCTCCAGACGGAGGACAGGCAGGTGGTCTCCGTCGTCATGACGTCGACGCCGTTTCGGTAATCCGTGCCCATGGATGCAACGCCGGGGCCAACAAATTCCATAACCTTATTCTTCACATAGCCGTTCTTAAAGACTGCGCTGACGATGGCCAGTGCGATGTCGTGCGGTCCCACATAGGGAGCCGGCTTTCCGTCCAGATAGACGGCAACGACGCCGGGATAGGCGATGTCATAGGTGTCCTTGAGGAGCTGCTTGACCAGCTCGCCGCCACCCTCGCCGATGGCCATGGTGCCGAGCGCGCCGTAACGGGTGTGGGAGTCGGATCCCAGGATCATCTTGCCGCATCCGGCCATCATCTCACGCATATACTGGTGGATGACTGCGATGTGCGGGGGCACATAGATGCCGCCGTACTTCTTCGCAGCGGTCAGGCCAAACATGTGGTCATCCTCGTTGATGGTTCCGCCCACTGCGCACAGGGAGTTGTGGCAGTTGGTCAGCACATAGGGAAGCGGGAACTTCTCCATGCCCGACGCCCTCGCGGTCTGCACAATGCCGACAAATGTAATATCATGGGACGCCATGGAATCAAACTTGATCCGCAGCTTGTCCATGCTGTCATTCTGATTGTGATCTTTCAAAATAGAGTAAGCGATGGTACCCTTCGCGGCCTCTTTGGGACAGACCTCTTTCCCTTTGAGTGCTTCTGCTGTCGCTTCTTTTTCCGGAACGATCGTGGTTCCGTCCACAAGGTACACGCCGCCGTCATACAACTTGATCATGTATTGACCTCCTTCTCCGTCTTAAATCGTACTGCCCCCATTATAGATGAATTTTGCAAATATGCAAAAGATTCTTTGCCAATTTAACACTTCATCGCAGTAAAAGTTCCTGTATTCGGTCCATAAGCCGTGTATTATCCCCGTGTCCGCGCAGACCGATCCGATAGAAATGCGGCCTGCCGTCTACGTCCTGCGGTCTGCCGTCTGCGCCTTGCGGCCTGCCGTCTGCGTGTTCCAGTCCGCGCATGCTGTCACAGCGCCGGATCAAAATACCGCTCTCCCTGAGCGGCTCGTACAATTCCCTGCTGCAGGAGAAGAGCACAAACCCGGCTTCTCCGTCATATACCTCCGCGCCAAGGTCTCTCAGCCTTTGGCAGACACAGGCTCTCTCTTCGCGGATCAGGTCACGGGCAGACGCCAGATAGGCGTTTGTCGTCCCGTCCAGAGAAAGGGCCGCCAGTCCCGCTTTCTGCGCAAACATAGATACACTCCACTCCGGCTGCTGCAGATGAATCTTCTCGATCAGCGCCTGATCAGACGCCATCAGATAGCCGAGCCGCGCGCCGGGCATGGCGTAGGTCTTGGTAAACGCACGCACGATGAGCAGATAGGGATTCCGGGGCAGGTAATGCCGCATGGACCGCGCCGCCTCATCGGGCAGCAGTTCCAGATAACATTCGTCGACGAGCAGATAAACGCCGGCGCTTCGGCATTTCTCCGCGATCTTTTGCAGAAGATCTTCACGGATGCAGTTTCCGACCGGGTTATTGGGATTACAAACAAACAGCAGTGATCCCGCAGGGAGCGCCTCTATATCCTGCCAAATATCGTCCGTGATCTCGAATCCGTTCTCCTCCATAAGCTGGTGAAAAATCGTCTCCGCGCCGGCCGCCGCTGCAGCTCTCTCATAGCCCTGATAGGTCGGCACCGGGATCAGGACTTTGGCCGGCCGGATTGCCTGCGCAGCTGCCAGCAGGAGTTCTGAGGCGCCGTTGCCACACAAAACCCACTCCTCCGGCACTTCCAGTTTACGTGCCAATGCATGCCGCAGTTCTCTGCAGTGCGGGTCCGGATAACATGCGCTGGCATCCAACATAGACTGCAGCGCGCTCCTCACCTCTTCCGGTGGTCCCAGCGGATTCAGATTCACCGAGAAATCCAGCTCTATCCCTCTATTTGTATAAATATCTCCGCCATGCTCCACGTATTACCTCCATAAGTAATCTTGTGTTGCTATCTCACTGCAAACAGGTACACCACAGCCAGTGCGCACGCCGCAGCCACTTCGCACCGGCAGAGGAACCACCCTTCCAGATCTCCGGTGATGCCGCCTAGATCCCGATAGGCCCTGCGCCTGTAGAGTCCCCAAATCACCACTGACATACCTGCTGCCGCACAGCCGCAAATCGGATGCAACGCCAGTATTCCTGCGGACGAAAGGACCGCAACTACTGTCAGCAGGATCGTATTGATGCGGCGGGCCGACGCAGGCAGATCTGTGAAGGCCCACAAAGTGCCCTCTCCCCGCGCATTCTGAAAGCGCACGGCCGCAAGACCGCTCAGCGCTCTCGCCAAAACAAACTCCAATCCAAATATGCCCCAGCACCGCGCATCGCCGCTTCCCGCGATCACCGCCACTGCTGCGATCCAGAAAGCCGCCAGCGTCATGAGTGAAATCACGGAAAAAGCGCCGATATGAGGGTCTGAGAGAATTTCCAGTTTTTTGGCTCTGTCGCCCCAAGAGCTCAGGGCGTCGCTGGTGTCCATAAATCCGTCCACGTGAATCCCGCCGGTCACAAGGACCGGTATGATGCACGCGATCAGAACCTGCGCCAGAAAGAGCGCTGTTGGCGATATGCCCTGCAGGCCGCCTGCGCTGACACGCTGCGCGCCATACATCCAAATGTATTCCAACGCACCGACCACACCCCCCACAAGCGGGAACAGCCCTATGGAATACTGCATATCTTCTTTTTTCCAGTTTCCGCATGGCACCGGCAGACGGGAATACATTGCGAATGCGGTGCATAAGGAGCGAATCCAGGTCATACTGCTCTCCATTTCCTTCTTCTGCTCTTATCTATCTCCGGTTTTCCGCCGGGAAAGCGTGATAAGAGGTTTTCATGTCCTTTAACGAGATCTGCAGCAGATACCCCTCTCCATACGAGGGCTGCCACTCATAGCGGTTTCGTTTCTGCTCCTGGAAAAGAGTCTGCATAATAGCTGCGATCGGACCGCCGTGCGTCACGATCACAATGCGCTCCGCCGTCTCGTTCTGCAGGATCCGGTCCAGTGCCTCTAAGACCCTGCGCCGCATCTGCTCTCCACTCTCGCCGCCGGGGCATACGTTCTTCTCGTTGTCCCCCGATATCCACGCCTGATAGACCGGATCCTCGCGGAGCATCTCATAGGACTTTCCTTCAAAGATGCCAAAATCCATCTCCTTAAGGCCCGCACACATCTTGCGCGCCTTGGCTGCTTCTTCGCCAAACAGGATCTGCAGCGTCTCATCGGTTCTTTTCATGCCGCTTGTATAATAGGCGTCCCACTCCCCGTCAAGGTGATCTGCGGCGGCTGCTTTTCTTCGCAGTGCCTCTTTCCCTGCAGGGCTGAGCGGCCAGTTCAGACTTCCGCAGTAGAGATGTTTCTCATTGGCCTGCGTCATCCCGTGGCGCAGAAGGAGGATCTCCTTGTGCGGCCCTTGCTCCTTCTTTACCGGGTTTGCGAGAATCTGTGCAATGCCGCAGACCATGCGAATGACGTCTGCGCCTGTTCCGGCGATCTTCTGCAGGTAACGGCCGGTCATCTCTCTCCACCGCCTGTCGATCGGGTCGATCGGCACAATGCCGCAGGTGATATCCTCACAGATGATCACGGCGTCTTTACGAAGGTCTTGCGGTGAAACAGGCTCATCCCCTCGCTTTGCGCATCCGCGCAGGTAGCGCTCGAAGTGGTCCAGGCAGCGCACCTGAAAATTCGGTACCTGCTCTTCGCTGCAGGTGAAGATTTCCTCCACAGGAATGCCAAGCTGCGTGCGCACATATTCTGTTTTGCCCTGGCAGGCGCCGCCGATAATCAGCTTCAAAGTGGATTTCAATGTCGTATTCTCCACGGCTTTACGCCGTGTTTCTGCATCGCTCTCCGGCTCTCTTTCCAATGCCGATGAGAGCGCTCCATACGCCGCAGGCAGGGCGCCTTTGTGCACGATCAAGCCGCCGGCCGCGCACTCGATCACGGTGTCGCAGGTCTTCGCCATTATGCGCTCGATCTGCGCCAATCCCGCTCGATACCGTTCCGTCATGTCATCATACTGCACCGCATCGCTGTAGATGCCGTCGGAGACGACCACGAAATTCCGGACTCGGCCTGCAAAGGTCTCCAGGTCCGCAGCCACCGCCGTGGCCGCGTCGGGATCATAGGCAAAATCCCGCTCGCCAAACATAGCATTGGACAGCATCGCTGTGGCGCTGTCCAGAAGATAGGTCCCGCCCGGATCCGGCACGATGCCCCTCGAATGGTCTGTCAGTCCCAAGGGGCACTCGATGGTCTCAAAACTCATCCCGCTCCGGTCCTCGATATGCCGCCGGATCCGCCTGCGGTCCTCCTCGTCCCTGGGGACCATGGTGGCGATATAGTATTTTGCCCCGCCTTGGGAAAGGGCCGCGGCCAGGTCCTGCGCGAGAGACGATTTCCCGCTGCCGGCGCCGCCTGTGATCCAGATCTTCATAGTTACCTCCGTGTCGTAGTGCTTTGTGCGACTTCAAAAATGCAAGTCTCGTTGTGCGAGCATTTTTGCTATCTCCTGCTCATACGCCGCTTGCACTGCTTTTGGCCTTCGTCCCGCTGCGCTCCTGCCTGTAATCCCTGCAGGCGCTGACAAATCGCTCTGCCAGAGGCGGGCAGGAGGGATAATATAAGTGCGGATAACCGGCCAAAATACGCCCCTTCGCCACCATGCAGTCCCAGTGACGGCCGTTTGGCTTGACCGCAGTGAACGCATCCCCGTTGCAAGTGCTGTCACTGTAGTGGAATTCATGGCCGCGGATCGTCTGTCCGGGATCCAGATAGATGGTTTTGCGCCTTGCTGCAGGGCCATGAATCTCGCCTGCTGTTCCTTCTTTGGCACTGAGCGCCACATACCCGAAGCGGACCAGTTTGCCGGTCATCGCACTGCGGCCATCCAGCACGCCGGCCATCTCGTATACGGCTCCGTCCTTCGTCTCCAATTCCTGCTGCAGATACTGGAATCCGCCGCATTCCGCGAGGATCGGCATGCCAGCCTCCGCTGCGCTCCGGATCGAGGTGCGCATGGATTTGTTAGAAGACAATTTCTCTGCCCACAGCTCCGGATAGCCGCCACCCAGAAGGAGCCCGTCCGCGTCCGGAATCCGGCTGTCATGGATGGGCGAAAAGCGAAGGATCTGCGCGCCATACGACGCCAGCAGTTCCAGGTTGTCCTCATAGTAAAAAGAAAAGGCCTCGTCCATGGCGACCGCGATCGTTACTGGAGAATGCGGGTCCTGCGTCTGTAACTCTGTTCCGCCTGCTTTGGCGCCAGTTCGATCGGAAGGCACTGCTTTTGTGTGTCCTGTGTCCACGGGAGCGCTCACGTCCGGCGCACTGCGGGCGATGGCAAGGAGCTGGTCCAGGTCCATCGTCTCCTCCAAGAGGTCCGCCGCTCGTTCGATCCTGTTCTGCAGATCCGGGATTTCACCGGGCTCGATAAGGCCCAGATGCCGGCTTGTGAACGTGATCGCTTTCTCCTGTGGAAGGCTTGCCAGAACGGGCAGGTCTGTGTCCTCCCGGATCCAGTTCGCGATCATCCCCGCTGAAGGCTGCGACACGCGGTTCAGGAAGAGCCCCTTGATCTGCCTGTCTGTGCCATATTCCGCAAATCCTTTGACCAGCGCTGCCGCCGACCGGCTCATCCCCCGCGCATTGACCGTCAGGATCACCGGCGTATGCGTCGAGACCGCCAGGTGGTAGGAAGAGCCTGTGAGGCCGCTCTCCCCGGTTCCGTCCAGGTAGCCCATAACGCCTTCGATCACGGCGATTTCCGCATTGGCTTCCCGAAAGCCGGCCGCCAGGGACCGGCGTACGCCTTCTTCCCCTGCCAGATACAGATCCAGGTTGCGGGAGGGCGTACCGAGCACATCTCTGTGAAACATGGGATCGATGTAATCCGGTCCGCACTTAAAGGCGGCCGCCCGGATCCCCTTTCTTTGCAGAAGACGCAGGAGCGCACAGGTGAACAGTGTTTTGCCGCTGCCGCTCGAAGGCGCCGCAATTAAAATTCTGGGGATTTTCAGCATTGTCTTGGGTGTTTCGGTTGATACTTCGATCGATACTTCGTTTATTACTTCCCTCATGTTCACCTCTGGATGATCGAAGCGGCGCGTCCCTCAAAGTCGATGATATACACCGGGTTCTGCGCTTTCATCATGTGATAGGGGCCCACCGTCTCCGCGCGGCTCACTGCAATCTGGCGCACTTGCGGCTCCGTGACCGGGAGCTCCCGGGCGGCCTGCATGGCCTGGGCCAGGGTCTCCAGCGTCACACAGGTAAGGACAATGCGCACGCGCGGATTCTTGCCCAGCACAGCCCGTAAAATGTCCGGCAGTGCAGCGCCGCTTCCGCCGATGAAGACGTGGGTCGGCGCAGGAAGATCCCCCAGTCCCTCCGGCGCTGCCGCTTCCACGACATGCACGCTGTGAAGACAATAGCGGTTCAGGTTCTCGCGCAGGATCTCCACCGCCTCCGGCTTCTTCTCCACCGCATAGATCTGCGCATCCGGGCAAAGCCTTGCCGCCTCCACGCTCACAGATCCCGTTCCGGCGCCGATATCATAGAGCACCGTATGGCGATGAAGGCGCAGGCGGCTCAATGCCAGCACGCGCACCTCCTCTTTGGTCATGGGGACAACCGCTTGGGAGGCCCTTTGGAAAGCCTCATCTTCCATGCCCGGCGTCACAGCGCTGCGCACCGCCGCCGGGTTCTCCAGATACAGAATGTAGAGTCCCTGCCTGTCCATTTGTTCCAAATGCTCCAAAAGGACAAATCCTGCTTCTTCTTCCTTCGCTGCAAGGTTGTATCCGCAGCCGATGCGGATGGACGGCGGAAGCACGCCTCGATCGATGGCCTCCCGCAGGCGCTTTGCCGTATCCTGAAGGCCCTGCAGGCCTCCCACTAACAAAAAGACCTTGGGTTCTCTGCGTAGATGTCCGATCACGTCCCGCTCCCGCCCATGGGTGCTGAGTATCACTGCATCTTCCCAGGTCACCTGCAAGGCGGCCGCGAGCGCATTTACAGACGAAATGCCGGGCAGATAGCTGACGCGGCAGGGCTCTTCTTCTGCCTCCAGTGCCTTGCGCAGCTGTGCCGCGCCACTGTAAAGGCCCGTATCTCCTGACAACAGGACTGCCGCGTGGCGATACGCCGGTTGCGCCTTCATGCAGGGAATCACCTGCGCCGCTTTATAATACGGCTCGCATCGCTTGCCGCTGCCCAGAAGACCGCTCCTTTTCGCCCGCTCCAGGACCGACGGCGCGCCGAAGACGATATCCGCCTTATCCACCGCATGTCTTGCCGCGTCTGTCAGGTGCCTCTCGTCACCGGGGCCTACTGCAACCATCACATAGTCCCGCGCCCGTGGGCCTGCCTCCCCATCGTCCTGGCTCTCTTCGCCACTGTGCTTGGCGCCGGGGGTCTGCACTTCTTTGGCAACCGCACTCACGCCGGTGATCTTCGCAAGGCGCTGCAGGGTCTGGTCAAAAGACAGCTTTTCTTCCCTTGGAAGATCACGCTCCGGATTCTTGATCACGACCGCGGGAATTCCCACTTCCTTCGCCGCCGCGATCTTGTCGTCAAATCCACCCACTTTGCCGCTCTCCTTGGTCACAATCGCGCCTGCATCGATCTGTCTGAGCGTCGCCACATTCATTTCCTGTGTGAAGGGGCCCTGCATCGCGACGAGATGGTTGACCGGTATTCCGCACTCCATGCAGGTTTTCAGGCTCTCCACAGAGGGCAGTACGCGCACATAGATCCTTTCCGGGTCCCCGATCCCTTCCGTCAGAGCCGGCAGGTCCTTGCTTCCGGTCGTCAGGAACAGATTTCCGGAAATGCCGCGAAGGATCTGCACCGCCTCCTGAATGGTCGCCGCCTCATATATGCCGAATCCGCTGACCGGCAGAGTATCCGCTGTCTCCCTCGCGAGACGCAGATACGCCGTGCCGGTCGCTGTGCACGCCTCCTTGATCTGCCTGGACACTTGTGTTGCGAAGGGATGGGTCGCATCCACGACGCAGGTAAACGCCTCCTCGCGGATCAAAAATTCCATCTGCTCCTCTGTGAGTCGCCCCTTGAGGACGGTCCGCCCGTCGCCGGGTCCCAGGATCTGGGCCCCATACTCCGTCGCCACGCTCACCGTGCAGCGCACGCCTGCGCCCGCGAGAATGTCCGCCAGCTCCCGTCCTTCTGTTGTCCCCGCAAAGAGGAGAATTTCTGTGCCAAAATCACTCATATCCTGTTCCTTTCTCCGTAAAGACTCGCCGTGCGAGCCGTCGTCTCAGCCTTTCTCCGTGAAAACTCACAGTGCGAGCCGTCATCTCAGTCTTTCTCCGAACGGTAGCCGCGCGGCGTCACCATTTTGTTTCCCAACTGCCGTGTGCTGCTGTTTCCAACAAAGACGGTGGAGAACATATCTGTTTCCGCCTCTGCCAGTTCCCCCAGTGTCAGCACTCTGGTCTTCTCGCCCTCTCTGCCGATGCGGTCCGCAATGCCGCAGACCCGGCTCTCGGGCAGCTGTTCTATGAGAATCTGTGCCGCCCTGTGCAGGTGATCCTTGCGGCCCCTGCTCGAAGGATTGTAGAGGACGATGCAAAGATCAGCCTCTGCAGCCGCGCGCAGCCTCCTTTCGATCTTATCCCAGGGCGTCAGCCGGTCGCTGAGACTGATCACCGCAAAGTCGTGGATCAGCGGCGCGCCCAGAAGCGCGGCGCCGCTCGTTGCGGCCGTGACGCCGCTGATGACCTCCACGTTCACCTCCGGGAAGTCCTCTGCCATCGTAAACACCAGTCCGGCCATGCCGTACACGCCCGGATCGCCGCTGCAGATCAACGCCACGGTGTGTCCGTCCGCCGCCTCCTCCAGCGCCATCCGGCATCTCTTCTCTTCGCCGGTCATGGGCGTTGTCATATACCTCTTATGGGGGAAGAACGGCTTCACAAGGTCATTGTAGACTGTATAGCCGACAATTGTGTCGCTCTGCGCCAGCGCGCTTTCGGCTTCCCCCGTCATACCCTCTCTGTTTCCAGGGCCGATTCCGACCACGTACAGCGTCTTTCCGGTTTGGCTCTTTTCTTCCTCTGCGTCCCAGGACAGCGCCACCTGGCGCATTCCCACACATATGGTCATGCCATCCCGCGCCGTTTTCCCCAGAAGAATTCGGTGCGCACCTGCCGCGGCGGCCGCTCTCTCGCAGACATTGTCAACGCCGACCGCTTCCTGTACGCGCGCCGATTCTGCAAAGGTCCAGTTCTCTACGCTTTCGCTTTCCAGCGTCTGTGCGTCGAAGGTCTCGAAGGGCACGCCGAGTGATTCGGCCAGGGAGAGAAGGCCCGGCTCCTCTTTTTTGACATCGATCGAGGCAATGGCGCAGACTGCGCGGCGGTCAAGTCCGAGCTGCGCCAGTGTATCGAGGGCGAACTGTGTGAGTGCCTGGGCAGACTTTCCCTTGCGGCAGCCCATTCCCAGCACAATGCAGCGGGGAATGAGGTGCAGAACGTCGTCCGCAGCTGCGGAAGGCGAGACAATCACAACGTTCTCCTTCTCAAAGGGTTTCTGTGCCGGATTCCCGGATTCCGGTGCGCTTTCTTCCCGCAGCACTTCTCCGAAGCCGCATACTTCTATCTCCGTCGGCGTCTGCCCTTCAAAGGACAGATCCTGTGCATACGCATGGGGAAGCAACAGTGTGCCCTTCCCCTCTGCAAGCAGGCGGGCGCTGAAACGCTTGGCCTTCTTCAAATCGTCGATCTGCAGGCCATTGCGCTTTGCAAAAAGGTCCACGGCGAACAGACTTTCCGCGTCGGTCGCCGTCGTCAGGACGGGCTCCGCACCGGTCATACGCGCGATCCTGCGGGCCCACGCATTGGCGCCGCCCAAATGGCCGGACAGGACGGAAATCACATGCCTCCCCTTCTCATCCATGACCAGCACCGCCGGATCCGTATCCTTCCCGCCGATATGCGGCGCGATGGCGCGCACGGCGATCCCGCAGGCGCCGATGAACAGAAGGACGTTCCCCTGGCGGAAATGCTCCGCGGTCCAGTCCTGCAGGATTCCTTTCCCGCATATTTTAGAGACAGACTCCATACCAGGGCAGTTCGCCGCTACGTCGGCCGCGATCCTGCCGGCCAGTTCGCCGCCTGTCTTTGTGAAATAGATGATATGTACTTCTCGTTCCATAAACACACGCTTTCCGTACTTTCCGTAAGTTTCACTTATCGCATCACCAGCGCTGCGGCCACAAGACATACGGTCACAAGCACAAGACACAGGCCCGAGGCCGCGAACATGAGGCGATTGGCTCGCGGGATGTCTTCGGCTTCGATCTCTCTGGTCGGATCTCCTATAAAAGGCTTCTTCACAACCTGGCCAAAATACACCGCGTCTCCCGCCAGCTGCACGCCCAAAGCACCCGCGCAGGCGCTCTCCGACTGGGCCGAATTGGGGCTCTTGTGGGCGTAGCGGTCCCGCTTGAAGATCCGCCACGCGCCAGCCGCATCCATGCCGGTCAGTCCGGCCGCCGCCACCAGCAAAAGGCCGCTCAGTCTCGCCGGTATAAAGCCTGCTGCATCGTCCAGTCTGGCTGCCACTGTGCCAAAATACTGATATTTCTCATTCTTATATCCGATCATGGAATCCATGGTGTTGACCGCCTTGTAGGCCATAGCGCCGGCTGCGCCGCCCAGCATCATATAAAACAGGGGGGCGATTACGCCGTCTGCCGTGTTCTCGGCCACTGTTTCTACTGCTGCGCGAATGATGCCTTTCTGGTCAAGAACCGTTGTATCGCGGCCCACGATCATGGAGACAGCGTGGCGGGCCTTTTCTATGTTTTGACCCGATGCAGGCGCGGGCCTGTCCGCCACGAGAGGCCTGTAGACGTCCATAGAGGCGTCCTTAAGGCTCCTTGCCGCCAGCGCGTAGCAGCACAGGATGGATTCCAGTGCGATGCCCGCCAGCATATGCACCGCGTAGACTCTCGCGAGCAGGCCCCACGAGATCTGCGTCACGATGGAGAGGACGAATACCGCGAGCACGCCGCCCTTGATCCTCTCGACTACCGGAGAATCCCCGTCCAGGCGCAGGAGCTTTTCAAGCGCCGCGATGAGGCTTCCCATCCAGCGCACCGGATGCGGCATCCACTGCGGATCCCCGATCAGAAGATCCAGCCCCGCGCCGATCAATATGCTGCCCATTCTGCACAGGATCCAGTTATGTAAAGTCATCCTCGTTCCTCGTTTTCCTCTTTCGCTTCGCGCCGGCATATTGTATCACATCCCTGCTGTTTCCTGTCTTCCCGGATCTTGTCCAGGTAACTGTCGTCAATACCGGCCTTTTCAAAGGTCGCCATGCGGCTCAGGACCGCGCACGCCGCCTCCATGACCGCAAACGCCATCGGACAGCCGCTGCCCTCGCCAAGCCACATATCCAGTTTGAACCAGGCTTCCATTCCGATCGCATCCATCGCGATCGCATATCCCCTATCCGCCGACTGGTGGGACGGAAACATATAGCGCTTGCTGTCCGGGCAGAGCCGCACGGCGCACAATGCAGCCGCCGCGGAGATCAGCCCGTCGATCACGACCGGGATCTGATAACGGGCGCAACCCAGGAATACACCGCACATGGCGGCAAGGTCCAGCCCGCCCACTTTGGCGAGAATATCTACCGGGTCGTCCGGATCCGGCCGATTCACCGTGATGGCCGTCCGCACGCATTTCACCTTGTGCCGGAAGGCCTCCTCTGTGATCCCGCCTCCAAAGCCGGTCACCTCTTCCGCCGACCTGCCTGTCAAAACACTGATCACCGCCGCCGAAGTCGTCGTGTTCCCGATTCCCATCTCGCCGACGCCGACTATGTCGACCGCATCCATAGAGGCCTGTCTGGCCAGCCCGATTCCGATCCGGATGGCCCGCTCGGCCTCCGCTCTGGTCATAGCAGATCCTTTCACGATATTTCCTGTCCCCTCCCGGACTTTGAGAGGGAGCACCTTGTCACTGTGATAGGGCGTCGCGATCCCGATATCCGCGACTTGCACCTGGTCGCCCCTTGCGCTTGCGATCGCAGACATACCGGTAAGACCAAAGGTCATATTGACGGCCTGCGCGGCGGTCACTTCCTGCGGCGCACTCCCGATTCCCTCTTCCACAAGGCCGTTGTCCGCGCAGAGGACGATGATCCTTCTGCGCTCCGCACAGGGCCTGCGCTTCCCTGTGATCGAGGCCATGCGAATGGCCGCCGTCTCTATCTGGCCAAGGCTTCCGGGCGGCATGGCAAGGCTGTCCAGGTCGGCCCGCACAAGGCGCGCCATTTCTGCATCCGGCTTTGTAATCCCGTGCATGCAGTCCGCCAGAGATTCCGCGCTGTTGACGGTTTCCAGAATGGCCGGGATATCTGGTTCCATGTCCCCCTGTCCACGGCGGTAAAAGGCCCGCAGCTTTTCCATAATGACCGGATAGTTCTCCCTTCTATGGGGCACAAGACATCCCGTGCAGTCCTTGACGCCTTTCTTCGTGTAGCGGAAACTGCCGCCGCAGTCAGGCCCCATCGCATAGAGGGGACAGTAACAAAACAGGCAGTTGAAGTTATCTGTGTCCTCCGTCTTGTGACAGGGGAAATACTTGCAGCTCCGGTTCGCGAAGAATGTGTGGTCCTGCTGTGTAAGGGCTTCCTGACCTGCCTTTTCTTTAAAGAGTTTCTCGTACATTCCGGCAGGCATGTCAAAGAGGTCCCGGATCCTCTCACCGACCAGCACCTCCTGAGGCGTTCCACAGAATACTTCGCCGCCTTCCTTTACGCACAGGAGTCTGTCACTGACTTCCAGAGCCAGATCGATCTCGTGCAGGGACATCAGGATCGTCTTCCCTTCTGCGGCAAGTACGCGCAGGGTCTCCATCAGCTCCGTCCTGTAGCGGATATCCAGGTAAGAGGTCGGCTCATCCATGAGAAGGACCGGTGTCTCCTGCGCCAGCGCCCTTGCTACCAGCACCCGCTGCTTCTGCCCGTCACTGATCGCGCTAAAATCCCGCTCAGCAAGGTCCTCCACCTTCATGCGGGCCATCGCGCGGTCCACGGCTTTCTCGTCTTCCCTGCGCAGGATCCCCATGCGTCCCGTATAGGGGTAACGGCCCGCCGCGCATACTTCGCGGCAGGTCATGTATTCCGGCCTGATTGCTTCCGTCAGGACGACCGCCATTTTCCTGGCTCTCTCTTTCGCGTCGCATTTTGCCAGATCCTGGCCCTGCATCATGACCGAGCCGGCAAGCAGCGGCAGCTGCCCGCTGATGCTTTTCAGGAGCGTGGATTTGCCTGCTCCGTTGGGACCGATCAGAGTCAGGATCTCCCCTTTTTCAATTTCCAGTTCGATATTCTCAAGGACCTTCCGCGTGGGATATCCCACCGAAAGGCCGTGCAGATGCAGAAATCTCTCCATTTGGGATCACCTTTTCCTTACTGCCAGCATATATATGACTACAGGCGCTCCGATCAAAGACGTCACTGTGCTTATGTTGAGTTCCGTCGGCGCAAACACCATCCTTGCGATCAGATCCGAATAAAGGCAGAAAACTGCCCCGCCCAGAAAGCACGCCGGCACCATAACAAGCGGTCTGGAACTGCGCAGGCTCTTCCGCATCAGAAAGGGCACCGCAATGCCCACAAAGGACACCGGTCCCGCAAAGGCCGTCACACAGGCAGACAGAAGGCTGGAGAGCATGATCAGGACCACTCTGTACATGCGCACATTGACGCCCATGCTGGCCGCATAAGCTTCACCAAGTTCAAAGGCGCCGATCGGCTTGCTGCACAGAATCGTGAGCGTCATCGCGGCAGCCACGATCACTGCTGCGGCCGCCACACTCTTCCAGTCCATTCCTGAAAAGCTGCCCTGAGACCATCCTCGCAGGTTCGCGATCTGCGCGTCTTCCGCGAAGGTCACCAGAAAGTCCGTCAGCGCGTTGCAGATATAGCCGATCATAATACCGGCCGCAAGCAGAGACGCCATGTGGCGGACATAACGCGACAGACCCACGATCAGCCCCGTCGCTGCCAGTGAGCCCGCAAACGCCGCCAGCACCAGAATGGCACTTGAAGACCTGCCGCTCTTTCCCACGACTGCGAGCATCACCGCGCAGACAAAAAGCTTCGCGCCGGAGGAGATCCCCAGCACGTACGGTCCCGCAATGGGGTTTCCGAAGAAGGTCTGCAGCAGATATCCGGACACTGCCAGTGCGCCGCCCAAAAGGACCGTCATGCACATCCTCGGCAGCCGGATCTGTGTCAAAATATTCCTCTCCTGCACGCTTCCGCCCCCCGCGAGGATCTCTATGATCCTTCCCAGCTCGATCGAAACACTGCCCAGCGCTGTGCTGAGCACTGCACCGGCCAGAACTGCCAGGATGAGCACTGCAAACACAACTGCAAAGCCTCTATTCTGTTTCTTTCTGGAATCTGTAAGTTCCTGCTTCATGTTTTTGGCTTCGCTTCCTTAATTCCCGGCTTCACTTTCCTTCTCTGAATCCGGTTGTAAATGACGCGTCGTATAGCTTCGATCTCTCGAATCCGCTCTGGCGGACCGCATCCCCGACAATGACCAGCGCAGTCCTGTCGATGCCGTTCTCCTCTGCGGTCTGCGCCAATGTTCCCAGCGTACAGACCCATTTGCGCTCTTCGGGCCATGTCGCCTTGTAGACCAGCGCCGCCGGCGTATCAGCCGTATAACCGCCCGCGATCAACCGCTCCACGAGTTCCGGGATCCGGCCGCTGCTCAGAAAGAGCACCATAGTCGCCTGATGCGCCGCAAAGGACTCGATGGATTCCTTTTCCGGCACTTTGGTCCTCCCCGCCATGCGCGTCAGGATCACGCTCTGCGAGACACCTGGCAGGGTATACTCCATTTCCAGCGCCGCTGCCGCGCCGCAGAATGAGCTGACGCCCGGCGTCACCGCATAAGGGATATTTCTTTTCTCCAGTTCTGCCATCTGCTCCCGAATGGCGCCGTACACAGACGGATCTCCTGTGTGAAGACGCACGATCCTGCGGCCCTCTTTTTCCGCTCTCTCCATAACGGCGATGACTTCTTCCAGAGTCATTTTTGCGCTGTCATAGATCTCGCAGCCGGGCTTGGCCGCTTCCAGCAGCGCCGGATTGACAAGCGATCCCGCATAGATGATCACATCCGCCTCTTCGATCTTTTTTTGTCCTCTCAACGTGATCAGGTCCGGCGCCCCCGGCCCCGCTCCGACAAAATCCACCATATCTTCACCTTTCCATACTGATCCATCGCTTCCTTGCTGCTCAGCCGCTTTTCATCTTTCCATGCAGGCCCGGATCATCTCCTCTGCGCCTTGTGAGCGCACAAGTTCACGATTCTGATGAGAGAATACAATTGTCTCTGCTCTGAGCCGTCCCCCGGACCACTGCACCAGATTTGCGCAGATCCTTCGCGCCATCTCCTGCGCCGTCTTTTCCTTTAGTCCATGGCTGTCCAGGACCTCCAGCGCCGCATCCGTCATGACACACTCCAGGATTTCCTTTCTAAGACTCTCTCTGTTCTCTTCAGGGCAAAACACTGCTGCCATCTCCCACAGAGTTTCCATCCTCCGATCCCCATACTTGGAATGGGTATTGGGAGCACCTCCTGCCACTTTTACCAGTTTCCCTATATGGCCGGCCAGAAGAAACCCTTCAAAGCCTAACTCAGCAGCCATCTCCACGGCTTCGCCGGCAAAGTTTGAAATCTGCACCACCGTCGTTTCCGCTGCTTCCCGCGCATTCTCCTGCCCGTTTCGCTCCCGGTTAATCTGCTCCTGACCGTTTCTCTCCAATCCGTACTGCTCCTGCAGAAAGGCCAGTCCGTAGTTTCCCGGTGCCGCGATCACATATCGCCGCCCCTGTGCCTTCTGAACACGCATCTGCGCACGGATCGTCTCCACGATCGCCCGGTCACTCATGGGCTCTACAATGCCGGTTGTCCCCAAAATAGAAATGCCGCCGACAATCCCCAGCTTGGGATTAAAGGTCTTCTCCGCAATCGCTTCTCCGTCCGGAGCGCTGATCACAACATGAAGCCCTTTGGGAGCATTCCGCATATTCTGCCATTCGCGCAATATTTTGCCCACGTTTTCTGCGATCATCTGTCTGGGAATGCGGTTGATCGCCGCCTGTCCCACCGGCTGGTCTAATCCCGGTTTGGTCACGCGGCCGATGCCTGCTCCGCCATCAATGGTGATCCCCGGCTCATCGCTCAGAGAGACTTCTGCCACAATCCGCGTGCCGGTCGTAATATCGGGATCGTCGCCGCCATCCTTTAAGACCGCACAGCGACAGGAAGTCCTCTTCCGCCCGGAAGGCCATGCTCTTTCCAGGATCTCTGCATCCAGGATCTGCGCGTTGTACACCGGCCCGCCCGGCGTCTGAATCTGAACCATCTCAACAATTTCACCCGTCATCAGCATTTGGGCCGCTGCTGTCGCTGCCGCCGCTGCGCAGCTTCCTGTTGTGAAGCCGCGGCGCAGGCGTTTGCCGTCCTTTTCCACATATTCAGCTGTATCTGTAAAAGCTGTTTGTTCTGTCATTTCCCCTGCTTTTCTTACATCACGTACGGGATTCCCCTCATTTTCTGCATTCCGCACAGGATTCCTCACATTCCTTACATCCCGTACAGGATCGCGTTGCAGATTGCTGCCGCGACACCACTTCCGCCCTTGCGGCCGCGGTTCACGATCCAAGGGATCTGTGTTTCCATGATCTGTTCTTTGGCATTGACTACATTGACAAATCCAACCGGCACTCCAATGATCAGCGCAGGCTTGTATCCTTTTGTATCGATCAGTTCCCTGAGCGTTAGCAGAGCTGTCGGCGCGTTCCCGATCGCGAAGATCGTCGGTCCATCGAGAGCTGCCGCTCTCTCCATACTGACGGCCGCGCGGGTGATCCCGCGCGCAGAAGCTTCTTCCGCGACTTCCGGATCCGCCATGAAACAGATCGTTTCACCGCCCCACTTTGCAAGCGCCTTCTTATTCACGCCGGCAAGCGCCATGTTCGTATCCGTCACAATCCTGGCGCCGCTGCGGATCGCTTCCCTCGCCTTTTCAATCGCGCAGGGCGAGAAGGCCATTGTATCCGCATATTCAAAGTCTGCCGTCGTATGGATCACCCTCATAACGACCGGCGCGAGTTCTGCAGGAATTTCTTTTCCCATCTGCGCCAGCTCCTCACGGATGATCTGCATGCTTGTATTCTCTATGTCCTGCGGTCTGATGTGGTCGACTTTCAATGGATTCTCTCCTATTTCTGTGATTCTCCCCTTAGATTCCGATCGCCCGGTAGATCAGCTCCCAGTCCAGGCTCTCTCGCAGCACGTCTGCAAGCATGTCCAGCTGCCTGTCCTGTATCTGCCGGGCGCTTTCGATCCCCGAAAAGGCACTTTCACGTCCCGAAAGTGTATGTGAGGAACGTACATGCAAAGCTTCTGCCGCGCCTGTCTCGGAGCAGGTTCCCTCTTTTCTCTTCCGCAAGAGGTCAATTAAGGCGCTCCGGAACGGCGTTTCATCAAAAATTCCGTGGAGATATGTGCCAAGCACATTCCCGCAGACGGCTCCGTCAGGAGCTTCTTCTACAAGTGTAACAGCCCCATCAGGCATTTCTTCTGCAGGCATAGCATTTTCCATACCGGCTAGTTCCGCGAATACAAATGTTCCTTTATCCCCATCTGCAAGATATTCCGTCCTTCCCATATGGATCTCATAGCCTGAAACAAGCAGTCCTGAGAGCGGTGCCCACACGCCGGGCAGCTGCCGGACAGCTCCATGAACCTGCCTGGTATACTTGTCCGCGCTGAAGAGCGTTTCAACGGGAAGCAGTCCCAGTCCATCTTCCGTGCCGCCGGTCTCACTTCCCAATGGATCCAGAATTCTTCTTCCCATCATCTGGAAGCCGCCGCAGATTCCGATCAAAAGGGATCTGCCGGCCTCGTCCCGGATGCGGGCTTCCATGCCCGATTCACGGAGCCAGCGAAGATCGCCGATCGTGTTTTTGGTCCCGGGCAGTATGATCAGGTCAGGATGGCCCAGTGAAGAAGCTTCTGAGACATAGCGCAATGTGGCTCCCGGAAGCCTTTCGAGCGGCGCGAAATCCGTATAATTGCTGATATAGGGCAGTCGGATCACAGCGATGTCCACCGGGGAAACCGAACCGCCAGTCAGGTCCATCGTCGATTCTCCTCCGACGTCCGCTATTCCGATCCCCGCTTTTCCGGCGCCGCTCCGCCCCGCGAGCTTCTCCGACATGCTGTCCTCTTCGTCAAGGTCCAGCCTGATCCACGGAACAACGCCCGCGAAGGGGATGTCGCAGTATTCGGCAAACATGTCGAGCCCCGGCTGCAGCAGACTTACATCTCCGCGGAATTTGTTGATGATCAGTCCTTTGACGCGGGCCCTCTCTTCCGGCCGCAGAAGCTGTATCGTTCCGAGAAGCTGCGCAAAGACACCGCCGGGGTCGATATTGCCCGCAAGCAGCACCGGCGCGTCCACCATTTCAGCGAGCCCCATGTTGACAAAATCCCCTTCCCGCAGGTTGATCTCAACAGGGCTGCCTGCTCCCTCGATCACGATGATATCCGCCCGCTCACGAAGCCTCTCGTATGCGGCAAGGATATCGGGGACGAGCGATTTTTTGACCTTATAGTAGTCGGCGGCGCGCATTTTCCCAATCGGTCTGCCGTTTACGATGACCTGCGACGTCGTGTCGCCCATGGGTTTTAGAAGGATGGGATTCATGTCCGCAGAGGGTTCCATCCCCGCCGCGGCCGCCTGTACGACCTGAGCGCGGCCCATCTCCAGCCCTTCCCGCGTCACATACGAATTGAGCGCCATGTTCTGGGACTTAAACGGCGCCACGCGGTAGCCATCCTGCCGCAGAACACGCAGGATTCCCGCTGTCAGTATGCTCTTTCCGGCACCGGACATGGTGCCCTGGATCATCAGATTTCCTGCCACGATCTCCTCACTTTAACCTGTAGAAAAACTCCGTCTCATCGCCCGCTTCTCCCGTCACGATGGCATGCAGATCCCGCAGGATCGCACCGGTTCGGTTCGCGTTCTGGTATAGAGAACTGCGCATGCACCACACATTTCCCTCGCTAACTGCGCGGAACTGTGTCAAAATACTGTCCTTCGCACAAAGTTCAGCAAGGTCCTCCGGGGCGTCCTCGATAGAGGCGTTGTAGATCAGAATGTCTGCGTCTTCGGCTGCCGCATAGAAGGACTCCATGCTGACCGTTTCCGTCGCAAGACTGCTGTCCAAAACCGGCGTGCACAGTGTACCGCCTGCGATCTCAACCATTTTGCCCAGATATCCCTCGCGGCTCCTTGTCACGACCTGTCTTGCCGCATTGATCGAAAAGACAGCAAGTGAACGGGTATCTCCTTCCGGGATAGGTGCTAACGCCTCCGCGTACCCCTTCTGCTCGTCAAATGCCTGCGCCGCCTCTTTTTCGCGTCCGGTCAGAAGGCCGTAGACCCTGACCCACTCCGCTCTTCCGAGCGGCTCACTCTCATAGCTCGAGCGGTCGATGAAAACAGGGATGCCCAGAAGCTCCAGCTTCTCCTGCACTTTGGGTGCGTGCAGGATCATAGTGGACTCGATGGCCAGATTGACGCCGGCTTCAACGATCCTCTCATAATCCGGTTCGCTGTATTTGCCGCCATAGAAAAGGGTGCCCTCGTCCATGGCCTCCCGAGCCGACTCTATATACCAGTCATTCCTCTCCAGTCCCGACAGGACCACATCGCGCACGGCGCCGATCTCATCGAACTGACACATGGCCGCTGAGGCCGCCAGATAGATCCGGTCCAGCGGCTGCTGCAGAACAATCAGCTCTTGTCCGTCTTCATCTTTCAGGACTGCACCGCCGCCCTGTCCGTCTGTACCTTCCGGAATCGCGCCGCCTTCCGGCACGATCAGGTACCGCCGCCCGTCGTCCACAGAGAGCACCGCATATCCGCCTTCATACCGGTAGATGGCAAAACATTCTGCATACACATTTTCATCTTTAGATAAGAATGTCAGACCGTCTATGACAGGCGCCTTTTCTCCAGAAAGTGTTTGGGATGCTTTCTCCGCTTCGCCGGCCTCTTCAACGGCTGCCGCTTCTTCCATCACTTCTTCGTCAACCGCCGTTTCCTCTTCTTGCGCAGAGTCGCCGTCATCAGCCTTTTCCGTCCCGGCTCCCTCCGCTTCTTCCTGCGTTTTATAAAAAACAAATGAAAGCGTGTAGTCGATCAAGTGGGGCGTACTCATCGCAGTCGTGTCCGCCTGCACATCAATCTCAAGCGAAGTTCCGCTTAAAGCATTCGGCAGCATTTCAGCACCGCCGGACTCCGCACCCGCCGCTTCACCGGCGATCTCCTCAAGACTGCCCAGAGGGACCATAAACTGCGCATTGCCTTCCGTGTTGACCGGCAGAAGCTTTTTCTCATTTACGATCATATAGTCGTAGTGGTCGCTGCTCCAGGTGATCAGCGCGCACAGCGTTCCCTCTTTTTCATAGACCGGGCAGGGCGTCTCCACGAATGCTTTGCCGCTACCGCCTTGCAGCTGCGCGGACGCCCAGCATACAGGCCCTTCTTCCCGCTGCGCCGTATCACTGCCGGCGCATCCAGCCGCCATAATGATCCATATAGACAGTATAAACCAGATTGCTGCTCTTCCAATCGCCTTCATTGTGCCCTTTTTTGCCTCTTTTGTTCCCCTATCACAAAGCGCGGATACCGTACACAGAAAACGATTCCGGCATCCGCGCTTTTTTACTTATGTGTTTGATGTTCGCGTCTTACTTCATAACTTCTCCGGTGTGCTGTACATAGATCTCCTGCACGGCGGGAATGCTTCCGAGACCGGCGATCTGCGTGTCGACCTTCTCAAATGCGCCGGTTGCCTCAAACTGACTCACCCAGGAGTCCTCGTCTTCGCCCGCCATATCGTTGTTGGCGTGATCGCCTGCGACGACCATGAGAGGTCTTAAGACAACTTTGGTGTATCCCGCTTCCCGGACCTTCTCGATGACCGCCTCGCAGGAAGTTTCCTCGGGCTCGCCTTCCACGGTTCCGATAAAGACATTGTTAAAACCGAGATCTTCCATCTGTGTCTGCATCTGACTGTAAGTGACCTTTGCTGCGTGGGAAGTTCCATGTCCCATAAACACGAACGCGGTTCCGTCCTCTGCGGCCGCCTCAATGCTGTCATATCCTGCAGCCTCGACAGCTGTCTGTACGACCGCCTTTGCGACCGTCTCCTTGTCCGCGTTGACTACAGAAGCATCTGCGCCGACTTCACCCAGAAGGGGCTCTGCGATCTCGACAGATTCAAACATATCGCGGAAATTGTCCACAGCCTGCGTGAGCTCATCATATTCCGCGCCGTGCATCAGATGCGTGGGCTGAATGACCAGTTCTTTCACGCCGTTGGCTGCCGCGCGCTCCAGCGCCTGCTCCACATTGTCGATCTTCTCTCCGTCTCTTGCCAGCACATGATTGATGATGATCTGCGCGGTAAAGGCTCTTCTCACCGCCCAGTCAGGATATGCTTCCTGCAGCGCACTCTCAATACCGCCGATGTCTTCCGCGCGGCTGTCGTTGAAGGAAGTTCCAAAACTCACGACGAGAAGCTCCTTCTCGCCAATTTCATCGCCGTTACGGGGATCATCTTTCGACGCATCGCCTGTATCTCTGCCAAAATAGTCAGGATCCGCCGATTCGCCTTCCACCAGCGCCTTCTGCGCATCCGTCAGCGCGTCCCAGGCCGCCTTGGCGTCCGCACACATCTGATCGGTCTCTTCGGTCCATTCCTGTACATAGATCGCGTCGATCAGGGCTGCCACTTCATCCGCTGCCTTCTGGTCCTCTTCACTGACCTCGGATCCTGCTGCATCCATCGGCACCGCATTGGAAACCGATACCTTATGGTCGTACCATTTTCCTTTTGTTCCTACCAGCGCAAGGTCAAATGTCTGATTCAGATAGGGCACAGAAACGTCAAAGCTGTTCACCTCTTCCGTCGTGCCGTCGCTGTATGTGACTTCCTCAACCTTCGGCTGAATGAGCTCTGCGCCATCCTTCTGTGCGTCTTCCGCTGATCCCCGGAAAAGATTTACGACATTCTTCGAGGGCATCACGATATGGATCGTCATCTCACCGTCCTTTACGGTAAGGATACCTTTTCCGTCCTTCGCCTCATTGACGTGGAACATACTGCCGTCCGTCTTGAAATCCGCTGTGTAGTAACCGTCCGGAAGCGCCAGCGCCGGTGCCTGTACCTCGTCATCGGTCGCCGCTTCATCCGCTGCCTCTGCTTCATTCGCTGTCTCTGCAGCTGCCTCTCCTGCAGTGCTTGTTGCCGCTTCAGTTGCGGGTTCAGCTGCTGTCTGCTTACCACCGCAAGAGGCGATCGTAAGCGTTGTCAGCATAAGCGCTATCATTGCTGCTAATCTCTTCATCTGTCTCTCCTCCTTATGTTTGCACCATTCTAATCCTGTGAGCCCCTGCTTGCTCCGCTCAACGATACCGGGCGGGACTCTACTGCAGGCGCCAGGATTAAAAAGCATCAAAAAACTTCGCCGAGGGGCGAAGTACATAGCACAAACAGACCGGTGCAGGTTCCACCAATCTCCATGTTTCGTACAGCCAATGCCTCGTGGCCCGGAATCCGCGCACTGCGGCTCCCTCGTACTGCGGCAGGCAGGTCTCCCGGCTGATCGATCAGACGCGCTGTACCTTCCTTCCCGGTCTCCCAGTGGATCATAGGCATGCGCTCTCGAATCACGGTGACGAGATCGTGCAGGACTCTCACCTGCTTCCCTTTTCACCGGACACATGCGGCCTTACCCGCATGCGCCCGACACCTTCCGCATGATTCAGTTATCACCGCGCCGGTATTGCACCGGCACGGTTTGTTACCTTATTCATCCTATCACATTCGTCAAGGTCCGACAATGAGATCCGCCCGAAGCGCCTGCTTCCCTTGGTCTGCCTGTCTCGTTTTCCGAAGCTGCTTTCTTGTATCCGGGTCCGAACTACCCTTCCGGACTTTCACTGCTTTCCATCCCTCAATCCGTCTCCCAGAGAAAGCTGATTGCCTCATACATCTCCTTCAGATCGATCCTGCAGGTCCCATCCCAGATCAGGACCGGGATCTCCATATCGGCATTATAGACCACCGGCAGTTCCAAATGTTCCATGTCATATTGCACAAGGAGTTTCTTCTCGGGATCGATGATCCAATATTCCCTTACGCCGGCATTGTAATACTTGGCCAATTTGATCTGCATATCCTTCTTCCTCGATGAAGGAGACAGCACTTCCACGACCAGATCTGGCGCGCCAAATACCCTGCAGTTTCTGTATTTGCTTCTGTCGCAGACAACCAGCACATCAGGCTGGAGCACAGTCTTGTCGTCGCAGTCCAGTTGCACGTCAACCGGTGATATAAAAGGATAACAGGGACCTTTGTGTTCTAAAACATGGTCCAGAAGTTTCTTATGCAAAAAGCCGGCTATGCTTTGGTGGATCGTTGTCGGAGCCGCCATGTCATAGAATACTCCGTCGATGAGCTCCACCCGCTGATCCTCCGGCAGTTCCAGATAATCCTTGAGCGTATGGGGGCCGGTTCCGGACCGCAGGGCCTGTGTGCCGTCTATGCCCGGCCGGGACGGCTTTCCACTATAAGCTGGTACTGATTCTCTGACAGACGGCGTATCAGGCCTGAATTCCCCGTACTCGCCCGTGCCCGGTGCAAGCAGCTTCTCCAGCGCGGCTATAGTATCCCTTCTGGGAGACGCGGTTGCGCCGGCAAAGATCTTCTGCACAGTGCTGAGCGGGATTCCCGTCCGCTCCGCGATCATCTGATTTGTATATCCGAGTTCCCTTTTCTTTTTTCTCATCTCCTCGATCGTCATATGACTCCTCCTTTTGTCAGAAGGATATTACCATATTTTCCATTATTTTGCAATATAATGGAAATCTCGTTTCCGTTCTTTCCATTTTAGAAAACCCGACCAGCCGGTCTTTTGAACTCGATCTTATGTGTACTTCACTGCGTCTTTCTGTACCCGGTCTTTTTGTCCACCGGATTTCGAAGCTCCTTCCCCCTGGCATAGCGGCCCAGGTTGTCGATAAAAAGTTCTACGATCTGGTCCAGCGTCTCCTGCAGGTGATAGTCGCCTGCGATATGCGGCGTCAGAAGAAGATTCTCGCAGCACCAGAGCGGATGATCCGCCGGCAGAGGCTCGGGATCCGTCACGTCGATCGATGCGCCGGCCAGCGGTCCGTTTCTCAGTACTTTGACAAGGGCGTCCTGATCGATCGCAGTTCCACGGCCGACATTGAGCAGAATACTGCCGCGCTTCATCCCCGAAAGTCTCTCTTCATTCATAATGTGATAGGTCTGGGGCGTGTTGGGAAGCGCCATGGCCACAATATCCGCCTCCGGCAGGAAACGGTCTATGTCCTCGAAGGTGCCGATCTCTTCCAGATAGTCCGGACACGCCGCTTTGGTGCGCCGGATTCCAATGACGCGGCTTCCCAGAAGCGCCATCTTGCGCGCGTAGTCGCCGCCGATGCTTCCAAGACCGAGCACCAGGGTCCTGCTGCCGGCAATGGCCGTCACCTGGCCTTCGTCCTTCCACTCCCTTTCCTTTTGATTGCGGTAATACTTTCCCAGCTTCTTTTTAAGGAAAAAGGTCGTCGCGAGAAGATGCTCGCTGATTGCCAGACCGTATGCGCCTGTGGCATTTGTGAGTATGACTTCCGGCGCCAGCGCTCCTTCTGCTGCGTAGGCGTCCGCCCCTGAGGAATTGAGCTGCAGCCATTTGAGATTTTCCGCCTGTGAAAGTCTTCCCACCGGCAGATTGCCGAGAATGATATCCGCCTCCCGGATCTGGTCATCCGTCGCTTTGATCCTGGTTGTGTATGTATAGTCGGCGCCAGGCATCTGCGCCTGCAGCCTCTCCTTCTGCTTCTGTGTAAACGGTACTGTAATTAAGATTTTCATCTGTAAAACCTCCTATCTACCCCTAACTATACTGTTTTTTGACAATCCTTGGTCAAAATTCTTAAAAAAATATTAAAAAAAGTCATTGACTCACAAAATGAATAGTGTTACACTTCAAAGCGTCGAAGCACTGCACTTTAAAGTGTTAAACTTTAAAGTACTAAATCGGACATCTGCCGCTCTGGACCCGGGAGCGCAGGGAGAATTACAAACTATTTTAAGGAGGATACTCAAATGATTATCAAAGTATTGATGCTTCTGCTGTTCTTTGCCGTAATGGTGGGCATCGGATTCTACTGCAGACAAACTGCCACTGACGTCAATGGATTCGTCCTGGGCGGCCGCTCCGTCGGTCCCTGGCTCACAGCATTTGCCTACGGTACCTCCTATTTCTCCGCAGTCGTCTTCGTCGGGTACGCAGGTCAGTTCGGTTGGAAATACGGTATTGCCGCCACATGGGCCGGCATCGGCAACGCGCTCATCGGTTCTCTCCTTGCATGGAGGATCCTCGGCAGACGCACAAGGATCATGACCCAGCATCTGGACACCGCCACGATGCCTGAATTTTTTGGCAAGCGTTTTGGAAGTGAGAATCTCAAGATCGCCGCTTCCATTATCACCTTCATCTTCATGATCCCTTACACCGCATCCCTCTACAACGGTCTTTCCAGACTGTTTGGTATGGCCTTCAACATTGACTACTCCATCTGCGTTATTGCAATGGCAGTTCTCACAGGTATTTACGTCATCGTCGGCGGCTACATGGCTACCGCGATCAACGACTTCATCCAGGGTTTGATCATGCTGGTCGGTATCACTGCCGTCATCGTCGCCGTTCTGAACAGCAAGGGCGGCCTCATGGCAGCCATGGACGGCCTTGCAAGAGTCAGCGATGAGACCGTTTCTACAACGCCCGGCATCTTCGCTTCCTTCCTGGGTCCCGACCCCTTCAACCTTCTCGGCGTCGTGATCCTGACATCCCTGGGAACATGGGGACTTCCCCAGATGGTCCAGAAATTCTACGCCATCAAGAATGAGCGTTCCATTGAAACCGGTACGATCATCTCCACACTGTTTGCCTTCGTCGTAGCAGGCGGCTGCTACTTCCTGGGCGGCTTCGGCCGACTGTTCTCTGATCAGATCGACATCGCGGCCAACGGCTTTGACTCCGTTGTCCCGACCATGCTCTCCGGCCTTCCGGACCTTCTGATCGGCGTCGTTGTCATCCTGGTGCTCTCCGCCTCCATGTCCACGCTGTCTTCGCTGGTTCTGACCTCCAGTTCCACGATCACCCTGGACCTGATCCGCGGTCATGTGTTTAAGAAAATGGAAGAAAAGAAGCAGCTTCTGATCATGCGCTGGCTGATCGTTGTCTTCATCCTGATCTCCGTCATCATCGCGCTGGTACAGTACAAGTCCAACGTCACCTTCATCGCACAGCTGATGGGTATTTCCTGGGGCGCTATGGCAGGCGCATTCCTCGCCCCCTTCCTCTTTGGCCTGTACTGGAAGAAGACAACAAGCCTGGCCTGCTGGACAAGCTTCTTCTTCTCCGTCATCTTCATGCTCGTGGACCTGTTCGCCCGCCCGGTTCTTCCGGCGCCGCTGCAGTCCCCCATCAATGCAGGCGCGTTCTGCATGCTGGCAGGCCTTGTGATCGTCCCCGTGATTTCTCTGATCACCCCCAAGCCGGACGAGGCGCTCGTAGAGGATGCCTTCTCCAGCTACAGCAAGAAGGTCCTCGTACAGCAGACCGAGGCGCTGAGCGACGAAGAATGATTGCTTTTTTGCTCAATAATAATCAATATGTTGTATTGGAAATCGTCCGTGCGATCACCGCGCGGACGGTATTCCTTTGTTCGGACGCATGTCAAAATACAGATCAGCCGTATTTTGCCCCCTAGACGGCCAGCCTCAAGGAACTGTACGCCCTCTCCAAGCGTCTTGGCGGGCAGCTTTCCGGCGAACACGGCATCGGAAACGGACGTCTTTCCTACTTCAAGGACTTCGTCGGTCCCCGCATCATCGAGCTTCACAAGGCGATCAAGCTGGCTTTTGACCCCAATCTGGTCTTAAACCCCGGCAAAGTCGTCGAATTTAACGAAGCTTAAAGCCCTTCTGCAACATAAGAAATCCGGGCCCTCGCTGCCATCGCAGCAGAGCCCGGATTTTTTGCATTTTTGTGCGATACGCCTGCCGTTTAGTCCGGCAGATACTGTTCCACAAGCTTTACATAATACATATTTCCGTACAGATACATCCAGTTCCCGTTGAAGTCCGCAATCTCATGGGTGTAGGCGGAGGTCCGTCCGCCCGACATCTCCTCCGCATAGCTGACCGCGAGGTCAAAAGAGTGCTTGCCGCCGTGATCCGCGACATAATATAAGTAGCCCGGGCCATAGTTATAGGCCTGGATCACGCTTTTCTCGTCACACCCCTGGTCCTCCGCGATGTCAAGGAGCTGGCTGTAATAGCTGCAGGCCTGCTCGATCGACGCCTCCGGTCCCAGTGAATTGGGCTCGAGTCCCAGCGATTCGCTGGACTGCATGACGTCGTCCCGCTCGCCCTTGGTCTCCGCCTCCATGATCGCTAGTAAAACCGGCACATGCGACTCAATTCCTTCCTCTGCCGCATAGTAGTGCATCAGGTCCTTGTACTGCAGGACGCTGTCCGATAAGAGTTCTTCTTCCCGCGCTTCTTTCTCCCTCTCTTCCTCCATCAGCTTTTTTTCATGCGCAGCTTTGGTCCACTTGGATAGTACGGCCACGCAAATCAGCAGGAAACAGATTCCCGCCCCAATTGCAAGCCCATATTCAAGCTTGGCCTGCCGTTCCCGGTTTCTCTTTTCCCTGATCTTCTTAAGCCGTCTGTCGTTCGTCTTACGCTGTCTGTCGTCCATCTTTACCACCATTCAGAGCGCGATTATCCCATACTTTCTTTATAACAGAGCCGTCTGTTCAGAGCAAGCTTGAGAAATAGGAATCAGGTCCATTGCATGGATTTGATGTGTCCTTTATAATTATTTTAGTGTTTCTTTACGTACTTTACAAAGCCATGCAGATTTCTTTACCAAGTCAGCTGTGCAGACCGGACAAAGGAATCTGTGACACGTTCACTTGATCAAAGAGAGGAATACCATGGGCACTGCATTTTCCAATTTACATGCATTCACTTTTGCCTCCGTCGTCGTGCGGCTTTTGCTCGCCATGGCCTGCGGCGGCGTTCTCGGCTATGGAAGAGCCAAGAAGAAACAGAACGCGGGCATCCGCACCTATATGCTGACTGCGGTCGGCGCCGCCTTGTCGGTCCTTCTTGCCTGTTATGAATATGAAATGATGACCGGGCAGTGGGCGCCCATCGTTGCGGAAGTCGGCATGAAATTTGACGCCTCCCGCTATTCCGCGCAGGTTATCAGCGGCATCGGTTTTTTGGCTGCGGGCACGATCCTTTCCTCCGGCCATCAGCAGGTCAGCGGACTGACAACCGCCGCAGGCCTGTTCTCCTCCGTCTGCATGGGCATTGCCGCCGGCGCCGGCATGTACGACTGCGTGATCATCGTGCTTGTCATCCTCGTCGTTGTGCTGGATGTCATCTATCCTCTGGAAGGCGCCTTTAAGAGAAGACTCCGCAATATGACGATCTATGTGGAGTTCACTTCCATTGAGTATCTGGATGAGATTACAGATGCCATAAGGGGTGAAAATGCGACAGTCTATGATATTGATGTGGAGCGGACCAAGCGGGAAGGCAGCAAGTATCCGGCTGCCGTCATTGTTCTTCAGATGGGACGCGGCAACGCTTCTCACTCGGGTATGCTCTCCACCGTCGCGGAGCTCCCTTACGTACACACGATCCATGAGCTGATCGCGTAGGGATTAACGGCATTACGTCATCGTCGTCATCAATCTGCATCCATTCCATCCATCACATAGGAGGTTTTCCGTGATCTCAGCATTTAACGGTCTTCGTGACATCAATACAGTTACTATTCTTTTCCGCATGATCCTGGCGATCCTCTGCGGAGGCCTGATCGGCATCGAGCGCTCCGCCAAGAACAGGCCTGCCGGTTTCCGCACCCACATCCTGATCATCATCGGCGCGACGACCGCTTCGCTCACCGGCCACTATATTTACCTGGTGATGAACCTTCCAACGGACATGTCCAGACTTCCCGCCCAGGTCATCACCGGACTGGGCTTTATCGGCGCCGGCACCATCATTGTCACCGGTCACAGGACGGTCAAGGGCCTTACCACAGCGGCCGGCCTCTGGGCAACCGGTATCATTGGCTTAGCCATCGGAGCCGGCTTCTATGAAGGCGCAATTCTCGGTACGGTCTGCATTCTCTTCTCGGAGATCGTCCTCGGCAAGATCAAAATCAGGCGGGTTAAGGCTTTCCGCTGCATTATCAATTATCAGCACAAAGAGACCCTCGACCACATCCTGCGCTATTGCAAGGACCGCAACATTGCCATCAAAGCGCTGCAGATCGAGGGAGAGACGGATGAATCCGGCGTCAAAGTATACTCGGCATTTGTTACCCTTCAGCCCAACGCAGAAATCGACCACGCCGAATTCGTACGCAAAGTCGAGTCCTTCGACGGGGTGATCAACGCGATCGTCCGCTAAGCCGCGTTTCCCGGCTGTCCACTTCGAATTTTGAATATTGAAGCAGCGTTTTGAATATTGAAGAAAAAAAGCAGCCCGGCATTTCACGCCAGACTGCTTTTGCTTTTCAGTTCCTGTTTTCAGTTCCTGTTTGGACCTGCGCATCGGATTACAGATGCCAGATATCTTTATTATACTGTGCGATCGTTCTGTCAGAGGAGAAGTAGCCGGCCTTGGCAATGTTGACAACCATCTTCTTAGCCCAGCTCTTTCTGTCCTCATAGGCCTCCAGTGCCTTGTCCTTGGCCTTACAGTAGCTCTCGAAATCCGGGAAGGTCATGAACCAGTCTTTGTTCAGAAGCTCGTTGTAGAGCTGCGTAAGAAGCTTCTTGTCGCCCGCTTCCACCATCTCTTCGCTGATGAGGAAATCGACGGCGCTCTGCAGTCTCTTGTCCTTCTTGTACCAGTCCTTGGCTACATAGTCCGCCTTCTTGTAGTGCTCGATGACTTCCTCAGAAGACTGTCCGAATGTGAAGATATTGTCCTCTCCTACCAGCTCAGCGATCTCCACGTTGGCGCCGTCCATGGTTCCCAGCGTCACGGCGCCGTTGAGCATGAACTTCATATTGCCGGTCCCGCTGGCTTCCTTGGAAGCCAGCGAAATCTGCTCGGAAATGTCCGATGCGGGAATCAGTTTCTCCGCCATGGACACGTTGTAGTTGCGAAGCATGATCACTTTCAGATAAGGGCTGACTTCCGGATCGTTGTTGACGATCTGGCTGAAAGCGAGGATTGCATGGATGATATCCTTCGCGATCACATACGCAGGCGCCGCCTTAGCGCCAAAAAATACAGTGACCGGTCTGCGCGGCCTGAATCCGTCCTTGATGTGCAGGTAGCAGTCGATCGCCCACAGAAGGTTCAGCTGCTGTCTCTTATACTCGTGCAGACGCTTGATCTGTACGTCATAGACAGATCTGGGATCCACCTTGTCTCCCTGGTATTTTTCCAGCCACGCGGCAAATTTCTGCTTCTCTGTCTTCTTCCTGTTCAGGATGCACTGCAGGAATTCAGGATCTTCCGTATAGGGAAGAAGCTTCTCCAGCTGGTCCGCGTCCGTCTTCCACTCTTCTCCGATCTTCTCGCTGATCAGCTCGGTCAGCTCCGGATTGCACTCCACGACCCATCTGCGGAATGTGATCCCGTTGGTCTTGTTGTTGAACTTCTCGGGATAGAGCTTGTAGAAGTTGTTGAGCTCCGTGTTCTTGAGGATCTCTGTGTGAAGTCTCGCGACGCCGTTGACAGAGTGGCTGTAATGGATGTCCAGGTGCGCCATATGGATGTTGCTGTTTTCATCGATGATCTGCACGGAAGGATCCTTGTATTTGGCCTTAACGGCCTCATTCATTCTCTTGAGAATGGGAATCAGGTGGGGAACGACGGCCTTGATATATTGTCTGGGCCATGTCTCAAGTGCTTCCGCCAAAATAGTGTGGTTGGTATAAGCGCAGACATCGGTCACGATCTGATAGGCCTCAGTCTCCTCAATGCCCTTCTCGGTCAGAAGGCGCACCAGCTCCGGGATGACCAGAGACGGATGCGTGTCATTGATCTGGATGGCCGCATAGTCCGCAAGATCGTGCAGGTTGCTGCCCTTCTCGATGCACTCGTCCAGGATCAGCTGGGCGGCGTTGCTCACCATGAAGTATTCCTGATATACGCGGAGCAGTCTTCCTGCGTCGTCACTGTCATCCGGATACAGGAAAAGAGTCAGGTTCTTCTCGATCTCCTTCTTGTCGAAGTCGATCCCGGAACCGATCAGTCTCTCATTGACTGTATCGAGGTCAAACAGGCGGAGGCGGCCGCACTTGCTGCCGTAACCCGTGACATCGATCTCATACATTGTGGAGACCAGTTCCAGATCGCCGCACTGCACTTTATAGTGCTTGTCGGTTCTTCTCATCCAGTTGGCCATGCCCCATTTGCGCCAGTAATCGGGGCGCGCATGCTGCTTTCTGTCTTCAAAAGACTGCTTGAACAGGCCGCAGTGATAAGCGAGACCTACACCGTCCGCGGGAAGGCCGAGTGTTGCAAGGCTGTCAATAAAGCAGGCTGCCAGTCTTCCAAGGCCGCCGTTTCCAAGAGAAGGCTCGTATTCGAACTCCTCCAGTTCCGTGATGTCTTTGCCGGCCTCTGCCAGTTCCGCCTTCACATCATCGTAAATCCCGAGGTTGATCAGGTTGTTGCTAAGAAGTTTTCCGATCAGGAACTCCGCGGAAATATAGTAGACTTTCTTCTTTCCGCTGTTATATCCCGTGTCCTTACATGCGTCCTGCGTCAGTGCCAGCGCCGCGTTGTAGAGTTCCAGAATGGTGCATTCAGCAAGGTCTTTGCCGGTATAGTCTCTCAGTTTTCTTACTTCCATATAATCCTCCTGTGGGTCTCCCCGACTGATTATGATAATTTCATCTTATAACAAAGTATTATAATGACTATATATCGGCATTTTCTTGCAATATCGTTGCAAAAAATAGTACAATCATGCTGTTAACTAATTCCGGAAAGGTTTCACTCTATGAATCTCGAAGAATACTCCCAGTATAAAGAAACGCTTCTGCACGAACAGCCCGGCTTTGCCTACAACACCTATCTGTGTACGATCCCGCAGGATTTCACCCGCGTCGATCTTCACTGGCATGAGCAGATGGAGATCATATACGTCAAGAAAGGCAGCGGCTCCGTAACCGTCGGCTCACACAAATATCCGGTGGAGGCGGGCACGATCATGCCCATCCTTCCGGGCGAACTACACGCCATTGACGGCGATCCAGGCGTCAGGATGGAATACGAGAACATCATCTTCTCGCTCTCCCTCATGGACAATCAAGTGGAGAACGACTGGGCCAGGCGCAATATCCTGGGCCCTCTGCGGAAGGGTAATCTCCGCTTTCAAAGGCCCATTCACAAAGGCACGCCCTTTCATGATGAAGTCTCCGACGCGCTGGACGCTGCCGACAAGGCCTGCAGTGAAAGAAGCGACGGCTATTCCCTTCTGGTCCGCAGCAGCCTGTTCCGCTTCTTCTACGCGATCTACACAAACCGCAGCCGGGAAGAAACAGGACGGCACTCCCAGTATGAAGACGTGATCAAGCAAGTCCTTCTCTTTGTGCAGACCCATTTTTCCGAGCCGATCACCGTGCGCGATGCAGCCAGCCTCATCGACTACAGCGACGCGCATTTCATGCGGGTCTTCCGGAGGGAGACCGGCGTCACTTTCGTCGAATATCTGACGGATTACCGCCTGCGCTATGCCGCCTATCTTCTCAGGGAGCAGCCGGATTCCATAGGCGCCATCGCCTCCATGTGCGGCTTTGATAATTTCTCATATTTTATCCGGCGCTTTCGCCGCAAATACGGCATGTCCCCGAGGGAATACCGCGCCAGGGAACGATAGGACATTTGTTCCACGCCTTCGGACGCCGGCAATCCTCCGGCCTGCAGAAACAGAGAGTCACTTCATCAGTTCCATAGCCGCCTCCGCGAGCTCCAGGAATCTCTCTGATTTAAGGATCGCCAGACCCTGCTCTTCGTCTCCGAGGATCAGCAGCCGGTCGCCGGCAGAAATATCAAACACTTTTCTCGCTTTGGCCGGAATGACAATCTGGCCTTTCTCTCCGACCGTCACGACCCCGAACAGGTGCTTGCCCTTGGGCGGAAGACTCAGTCCCAGATTCTCTTCCGGTTCATAATTGGCCAGATCATCCAGAGAGACCCCGAACAGCTCCGCGAGAAGCCTGCACTTGTCCAAATCGGGCACAGTCTCTCCCGCTTCCCACTTGGCGACAGCCTGCCTTGTTACGCCGAGCTTTTCAGCGATCCCTTCCTGTGTCATTTTATTCATCTTTCGAAGTTGGACCAGATTGTCCTTAAACATTCTTTCCCTCCTTAATCCCGAGCACCGCCCATCTGTAGAACGGGATCCTCGAAATGACCGCATACAGTCCGTATCCGAATATGAATCCCGCCGCAAGGCTCACAATGTAGACCGCAGGAGCCGGAAGGATCCCCGGTCTTGCGATCAGGAGCGCGGCAGATGAGATCCCGAGATAATGGAACATGTACAATCCAAAGCTCCTGCTGCTCATCCACGAAGTAAACGCTGTCCGGAAGTCTCCGAACCTTGCCATACCAACCAGCATGGCAAGAGCTCCGAAGTACGCGTCGGCGGCATACAGCACGCTTCTGTTTGCCGGCTTGTCCGCATAATTCATCCCGCCGCCCAGAATAAAATAGCGCACGGAAAAAGCTATGCACAGCGCAATGCCTGCCGCGATACAAATCCCGGCATGCTGTTTGAGCCTTTCCATCACTTCGTCATTGGACAAGATATAATATCCGATGAGAAAGAAGGCACAATAGAAAGCGATCCTGTATACTGACACGATCGGAGTATTGAAGATCTGACCTGCTCCCCAGACCGGAACGCAGAACAATACGAGCATCCAGACAGGAGTCCGGGAGCCGAGTTCCAACAGGCGGCCCTTTTCGATCCTCCTGAGAAATACAAGTATCATGCTGTAGAACCACAGAAGGTGGACAAACCACAGAACGCCGCTTCCCGAAGCGATCATGATCAGAAAGATGACCGGCTTCGGAACACCGGCTGCCGCAAGCTCTGCAAACGCATTACTGAGCGACAAACTCACATAACCCTGCACGAATTGAAACGCAAACAGGCCGATCGTCGACGGCACAAGGAGCTTCCTTGTCCTGCTCCTTATGAATTCCCTGTCTGTATGACCATCCAGATAATAGCGTGAGCTCATGCCTGCCGCAATGAACAGAACAGGCATGAACCACGGGTAGACCAGGTATTGAAAGATGTCATAATACTGGACGCTAAGGTCCGTGATCTTACCTAACCCGCCCAAAACGCCTTCCGCATTGTACATGTAGAGAACATGATAGATCACTACGATCACCACTGTAACCCATCTGACATTATCCAGGTAATATTTTCGCATATGTTTCCTACCTTCGCAATTATTCATAACATTTCTAAGGGTATTATAATTGCGGGACAGGTCTGCATCCACCAAGCAAACATGACATTTTCATATGCGTTGTGTTATATTTCGTTGCTTTTGTCAATTAACATGCGCAACCCGACCGGCCGCCGGAATGCAGGCAAAATATGAATTCTACGATCTAAAATCTGCTTGACTACATTTAGCAGTTTTAAGAAGACAAAGAAACAGTTATACTATAAATTACAGGCACCAACTATTATGGTTTAACCATTTCATTGCCCAATTACAGGAGGCTGGTACAACAATATGAAAAGCGCAAATACATTTATCAATGAACTTAAGAACGGTGAACTGAACGGCCGCATGACCGAGATCTACGGCTGCCACGCAGACAAGGCACAGGAGTATGCCGATCGTTTTGTGAGAGTCATCAAAGGCTTTACAGATACATTCCCCGAGAATGCCAATGCGCAGATCGGTCTTTACTCCGCGCCCGGCCGCACCGAGATCGGCGGCAATCACACGGATCACCAGTATGGCTGCGTCCTTGCGGCAAGCGTAAACCTCGACGCAATCGCCGCTGCAGCGCCCAACGGAACGGACAAGATCCGCTTTTATTCCGAAGGCTATGGCATGATCGAGGCTGATCTCTCTGTTCTCGAGCCCGTCGAGTCCGAGAAGGAGTCCACACTGGCTCTGATCCGCGGCATGGCGGCCCTTGCGATCAAGAAGGGCTACCCCGTAAAGGGCTTTGACGTATACTGCACCAGCAACGTGCTGGGCGGCTCCGGTCTTTCCTCTTCCGCCGCATTTGAGACCCTGCTCGGCGTGATCCTCAACGACATGTACTGTGAAGGCGCCTTTGACGCCGTCGAGATCGCCAAGATGGGACAGATCACAGAGAATCAGTATTTTGGCAAACCCAGCGGTCTGATGGACCAGTCCGCTTCGTCCGTTGGCGGCGTCGTCGCCATCGATTTTGGCGATCCGGAAAACCCGGTCGTGGAGAAGATCAATCTGGACCTCGACAAGGAAGGCTATGCGCTCTGCATCATCGATTCCAAGAGCAGCCATGCCGACCTGACCGACGCATATGCGGGCATTCCGAGAGAGATGAAGGCCGTTGCAGCCACTTTCGGACAGACCCACCTTCGCGGTATCACCAAGGAGCAGCTGATCGAGCGCACCGCAGCGATCCGCAAGGTCTGCGGCGACCGCGCTTTCCTGCGTTCCATGCACTTCGTCCTGGACAACGAGCGCGCGCAGAATGAGGCGGCTGCCCTCAAGGAAGGCAAGTTTGACAAGTTCCTCCAGATCGTGAAGGCGTCCGGCGAATCCTCCTACATGTATCTGCAGAACATCTCTGTAGAAGGTGCGGTAGACAACCAGGCAGTCGGCGTAGCCCTCTCCCTGTGCGACGTTCTTCTGGACGGCCGCGGCGCATTCCGTGTACACGGCGGCGGTTTTGCCGGCACCGTACAGGCCTTTGTCCCGCTGGATATGCTCGATTACTTTAAGACCAACATCGAGAACGCGATCGCACCCGGCTGCTGCCACGTTCTCTCCATCCGCCCTGTCGGCGGCGCAGTCGTCTGATCGCCTCTCTACTAGGATGATCGCACGTGCATCCATCCTCTTTGATTTCTGAAAAAAACCTGTCCGGTCGTTTCTCGCGTTCCCGGACAGGTTTCTTTTTGCTTTATGTTGGTCCTTTTATTGGCTGATGGATGGGTTTCTCACGCATCCACGCCCTTTCCATAAGCGTCAGATTCTGGCTACGCCGCTGTCAATGGCCGCCTGGGCCGCCGCCTTTGCAACCGCATCCTTGACACGGGGATCAAACGCCTTGGGCAAAATATAGTCGGCGCAGAGCTCTTCATCGGACACAAGGCCCGCCAGCGCCTTTGCAGACGCGATCTTCATCGCATCGTTGATATCGCTCGCACGCACGTCCAGCGCCCCGCGGAAGATGCCGGGGAAGCAGAGGACATTGTTGACCTGGTTTGGATAGTCGCTTCGGCCGGTGGAAACGACTGCCGCGCCGGCCGCCTTCGCCTCGTCGGGGAAAATCTCCGGGGTGGGATTGGCGCATGCGAAAATGATGGGGTCCTTGGCCATGGAGCGCACCATATCCTGCGTCAGTGTGCCGGGTGCGGAGACGCCGATGAAGACGTCTGCGCCTTTGATCACCTCTGCCAGGCTGCCGGATTCGCAGTCAAAATTGGTGATCTCCGCCATCTGTTTTTTGACCTCGTTAAGGCCCTCGCGTCCTTTATAAATCGCGCCCTTTCGATCCGTCATAATGACGTTCTTAAGGCCCATTGCCATGAGGAGCCGGATGATCGCGATGCCGGCTGCGCCCGCGCCGGATGTGACGATCTTGACGTCCTCGATCTTCTTTCCGACGACCTTGAGCGCGTTCATCAGTCCGGCCAGCGTGATCACGGCTGTGCCGTGCTGATCGTCGTGGAAGATCGGGATGTCGCAGCACGCCTTGAGCTTTCTCTCGATTTCAAAGCACCTGGGCGCTGCTATATCTTCCAGGTTAATACCGCCAAAGGAACCTGCCAGCAGGCTGACAGTCCGAACGATCTCATCTACATCATGGGTCCGTACGCACAGCGGAATTGCATCGACGTCTCCAAACGCCTTAAAGAGAACACATTTGCCTTCCATGACGGGCATGCCCGCCTCCGGGCCGATATCGCCCAGTCCCAGAACCGCTGTGCCATCTGTCACAACCGCTACCGTGTTCCACCTTCTTGTGAGCGTGTAACTCTTCTCGGGGCATTTCTGTATCTCCAGACAAGGAGCAGCCACGCCGGGTGTATAAGCGATACTGAGCGCTTCTGCACTGTCTACCGCTGCTCTCGCCGTGACTTCGATCTTTCCCTTCCATTCCGCGTGTTTCTGTAGTGAAATCTGTCCGTAATCCATGAATGAGGCTCCTTTTCGTGATTTACTTTTTGTTATCGGTTTCTTTCATTTCCATTTGTCTGAGCACGCTGGCGTCGCCTGCGGCCGATACCAGATCCAGATCCGCATCCGATAAACGCTGGAACTGGAATACATTGGACTTCTTCTCAAAGAGCTTCCTCCTAAGAACCTCTTTAAAGCCGGTCTCTGCACTGAAGTCAGCCTGTGCGAGCATGTCGACAAATTTGCTGTTCATGGAGTCCATCATCTTGCCTCCCTTTCTTATTTTTATCAATATATACGCTGCTCTGCGGCCGCTTCCATGATGAAATCAAACTATATTTGATAAATAATCCAATTTCAATGTATACTGTACTATACTATAATACAGGTACACCTGTCAGGTGTTTTTGCAGCATTTGTGAATCCTATGCGAAAGGAACAACGTTATGCCCGATCAGACGATGAACAGCCATACGTTTATTCTGGAAGCAGTGCCGGAGAATTTTGCCGCCGCGCAGGAGCAGGTCAGAGCATTTCTGGCGCCTTGTTCCTGCAGCATGCGCACGCTTTTGGAGCTGGATATGCTTGTTGAAGAGATCTTTATCAACATCGCCAGCTATGCCTACCCCGACAAGCGGGGAACCGCCGCGATCGATCTGGCCCTGAATGATAAAAAGGATGCCATAACGATCACTTTCCGTGACAGCGGAATTCCCTATAACCCGCTTGAGAAACCGTCTCCCGATCTCTCCTCTCCCGCCTCCGCGCGCCAGATTGGAGGTCTGGGAATCTTTCTCGTGCAAAAGTATGCCGACCAGCTTTCCTACGTCTATGAAGACGGCGAAAACCGCCTGTCTCTTCGCAAGGTACTATCATAAATTCTCTCATAAATACAGCCTGCCGCTTCTTTTGGAAACGGCAGGTTTTTCTTTGCCGGTTATGAACCCGTTTTTAAGAGAAATCCAGATAATCTCCGCTCTCTTTTCCCTTCTCCATGGCTCTTAACTTTGCCAGGAGCCGTCTGTGCCTTTCGCTCACCGCTTTCGCATTGATTCCCAGGATCTCCCCGATCTGGGGATTCTTCAGCTCCTGCACATAGATCATGGTCAGCAGTTCTCTCTCTTCCTGCGACAGCTGCGCAAGAAGCCTGTACACCTCTTTGTTGACCGGGTTCTTTAAGATGTCATACTCGTCCACAGCGGAGGGTTCCGGCGCGTCGTCGAGATTCTCGGTCTTTCTGCGCCCGTTCTTCCTAAAATAGTCGATCAGGCAGTTTCTTGCGATCGTGCACAGCCAGGTCCTTGTGGAAGCCTTTGACGGGTCAAATCCGTCGTAATGCGCCATGGCCTTCATGAACACATCGCTGACAAGGTCTTCTGTATTCTCCCTGTGCATCACCTGCATATAAATATAGTTATAAACGTAGGAATAATCCCGCTCGTATACTTCTGCGAAGTCAGGTTTATCTCTTTTCGTCTCAAATACTCTCACAATCATTTACCTTTCTGTCATGCGCCGCTTCCGGCTGACAACATCTGTGTAAGCACTTCCTCGTATACGGTCCCGAAGGATACGCCATGCTGGACGGCCGCTGCCGCTACCATCTCGTACTCCGGATGAATCCTCTGATGCGTGTTCTCCCCGCTGACCTTGACCGGGATCTCACCGTACCGGGTCTTTACGCACACCGTCTTTCGGGTCAAAACACTGCGCTCCATCTCTTGTCTGCGAATCCCGATCGTCGTCGTCTCCTCAAAGATCACCTTCTCAAGCTGATCGCGATGCGCTTCATCGCAGATCACCTTCAGTTCCCATCCGGGCCGGTTCTTCTTCATAAAGATCGGTGCGTAATGCGCCTCTCTGGCGCCCTCGTCAAAGAGTCTCCCCAGTGCATACCCCAGCTGCTCGCCGGTGCAGTCGTCCATATCGCACTCGAGCTTCCAGATCCGGTCGCTTTGGATGTCCTTAGCTTCTTCGCAAGGTTCCAGGATCATGGCCCGCAGGATGCTCGGGATCTCATATTCGCGTTTTCCTGCGCCAAGGCCGGTCTTTACGATCACAAATTTTTCCGGAAGGGCCTGCTGCGTCATCACAGCGGCTGCGATGGCCGCGCCTGTCGGCGTCACCAGTTCTCCTTTGCGGGTCGTAAAATGAAGGGGCAGCGCATGCGCTCTTGCGATCCTCTCCACCGCCGGCACCGGGACCTGCAGAATTCCATGCTGACAGCGAACCGTCCCGCTTCCCTCTGTGATCCCTGTCACCGCCACCTTTTCGATGCCCAGATCATCCAGACATACCGCCGCTGCCACAATATCCACGATGGAATCCAGCGCGCCTACTTCATGGAAATGGACCTCGTCCACAGGGACGCCGTGCGCCTCTGATTCCGCCTGCGCGAGGATCTCAAAAATGCGCAGCGCGAGCGCTCTGGCGCCGTCCGTCAAGGAAAGATGCGCGATGATCTCCCGGATCTCCTTCATCCCTGTGTGGTGGTGATGATGGTCGTGGTCGTGATGGTGATGATGCTCGTGATCGTGCTCATGGTCATGATGGTGTTCGTGATCGTGGTCATGGCCATGATGGTGTTCATGATCGTGGTCATGCTCATGATGATGCTCGTGATCGTGGTCGTGCTCATGATGATGCTCGTGATCGTGCTCACGATGATCATGGGCCTCGTCGTGCTCGTGCAGATGTCCGTACAGATAGTCCATGTCGTGATCATGGCCGTCGTGCGCTTCGTCCAGTATGACGTCGAAGTCACAACAATCGATTCCAGCCTTTTTCACTCTGCTGATCTTTGCTTCAAACCCGTTTCCGGGGATTCCCTTCAGCACCTGCAGGAGCTTGTCCTGGTCTGCGCCCAGGTCCAGGAGTGCCGCGACGGTCATATCGCCGCTAATACCTGTTCCACATTCCAGATATAGGATTCTATCGTTATTCTTCACTCTTCCCTCCACATGCAAGGCGATTGATCTGCGTTGCCATGTAACCGGCTCCGTAGCCGTTGTTGATATTGACGACGGCAATGCCGTTTGCGCAGGAATTGATCATTGTAAGAAGCGCCGAAAGACCGCCGAAATTCGCGCCATAGCCCACCGACGTGGGGACTGCGATCACGGGATTGCTCACAAGGCCGCCCACAACGCTTGCCAGCGCGCCTTCCATGCCCGCCACGGCCACAATACAGTTGGCGTCCTGGAGCTTTTCCGTCTGCGAAAGGAGTCTGTGAATCCCGCTGACCCCAACGTCATAGATCCTCTCCACCTTTGCACCAAAGTATTCCGCCGTCTGCGCCGCTTCCTCAGCGACGGGGATATCGGCGGTTCCGCCTGTTACAACCGCGATCAGGCCTTCCCTGTCACTTTGTTCTCTCTCCAGCTTGAGGATGCCGGAAATAGGGTCGTATTGGATATCGGGAATCGCTTCCCGTACCTTCTCATACTGCTCTTTACTGGCCCTTGTGCCAAACGCCTTTCCCTCTTCTTCCACCATTCTCTTATAAATCGAGACCAGAAACGCGTCAGGCTTTCCCTTACAGAAGATGACTTCCGGAAAGCCGGAACGGATCTTCCTGTGCATATCCAGCTTCGCAAATCCCATATCCTCAAAGGGCTGCCTGCGGAAATGCCCTTCCGCTTCCTCTACACTCATGGTGCCGCTCTTTACTTGTTCCAAGATCTCGCGTGTCTCCATGCAACACCTCTCTACTATTCAATATTTTGTCGAAAGCCGATCATAAAAACGGAATCATCTCTTTCACGGAGTCAAAAATCAGATGGGGCTTCACATCCGACGACGGAAGATCCTCCAGCTGCGCCTCCCCGCTCAGTACAAATATACCATATAAGCCGTTGTTGACGCCGGATTTGACGTCTGTATACAGACGGTCTCCCACAACACAGGATTCCTCTCTTCGCCCGCCCATTGTCGTGAGCGCATAGTCAATGATCTCTGCCTCCGGCTTTCCGACCACCTTATCCGGTCTTCTGCCGCAGGATGCTTCGACATAGGCGGTCAGCGCTCCTATGTCCGGTATGAATCCGGTCTTTGTCGGGCAGTTAAAGTCGGGGTGGGTCGCCACGTATGGCAGGCCTTTCCGCACCAGGTCGCAGAGTTTGCACAGGTCCCTGTAGTGGAAGCTTGTGCAGAAGCTTGTCACCACCACGTCGGGATGCTCCTCGTCGATCAGAACGCCTCGCTCCTCAAATTCCATCTTGACCATAGGATTTCCGAAGAGATAGATCTTCTTTCCGGGATACGTCCTCTTCAGGTATTCTGCCGTAGCGTGCCCGGAGGTGATCAGCTGCGTTTCCGGGTCGATCACAAGCCCCATGTTCAGAAGCTTTTCTACGTAGATCCCGGCGCTCTTGGACGAGTTGTTGGTCATAAAGCAGTATGTTCTGCCTGTCGCCGTGAGGGCAGCCAGAAAATCCTTGGCGCCGTCGATCCAGGTCGAGTCCAGATACACGGTCCCATCCATGTCAAGGCAGAAGTTCCTGATCCGGGGTATGATATTGTCAGGGTCCTGGTTGACCCGATACCGTTCTCTTATGTCCACTGTCTGCCTGTCTCCGCTCTGTCCATCCATTGTCTGCGTTCCTGTTTGTTGATGCTCACTGTCTATTATACTGTATCTGTTCCTAAATGAACAAATCCTGCTGCCCTGAATCTTTGAACATTTCGTGTACGGCGTCCTCAATACGCGCCCGGGTGCATACACGCGCCCAGTCCGGCCTTTCCGCGCACACTTCGATCCGCTTGTCCAAAAAGGGCTGCACAAGCGAAAGCTGATAGGCGTGAAGCCCCATCGGCTCTGCAGCGCAGTCTGCGCCATCTTCTCCATACAGAGGATCTCCGACCAGCGGGTGTCCAATGGACGCCATATGGACGCGAATCTGATGGGTTCTTCCATGTTCAATCCGGCACACAAGAAGCGTTCTTACAGCGCCCTCACAAGACTCTGTCTCCGCCACAACTCTGTAGAAGGTCTTCGCCGGTTTTCCGTCCGGCGCGCAGACCATTTTGTGGGAGCCCGGGCCTTCTCTTCGCAAGGGGGCATCCACCGCGCCAAAACAATCCGTAAAGCGCCCGTGCGCCAGCACCAGATAAATCTTTTGAAGGCGGCCGTCCGCCCGCTGCCGTTGGATCATGGCGGCGGCCTCCGAACTGCGCGCAAAGGTCACGATCCCCGATGTCTCGCGGTCCAGCCGCCCTGTCACGCGCATATCCATCGCTGTCCCGATCCCGCCCAGATGGGCTGCTGCCTGATTGGCCAGCGTGTCGCTGTAATGGCCGGGCGAAGGGTGACAAACCATGCCGGCCGGTTTATGGACGATCAAAAGATCCCTGTCCTCATACAGAACCTGCAGCGGATATGCCGCCAGCTCACTGGCCGGCGCCGCCCATATTTTGGCAGGCTTACCGCCCTCTGTGTCTCTTCGGAGTACATGCTCTGTAAGTCCCACAGTTAACTGCTCTCCTTCTGAGAGGATATGATTGACGTAGGCTTTGCGCCCGTCTATGCGGATTCCTTCCTCCTGAAATTTGAGCCGGCTGATCTGGTGCCCTGAAAAGGACAGCCTCTCACGCAGAAAAGACCGGATGCTCATCCCGGTCTCCTGCGGTCCGATTGTAAATGTGAGCCGCCGCTTCATACAAGCTCCTTCAGACAGTGGTACAAAAGCTCCGCTGTCATCCCCCAGATCACGCCGCCCTGTGTCTCATAAAAGTAAAAGGTACGAGGGATCTTCCTCCACGGGTAATCTCTTCCGCCGGGGATCAGGTCAAAGGGAAAATCCTCTGCCGTTTCCACTGTCATAGCGCCTTTGCTCTGCCTGGGCGCGTGCTGCGCAAACCAGTCGAGCGGAACGGTAAAGACGTGGTCCACTTCCTCTTGGGAATAGCTTCCCCGGTAGTCGTGGAGCACGCCGAGAAACGAATCAATCTGCGCGCCGCCGGGGCCGCCCATCGTGTGCATGGGTGCCAGTATCTCTATGTGGTCCGCAGGGATCATCAGTTCCTCTGCTGTCTCTCTGATCGCCGCTTCCGACGGCGCTTCTCCCATTTCGATCATGCCGCCCGGAAAGCAGATCTCACCGCCCTGGCGAATTCCTGCCTGGCGCACCTCAAAGAGGATGCGCAGTTCTCCGTTCTTCTCGATCAGAGGGATCAGGACCGCATTCCTTCGCCGGACAGGGCGGATTTCTTCACTGCGCCTACCCTTTGTCTTCGAACGGATCGTCTCCAGATTCATCCTCTTGCTCTTCTCCACTGAGCGCCTCCTCTTTCCGAGCTGCCCACTTTCTGATAAACTCGGGGACTTTCCCCTCTTTGCTGCCGAGCTGCTCATAGAACGTCTTCTCGCCGCTCTTTATAAGCTGCGTCAGGACTTCCGCAAATTCCTTCTGCTGGTCCTTGGGAAGCTTTCTTGCCGCCTGAATGGCCTCACTGAGATCGGTCAGGTTGGCGGATCGCACTTCCTTCATCGTATCAAGGCCTGTTGCCTGCAGTACGCCAAAAATCTGATCCACGAAGAGTTTTCGTCCCTCGTCGTCCACGTTGACGAGCCAGTCGCTCAGGATCTTCTCCAGGAGCCGGCTCTCCCGGGACTGCTCTGCCTGCAGAAAGCGGTTTCCCTTGATCTGCCATGTCAGTGCGTCGTGCTGCATAATGCCGCTGGCCCCGCTCCCCACAACGCGCGGAACAAGACTGGAGCTGAGAAGCCTTCCGATCACGGAGTCCCTGGGCACGATGCTGATCGTCTTCTTCATGATATTGGTGTACGCTTCTTTCCGGGTCAGCTCCGGTCGAAAGCCCGGGCCGTCATTGGTGTACACCTCCATGATCTGCGCCTCCACTGCCGCAAGGGAAAAGGCCGATGCATATACGGCGAAATTGCCGCCCTTGGAGTGGCCGCCCACCCGGAGCCGCAGGTCGGTATCCGCAAAATTCGTATTCAAATACTCTACGGCCAGTCGCTGCCCCTCTGTCTGGGGCATAAAGCTGAGGTTGAAATCCTCCTTCCAGCCGACAATGGTCTCATCCGTGCCGCGGAACGCCACGTACACAGTCCCGTCATCCAATTCGAACTGTACGGCAGACATCTGCGCCTGCGTATCCTTATTGATGTGATTGACGTACCCCGACAGCTTCATGTCGCCGAATCGCCTGCTCTCCGCCAGCGGTTCCAGCAGGAAGGGGGAAAGCTTGACAAAGCTCTCCCTCTGCATGATCTCCTCTTTGGTATGCATCAGCCAATATTGATTATAGACTTCTTTGATCGGTATTGCGTCCTCTCTGGATTCCGGCACAATTCCGTCAAAATCGATATAGGCCGTCTGGGCCAGGATCAGGTTGTCCACTTCATTGAAGGGATCCACCGAAAAAGGGAGGTCTCCTCTCCAATATAAGTAATCGTGCATTGTATGGTTGACTGCCACGACACATTCCTTTCCGCGCGTCGTTTACTTGACCACGCGCACTCTCCACACGCCCTCGATCCGGGAAATCTCCTCCACCAGCTCGTTTGTGGCAGGTGCATCCAGATCCAGCATCGTGTACTCTACTTCACCTCTTGATTTACTGGTCATTTCCGCAATATTCACTTCGCTGCCGCCGATCAGCGTCGTCAGGCGATTGATCATGTTGACCTTATTCTCATGGAAGATCGCGATTCGGCTGGCGGATCTGCATACGCCCATGCTGCAGGCAGGATAGTTGACACTGTTCTTGATGTTTCCATTCTCCAGATAATCCATCAGCTCGTCGACCGCCATCTCTGCGCAGTTGTCCTCCGACTCCTCGGTGGAGGCGCCCAGATGGGGCGTCGTGATGCAGCCTCTTCGTCCGGCTACCGTTGGATTGGGGAAATCGGACACATAGCGGCGGATCTTGCCTGCATCGATCGCCTTGATCACGGCCTCCTCATCGACCAGCGCGTCTCTCGCCATGTTGATGAGGATCACGCCCTTCTTCATTTTCTTCACGGCTTCCTTGTCGATCATGCCCTTGGTGGCAGGCGTTGCCGGCACATGAATCGTAATGAAGTCGCAGCGGGAATAGATCTCATCGAGATCAAACACATGCGTGATCTTGCGGTTTAAGTGCCACGCCGCATCCACCGACACATAAGGATCGTAGCCAAAAACCTCCATGCCCAGTTCCACTGCCATATTGGCAACGCGCACGCCGATCGCGCCAAGGCCGATGATTCCCAGCCTCTTGCCGGCCAGCTCTGTGCCCGCGTATTTCTTCTTTTCTTTTTCCGCTGTCTTCGCAATGTCCTTGTTGTTCCAGTTGGCGCGCACCCAGTCGACGCCTTCGACAATATCTCTGGATGCCAGAAGCATGCCGGCCAGGACCATCTCCTTTACGCCGTTGGCGTTGGCGCCTGGCGTATTGAATACGACGATGCCCTGCTTCGCGCAGCGCTCCAGCGGGATATTGTTGACGCCGGCGCCGGCTCTTGCGATCGCAAGAAGATCCGGCGAAAAGGCCATATCGTGCATGGACGCACTCCGCACAAGAAGGCCCTGTGCCTGTGCGGGATCATCGCATCTTTCGTAATCGGGTGTGAATTTCTCCAGTCCCCTTTCCGATATATTGTTGAGACAAGCATATTTGAACATCTTTTCTGCCCTTTCTGTAATTTCTTTTTTCAAAGTTGCCGATATTGTGTTATTCTACACCGATTTTTCGTACTGCACAACATCTCTGTTTTGACACGTTGCCACAGCAAAGCGCTATGTTCACAGATTTTTCGAAAATTTGGACAATTTGCGCGCTATAATGGATTTACAAATCGGAAGCCGTATATGACAATAGGTGCTGTATTTGTATACGGTACAGCCCTTCCTTCCGGCTGACCGTTTGCACATTCTATGATGGAGGTAAATAACATGGCTGATATGAACAACATGAACAAAGAATACAGGCTGGAAAGAATGAACCATTACGCAGGGACCATGGTCACAGAGAGGACCTACAACCTGACGATCGGGTTGACACTCCTGTGGGGCGTCCTCATCAATGTCGTGATGGCCACTTTCTTTACATACCAGATCCTCAGCATGAATTATCTGCTGGTCCTTGTGCTCTACTTTGCAGGCACGATCGGCTGCTCGATCCTGGTGCACAAGTCCAACAGCCCGGCTGTGAGCTTTGCGGGCTTCACTGGCATGGCGATTTCGATGGGGCTTCTCCTCACCTTCTATGTGACCGCCTTTACAGGACACTCCGTGTCTTACGCGTTCATCGCGACTGCGCTGATCACGGTGATCATGGTGCTTCTGTCCATGCTCTATCCCGGCTTCTTTCAGAATCTTGGCAGAACGCTCTTCGTATCGTTGATCGGATGCATCCTGGTCGAGCTGATCGGCTCTCTCCTGTTTGGTCTTCCCATGACCATCATCGACTACGCAGTGGCACTGATCTTCTGCGGCTACATCGGACTGGACTGGCACAGAGCGCAGCAGTTCCCCAAGACGCTGAATAACGCGGTCGACTCCGCAGCGGATATCTATCTGGACGTGGTCAACCTGTTCGTCAGAATCCTGTCCATCACCGGAAAGAGACGCGACTGAGCCACAGATCGTAAAACTACATATCGTATCACAGAGAAAACTGTATCACAGAGAAAAGCTGCCGTATCCCGGCAGCTTTTCTTATTCTCTGTATGCCCTTTATGCTTCTGATTGGCTCGGTGCCCGCGATGTGTAAGAGGCTTCTCTGTCCTCCTTGCCTTACAGGCATCCGAATTCAACCATCGCCTTCCGCAGCACCTCCTGATGCGCAGGCTCCATCTCTGTCAACGGCAGTCTCGGGTTTCCTACCTCGAATCCCTGCATGCGAAGCGCCGCCTTGACAGGAATGGGATTGACTTCACAAAACAGTGCGTTCACCAGATCCAGGGCCTTGTGCTGCAGCTCTCTGGCCTTGTCGTAGCGGTTCATCATGCAGTATTCCACCATGTTGTGGGTCTCTCTGGGCGCCACATTGGAGAGCACGGAGATGACGCCGATGCCGCCAAGCGCGCAGATCGGGACGATCTGGTCGTCGTTGCCCGAGTAGATGTCGAGCTTTCCCTCACAGAGGGCCGCCAGCTTGCCCACCTGGCTGATATTGCCGGACGCTTCCTTGATCGCGACGATATTGTCCACCTCGTTGGCGAGGCGAAGCGCCGTCTCGGGAAGGATGTTGGAGCCGGTTCTGGAGGGCACATTGTACAGGATGCAGGGGATATCTACAGCGCCCGCGATTGCCGCGAAGTGCTTGACGAGACCGTTCTGCGTCGCTTTGTTGTAATAGGGCGCAACGAGAAGGCATCCGTCGGCGCCCTGCTTCTGGGCCTCTTTGGACATCATGATCGCGTGCGCTGTGTTGTTGGAGCCGGTTCCCGCAATAACGGGAATCCTGCCCGCGGTCTTGTCGACCGTATAACGGATTGCCTCAAGGTGCTCATCATCCTCCAGCGTAGGGGCTTCGCCGGTCGTTCCGCAGATGATGATGGCATCTGTGTGGCCTGCGATCTGGTCCTCGATCAGCTGCCCGAGGACTTCGTAGTTGATCTCACCGTTGTCTTTCATGGGCGTAACCATTGCAACGCCCGCTCCTCTGAAAATAGCCATTGTAATCGATTCTCCTTTAATTTGCTTTCCCGGGATCACATGCCGTGTCCCAATGCTACCAGATAGATCAGATAATAAATGCCTGACAGGAAGTGCAGTACGAGCACCACTGTCGAAAATACAAAGCCGACGCCCCGCTTATTGCCTGTCATCTGCTCACTGAAGTAAAACTTTAAGTAGTTCCTGACGGCCGTAAACCAGACCAGGTAGGCAGCCAGCATGTATCCCCAGGAGAAGTTACCATGATAGATCCTTTCTCCTTTTTCTGCAAGCAGCAGTCTCCACACAAGCCCCCAGAGCAGCATGAGCCAGCCAAGGACGTCCTCCCAGCTCACGCTCTTCTTGATCAGGGAGAGAATCAGCATGAGAAGCGGGAAGGCCAGAAGAAGCAGCATGGAGATCGGGATCGAACGGGTTCTCGCGCCTGCCACGACAAAGGGGGCAATGGTAATGCCGCCTGAATTTCCGTTTCCACTGTAGAAGGAAATGACAAACTGCATGATCATGACGACGAAGGACGGCAGGCACACCAGAAACAGCTGGATCGCCGTCCTTAAGTTTCGGCCCTTATACAGGATCAGCCAGATCACCATCAGCGTAAAGATGGCCGGATAGAAGACCTGCACGAAGCTGGGTTTGGCGAGGCAGGACAGCACAAGCAAAAAGCCGGTCAGAATGCCTCTCCCAACAGGAATCCCGTTTTCAAAGTCCTCTTTCTGTGCCTTGATGACCATAGAACCCATCAGCACGAAGATCAATAGTGCGATGGGTCTGACCACGATCGTCGTGGGATTGTGCCAGATATTGGGCGTCCCCTGTCCCAGATAGGGCTCCTTATTAAAGAACGGCACATAAATCGCGCCTGCAAGATGCAGTACCAAATCGAGGGCCGCCGCCTCATAGGATTCGAGGCCGGGCACTTCTTTTCGAATGACGAAGTACGCGGCGATATAGGTGAGTGCGATCAGAAGTCCTGATACCAGGCCTGCCGCGATCTGCACTCTGCAGTGCAGCACATTGACCACCAGATAGGTCATCAGGTGCCATAGCGGCTCCGGATGCGCTTTGAACATCCCTACGGGGTCGCCGGGCGTAAGGCTCAGCGCGATCTCTTCGTGGGGGCCGTAGTCGATTCCGACCAGCGCTGTAAGAAATCCGCAGGTAAAAAGGATCGCGAGACTGGCTGCAATTACGGCAAGGCTCACTCCTCTTGCACGTCTGTGATCTGTATTCTCCATACCTTCCTCCCAATATCTAACAAGAGTCTTTGGTCTTATTATACCCTTTTTTCTATGTTTCGGCAGAGAATCCCAAATAAACTTTCCGGATTGTGTTCTGTTTGCCGATTTTCGATGCTGATGTATAATGAGGGCATATGTATCCTTTGCGGAGGTCACCCACGAATGCTTTTCCCTACAACACCTACTCCCGACAACCATACTGGGCTGCGCCGTATCAACCCTGCGGCCATCCTCTTTTGGCTTTTGATCCTGACCGCGCCTTTTGTCGCCGCGTTCCTTTTACAGTTTTTCACCGGCTCGTCCGTGCGGCAGCTGGACGCCTGGAATACGACCTGGAATGATGAAATCGGCTACAACCGCGTCGTGGTCCTGCTCAGGAATGAGTTTACGCCCCGCGGCATGACCGGCTACAATGAGGCCGCGCCGGCCCATCTTCCCTATGGGCCTTATAACATCTTTACGTATCTGCCCTATTTTGCCCTGTCCTTCGTGACGGGGATCGGCACCCACAACTTTATCTACTACAGCAATGTGATCCTGGCAGTCCTTTCCTGCCTTCTCTTTGTCGTGCTCGTGCGCCCCGGCGTGCGGGAGGGCTACTATGCCTTCCTCTTCCTTTCCACATACCTTGTGGCAGGGCGCTATATCTGGTCCGGCATGAGCGAGGGGAGCTACAGCTTCTTTATGATCCTGTTCACTGCGCTCAGTTTGTGGCTCATGAGACACCGTGAAGCGTCTCCCCGCAGGCAGGCGATCGCGCTGCTTGCAATGGTCTTGTCCGTGTTCTTCTGGAACACAATGCGCCCCTACTATTTCCCGCTGCTCCTCGTGCCCTTCTACTTGCTTCTGCGCAAGGAGAACAGGCTTTCGGTTCCCGCAAGATGTCTCTTCGTGGTTCTCATCGGACTGTCTGCGGTCGGCTCCCTGGGGCTCTATTTCTTTTTCACGAACTATAACGTCGCGCATTATTTTACGCAGAACTCGCCGGCACAGACGCTGCGGGCCCTCATCGGAGGCCCCGTGACCGCGCTTATCAAGCAGATCCTGTCCACCAACCTGCAGGCGCTGCGGGAAATCCTCGGCTATCTGCGCGACGGCCGCTGGGCAGGCGGGATCACGGTCCTGTATCTGGTCCAGTCCTTCCTGCTGCTGGTCCTTCTGGTCCGCAGTCTTTTGGCCCGGGAGAAGACACGCGACGGCCGCTGCGCGGTCATCTTTTTGATGCTCATGGCAGGCGCCGCGATCTATGAGGCCAATGTGGTCCTCTACAGCCCTGTACAGCTGCACCGCATGATGCTTGCCATCACCCTCTCCTACGGTCTTCTGCTGGCCGTTCTGGGCGGCTGGGAGCGCCTCCTGTCGCAGATCGCGCTCCTTATCATCATGGCCTTCCTGTTCGTCCGCGCACCTTTAAACTTCGCGTTCCCGCAAGTCGATGACAGCACCTTGTCCGTCTCCGAGGAGGCGGATCTGCGCTCCACATTCCGCGGCATTATACCGCTTTCCGACGATCCCTGGGACAACACGATTGCCAAGCTCGTCGAAGAGAAGGATATGCAGTGGGAGTTCATGCTGCCCACCTACGCGTCTCTCAACGTCTGTCAGGCCGCCTATATGGAGGAGCACCTGACCGCCGGCACGCTGAAGAGTAAGTTTGTGATCCTCCCTGCGTCCTCCGATCTGTGTGCCGTGTGTACCGGGCGTGGTGATCGCGTCGTATGGGAGGGCTACGGCCGAATCATGTATCAGCTGCGATGACCCTCTCTCCTGCGGCTTCCAGGGATGGGTTGGTATGCCGCTTCGATTTGGGAATGTTCCCACGGACGGCAATGACAAGCCGGCGCTTTACACGTCGTTTCGATAGTAGTAATAGGCACCTACCTGGTTCGCTTCGCTTCCAAACCGGCACGGTACGACCTCTGCCTTGGGTAGCACCGGGTCAAAATACAAACCGGGATTGCTATACAATTCATCCAGGCACTTCCGGATCGTCTCTGTGAGGATCGGCTGCCGGCTGATGCCGCCGCCGATCGCGACCTTCTCAAGATCCAGAAGAATGGTCAGGTTGGCGATGTGCATGGCGACCTGCCGGCAGAACTTTTCAAGAACCTTCATAGAAAGCGGGTCGCCGGCGTTTACTTTGTCAAAAAACTGCCGGCCATTGAGGAGCGGCTGCGTGCTAAAGCTGGTCATACGGCGGTTGAGATCCATAAGGCCGGTCGTGCTGCAGAGCATGCCCGCCGTTGTTCCCGGATCGTCCCAGTCCGCATTGCTAAGCCGCAGGAAGCTGTATTCCCCAGCCGTGAAATGGCTGCCGTTCAGGACTTCTCCGCCAATGATCAGGCCGCCGCCGACGCCCGTACCGATAATATAGACGCTCGCATTGCGGCACCCCTTGAGGGCGCCGCTTTTCAGTTCCGCAAGCGCGGCGCATTTTCCGTCATTGGCGATGTGCACCGGGCATCCGGCTCTCCTCGACAAAGGTGCCGCCACTTGCTGCCCCTTATTATACTGAAGCGCGCCGCCGCCCAGGCAGACGCCGTTTTCACTGTCAATAAACCCCGGAAGGCTCATGGCAATGCCTTCCACCTCGTCTTTGTGCGGGGCGTAGAGCGCGTACAGCGTCTCGATAAAGTCCTCCTGGTTGGTCATCGGCGTCGGTACACTTCCGCTGTCCTTTCGTACGAGCGTCTCGTTCATGACACTATACTTAATTTCTGTTCCGCCCACGTCAAATACCATCAGCTTCATTTGCGTTCCTCCCATACCATATTTTGACTTGTTTTACTGCTCCAACGCGCCGCGTCTTTACTGTTGATCGGCGTTTTCTTTTCTGTACATGCGCGCAAAGGCCGGGGTGTCCAGCAGGAAGCGGCAGATATTGTAAGCGGCTCTTAGCAGCTCGCCGCGGGTAAGTCTCCCCTCTGCGAGCCCCTGCAGCGTATCGTCGTTGCCTGAATTTGCCTCTGCGTCCGTGACAACCATATACAGGTCGTTCTGGGCGCGGAGCATGCTCGCGGTCTGCTGCGGCGTTCCCACTCCATTCTCCTCGCTTCCCGACGCGCCCCAGTCTGTCATGACAATTCCGCCAAAGCCAAACTGGCCGCGCAGGATTGTCGTCAGAAGGTCGTACTGCGAGGCCGTCCATGTCCCATTTACAGCGCCGTATGTCGTCATGACCGAAGTCGCCGCGCCTTCGCGAACCGCCATCTCAAAGCCGCGCAGATAGATTTCCCTAAGGGCTCTCTCGGAGATGACTGCGTCCACTTTCGTGCGCCGATGCTCCTGGTTGTTGGCGCAGAAATGCTTAATGGTTCCGACAACGCCGCTCTCGCGCAGTCCGCGCAGCTGTACGACGGCCATTTTTCCTGTGAGAAACGGATCTTCGGAGAAGTACTCGAAGTTTCGTCCGTTCAGGGGATGCCTGTGAATGTTCATGCCGGGGCCCAGAAGAGAATCGATCTCATTGCTGCGCACTTCCATTCCCAGCCAATCGAACAGTTCTTTGACCAGGACCAGGTTGAACGAGCAGGCAAGGCAGGTTCCGGAAGGGATGGAAAAGGCCAGTGCCCCGGTATCCATGCGGATTCCGCTGGGGCCGTCCGAGCAGCACGCGATCGGAATTCCAAACTCTGTCAGCCTCTTTGTGACGCCGCCAAACGCGGACGCCGTGCCGGGCGTCACCTTGGGCGAGCACATGCCCTCCCCGCGGGTCAGCGCGGCCAGATCGTCGTCGGAAAGCTGGGACAAAAAGGCCTCCATGGTCACTTTCCCGTCTGCGACATCGACAAGGCGATAGCCCTTGTCCCCTGTATAAGGGTATTCGGGCGGCAATCTTCTGCCCCGCCTCTCTAAAGGCGCTTGCGTCCGCAGCGGCGCAGGCTCATAACAAACAGTATAGGGGGACCTGCCTGCCCCTTCTTCATGGCCTGCTGCCGGCGCTGCGGCAGCGCTCTGCGGCTTCATCCTGTCGAAGGGCCGGATAGGCGCCATGGCCTCCTCCAGCTGCTCGATGACCGCCGTTCCACTCAGCTGCAGGCTTCCGCATGGCTTCGTGTCGCGCACGCTGCATCCCATGTGGAAGGTATAGGTTCCCGCCTCCAGGACCCAGGCAGACTTGTATCCGGTCACGCCGCTGTCGTCGTAGCTCGCGATCGCGCGGATGGGGACCTTGAAGCGAAGCTCCTGATACTGTCCGGGATCCAGCGTAATAGTCTTTCGAAAGGCGCACAGCACTCTCGCCGGTTTCCCGAGCTTTCCCTGCGGCGCCTCACAGTAGATCTGCACGACTTCCTTGCCCTTCACTTTGCCCGTGTTGATCACTCTCGCGCGGAAGTTGATCGTGTCGTCGCCAATGCTCTCCATGCCCTGTCCGCGGATCTCGAACGTCGTGTAGGAGAGACCGTATCCGAACGGGTACAGGACTTTTTCCTTTGCAAAGGTTTCAAAATACCGATAGCCGACGTAAATGTCTTCCACATAATAGTTTCTGTCCGGGTCTGCGAAATGGGCGTCGGAGGGGTAATCGGTGATCTTGCGTGCGATCGTATCGGCCAGCTTCCCGGAGGGAGACACCGCCCCTGTCAGAAGGTCCAGTATTCCATTTCCGCCTTCCTGGCCGCCCTGCCAGACATAGAGCACGGCGGCTGGCTGAAAGCGCTCCACCCACTGCATGTCGATGATATTGCCGACGTTCAGGATGACGACCGTTCTTTCAAACGCCGCGCAGACTCTCCCAAGCATCGTCTCTTCCTGCGCTGTCAGATACCAGCTGCCCGGTGCAGGGCTGTTATCCTGGTCCTCACCGGCCGTTCGTCCGATGATCACAACCGCGGCCTCCGCTTCCCGCGCCGCTTCTTCTACCAGTGCTTCCTCCGGCACCATCTCCTCCTGGAACCAGGGCTCTGTGCCCCATCCGTGGCCGGGATCGAAGGGGTGCGCCGGCAGCCACGCTTCATAGGCCCTCTCTACAGAAGGGGCCAGTGTGTAGCTGCCTCTTTGCAGGATGGCTTCCCGCAGGCCGGTCACATATTCCGTATTGACCATGCCGCCCGAGCCGGTTCCGCTCTTGTAGTAGTGGAACTGGCTGCGCCCGAACAGAGCGATCCGGCTTCCCTGCGCCAAGGGCAGCGCATTATTCCTGTTCTCTACGAGCACGGCGCCTTCCGCCTGCGCTTTGCGCGCGTACCCAGCGTATACTTCCTTGTTAAAAGCCATGTTTTTCATCGCGTACCCCTTTCCCGTTTTTTCAAATCAGTCTTCGACCATCGACAGCGAGATTCTCTTCTTGCCCGCATCCACGCCGAGCACGGTCACATCCACGACGTCGCCCACGCGCACCACTTCCAGCGGGTGCTTGATGAACTTGCGGCTCATCTTGGAGATGTGGACCAGTCCGTCCTGGTGGACGCCGATATCGACAAAGGCGCCAAAGTCCACAATGTTGCGGACGGTGCCCTTGAGCTTTAGGCCCGGCTTTAAATCCTCCATGGACAACACGTCGCTTCGGAGGACGGGCGCCGGCATCTCTTCTCTGGGATCCCTGGCAGGCTTTTCCAGCTCGCTCAGGATATCGCGCAGGGTGGGCTCACCGATGCCCAGTTCCTTTGCCTTCCTCGCAGGATCCACGGTCATCTTCACCGCCGCCTTAAAGGAATCCCTGTCCACGGAAAGACCAAGGCCTGCAAGCAGGTCTTTGACCGCGCCGTAGCTCTCTGGGTGGACGCTCGTTTCGTCCAGCGGCTGGTCGCCGCCCCGGATGCGCAGAAAGCCCGCGCACTGCTGGAAGGCTTTCGGGCCAAGGCCCGCCACCTTCAGGAGCTCTCTTCGGTTGCGGAACGCGCCGTTCTCTTCTCTATAAGAAACAATGTTCTTGGCTACCGTCTTACTGATGCCGGAGATGTAGGACAAGAGCGAGAAGGACGCTGTATTGAGGTCCACGCCGACCCGGTTGACGCACTTCTCGACAACGCCTGTCAGCGCGCCGTCCAGCTTCTTCTGGTTCATATCGTGCTGGTACTGACCGACGCCGATCGCTTTGGGGTCGATCTTGACCAGCTCGGCAAGCGGATCCTGCAGCCTTCTTGCAATGGACGCGGCGCTTCTTTGCCCGACGTCGAAGGCGGGAAACTCTTCTGTGGCGAGCTTACTGGCGCTGTACACGGAAGCGCCGGCCTCGTTGACGATCACGTACTGGACCGGTCTGCCTGCCTCTTTGATGAACTCTGTGATGACCTGCTCCGATTCTCTCGACGCCGTGCCGTTGCCGACGCTGATCACGGAGACATTGTATTTGTTTACCAGGTCCTTCAGCACCCGCTTGGCTTCGCGGACCTTGTTCTGCGGCGCGGTGGGGAAAATCACAGTTGTGTCCAGGATCCGGCCTGTCGGATCCGCAACCGCCAGTTTGCATCCTGTGCGGAAGGCGGGGTCCCATCCCAGCACGACCTTGCCGGCGATGGGCTGCTGCATGAGGAGCTGCTCCAGGTTGGAAGCGAACACGCGGATGGCGCCGTCCTCGGCCTCTTCCGTCATCTGATTTCTCAGTTCTCTCTCGATCGCAGGCGCGATCAGGCGGTCATAGCTGTCCTTGACGGCCGCCTTAATATAGGTGAAGGTATCCGGATCCGGGTTCTTCTCACCATGTGTGACCTGCTTTTCCAGATAGGTGAGGATCTCTTCCTCGGGCGCCTGTATTTTGACCGTGAGGAAGTTCTCCTTCTCGCCGCGATTGACGGCCAGCACGCGGTGCCCCGGTATTTTGCGGAGCGCCTCCTCGTATGCAAAATACATCTCATAGACGTCCCGCCTCTCTTTCTTGCCGGCCGGCGTCTTGCTCTCCTTCGCCTCGTCTTCGCCCTTCTTTCGCGCTTTCTCGGCGGTCACGAGCGTGCCGCTCTTAAAGGTCTTTTCACGGATAAAGGCGCGGAAGCGGGCCTCGTCCGAAATCTGCTCCGCCACGATATCCAGCGCGCCGGCCACAGCGGCCTTTCCATCCGGCACTTCCTTGTCCGGGTCCACATATTTCTCCGCTTCCTGCAGTACATGGCTGCCCTTCTTCTGGGCCAAAATATAGTCTGCCAGGCCCTGCAGCCCTCTCTCCTTCGCGATGCCCGCGCGGGTCCTTCTCTTGGGGCGGTAGGGAAGATAGAGGTCCTCCACTTCTACAAGGGTCTGCGCCTCTTCAATCTGCTTTCTAAGCTTGTCCGTGAGCTTTCCCTGCTCCTCGATGCTCTCCATGACCTTCGCCTTGCGCTCCTCAAGAGACCGCAGATAGGCCAGCGATTCGCCCAGATCACGCAGCTGCTCGTCGGTCAGCGTTCCCGTCGCTTCTTTTCTGTATCTGGCGATGAAAGGGATCGTATTGCCCTCGTCGATCAGCTTGACGGCCGCTTCCACCTGCCATGTCTTAACGCCCAGATCGAGGGCGATCTTTTCATTGATCTGCATAGCTTCGTTGCTCCTTTTTATGTAATGACTTCTACTATCATAACACACTTGCACGCATCCGCCATTGCCATTTCCCAAGTCGAAATTTACCTAAATCTTGTCAATTTTCTGCCTATTGTCGTGCTTTGTTTTCTTGTAGAGTATCGGGAGGCGGAAAACACAAGTCCGCCGCATTGACCGGGTATTCACAGAAAGGAGGTGCCGGTGATGACACAAGGAAAGCTGATCGGACCAGCCGGCAGCAGACCGGGTACAGCGCGATCCGGCGGTGGAATTCCAGGCTGGTTTAGAAGACTCAGAAACCTGTTCCATGCTGCTCCTGTTGCTATTTCCGGAGACAGCAGTTCGGTCATGGATCATTATATGAAATACCACAGAGAACACCGCGGCTAAATGGGGCTGAACCCCTGACAGCCACGCAAGGAGAACGCCTGCCGGCGGCGAAAGGGGATACGGGCCCCGACAGCCGCCGGGGCGTCCCCCTCGTGTTCTCTTTTTTTATACATGTAAATATGGTAAGATACTTGGAAGAATTGTAACGGGAGGTTTCCAATGAGAACTACATCCGTAAAGAACCGGGTATCCTACTATCTCCGTTATACACTGCTCTTTTTGATCACTGCGCTGGTCATCTATGCGCCTTTCCTGGTCATGAAAAAGAGCTTCGTATGGGAGCATGACTCCTATACCCAGCACCTCAAGGCCATGGTCTATATTTCCAGATGGTATCGGCAGACCCTGCGCGCTCTTCTCCATGGCAATTTCAAGGCCATCTCCAACTATTCCTTTGCAATTGGCTACGGCTCCGACGCTATGACGACGCTCGCCTACTACGGCGTGGGCGATCCTTTTTATCTTATAAGCGCACTGGTGCCCGCCCGATGGATCTATCTGTTTTATTGTCTTTTGATCCTTGTCAAAAACTACTGTACGGGACTTGCCTTCAGCGCCCTCTGCCGTTTCCGCTGGCCTAAGGCCGACCACGACAAAGGCTGCCTCGCAGGCGCTCTGATCTACACATTCTGCGGATTTTCACTGATCACCTGCTTCGGTCAGCCGATTTTCCTCAATGCGCTGATCATCTTCCCGCTCGTCCTTTTGGGCATCGAGAAGGTCCGCGACGGTGGAAAGCCCTGGCTTTTTATTCTCTCCATCTGCCTTGCAACCGTCAGTAACTTCTATTTTATCGTCAGTATCGTTCTCATGGCGGTCCTGTATGCATTATTCCGCTATATCCCGTTTGCAAAGGGGGAGTGGAAGCGCCGTCTTCTTGAGATCGTGACCATGTTCGCCGCCGGAACGATCGGCGTCGCGATGGGCGGCGTGATCCTTCTTCCCATGGCGCAGACCGTGCTCGGCAATAAGCGCGTATCCCTCAATCCGACGATCAATCTCTTTTACGATCTCCGTTCCTGCCGTCAGCTTCCCGAGAGCTTTCTGGCCTGCAGAGAAGTAAAATACGGCGCGCTCTGCTATGCGGGCACAGCGCTCCTGTGTGTCTTCCTTCTGTTCAGCATCAAGGGACACATCAAGCTCCGCCTGCAGTTCCTCTTGTATACAGCCCTGCTCTTTATTCCCGCCTTCGGGTATCTGACCAACGGTTTTTCCTATCCCATCAACCGCTGGTGCTGGGCTTATTCCGCGATGATCGCTATGCTGGTAGCGGAGCTGTGGCCTGACCTGTTCGCGCTGAGTGAGCGCTCCAGGCGCTTTATGACCATGGGGCTCACTGTATATATGCTCCTTTGCTTTATTTTGGCATATTCGAGAGATTTCTATTTCCTCGCGCCGTTAATTCTCACCTGTATCACGCTCCTTCACCTTCTGCTGTCCCAGAAAGCGCAGTATGAGGAATCCGGGCGCAGCGTGAAGAAGTTTAACCGCGCGCAGAGAGCCATTCTCTTTTTGACCATAGCGGGTATCTGTGTAAACGGAATTGCCGAGAACTATCCCGACGTCTACGAGCTGCCGGAGGACCGCCACAACCGCATCGACGTCTATAAGGATCTGGAGTGCCTCGCGCCTCTCAGAAGCAGCTCCGGTGCTTCCCCTGCCAACGACAAAAGCTTCTGGCTCAACGACACCTCCCAGATCGCCTCGACGATCGGTTTTAAGAGCGACGCTTTTACCAGGGTCTCCAACACAGAGCCCGGTTACTGGTACCAGAACAGCTCCATTCTGAACGGCGTTTCAACGACGCAGTCTTTCTGGAGCGTCAATAACTCCTATATTCTTGAGTTTCTGGAGGCGCTCGGCGTTTCGGACGTCAACAACAATGCATGGCAGTTCACAAACCTCGACGCAAGAGCGATCCTGAATGAACTGGCCTCCGTGCAGTATCTCTACTGCCTGCACCCTGAAAAGCTCCCTGCCGGGTACGCGGAAGAGCCGCTGGATATGAAATCGGCCAGGTCCGTATATCCCAACCTTCATCCGCTCCCTCTGGGCTATACCTATAACAGAACGATCGACAGGTCCAAGTTTGACGCGATGACGCCCGCGCAGCGCCAGGAGATCCTGCTCTCTTATGCCGTGACAGAATCCACCAACAATCTCGAGACGCCCGGTTCCGTAGAGGAGCTCACTGGACGCCTGGACTGCAAAGAGATTGATTTCAAGTCCTCTCCTCTCACCAAAGACGTCGTGCAGACAGACGCGCAAACCTTCGTGGTCACCAGGGATGAAGCGCAGGTCGAGCTCTCTTTTGAACCGGTCACCGGCGGAGAATGCTATCTGTATATGAAGAATGTACAGTTTACACCGACCGATGATTTCCAGATCTTCTCTGACGACCCGCAGTTCGATCCCGACAACCTCTATTCATCTGAAATGTTTGCCGCAAGAAGCAATTATCAGAAGTATCTGATGTGGAGAGAGATCGAGGCGTATCCGCCCGATACCAATATCAAGATCGGCGCTGAATTCCGCAATGGCTCCAAAACTGTAACAAGCAACGAAGTCAACTATATCCTGCCGAGCGACGAGCAGTTCTACTCCGGCCGCCAGGATTTCCTGCTGAATTCCTTCACGGTAGGCGACGAGATCTCATCCATCGTGGTCACTTTCCCCAAGACGGGCATCTACCACTTTGATACCTTCTCTGTGGTTTCCGAGCCTCTTACCGGCTACGAAGACAAAGTGGCTGCTCTCGCCGCCGAGTCCCTTGAAAACGCAGATATCCATCAGGATCCCTCCAGCTTTGTATCCGGAGGCGTCACCGGAGAGATCACTGTTACCGAGAACAAGCTCCTGTGCCTTACGATCCCCTATTCCACGGGATGGCGGGCTTATGTGGACGGATCTCCGGCTGTTCTTGAGCGCGTCAACATCATGTATATGGGACTCTGGCTCACGCCGGGTCATCATACAGTCGAGCTTCGCTACGAGACGCCGGGGCTTCTGTACGGTCTCTGCCTGACAGCCGCCTGCATTCTGCTCCTGATCCTCTGGATCGTCCTGTCGCGGCGCACGCGCCGCAGAAAGGCAATCGTTACTGCGGAGGAGCCTTCCGCCGAGCCCGCTGCTGAGCCCGCTGAAGTGCCTGCGGCAGAGCCGGCAGCCGCGTCTGATGAAGAGGCCGCGGCAGAACCTATAGCTGCGCCTGCCCGGGAACCTGCGGCAGAGCCGGCAGCCGCCCCCGCCGAAAAGCCTTCTCCGGAGCAAGTGTAATATACCCCGGATCAATTTCGCGAATTCAACGCAATCAAGAAGGAGCGCATCGCACTAGCCTCTAGTGCGATACGCTCCTTTTTTGTTATCCGTTTTTACTTAGTTTAATCCGGCTCAGTCTTCAATGATCCTCGTTGCCCACACGGCATTGCGCTCACTCAGTTCCTTGGTGATAATGCCATACTGGCTGCTGTACGCTTCAACTGTCTTGCCGTCTCCGGCATACATTGCGACATGATAGACATATCCGTTTCTCGCAAAGAAGATCAGGTCGCCGGGAGCCGCGTCGCTCACGGGAATCTGCGTTCCCACTCTTGACTGTGCCGCTGCTACTCTGGGCAGATGATAGCCGAACAGCGAGTACAGAGTCTGCACAAAGCCCGAGCAGTCCGCGCCGTGCGTAAGGCTTGTTCCGCCCCACACATAAGGATTGCCGACACAGGAGAGCGCTTTTTCAAGGATCTTCTCTCTTACTTCATTATACTTGGCGCCTTCCTTAATGGATGTGACCGTATAGTAAGTTGCCTTATTATCTGCAGGCTTGATCTCCTCAACCGCGGTCTTCAGAGCGTCCTCTCCGGCCTCTTCCACTTTGGCTTTTGCTGCGCCGCTCTGATCCAAATCAGAAACTTTTACGAAACCGCGCACATCTCCGGACTCAACAAACAACCATCCTTCGCCGGCGTCCTCGATCACGTAGCAGAGTCCGCCTTCACTGAGTCTGCCTGCTTCTCTGGCGTCTTCGCCGCACTCTTCCATAATGCCGGTCTCTGCCTTGGCAATAGCCGGCTTTTTCGTGATCACCGTGTCCTCAGTCGTGATCCTGCGGAATGCGTATGCCGAATTCTCATAGTAAGGGACCGTCTCCTGTGCCATGAAGAAATAGGCGTCCTTGGAGATTCCCTCAGGAAGCATTCTGGAGATCCGCTCGGCCTGCTTCTCAAGAAGCTCCAGCATCTTTTCTGCGTCTTCACCGCGGATCAGATCATCTTCGCGGACGAATCCACGCACCTTTCCGGACTCCACATAGATCCAGCCGTTATCTTCCTCTTCAAGCTCATAGAGAACGCCGTTCCGGGCGATCCGTCCGACAACCTCAGCGCCGTCTTCACGCGCTTCCAGGATCTCAAGCTCTTCAGCACTGAATGCAAAGACCTTGTCTACTGTGGTAAAGCGGAAATCCTTGCGGATCATAGGCATATCAAATACGATATGCTGCTGCGCGATCAGCTCTTCGTTGGTGCCGTCATAGTTCTCTGCTTCCGCGTAACCTTCAGGCTCTCCGAGATCTTCCTCTGTGACCGGTTCCACCGTTGCCGCTATTGTCGGATCGATGGTCGCGCCTGCATCGGCTGTGGAGTCTGTTCCTCCCAGCTCTGACGGATCATCGGTGCTGCCTTCTCCGGGGTTCTCTCCGGTCGCCCCTGTTCCGCTGCCATCATCTCCTGTATAGCCGCTTCCGCTTCCGTCTCCGCCGGTATTGCCGTTCCCGCTGCCGTCATCTCCGCCGCCGGTGTTATCGCCGCCGTTGTCGTCTCCGCCTCCGCCGGTATTGTCGCCGCCGTTGTCGTCTCCGCCTCCGCCGGTATTGTCGCCGCCGTTGTCGTCTCCGCCTCCGCCGGTATTATCGCCGCCGTTGTCGCCGCCGTTGTCGTCTCCGCCTCCGCCGGTATTATCGCCGCCGTTGTCGCCGCCTTCCGGCTCCTTTTCCGAGGCACCCTCTGTGCTGCCTTTATTGGACTCTCCGGCGCGCGCCATATATGTGGGACCTGCCACGGTTCCTGTCATGACCATTGCGGACAAGATCATTATTCCGAGTTTATGAAGTAGTTCTTTTCTTTTCACGATGTCTCCCGGGGATTGTCCTGACTGATATGTCCTAACCATCCAAAATTCACAAATATTTCATAATTTTAACTCGTACGGCATTAATTTGTCATACAACTTTCATAATTATAGCATCAAGTCAATTATTTGCCAAGTAAAGAACAGAGGGCAAATCGCCCTCTGTCCCTATATCAGCCATCTTTTCACAGATCTTTCACTTTTATGCCTTCATAAAGTGCAGGATCGCCGTGTAAATCCCGTCCTTTTCCTCTGCCTGATATTCTCCATCCATTTCCTTCATCAGTCTTTTGACAATTCTGGCGCCGAATCCGGTGCTGTCCGGCTTTCCCTCCTCGAACTGCCGGACCAGGTTGCTGATCCTGATCTCCACGTACTGCGGCTTTTCCCGACAGTAGAATAAGACCTCAGCGTCCCTCTGCGCGTACTTCATGATGTTGGATACGAGATTCCCGAACACTCTTCCCGCCGCATCCCTCTGTATAAGGATATTGCTGTGACCGTAGATGGTATCGGAACGGACATAGAACCCCTCGCTCTCGAGCAGCGTCATCATGTCCCCGAGAAAACCGCCCAGGACTTCAAAGGCCTGCAGCTGCTGCTTCTCGATCAAAAAATAGTCCGGCAGCGTATTATAATTGAAATTCTCCGCCAGCAGATTTTTGAGCCTGGCCGCTTTCTCTTTGGCCTTGGCCAGGTATTCCTCCGCCTGCGGTTCGCGGTCTCCGATCTCGCCCTGGGCAAAATCCAGATGCATGATCAATGCTGTAAGCGGTGTCCTGAGATCATGCGCGATCTCAGCAGCCATCAGGCGGTTGCTCTCTTCCAGCTGCTCGATCATGCTGAGCTGGTTCTTCATGCTCTTGCGGAACTCGTCTATACTCTCCGCGAGCATGGTCACCTCATCGCTTCCGCGGATCGTGATCTCCCGCGACAGGTCGCCGCCCTCCAACACCTGGATCTCATTGTTGATCACGTGAATATAGTCTACCTCCTGCTTGATCCCGACGATCACAATGCACAGGAATACGAATACGGACGTCAGTATTATGAACGGCAGTGCCCGAATACTGAATGTTTCCTCTATGATACATGCAATAACAAAGAAGCCCGCCGCTGCTGCAAAGGCAAGCGCCATCAGCACGCCGAGCTTCTTCATGATCATCCATTTATTAGCAGACAAAACGATATCCTCTCCCCCACTCCGTCCGGATATAGGTCGGATGTCTGGGATCATCCTCGACTGCCATACGCAGCCTCCGGATATGCACCATTACAGTATTGTTGGCATCGTAAAAATACGGCTTTTCCCAGACACTCTCATAAATATTGCGAATGGAGAAGATCTTGTTGCGGTATTGCACGAACAGACGGAAGATCTTGTACTCGATATCCGTCATGTCGATCGCTTCCCCATTCTTGGTCACTTCATTAAAGTCTTTATTGACACGGAAACACCCGGCTTCAATATACTGCGCCGCGGGTTCCGTCTCCTCCTTGCCCCGGTACTTCTCATATCTCCGCAGAAGGGCTTTGATCCTTGCCAGCAGTTCCTCCTGGAAAAACGGCTTGACCAGATAGTCGTCGCCGCCTGCCTCCAGGCCCTGCGTCTTCTCATGCAGCCCGCTTTTCGCCGTCAAAAAAAGAACCGGCGCCAGCGAGTCCTTGCGGATCCTGCGGCATACCTCATATCCGTCGAGATCCGGCAGCATCACATCCAATATGATCAGGTCAGGCTTTTTGTTCACCTGAACGAGAGCCTCTTCCCCTGTCGCAGCCTGCAGCGTATTGTATCCTTCCCTGTTGAGCAGAAGTGCGATGATCGTTCGTATGTCCTGATCGTCTTCCACGATCATAATTGTATCCTTCATAGGTACCCTTAAGTCTCCTCTGAATGCACTTTCAAACAAACTCCTGCGCCATATAATATATTGTAACGTGTTCTAAATTCCCCAAAACATGGCATTTTGCATCTTTGTTATGTATAACATTATACCCTATCTGTTTCATGAATGCCACCCATGCCGCTTCGTGAATGCACATGAGAAAAGGGATGCCGAACATATCGCTCAACACCCCTTTTCAGTGGTTCTTGTCCAATGGATTGTACCTCCGTTTTCTTAGTTTTCAGATTACGTACAAATTACGTTGTCCTTTGGTCCGTACCTCCTTGGATTTATTTGATAATTTTATTTTACACGAAACTTCATAATTGTCAATCAATAGCCTGTATCTTTTTAAATTGTCTGAATTTTCAGTCTTATTGATCAATTTGCGAGGGGACCGTTACATGGAAGCGGTGCAGTAAAAAAGAGACCGCAAAGTACGCGGTCTCTTCCGTTCGATCAAGCTATATCGCTCATTGTTATACCTGTCTCCTCTGATCAGCTGTTTCTGATCAGTTATTTGGATCGGTCATCTCTTATTGCTGCGTCTCCAGATATGCATCTTCTCCGCCTCTGCAATCAGCTGGTCTCTGAACTGAGGGTGCGCGATATTAATCAGGTCCTCGGCTCTCTGCCATGTTGTGCGGCCCTTCATCATCGCAATACCGTACTCCGTCACAATATACATGGAGTTCGCGCGTGTATCGGTGACGATACTGCCGTTTGCAAGTGTAGGACGGATGCGGCTCACAAGATTGCCCTGCTTGTCTGTAAATGTAGAGGACATGCAGATGAAGGACTTTCCACCTCTGGACGCATATGCACCGATGACGAAGTCGAGCTGTCCGCCCGCGCCGGAGATGTTCTTGGTGCCGGCGCTCTCTGCGTTGATCTGTCCGTACAGGTCGCAGTCAACCGCGTTGTTGATGGAAATAAAGTTGTCCAGTGCGCCAATCTGCTTCACGTTATTGACATAGTCAACGGACGCGCTCTTGCACTCCGGGTTTCCATCCAGGTAATCATACATCTTCTTGGTACCTGCGCCGAACGCATAGGTCTGCAGGCCTCTGTCGATGTTCTTGTGGGCGCCTGTGATCTTGCCGGCTTCCGCCATATCTACGAATGCGTCGACATACATCTCGGTGTGGATACCCAGATCCTTGAGGTCGGACTCTGCGATCATCTTGCCGATCGCATTGGGCATTCCGCCGATTCCGAGCTGCAGGCATGCGCCGTTGGGGATTCTTTCAACGACCAGCTTCGCCACCGCCTTGTCGACATCTGTGCCGGGCTTTGCCGGAGGCATTGCATCGATCGGTGTGTTGTCGCCCTCGACGATCATATCAACGTCGCTGATGTGCACATAGGCGGTTCTGTCGCCCAGGCAGATCGGCATGTTTTCATTGACTTCTACAATGACCTTCTTGGCCATCTGCACAACCGCATAGGTGTGGCTGGCGCTGGGGCCGAGGTTAAAGTATCCGTGTCTGTCCATGGGACCAACCTGCATGATCGCCACATCCAGCGGATCCTCTCTGTCCAGATAATAGCGGGGGAGCTCGGAATACTTCAGCGGGCCGTAGAAGCTCAGTCCGGTCGAAGCCATCTTTCTCTCTACGCCATTCATGTGCCAGCTGTTCCATGTAAAGTGCTCCTGCGGGTTCTCAATCTGGAAGATCGCAGGTGCGTGCATCAGGATTCCGCCATAAATCTGCACGTCGTGCATCTGCGGCATTCTCTTGGCAAGCTCTCTGTCTACTGCTACGTTCGTTGTGGCACACCAGCCGTAATCAACCCAGTCACCGTCCTGAATCACAGCGGCCGCCTGCTCAGCAGTCACAAGTTTCTGCTTATACTCTTCTGCATAGCTCATTTTTGATTCCTCCGATCCTTGTACTTCCTTGATAGTGCGATCCGGCACAGATTGTCTTCTACTTCTGTGCCAAAATATCGTATAGTGTTATTATACAACAACTATTATGCGAAATCATCTACGATTCCTGTTGACAACTGTTTTTCGATTGTGTAAAATCTATTTGTAAGCAATCAAAATACATCACAAGATGATTGACATATTTTCATGAAAGGAGATTTTCCACTATGGTACACAGATTTGACGAGTCCAATTTCGAAGCTGAGGTCCTTCAGAGCGATCTTCCTGTTTTTGTCGATTTCTACGCTGACTGGTGCGGTCCCTGCAAGATGATGAGCCCCGTGATCGACAAGCTGGCAGAGGATTATGACGGCCGCATTAAGGTCGGTAAGGTCAACGTCGACGAGAACGGCGACCTCGCTGTCAAGTACGGCATCATGAGCATCCCCAACATGGTCTTCTTCAAGGGCGGCGAGCCTGTTGACCGCGTTGTCGGCGCGATTCCCAAGCCCCAGATGAAGGAGCGTTTCGAGAAGAACGCAAACTGATCGGCTAACGGCGCACAGCTTTACTGCTGCTTGAGCAAATAAAAGCACACAGCGCTTCGCTGTGTGCTTTCTTTTCAAGATTTTTATCCCCATCGTTTTTAAGTTAGGAGGATTCTTATGTACGACCTGATCATTATCGGCGCCGGCCCCGCCGGTCTCTCCGCAGCGATCTATGCATCCAGAGCAAGACTGAACGCGATCGTGATCGAGCAGAACTATGTGAACGGCGGTCAGATCATTGACACCTACGAAATCGATAACTATCCCGGTCTCCCCGGTCTCTCCGGCATGGATCTGGCCATGAAAATGGCAGAGCACGCTGAGAAGCTCGGCGTAGAGACCGTCAACGCGTTTGTACAGAGCCTGGATCTGAACGGCCCCGTCAAGAAAGTGATCACCGACGAGGGCACCTACGAAGCCAAGGCTGTGATCATCGCCTCCGGCGCCACCCACAGTAAACTCGGCGCGCAGGGCGAGAATCAGTACGCCGGTATGGGCGTATCCTACTGCGCAACCTGCGACGGCGCGTTCTATCGCGGCAAGGATGTACTCGTTGTCGGCGGCGGAGACGTCGCTGTCGAAGATGCGATCTTCCTGGCGCGCGGCTGCAATAAAGTCTATGTCGTGCACCGCAGAGATGAGCTTCGCGCCGCGAAAGTGCTGCAGGAGAGCCTTCTCTCTCTTCCCAACGTGGAAATGGTATGGAACTCCAATCTCAAGTCCATCACCGGCGGCATGAAGGTCGAGAATGCGACAGTCGTCAACAAACTGGACCAGACAGAGCGCACCATCCCCGTTTCCGGCGTGTTCATCGCAGTCGGCATTACGCCTCGCAGCGAGTTTGCCCGCAACCACGTCGACATGGACGAAAAGGGCTACATTGTCGCGAACGAGACAGGCGCAACCAGCGTTCCCGGTGTGTTTGCAGCCGGCGATGTCCGCACCAAGCAGCTTCGCCAGGTGGTCACCGCTGTAGCAGACGGTGCCAACGCAGTGACAAGCGTCGAGAAGTATCTGCTGACGCTGTAAATTCCCGCCTTCTTTTCTGCGTTGTCTGGCTGTTTACTTCGCCGCTTCTCTGAATTCTTTTAGGATCTGAATTCCGGCCGAGCATCCGATCCTCGTAGCGCCTGCCTCAATCATCGCTTTGCAGGTCTCCCAGCTTCGGATGCCTCCGGCCGCTTTTACTTGCACGGCGTCGCCGACCACCTGTTTCATACGCGCAACGTCCTCTACAGTGGCGCCGCCTGTTCCAAAGCCGGTAGATGTCTTAATGAAATCCGGTTTTGCTGTGAGCGCTATTTTGGCAAGGCGGTCGATTTCGTGTTTCTCGAGATAGCAGTTCTCGAAGATGACCTTGGAAAGTACGCCGGCTGCGCGGCAGATGTCCGCAATCGTGCGCATCTCGCGCTCCACGTACTCCCAGCGTCCGTCCTTGACAGCCGTGATGTTGGTCACATAGTCGATCTCATCCGCGCCCTGGGAAATGGCGAGGAGCGTCTCTGTGCACTTTTCCTCGATCGTGTTCTGTCCCAAAGGAAAGCTGACGCAGGGTCCGACGTGCACGTCCGTCCCGTTAAGGATCTCGCGGCACATGGCCGTATGAAGCGGATTGATCGCGACCATCCTGAATCCGTACTCCCTGGCCTCCGCGCAAAGCTTGCGGATGTCCTCGCTGGATGCATATGCTTTGAGATTCGTGTGATCGAACATAAAGCACAAGTCTTTTTCTGTCATTTTGCTGATATCTGTCATGATTACCCCCTTTTTTGGCCCATATACAGGGCGTCCATTCCGGTCTTTTATTTTCTTATATTCTGTGAGATGATTGTATCACAAACATACCTGTCAGGAGGAGTTCGTGCAATGTCCAGTTATGATCCCAAAGTGCTCGACTGCTTTTTAGAAAACCAGCTGCAGCTTTTTCCCGAGAAGGTCGCCGAGACGCGCGAAGAGGCCGATGACTTTCTCGAGATGATGTTTGCCGTTGTTGTAAAGGGCAAGCGGTCTGTGCGCAAATATTTTGAGGAAGTCGGCGTCGATATGGACGGCGGTGACATCCTGGAGGCCGCAGAGGTCTTCGATATTGGAGACGGAAGATACTTGATCGTGGAGGGCTGAAAAAGCCTCCACGATTTTTTTGGCCAGCCTCTTTTTAGCGCTTCCCTTCTCCAAATACTGCTTCCGCGAAATGCACGGTCGCCATGGCGTCCTTGGCATAGCAGTCCGCATGGATCGCATCCGCGTATTCCTGTGTCATCACGGCGCCGCCTACCACGGTCTTTACGTCCGGCTTCACCTCGTGCAGAAGGCGGATCGTCTCCTCCATGCTCACGACCGTCGTCGTCATCAGCGCACTCAGGCCAACAAGTCTGATGTCCTCTTTGACAGCAGTTTCCACAATGGTCTCCGGCGATACGTCCTTGCCAAGATCGAGGACCTCGAACCCGTAGTTTTCCAGCATGACCTTGACAATGTTCTTGCCGATATCGTGAATGTCGCCCTTGACCGTGGCGAGGATCAGTCTTCCCTTCACTTCCTGGGTCTGTCCCTGCAGGGTCTGTTTGACGACGTCAAACGCCGCCTTGGCCGCCTCTGCGCTCATGAGGAGCTGGGGCAGGAAAACGGTTCCTTTTTCAAATCCCTTTCCCACTTTGTCTAAGGCCGGGATCAGCTCCCGGTCGATCAGTGTCAGCGGCTCTATCGTCGTAAGTGCCTCTCTGGCTGCCGCTGCCGCGCTCTCTGCCATGCCGCGCTCCACGCTCTCGAAAAGCCCCATAGCGCCCGCTTTCCCGGCACTGTTTCCACCGGCACTGTTTCCGCCGGCGTTCCCTGTGCTGACGCCGGCTGCCGTTCCGGCACTGCTCACACGCACCGGATCAGGCGTTCCGCCGTACACCTCTATAAAGCGCATACACTGCGGATCGAGACCCGCCAGCGCACAGTAGGCGCGGTACGATTCCATCATCTCTTCATTGCCGGGATTCATGATCGCTGCCGACAGGCCATTCTGTAGTGCCATCGTCAAAAAATGGGAATTGATCAGCGCTCTTCTGGGAAGGCCGAAGGAGATATTGGATACGCCGAGGATCGTATGGCCATGCAGCTCATCCCGCACTCTCCGCAAGGTTTCCAGTGTCGTGAGGGCGGACGTCGTATCAGAAGAGATGGTCATGGCAAGGCCATCGATCACGATGTCCTCTCTGGGCACGCCGTACCGGTCCGCCGCCTCATAGATTCTGCGGGCGATCCGCACTCTGCCCTCCGCATCCGCGGGAATCCCGTCTTCATCCAGAACCAGCGCGACCAACACGCCGCCATATTTGCGGACCAGCGGAAATACAGCTTCGATACTCTCTTTTTTGCCATTGACGGAGTTGACCATGGGTTTTCCGTTGTAGATCCGCATGCCCCGCTCCAGCGCCTCTATGTCTGTCGTATCGATCTGGAGGGGCAGGGCCAGCACGCCCTGCAGCTTTTGCACCACATTGGCCATCATGGACGGCTCGTCGATCTCCAGCAGCCCCACGTTCACGTCGAGAATGTGCGCGCCGCTGTCTTCCTGCCGCAGACCCTCCCGCAGGATGTATTCGATATCATTGTCCCTGAGTGCCTGCTTGAATTTCTTCTTTCCGGTGGGATTGATCCGCTCACCGATGATCACCGGCAGCGGGCCGATCTCCACACACTGCGAGAAAGAACTCACAACCGTCCGCCTCTTGGGGACCGGCTTCGAAAAAGGCAGTTTCTTCACCCGCTCCGCTGTCAGGCGAATATGCGCCGGCGTCGTTCCGCAGCATCCGCCGACTACATGGACGCCCATGGCGGCGATCTTCTCCATCCAATCCGCGAATTCCTCCGGGCCAACGTTATAGACCGTTCTGCCCCCTTCTGTCCGTGGCAGGCCCGCGTTCGGGTTCACAATAATCGGTATGCTGCACACTTCTGTGAGACGCTTCACAATGGGAATCATCTGTGCCGGTCCCAGTCCGCAGTTGACGCCAAGCGCATCCACGCGAAGGCCCTCCAGAAGCGCCACCGTCGAGTCCACGCTTCCGCCTGTGAGGAGTTTCCCTTTCTCATCGAAGGTGACTGTGATGCAAACCGGCAGGTCGCAGTTCTCCTTGGCCGCAAGAACGGCCGCTTTGGCCTCATAGCTGTCCGACATGGTCTCGATCAGTACAAGGTCCGCGCCGGCAGCGCTCCCGTAACGCACAACTTCCCCGAACAGTTCTACCGCCCTGTCAAAAGACAGATCGCCCAGGGGCTCCAGCAGCTTCCCGGTCGGTCCTATATCCAGTGCGATATACGCGTCCTCGCGGCCTGTCCTGCGCCTTGCCTCTTTGGCGTTTTCCACCGCTGCCGTGACGACCTCCTGCAGGTTCTCCGGGAGCTTTAACGCATTGGCGCCAAATGTATTGGTATTGAAAACATCGCAGCCCGCCTGCAGATATCCGCAGTGAAGATCGATAATATCCTCCGGTCTTGTCAGGTTCCAGGTTTCCGGCAGCTCGCCGCCGCTAAGCCCCTTGGCCTGCAGGATCGTTCCGGTTCCGCCGTCGCATACCAGCCATTCTTTTCCTAATCGTTCGCGCAAATCCTTCATCACATTCCCACTTTCTGAACGTTTGATCACTTCCACAGCCTATGGCTGCTCTATAAATTCAATCGGCTTTCTTGCGCGCCAGGGGCAGACGCCTGCCTCGGCGCTAGGCCCTATAGGGACAAGTAGAAGCCGCACTGCACGCCGCACAACCACTTTTATGACAGTCTGCCGGGGTCTTTGCTACGCCGATCAGCGCTGTCACGGACTTACTCGGCGTCATGAGCAGTGTGTCGGTAAGGCTCACGCCGATCTCCTTGGGCATGTTCAGGATCCTGCTGATGTCCGTCTGCACTGTCAGCGAAAGGTCCCCATAGCCGGGCGAATACCTGGGTCTGATAAACAGACCGTCCTTCTCCGTCTCCCTTCGGATCCTGTCGTTTACCTGGTCACACCAGGTTTCCGTCATTGCTGCGGCCGCCGCCTGCAGGATGACCGCGTGGCTTACCTTGCCGATACTGGCCCTTCGTATGAGTGTATCAGGTCCGGGCCCCAGGGTCGCCGCCATCAAATAGACTGCGTGGCAGTCCCGCAGGTTCCTCGACAGGTCCCGGCTCACAATCGTCATGCCGGCAAAACACAGCTGTTCCTCACTATTTTGCCCCCTGCTCCGGCGGATCGGGAATTGTTCGTAGACAAAACGCGGCGTAACCGCCTCCTGCAGCTGTGCAACGCCTAGCTCGATCTCCTTTAGAATTGACTCATCCGGGGCAACGCCTCGATATCCCAGATAGCGGATGATCTCTTTGCGATCCGGCAATAGTACCATTGTTTCTTCCTCCCATACAGGGCACCTGTGTGCCTGCCGGCTAAATTGTATTTATCTTACATAATCCGGTCTTTTCGTGCAACTGCCGCCTTCACACTCTGTGTCCATTTTGTGTTCACGTGTTTCGACTTTGTTAACAAGAATTGACACCTCTATGAAAAAAGAAGTATAGTAAAGCCTGCAAAGGAGGTGATTGCAAATGCCAACTGTAAACGAGCAGCGCGGACCTTCCAGCCCCATACCGATCAAGCGGCGTAAGCGGCACCCGGTCAGGAATACACTGATTGTCCTCATTCTTCTCCTCGCCGGATCGTGCGTCTTTTTATTCGGCGTCAACAAATGGAGAATTGATTTCAGACTGATCGGCGAGCCCACCGTCGTCAGCGAATGCGGCACGCCCTATCAGGATGAAGGGGCTGAGGCGGAAGTCACCGGGTCGATCCTGGATTTCATCCACCACCCGATTCCGGTCACCGTTTCCACTGAGAGCGTCAACATTCATGAGCCCGGAAAGTATATCGTCACATACACGGCTAAGTATCTTTGGATGAGTGCGACCAACACGCGAACGGTAGAGATCGTCGATACGACGCCCCCTGTGATCGAGCTGAAGCACATCGATGACTACTACACCCTTCCTCACCACGAATATAAGGAGGAAGGCTTTACCGCCACCGACAATCACGACGGCGATATTTCCGCCAAGGTAAAAAGCGAAGAACGGGACGGCGTTGTGTATTACACCGTTTCGGACCTCGCAGGAAATACAGCGACCGCGGAACGTGAGATCTTCTATGATGACCGCAACGCGCCTGTATTCCACTTTCCCTCAGGGGAAGAGGGCTTCATTTTCAAGGGTGAAACCTGGAAAGATGACGTACTGGCAGAGGATGACGCAGACGGAGACGTCACCAAGAGAATTGAGAAAAGCGGCACCGTCAACACCAACAAGATCGGCACCTATACCGTCACCTATAAAGTTTCCGACGAATGGGGCAATGTCGCGGAGGCATCCCGCTACGTCACCGTAAAGCGCAAGCCGTATGTTCCCAAGAAGATGGATCCGGACAAGGTCGTCTATCTGACTTTTGACGACGGGCCAGGCCCCTACACAGAAGAGCTGCTGGCGATTCTTAAGAAACACAAGGTGCGTGCGACGTTCTTTGTCACAGCTGCCTACAAGGACTACCAGGATCTGATCAAGGCAGAATACAAAGCCGGACACACTGTGGCCGTCCACACCGCCACCCACGATTACGCCCAGGTCTACGCAAGTCCGGAGGCGTACTGGGAGGATTTTAACACGATGGAGGACATCATCCAGAAGCAGACCGGCTGCCGAACAGACCTCTTCCGATTCCCCGGAGGCAGTTCCAACACGATCAGCGCCAACTACTGCGAGGGGATCATGACCAAGCTCGCCCAGGAGGCGGAGATCAAGGGATACACCTATATCGACTGGAACGTCACAAGCGGTGACGCAGGCGATACGACCGACGGAAACGTCATGTACGAGAACATGATGAACGGAATTCATACCTACCACAATTCCTTCATTCTGTGTCACGACATCAAGGATTACACCGTCAAGATGATGGATCGTTTCCTGACAGACGCGATCAAGGAAGGCTACACATTTATGCCGATCACGAGTGAGACCATCGAGTGCCACCACGGCATCAACAACTGATCGGACTTCGTGTTCGTAAAGCCAACAATCGTACAAAACGTACAAAAAGGACTTCACGGCGGCGCTGCCGCCGTGAAGTCCTTTTCTATACAATTTCTATGACAATGCATGTTCTATATGGCTGTACCGCTTACTGTCTGCCGCATTCTTCAAAGCGCTTATTTCGCAAGTTCTGCCTGCAGCTGCTCGGCGCTGACCATCTCGATCGATTGCGCGCTCTCCGCTCTCTGCTGATCAAAGACAAAGAACAGCGCGTCATGGTACCCTGCCTCCGTCACGGGCGATCCCTCCCATACATAGGTGTATTCAGGGGTTCCATCCTTGCGGAAGGTCGTCACAGCCGCATCTCTCGTTCCGTACGTGCCGCTCTGATTTACGCTGAGCCGGTTTCCGGCATAGACATAGAGCGCTTCCCAGAAAAGATTCTCTGTACCATTTTTACAGTAGAGGAAATTTCCCTTTCGAAGGAAGGAAAACTCGTTGGTCACCTGGGTCTCCTCCAGCACGCCGTCGTGGTAGAACACGATTTTGGCGCCTCTCTCCGGGGTCGTTCCCATCTCCAGAAGCTCCGGATACTTGTCATCGTTGATATAGATCAGCGCGAACCGGTCATACAGCGCCGGATCGGCGTTTGCGACTTCGTCTGCAAAGGCCGCCTCCCGGCTCTCATAGACGTTTCTGTCCTCGCCGTTTTTGATGTACCAGGCAATGCCGGACAGGGAGAGCGTCTTCACCATCCTGTTGATCCTGCTGCTGAGCGCTTCATCCAGAACCGGCTGTCCATCCTCTGCAAACCGGTACAGGCGGGCCTCCAGTTCGTCCTCTCTTCCCTTGGTATCACGATCATAGGAATACTTGCAGATCACGGCAATCTCGCTCTTGCCATCGCCGTCATAATCCGCAATCTCAATCTCCCGCACTTCATCAAAGACCATCCCCGTGCGGATATTGCGTGCGTCCATGCCGGGCAGGTTGCAAATAAACCGGCCGTCTTTCACAAGCGCGAATGTGACGTCCGCATTATCACTGTCATCCGTGTCGGGCTTATAGGCACAGAAACTTACGACGTCGCCTGTATCCAGCGTCATCTTGCAGTATGGCTGAAGGAGAAGATCTCTCTCCATCCATAAGCGGTTGGCGCAGAACCTGTAGGTGTCGCCGTTCTTTTTGAGGATGGCCTCGTAGACGGGGATGTACCAGCCATCCAGATCGCCGGCCTCCCTCATGGCTCTGTAGTGGACTCTGTAATAGTCGCCCTGTACAGCGGCATCTGTCACTTCAAACGTGCACAGGTTGGTCTCCTCGTCGCCATGGCACATATAATATGCATCATACGCTTCCAGATAGACCCAGTCGGGGCGCTTCGAAAGCGCGTCGGCCGAAATACCGGCTCTATACTGCAGATAATCATCTACCTGCTGGGCCGTCAGGCGAAACAGATTCACCGCCTCCTCTTTGCCGGTCTCCTCCAGATAGGCGTCCCGCTCCTCCTCTGTGACTGGATCCAGTGCCAATCCCGCACCGGTGTAGAACACCTGTCCCGCGTCCAGATCCTGCGGCTTTTCATAAATCGAAAGAAGGAACCCGTAGCTGCCCTCTTCGTTGATAAACTGCTGCATCTGTTCGCACTCTTCGTCTGTCAGTTTCCTTGCGCGCTCCTTCGCGGCGCTTTCCTGTGCAGCAGCCGAAATCTCCATGATCTCGGTCTCCGTCGTCGGGATATCCTCCACCGCTGTCTCCGCCGTCTCTTCACTACTTTCATTGTCAGACAAAAACAAGGCACCGGAGACGTCAGTAACGCCTCCCGGAGCCTCTTCCTGCGCACAGCCAGTCAGTGCGATCATTCCTGCTAATATGAATTGGATCAGGACATAACGTCCCTTGAAATTTCGCATTGTAACGTATCCTCTCCACATTCCCCCCGGATGGATTATACGTTCATTATAGCAGACTCTTCCTCCTCTGTCAGCCTGCGATACCCTCCTTTCGGAAGGCTTTCGTCCAGAATGAGCGGTCCCATGGACAATCTCTGCAGATACAGCACTTCCCTGCCCACTGCTTCAAACATGCGCTTGACCTGATGGAACTTGCCCTCCCGAATGGTCACTCTGACTTCTGTCGCCGGCGTCAGGATCTCCAGGTCCGCCGGAAGCGCCGTGAGCGTATCGTCCACTTTCAGTCCCTGCGCAAAGAGCGCCTTTTCCGCCTCCCCCACGGGGCCGTCCAAGCGCGCGTAGTAGACTTTGTCAACATGGTGTTTGGGCGAAAGCAACCTGTGGGCCAGCGCTCCGTCATTGGTGATCAGTAAGAGTCCCTCGGTGTCTTTGTCCAATCGGCCAACCGGAAAGAGCCCTTTGCGCTGCCTCTCACTGATCAGGTCAAGCACCGTGCGCTCCCTGGCATCCTCTGTGGCGGAGATCACGCCGGCCGGCTTATTGAGCATGTAGTAGACAAATGTCTCGTAAGCGATCAGCGCCCCGTCCAGACGAACGTCGTCTTCTGCCGTCACCTGCATCGCCGCGTTCTTGCTCGCCTGGCCATTCACCGTGACGCGTCCCGCCCTGACCGCCTTGCCGATTTCCTTGCGCGTGCCGGCGCCCATTTCCGCCAGATACTTGTCCAGTCTCATGGGATCCTCCGTCAGATCTTAAAGCGGTATCCGACGCCCCAGATTGTCTCAATGTACTGCGGCTTGGAGGTGTTGTACTCGATCTTCTCTCTGATTTTCTTGATATGCACGGTGACAGTCGCGATATCACCGACGCTCTCCATGTTCCAGATCTTGGCAAACAGCTCCTCTTTGCTGAATACGTGATTAGGGTTCTCTGCAAGGAAGGTGAGAAGATCAAATTCCTTTGTCGTAAAGTTCTTCTCTTCGCCGTTGATCCATACTCGTCTTGCGGTCTTGTCGATCTTAAGTCCCCGGATCTCAATAATATCGTTGGTCTTCTGCCCTGCGCCAACCAGTCTCTCATAGCGGGCCATATGCGCCTTTACACGTGCGACCAGTTCACTCGGGCTAAAGGGCTTTGTGATATAGTCGTCAGCGCCGAGTCCCAGACCACGGATCTTGTCAATGTCGTCTTTCTTGGCGGAAACCATCAGGATCGGCACATTTCTGTCCTCGCGGATTCTCTTACACACCTCGAATCCGTCCATGCCGGGAAGCATCAGGTCCAAAATGATCAGATCAAACGGCTCCTTGAGCGCCGTCTGCAGGCCCTTGTCGCCCCGGTTCTCTATCTTGACTTCAAATCCGCTCAGTTCCAGATAATCCTTCTCCAGATCGGCGATCGCCACTTCATCTTCAATGATCAGAATTTTGCTCATGTTCTACCTCCACTGCAGGTCGTCAGACCTCTTCTATATAGTCATCCATATTCGAAGCCTCATGGTATTTGCGGATCACGAAATGCACGCAGGTCCCCTCTCCTTCGCGGCTTGTGGCCCACACATATCCGCCATGATCTTCGATCACCTTTCTCACGATCGACAGTCCGATCCCGCTGCCGCCCTGGGCGCTGTTGCGGGATGAATCCGTCCTGTAAAACCGGTCGAAGATATTGGGCAGGTCCTGTGCGGCAATCCCCTTTCCGTTATCTTCGATCTCGACGCGGATCGAATCCTCCTCATCGAGAATCCGAATGTCGATCCGCCCGTCGGGCTTATCCATATATTTTACACTATTTCCGACAATATTGTTAATCACTCTCTTCATCTGCTCCGGATCCGCGATGATCCTTGTGTCGGGCGACACCATATTGGAGTAGTTGAGCGTGATCCCCCTGGACTCCATGTCCATGCCGATTTCTTCGACACAGTCGCCAAAATAGTCCGCGACGTTGACCCTGTGGAAATTATAGGGGATCTTATCGTTGTCAATCCTGGAATACAGCGTCAGCTCATTGATCAGCGTATTCATATCGTTGGCCTTGTTGTAGATGGTCCGGATATAGCGCTCCTGCTTTTCAGGCGTGTTGGCGACACCGTCCATCAGCCCCTCCACATAGCCCTTGATCGACGTGATCGGCGTCTTGAGGTCGTGGGAAATGTTGGTGATCAGCTCCCTGTTCTGTCTCTCCCTCTCCAGCTTCTCCTCTGCCGATTCCTTGAGCCGCAGCCGCATCTCCTCGTAATTCTTGTAGAGATTGCCGATCTCGCCCTGCTCCGACGTCTGCAGGCGGTAATCCAGATTTCCGTCCCGAATGTTGTTCATCGCCGTATTGAGCTTATTGATGGGGTCAAAGAAATTGCCCTCCAGCCACCTGGTCAGCAGAATGGCTGTAAAGAGCAGGATGACCACCATGGCCGTAAACATACCCGCAAGGAACTTGCGCGAGACCAGCGTGACCACCTTCGTGATGATGAAGAGGCTCCCCTCCGAGCCGTCCTCAAACAGAAAATCCAGCTGCTTGACCATCTTGGCCATGCTGTCTATGTAGTAGCTCGTGCCTCCGTTTTGCCGGGCATTGCTGTATCCCGGCAGGACCGGCAGATCCTTTTCTGCTGCCACCTCATTGCCGGTGTAGTACAGATCCGCGTCCTTTCTCACCAAAATATAGGAATTGGCGGCGCCTACGCGCTCTGAGAGAGACTGCAGGTAGCCGGGGTCCTCGATGATCGCGGGATCCGCGTCCAGATCGTTTCTAATATCTTCATAGGTACTGTCCAGGAGACTGCTGTACTGCTGATAGTCTTCCGTCAGCGACTCGTAGTCAAAATACTGCGCGGCGCTGTCTTCATCCTCGCCCCTCGCCATGACGTTTCCGATCACGATGAAGGACAGCATGAACAGCAGTACCGGAAGTACAAGCACGATTGAAAAAGCAATGATAATTCTTTGCCTGAATGTCATAGAAAACTCCATTCCGCCGCTGCCCCGCAGGCAGTGTGTCGTTTACAGGGACTTCACCATGTGCTCTACGATCGAAGCGCAGTGCTCTGCCGCCTTGGCCTCGAACTCCGCATAGGAGACATGGACGCTCTCATCCGCCTTATCAGAGATCGCACGGACGATCACAAAGGGAATGCCGTTGATATACGCCGCCTGTGCGATCGCGGCGCCTTCCATCTCCGTGCACAGACCGCCGAACGTCTTTGCAATCTCGTCTTTTCTTCCTCTTTCACAGATAAACTGATCGCCGCTCACGACGCGCCCCTCGAAGACGCCGATTTCAGGCGCTGCCTCTTGGCAGGCCTTCACAGCGGCCTCGCGCAGCATCTTGTCCGCGGGAAAGGCCAGCACCTTGAGCTGGGGCACCTGGCCTGGCTCGTAGCCCAGTCCCGTCACGTCCATATCATGATACATCGCATCAATGGAAACCACGATATCGCCGATATTGATCTCCTCATCCAGAGATCCCGCGATGCCTGTGTTGATCACATGGGTCACGCCGAACAGGTCACAGAGGATCTGTACGCAGAGCCCCGCATTGACTTTTCCGATCCCGCAGCGAACAACGACCGCTTCCGTGCCGCCGATCCGGCCTTCACAAAAGTGCATGCCGGCTCTTTCCATCTCGCGCTCTTTGGTCATTGCTGCCGTCAGTCTTGCCACTTCCACGTCCATGGCTCCGATAATTCCGATTTTCAACTCCTATATCCTCTCTTTCTTTTCTTCTCCCATATGATCCACGCGGCGGCCAGCCCTGCTCCCAATAGGGATAACAGTCGTCCTGCGCCTGCTCCGGGGACTCTATATTGCATTGTAATATGATTTTCTCCCTGCACAAGCGGAATTTGTATCAGGGCGCCTTCAAATGCCTCAATCTGCGTCTTTTGGCCATTGACATAGGCTGTCCACCCCTGTGAATAGGGGATGGTCAGGACAAGATGCTGGCCCGCTTCTCCCTCTGCTGTACAGATGACTTCCCCGGGCCCTATCTCCACGCGCTTCACTGCGGCGGCCTTTGCGCGAATCCTCTCCGCGCTCTCCGCCAGCACGGCCAGATCCAGCGCTTCGAACTGTGCCGCTCGCAGGTTCGGCTCTCCCTGCGTCTCCAGCGTAATGCGAACGGTCCTCTCTTCGTCCGGAACCGGAATGTAGAACACCGAGGGCGAGAGCCAATCGCCATATCCGTACCCCCAGTCCTTAGAGACCGTGAGCCGGCCTTCCATCGGCTCCTCCCAGGGGAGATTTCCGTATAGACAGAAGCGCCCTGCCGGCACCTGCAGCGTCCATGTCGTCATGCCGTCCGCGTAATGCCGCTCGGCTTCTACAGGCACGAACAGATCCGTTTTTTGGCCTGCCAGTTTGCTGTACAGGCGCTCCAGATAGGGGAAGGAATCCGATGCGCTCGGCAGTCCCTGCTTTTTCTGTCCCCAGGCACCCTTTACAGCGCCTGAAAGGTCCGCGCCGCCCTGTTCTTCACGCTGCGCCTCCGTCTCCGGGCCGCAGATCATTGCCACCGGCAAAACAAACGGGTTTTCATAGACGGCTTTCCCATTGTACGTACCAAGCGTCTCCATCTTCGTAAGACCGGGCATATCGTACCCGGAGAGAACATACTTGACGCCCAGCAGCGAATCGGCCGGCAGAAACGACGTGTTCACAATGTTGAAGCTCTCATATTCTTTTCTGTACCCCAGCTTGTCCAAAAAAGTCAGCTGTGTATTTTCCGGACAAGACGTATAGCCGCTCACAGACGCATACCCATACGCCATTGCATCCAGGTACGCCGCCGTCAGCCCGTCCTTGTTTCCGATCCGGGTTGACGTCTGGTTCACGCGGTAAAAGCCACTGTCATAGGTCTTCAGCGCGTCGATCTGCGCCTGTGCCTGCCTGCTGTAGATCTCATATTCCTGCGCCGTGTCCGTATGGTAGATCGTCAGCATCGCCCGTGCCTGCAGAAATGATTCCGTGAGGCAGACAACCGCCAATGCTGCGGCGGCCGCTCTGCGCGCCCTTTCCGAAATCGCGATCGTCTTCATCGGAGCCCATATTGCCCCTGCAAGCCCGGTTATAATAAGAAGCATAAGAACGGCGGTTCTTGTGGTCCCGCCGCCTCCAGACGGCCAAATACGCCGTGAGACTGCCATCATAAGGATGCAGAACACACCGGCTTTGGGAATCACTGCCCATTCCCTACGATTCCGGACGCCGCCCCGCACCGGAAGCGACCCGGCCCAGTACGCCGCCAGATCGAGCAGCACGAAACTGCCCAAATAGCCATATCGGTACCAATAGCTGTCCGAAAACTGCAGTAATGAAAAAACACGAAACAGCGGCTGCCAAAAATACGACATCACGGTAAACAGGCATACGCCCGCACCGGCGATCTTCCCTCGCCTTGGGATCCGGCCGGACATAAAGAAGGCGGTCGTACCAAAAAGTGCCAGCGAACCGCAAAACAGCGACACTCTTTGGCTGTCACTGATCTCTCCAATTCGATAGCTGCGCAGCACCGAAAGCGGATTCCCGCGAAGCCCCAGAGAGATTGTCCCCAAGGCCTGCACAGGATTCCATCCCGCCCCTTTTCCGTTCCGGAGCGCTATAACGCTGGGCACAAACAAAAACGAAGCCAGCAGCAGTCCCAGGGCCATTGCGCCAAAATACAGCGCAAACACTCTTCCTCCCCTGTCAACAGTGCGTTTTCGGTCTCTACGCAGCATCTCATAGAAAAGCCACACAAAACTAAATAGGTAATTGATTCCACCGGTATACCAATTGAAGATCACTGACAGCGCCGCAGGCACCGCAAGTCCCAGGACAGGTTTCGCCAGCCCTTGGCCGGTATGGCAGCTAGTCGTTCGAACGCCAACTATCCTGTGGACGCCAAGCGCAATAAAAGGAAGCAATATGACGCCGTCCAGCCACATCACATTGCTTCCCTGAGCCAGCATATATTGCATCAGCCCGTAGCTGACGGACAAAACGAGCGCAATGCTTCCCCGAATACGGCCTCTGTATCGCTCGCCGATCATCCATGCAAACGCGGCGGACGCGGCACTGCACTTTACCGTGATCAGCACTTCCAGGAACAGATTCATCTGCTCCTTCGGGAACAGCAAAACCAACAGGTTAAACGGCGACGCCAGATAATAGGTCCAGATCGCCACGGCGCTGCCGCCCAGCGTATTGGAGAATGTATAGGCCGCTGTATTTTGGCCCGTAAGAACGTCCCGGCAATAGGCAAACAGGTCCAAATACTGAAGCTTAGCATCCGTCACGGCCGGCGTGTTGACGCCAAATGGCACAAAGTCTCCCAGATACAGCGCCGCCCACAGGACCATGGCTGTCACCGCCGCTGCCGCCAGAGGCATCTGAAGTCGCGGCGCATGAAAAGCCCGTGTATGCGGTTTCTTCATTTTCACTCTTGCCCTGCCCATTTACTTCCCGGCATCCATCAGCGACGCTCCAAGACTTCGCATAGCCTGGTTGTCCTCAAAGACCACAATCGTGTAATCGCCGCAAGTCAGCGTCTCGGGATTCAGACGATAGAACTCCTCCCGGATCGTCTCCGGCGGCGTCGTGTCCACCCACGGATTATTTGGATCATCGCCGTTCTTCTCTATCCATTCCGCTCGCGCGGCTTCATCTTCGTCCGCATTATTTTTCAGCAGCATGAAGCTTTTGCCGGGATGGGTCGCCGGATCGTACCAATTCTCGTTGTTGAGCCAGCTTCGGTAATCGGAGGGGTTATAGGCCTGTCTCTGCGATCCGTTGGCCGCATAGTCCCACAGCGGAAGGATCTCGACCTCCCCACCCGACAAAACCGTGTTCACGCTCGCATTCCAGAACGATGCGTATCCATAATGCAGGTCATTTTCCTCCAGGAAACTGATCAGCTCCTTGCTGGGATCCGTACCGATCTTGTCCTTATAGTGCCCCCAGAAATAGACATGGCAGACGGAGCAGTACAGTGCGACAATGAGGCCGGCACACAGCGCGGTGAGGAACTCCCTCTTTTTCATATACTCGGACAGCAGCACAGCAAACAGCAGAATGTCATCCAGATAAATGGTCAAAAGATACCTGGGCGCCCACTGGTTGCAGGCAATAAAGACGCCCGCCACCGCCAGATTGCTGATCCATGTATACAGGATCAGGAAGCGGGTAAAGCGGTTTTCGTGCTTGGGAAAACGGACAAGCGCCGCTGTCGGGATCACAAAGACCAGAACCAGCGCATAGAAATAGTTGATAAACTTGCTAAGGCCCGGGAATGACAGGAACACTGCGCCTTCCACATTGCCAAAAATAATGGTCAGATTGTTCACAAACTGTCCGATGGAATACCAGAGTCCCGTGTACTTGTCCATCTTCAGGTATGTACCTTTGCTCTCGCTCCAGTACATAGCGCCAAGCCTGCGATAGCAGAGAAAGCCCGCGACCACCACCAGCATGATGACTATAACTGCGATGATGCAGCGCTTGTTCTTAAGTACCTCGGAAACCTTCTGATCGCTCTCCAGAAAATAGAAGATCACAATGGTTGCCGCAAGAGGAAGTGTAAGGATCATGTCCATCCGGACACTTCCAAGCAGGGGGAAGAAGAGAACGATTCCCAGTAAAATCATCAAAAACGCCTTGTAGGCCGTCTTGTCCTTGCGGTCCAGCAAAATGATCCTGTGCATCACGCCCAGCGCGATCACGACGTCAAAAAAGATCGTGAGATAAGCGCCCTGGAAGAACAGCATATCGGTCGTCTCATTGGCCACATCCGCCGTCTGATACGGGTTCATGAGCAGCATGCATGCAATGACGGCCGCCACGATGTTTCTGTTCTTCTTGGGGAGAAAACAGTACAGCACCGCAAGAAGCAGGAGCACCCACATCACTATGACCATCAGCTCCCTCGCAAGCATCCAGTCCTTGATCACCTTCAAAATTGGAAGCAGGATCAGATTGGGGGATCGCACAAACAGAACCGTGCTGTAGCACATCCCCGGAGGAAAGAGCTTGCCGCTCTTAAGCTGTTCCAGCGCCAGCTGTACATAGAACGCGCTGTCGGAATGGAAAAAAGCCTTTGTAAATTGAAAGACAATCCCGCACATACTCACAAAAAGGACCAGCATGGAAACCAGCAGAATCATCGTTCCGGATTTGCCTAGTCCATTTCTTGTTACTGCTTTCGCTTTTATCTGCTCTGCAGGCTTACTCTTTCCCGCTTTCTTTTCCTTGGATCCCATACTCATTTCGCACCCCATTGTTCATTTCAAACTGACTTGGCAGTCTCTTTCCTGCACGCAGGCTTGTCTTCTTATATAGGGACTGTGTAGAGACTAAAGGCCCCTGCTGATTACATCCTGCTTCCGCTCTCGATTGCGATTTCTATCTAATAGAATAACAGTTTCTCAAATCTCAGACAACGAAAACAGCCAGGAACGAGATGGCTTTCATCTGTTACTGGCTGTGTATCCTGAGCGATGGGGGGATCGAACCCCCGACAACTTGATTAAAAGTCAAGTGCTCTACCGACTGAGCTAATCGCCCATATAATCATGTATATAACGAATAATATGAAATGAACCGCCTATTTTGGCGGTTCTTCAAGTGCCCAGAACCGGAATCGAACCAGTGACACGAGGATTTTCAGTCCTCTGCTCTACCAACTGAGCTATCTGGGCAAAATAGCGGGAGTAGGATTTGAACCTACGACCTTCGGGTTATGAGCCCGACGAGCTTCCAGACTGCTCCACCCCGCGGCACTTTGAGCACCAATAAGCGCCCCGTATAAAAAAGATGATCTGTTAATCATCTTGAAATGGATGGGGGTGGATTCGAACCACCGAAGTCACTGACAACAGATTTACAGTCTGCCCCCTTTGGCCGCTCGGGAACCCATCCATATAAAGCCGATGATCGGACTCGAACCGATAACCTGCTGATTACAAATCAGCTGCTCTGCCAATTGAGCCACATCGGCAAGCTCACATCATCTTTAGAAAATAACTGGGGCCTACAGGGCTCGAACCTGTGACCCCCTGCTTGTAAGGCAGGTGCTCTCCCAGCTGAGCTAAGACCCCAATTTTTAAAGCAAGAGCAGCTCTTGAAGCTGCTCAAGCGACCCTGATCGGGCTCGAACCGACGACCTCCGCCGTGACAGGGCGGCGTGCTAACCAACTGTACCACAGGGCCTAATATGATATTGAACAATCCGTATTATACTTACTACGAACCATTTTGTCAATACCTTCAAAACTGAACACCGAAACGCTTTCGCGTCTTCCAAGAACGTAAGGATAAGCTTCCGACCTATTAGTACGTGTCAGCTGAATGCGTTGCCGCACTTACACCTCACGCCTATCTACCTTGTA